>OLII01000131.1_pt1 | contig 27892 bp, 26 predicted proteins | sample 1609481 | NCBI WGS metagenome assembly OLII01 (sample SAMN05416859, study PRJEB24817) | seawater metagenome | isolation source: Sea water | place: Canada:Atlantic | collected 2013-11 | reverse complement strand
TCTTGACGTCGGTAATGCCTTTCATCGATTTTTTAGGCTTGCCATTTCTTTTGTGTAAATACAAGCCATCAATCTGGTTCCATTCCACACCTGAACTCCGCATCGAAGTGGTATTTCCAATCTGCATTTGAGCAACCGTGCACTTGATCTGCTTATCTGAAAGCTCAAAACGCAAATTGTAACGCATATCAAAAAGAGACGCATAGCCCAAAGAGACCGTGGTATACAAACCAGGCGCTGTTTCTTGAATCACCAAAAGTGAGGGCTCCTCGCTCGAAACCAGCGCATCTTCTGGATAGTCATACTTCGAAGCAATATAGGCATACACCTTGTCATAGTTCTCCTGAGCCGTCAATGTATTTTCGATATACACACTGGCATTCATCACAGATTTTATACCCACAATAGCACGTTTTTCTTCCGTGATTTGATATTTAAAAACCGTTGGTTTCTCGGACGCTTGTGCTTGTAGTACTGTGCACATTAGAAATGCACTTAGCTGAATAATAAACTTCATAAAAACGTGGTATTTACCTAGTTTGATTGTAATAATGGGCAACCTTGTAGATATTGTTATAGTTGAACCATTTTTTATTGCTCGCTCTCGCAACAAACTTCGCATTGTCTTTACAGAGCTTTAAAAATGGCTTGCGAAATCTCATTTTCGTAAATTTCTGAAGTACATCATCCTTCAACACCAAAAAGCTCAACTGCTGGTCTTTATTAAAAATAATAGATCCCGGACTCCCCGTTGCTACTTTTGCATCAGGGTCTTGCAAAACGGTTAGATGTTTACCATAATACATGGCAACATAAAACCTTCGTTTGCCTGATTTTTTCTTCATGTTTTTAGGCATAGACAACACAATTAAACCGTCATAAAGCACCAATTGGCATTGCTCTGCCTTAAAAACAAGTGCCTTCTCGCCTTTCTTTGTGCGGTACTTGAACGACCTAATGTTGTTCCCTACATAACTAGCACCTCGAACCTGTCCTTTTAGCTCACTCCCATCTGCCAATACGATAGTACCGGGCAACCACATAGCACCGACATATTTTACCTTTGTTGTGGTGTTACCACTGTTGTAATACGTACCTGTTTTTTGTGCATGCGCTGTGAGCGTCATCACAAATAAAATAAGACATCCAATTTTTTTCATCTTGATTTAGCGTGTATGTTAAGTCTTCAAGGTACAGATTCGCTTTTGAAAGCAGCACAAACAAAAGCCTAAACACTTTTTAGATTCGACTAAAGACTAGATACCAAAGACGAACAGGCATCTTGAGGGAAGCGGCAACATAAATAGAGAGATTCATGCTATCATCACAAGGCGAAATAATATATTTGAAAAATTTAGAATAACAAAGGCATCCATACAAATGAAAATCTAACTTGAAAATTTATTACAATTAATTTTAGGTAACCTAAAACAGGCTATAAACAGATAGAATAGCGCTTCAGAACTTGTGAATACACGTATCGTCATGTTATCCGATGCCTAAAACAAAAAGAAGTTACTGACATTCAATACAAAAGTGGCTTCTATCAATTAAGTGCATCAGGACATACCTCTGTAAACGCTCGTAAAGAGAACAGCTAATACAGGTAGAAATACGTGTTTTCGAAAATATCACTTCACTTCTCTAGTCCGCCGTATTAGATTTCTATATATTCGACATTGATTTTGAAAAAATCAATGAGCAAGGACATATAATACACTTTTGATACAACCCTGTACTCCTTTATTCTGCATGATTAAATTTCATCAAAACTACACTGGCTTAGAGTCTAAGTGGCACTTAATGACTCTATTCGAAAAAAACTCAGGAATCTGCAAATTCGCATTTGAAAAGAGTCTTTTAGAACTTATTGATAGAAAAACAAACTCCATGACTAAGACTCATTTGGTAGTACCTTTTGCTAAATATATCACAGTCAATCTTAGACAAAATTACAAGCAAGTAAACGCTGTCTTGAATAGTTATAACCAATTTATAAATCTCTTTTTACCACAACTAACTTAATCTAATTCAAATGAAGCCAATCATTAAAGATTTTGCTAAAAAACAAATTTCTCCTGTATCCACACTTAGAACTATTCTCCTCTTTGGAAAAAATGTTTCAACTTACAAGTTTGCTCTAGCTGATTCACTGCTTAAGTCCTCACCAAAATCAATATTAACTTATGTTGATCTACGCGAAAACTTCCTCAAATCATTGTATGAACATTACATCAAGAATCCTCATCAATATCAAGCAGGGAGTAATACCGTCACTAATGCTTTTGATCGATTCTCAATGGATGATGACTGGCAAAAAGTCATACAAATCGCAGAGAAAAACATTTATAATAATGTTTTTGACGCATTTCACAATGTTGGTGGCTCTTCAATTCAAAATAAATTGACTCTATTTGAGCATGATAAAAAAAACAAACAACTAATCTTAACCGATAATATGCATCAATTAATAGAATCTTCAGATGCAGTGACACAACTCTCTAAAGAAAACCAAAGTAGATGGGCTGTTGTTGAAGAAGCTTGGAAAAATAAACTATCTCCTAACTTCTTGATATACGACCAAGACAAAAATGTATACTCAGTTAGAGAGGGACAAAAAAGAGTAAATTTGCGGAGTGCCGTTAATGTATTAATCTCGTATCAGCATGCTTGTTGTTTTTACTGTAATAAAAACCTAAATATGAATGCGAAATCAGATGAACATGATTTTCCTGATGTGGACCATGTAATACCATTTTCAGCATTCAAAAACGACATATTATCGATTAATTATAACTCTAATGCCATGTGGAATCTTGTAATCGCGTGTAAGGAGTGTAATAGAGGGAACAATGGTAAATTTAATAGCCCCCCTGATAAATTATACTTTGAAAAATTAATAGACCGTAACATTCTATTTACGCAAGAACATAGACATTCGCTAAAAAATACAATTCTAATGAGTCTTGGAGCATCAAATCATAACCAAATCAGACAGAAAATGAATATTTTCAAAGAGTATCTAAATTTAATAACGGGATGGAAACCCCAATATATTTATATCAATGAGTAATCCTTTTAAGAATATCCCAGAAGAAAGAATTGTACACCGGTCAAAGCACTTTTTTTTAATCTATGATGCATATCCAGTCTCTAAAGGACATCTTTTGATTATTTCCAATTTACCAAAAACAGATTATTTCTCGCTCAATACAGAAGAGAAAAGCGAGCTAACGCTTGTTATTGATATCGCCAAAGAGCTAATCGAAAAGCAACATCAACCGAATGGATACAACATCGGTATGAATTGCGGCACCACAGCGGGACAGACGGTAATGCATTTCCATTGTCATGTCATTCCCAGATATCATGGAGATATGGAAAACCCTAGAGGAGGCATCAGACACTGTATCGAAGGAAAAGGCTACTATTAATCATTAAGAGAACAACTAATTATCCCTAAAAGTTCTAAAAACTAATATTTTTTTTAAAATCTGCTGTAACAAAATCCTTCGTGTTGTCGTCTGATAAAAAACAAAGAAAAAACATGATCAAAAAGACACTTTGCGCAATAGCGCTCTCGTTATTCGCAACCTTAGCCAATGCACAAGAAAGCTCTAAAGAAATGATGTATGCCATCAAACAAGGAGATGCTGTACAGCTGGATGCACTAATCGATACAAAAAATATCAATGAATGCTAGAAATTGGTGAAAGCTCTTACAACTACCTTGCCATTAGCATCAAATTAAAATCACTGAAATCTGTGGCGTATTTCTTAGACAAAAATGCCAATATTGAAGGCGAATGCACAGGAAAAACAGCCTTGATGTATGCCGCGAAATACGGACATTTAGACATTGCAAAATACTTAATCAAAAGAGGAGCCGATGTGCACGCAACCTACAACGGAAGATCAGCTTTAGACTATGCCAATAGGTACGAGCGTAGCGATATTAGCACCTATTTAACCGAAGTTGAAAAAGAGTAAAACACAGCACAGAGAACATCTGTAGCAACTACTTAGAGAAGCGCACACCAAAAGGTTGCGCTTTTTTTTTGCACACTCCAAAAAAATACCACAGCAAACACGGCCATGCAGAGCAACCAAACAAAAGGATGCAACCCTTCGTTTTTTTATTTTTCAGAAATACTGTAAATTCACACTGCTTTCTGCGACAAAGCAAGAAAGTTTAAATGAGAAGACATGACTTGGAAAGATGTAATGCGCTATGCAACCAAAGGCAACCCAATTCCTGATCGAATGATCACAAAAACCCACGACGAATGGAGGAAGCAACTCACTCAAGAACAATACCAAATTACCCGATTGAAAGGAACAGAACGCCCTTTTACAGGCGCACTGTGTAGCACCTATGAAACTGGAATCTATACTTGTACCTGCTGCAATACAAAACTGTTTGACTCCAATATTAAATTCGACTCAAACAGTGGCTGGCCAAGCTTTACAGAACCCATCAAAGAAAATGCCATCAAATATGAAAAAGACAGCTCTTTAGGCATGATTCGCGTTGAAGTGTTATGCAATACCTGCGAAGCGCATTTGGGACATGTATTTCCGGATGGCCCAGCACCTAGCGGACTGCGTTTTTGTGTCAACTCCGCATCCATACAACTAGAAACCAATGCATAAAAACTTAGAAACAATCGTTCTTGGCGGAGGCTGTTTTTGGTGTACAGAAGCCGTGTTTCAAGAAGTAAAAGGCGTAACCGAAGTCGTGTCTGGCTATGCAGGAGGTACCGTACCAGGACACCCTACATATCGAGAAATTTGCTCCGGACTTACCGGGCATGCAGAGGTGGTAGCACTAAAGTACAACCCTGAAATTATTTCCCTGCTAGACCTCTTGGTTATTTTTATGACCACACACGATCCAACCACCCTCAACAGACAAGGAGCCGATAGAGGTACACATTACAGATCCGTTATTTTTTATCAAACAGCACAAGAGCAAGCCACGGCAAACCTGGTACTGGAAAATCTAGCAACGCTCTACGAAGACCCAATTGTAACCCAAGTGAGTCCATTTACCAATTTCTACGAAGCAACACCCGAACACCAAAACTATTATAAAAACAATTCAAATCAAGGCTATTGCAGCTATGTCATTTCACCAAAACTTCAGAAATTGAGACAACTGCATGCCAACAAACTAAAGTAAACCCAAAAAATCGCATCACCCATTTATTTTTTAAGAGCATAGAACCAATATGTACATTGAATTTAAACGACATAAAAAGACCACTCGTGGCTTATTTACAACCATTGGTCTAAAAAATAAGCAATACAAAAGGGGATGATACTATCTTTGAACCAATGCTGAGAGATCAGTATTATTCTTTTTCATAGCAATTTTCCCGTTTCATCTAATGAAGCGGGTTTTTTTATGTTTTGCAACAAAAGTCACATACCTAAATAACAACCATTGATGCCCCATTTACTGCCATTCATCTAAAAAAAAGGAATGCAAAAGGGAACCCTCTTACATTTATGCCAATGCTGAGAAATCAGTGTTATTCTTTTTCATAGCAATTTTCCCGTTTCATCTGATGAAGCGGGTTTTTTTTATGTCTTGCAACAAAATCGAACACTTGAAAAAGACCATTGAACCGCCGAATATTACCATCCATCTAAAAAATAATAAATAACGAAGTAATGCCCCTACTTTTGAAGTAATACTGAGCAATTGGTATTATTCTTTTTCATAGCAATTTTCCCGTTTCATCTTTTTGGAATGGGTTTTTTTATATCTTGCAGTAAAAGCCGTACACTTGAAAAATATTGTCATTTCTGTTAGCAACGATCTGAGTACCGACCAAAGAATCGAAAAAGTATGTGATACACTGCACAATCATGGCTATCAAATTACATTGATCGGCAGAAAACTACCAAACAGTCTGCCAATCAAAAGAACATACAAAACACATCGCATGTCATTAGTATTTCGCAAGGGCTTCCTGTTTTATGCCGAATACAACCTGCGCTTATTTCTAAAGCTACTCTTTCTAAAAAAAGACCTATTGCTTGCCAACGACCTAGACACCCTGTTGCCCAATTACCTCATCAGTAAATGGCAGCGAAAAACACTAGTCTACGATAGTCATGAACTCTTTTCAGAAATTCCTGAGTTAGTCAACAGACCCAAAGTGAAAATGATTTGGACCCTTTTAGAAAAAAAGCTCTTACCCAAAGTAAAAAACTGTTACACTGTGAGCCATGCCATCGCAAAACATTACAACAAGGCCTATGGTACCACTTTTCAAGTAGTGCGAAATATCCCAAAATTACAGCCACTAACAACAGGAACCTTTCCGTTTAAAACAGACGCCAAAAAGACCATCATTTACCAAGGCGCTGTCAATGTAGGACGCGGATTGGAACTCATGATCGACAGCATGCAGTATTTAAACAATTACCAATTGGTCATTGTGGGTACTGGTGATGTTGATGCGCAACTAAAAACACGTGCTGCCAAACTCATGGCTGCAAAAAAAGTAGTGTTCTTAGGCAAACTGCTTCCAACCGAACTGCGCAAAATTACACCACTCGCAACCCTGGGCATTTCCTTAGAAGAAGACCTTGGACTGAGCTATCGCTATGCACTACCCAATAAAATATTTGACTATGTGCATGCAGAAATACCTGTGCTCTGCTCCAACCTACCTGAAATGAAGGCCCTGGTAACAGAGTACGGATTTGGAGAGGTGCTGCAACAACGCACCCCAAAGGCACTCGCCATGCAAATACAAAACTTGCCCCTGCAAACCTATGCAGCAGCGAGTAGAAACGCCAAGAAAACACTGCACTGGGAACAAGAAACAGAAATACTACTAGCACTGTACAACAATGCCAAATAGCAAGCGCTGAAAACACTTGTGAATTGGCACATACCAAGAAGGATTTTTAACAAAAGTCGCGCTATTAATCTCCAACCCTTATTGATCTAAAGAAAAGTGAATAAAAATAAAGAAGAAACACCTACTCCTACTATGAGTGCAAAGCAACTCAAAAAAGCTGCGTTAAGGACTGACCTGTGTTTGTTGCACCACCTCAAAAATTTGTCCACCCTCACACTTCATCGTGCGTTGCTTAAACTTCACAATTAAAGAATAATCATGGGTGGCCATCAACACTGACTTTCCACTTTGATGGATCTTATTGAGCAGTTGCATCACCTCCAAAGAAGTTTTTGGATCTAAATTTCCTGTGGGTTCATCTGCCAAGATCAACTCGGGGTCATTCAATAAAGCACGTGCAATTGCAACGCGTTGCTGCTCTCCCCCAGAAAGTTCAAAAGGCTTTTTAAAATCTTTGGTCTGCATGCCTACCTTCTCCAAAACCTCATGAATCTTTGCTTTCATCTTGGCCTTGTCTTTCCAACCCGTAGCACGCAAAACAAATAACAAATTATCAAATACAGTGCGATCATTCAACAGCTTAAAATCCTGAAAAACAATGCCTATTTTTCTCCTTAAATAGGGAATATCTCGAGCCCTCAGCGCATTCAAATCAAAATCAACAATCAACCCTTTTCCCGACACCAATGACAAATCACCATACAAGGTCTTCATCAAACTACTCTTTCCACTACCCGTTTTTCCAATCAGATAGAAAAAATCACCAGAATCAATGCGTAAATTCACTTTCGAAAGTACCAAATTATCTCTTTGATAAATATCTGCATCCTCTAAATGTACGATTGCCTTGCCCATGTGAAAGTTCTTTTTACAAACTTATCATTTTTTATGAGTTTAATCGCACAGAACACCGTTTAATCTGTGACAATTTTTACCTTTGACCTACAGAACAGCCGTTGTTTTTGAATCCAGTATCAAACAAAATTCAAAAAACGACGTTATAGTTTTTAAACAGCACAAAATACATGCATCCTATGAAAAAGCTCCTTTCGATACATACCGCGTTCGCAACGCTATTTGCATTGAGTAGCACCTTTGTTTCGGCCCAAAAAACAGAAATGAACGCCAACCGATCTGCACCCTACAACAATGCCGTAAAGCTATACAACAACAAAGCATACGCTGCCGCGCAAAAATCATTTAGTGAGGTCGTAGCACAACCAAATACCACCACTTTGCAATCAGATGCAGCCTACTATGAAGCAATGTGTGCAATTAAATTGAACCAATCTTCAGCCGATGAAATGGTGCTGCGCTTTGTTGAAAACTACCCCAATAGCAATAAAAAAGAAAGCGCTTTTTTAAACGTTGGTCATTACTACTTTGCCAATAAAAAAGCAGCCCATGCACTGAAATGGTACACCAAAGTAAACCGAGAACAACTGCCAACGGAACAAAAAAAAGAACTCGATTTTAAAATGGGTTATGCCCTACTAAGTTCAGGAAACTTAACCCGAGCAAGAAAAAAATTCTTACCCCTTATCAATGATGCACGCTACGGAAATGATGCGCGCTATTACTACGGATTTATTGCCTATAAACAAGCAGATTATGACACGGCAGAAACTCATTTGACAACCATCGCCAAAGAAGCATCCTATAAAAATGAAGCCACCTACTATTTACTCGATATCAGCTTTAAAGATGGACGTTTTGAAAAGTGTATCGAAATAGGTAAAAAATTATTAGACAGTAAAAAACAAAAAAATGCTTCTGATATTTCCAAAATTATTGGCGAAAGCCATTTCAACCTCAAACAATACAAAGAAGCACTTCCCTACCTCCAACAATACAAAGGAAAACGCGGCAAATGGAACAATACAGATTACTACCAACTAGGATATGTATATTACAAGCAAAACGACTTTGAAAATGCGGTAAAAAATTTCAATAAAATCCTCGGAGAAAGCAACAATGTATCACAAAACGCCTATTACCATTTGGCAGAGAGCTATTTGTACCTCGAACAAAAACCGCAGGCACTCAATGCTTTTAAAAGTGCTAGTGAAATGGACTTTGACCCAAAAATTAAAGAAGATGCTTTCTTGAATTATGCCAAATTAAGCTACGAAGAAGGAAACCCATACAAAAGCGTTGCAGCAGTATTGCAAGACTTCTTAACAGCATATCCAAAATCACCAGCATATCAAGAAATCAATGAGTTGGTGGTAACCTCCTTCCTCTTTCAACAAGATTACCAAGGAGCACTAAACTATTTGGCCAAGAAAAAAAGTACCGAAAACAGCAAACTAACCAAAGACGTTTCTTTTTACAGGGGCGTACAACTCTTCAACCTTCAAAAACTTGAAGAAGCCTACCCGTACTTTACAAGCGCAACCCAATCAACAGAAACCAACATCGCACTGGCTGCGCACTATTGGAAAGCTGAAACCGATTTTCAAACAGCCAAGTATACAGCAGCATTGAACGGCTTTATCAACTTTAAAAAAATGAAAGCGGCCAAAACCAATGAGCAATACGAAAACATTGAATACAACATCGCCTACAGCTATTTCAAACTCAAAGACTACGAAAAAGCAGCAAACGCATTTCGCAATTTCACAACAAATGCAACTGCTCAAAATGAACAAACGAACGACGCAACCATTCGACTGGCTGATTGCTATTTTGTGACCAAAAAATACCAAAGCGCCATAGCAGCCTACTCCAAAGTCATTGAAAATTTAGGAGCTGCCGCAGATTATGCAACCTATCAAAAAGCACTTAGCTTTGGGTTTTTAGGAGACAATACAAAAAAAATCAACGCCTTAAAAGAGCTGGTAGCCAATTACCAATACACAAGTCTACAAGACGATGCCCTGTTTCAATTAGCAACCACCTATGTGGCAGTCAAAAACAATACTGCCGCACAGAATACCTACTTGAAATTGATTGCAACATATCCGAAAAGTGCTTACGTGCCGAGAGCGTTACTAAGACAAGGATTGGTCTACTACAACGACAATGAAAACACAAAAGCCTTAGAACGTTTCAAAAAAATTGTACGTACCTACCCCAATACAAACGAAGCAAAAGAAGCCGTTGCGAATGCGCGAAATGTGTACGTAGACCTCGGACAAGTAGATGTCTATGCTGCCTGGGTAAAAAACCTCTCTTTTGTAACGGTGACCAATGCAGATCTTGACAACACCACCTACGAAGCTGCTGAAAATAAATTCCTAGCAAACAACCTGCAAAAAGCAAGCAAAGGCTTTGAAACCTACCTTGCTGAATTTCCAAACGGACTGCACGCATTGAAAGCCAATTTTTACCTTGCACAATGCCGAATGAAAACAAAACAGTTTGAACAAGCAATACCCAACTACGCTTATGTAGTAGCGCAAGGGCAAAGCGAATTTAGCGAAGAAGCATTGCGTGTATTGGCGCAATTGTATCTAGAAAAAGAAGCATGGACAGACGCAACCCCTTTGCTGATTCAACTAGAACAAGAAGCCAACGCCCCACAAAATATTGTATTTGCACAAAGCAATTTAATGAAAGGCTACTATGAGGCCAATCGCTTTGAAGAAGCTGTTGTCTATGCAGAAAAGGTGCTGCAAAAAGAACAGCTAGACAGCAACATCGAATTCGATGCCAAAATCATCATTGCACGCGCTGCCTTTAAAACCGATGACCTAGAAAAAGCAGAAGAATTTTATACCGAAGTAGAACGAAATGCAAACGGCGTTTTAAAAGCCGAAGCCTTGTATTTCAATGCCTACTTTAAACACCTAAACAAACAATACAAAGCCTCCAATACCGTTGTTCAAACATTGATTGCAGAGTACGCTACCCATAAATATTGGGGCGTAAAAAGCTATGTGGTCATGGCCAAAAATTACGATGCATTAAACGATGCATACCAAGCCACGTATATTCTAGAAAACATTATTGAAAACTTTACCCAGTTTGAAGATGTGATTCAAGATGCAAAACGCGAGCTATCCAACATACAAACCAAAGAAGCAAAAACAAACGAATCTGTAACCCCGAACAACTAAAGCGATTTAAACATGCGTACATCGATCATCACACTCTGCCTAGGAACTATAAGCGCTCTTGGATTTGCTCAAAATAATACCCAAGCCAAAGACAGCATAAAAACAGAAGTTATCAACGTGGTAACTTCCTATATGCCCACCATTTCTGATGCTTTTAAAATCAAAAAGAATCCACGCATTCAGCTAGGTGCTAACACAAAGAGAAAACAAGTCAATTACAAAATATTTTCTGCCCCCGTAGCCTCCACATTCATTCCAAAAAGTGGCGTAGTCAAAGGCATAGACTTGGGCGTAAAAGAGCGTCTGTACAACAATTATGCAGCCCTGGGCTTTGGCAATAACAACACGCCCTTTCTCGAACTCTTTGTGCACAAAACAGCACGTTTTGACAATGAATTTGGCATGTATGCAAAATACATTTCCTCTGAAAATAGCATTGAGCAAACACCGTTAAACAGCAACTACTCAGACCTAAATATTGGTGGTTTCTATAAAGAAGAAACACGCTACTTTAACTGGAAAGTAGGAGCCGAATTTAATCAAGAAACCTACAATTGGTACGGACTACCCAGTACAATAAATTTCACAGCAGCAACCATCAATAGCATCAACGAAGCACAAACCTATAAAGACCTCTCCATGGAGGGTGCCCTGCTATTCGAAGATAGTTTTATCAAAAATGTGAACGCAAAGCTGTCTTTCTTTTCAGACAAATACACAAGTAAAGAACTCCGCTTTACAGCAAAACCCCAATTTCAAATTCCACTAAACAGCATTGCAAGAAACCTCAACGATCTCACACTCAACACCAGTATCGATTATGTGAATGGAGAATTTGCGCAATCCTATGAGCAAGAGACCTTAGTAGAACATAGCTTCTTTGTGCTTGGAGCGCTCCCGAAATACAATTTTGAATTTTCTGATTTCACCTTCAACATCGGTGCAAAAATGTATTTCACATCAGACCTAGAGTACAAAATAAGTCAGCTATACCTCTATCCAGATGTGAAAATCAATTACCCGATCATGCCAAAACACATCAATGCCTACATCGGTGCAACCGGAGACCTCACTACCAACACCTACAAAGCATTTGCCGCAGAAAACCCATACCTATCTCCCACACAATACATCACACAAACAAATACCAAATACAACCTATTTGTAGGATTTAATGGCAAACTCTCTTCAACCATGACCTACAACATAAAAGCAAGCTTCCGAGAAGAAGACGACAAAGCTTTCTTTACAAGAAACAATAGCAAATCTGATGGTAGCAACGCAAGCGGACTTTTAGGATATGACTACGGAAACTCTTTTTCATACATCTATGACGACACAACCACACAAACATTGGAAGCAGACCTCGCCATGATTGTCAACAGCTACCTCAGCATTGCTGCCCATGCTGTATTCAATTCATACAACACTACCAAACAACTTGAAGCATGGAATGCACCTCAACTCACAAGCGAGTTGCTAGCAAACTACAAAAGAAACTCCTGGTACGCCAATGCAAACCTCTTCTTTGTTTCCGAAAGAAAAGATATTGCCTACGATGGTACATTTCTAAATGCAACAAGCAGCATGGCAACACTCCCTTCATTTATGGATGTCAACCTCAATGGTGGCTATCACTTCAATGACAAGTTTACCGCTTTTCTAAAAATGAACAACGTACTTAATACTGACTACCAACGTTTTAGCAATTTCAACACACAAGGATTTCAGGTATTGGCTGGCATGAGCTATAAATTTGACTTTTAACTCAAACAAGCAGCTCCTTCAGTAACACCCGAAAGCAGAAGTACAAAGCACATCGCTACAATTTCAGAAAACGATGCTCCATGAACCTTTGCTTTTATGTATCTTTAGAAACCCAACGAAAACAACGAATCACTTATGAGAAAGATAGGCATACTCTTCGCAATAATCATCGCACTCGCTGCTTGTAAAGATCAAAAAAAAACAACAGTGTTGGAAACTGAGCTCACAGCAGAGGAACAAATCGACAAAGCCAACATCAGAAAAATCTTTGACAGCGCTCTGCTGCACGGTCAATCGTATGAGTGGTTGAGAGATTTGACCACAAACATTGGTGGTAGAATGTCGGGTTCTCCAGAGGCAGCAATGGCCGTGAAATGGGGAGAAAAATTGATGAAAGAAGTCCAATTAGATTCAGTTTGGCTCCAACCTTGTGTAGTACCACATTGGGTGCGAGGCCCCCAAGAAACAGCGTACTACACCCACAACGGAAAAAAAGTGTCCCTCGCCGTTGCAGCACTAGGAGGCTCTATTGGCACCTCTGAAAATGGCATTACCGCAGAAGTGATTGAAGTACAAAGCATTGAAGAAGCCGAAGCACTCGGTGAAAAGCTAAGAGGTAAGATTGTCTTTTTCAACCGTCCTTTTGACGACACACTCATCAATACCTTTCATGCCTACGGAGGCTGTGTAGTACAACGCGTTTTTGGTGCGAAAACAGCAGGTAAATTTGGTGCTTTGGGAGTGCTTGTTCGCTCCATGACCAATAAAATTGACAACTATCCACATACCGGAATCATGCGCTATGGCGACATTCCAAAAAGCGAATACATCCCAACTGCTGCGCTGAGCACCATGGCTGCAGAGCAATTGAGTAAGGACCTAAAAAAGAATCCTACACTGCAAGTATACTTTAAGCAACAGTGTGAAAACTTACCACAAACAAACTCTTTCAATGTCATTGGAGAAATCAAAGGAACCGAAAACCCAGAGAAGGTAATTGTTGTGGGTGGACATTTAGATTCCTGGGATCTAGGCGATGGTGCACACGATGACGGTACAGGCATTGTGCAAGCACTCGAAGTATTGCACATCTTTAAAATAAACAACATCAAACCAAAAAACACCATTCGAGTGGTCTTCTTTATGGACGAAGAGCAAGGAGGGGGCGGCGCAAAAGCCTATGCAGCAGCTGCGAAACTAACAGGAGAAAATCACTTGGCAGGGTTGGAATCTGATGCTGGCGGACATACCCCAAGAGGATTTACCATCGATGCAAACAGCAACAATACCAAACTTTTGCAAAGCTGGAAGAAACTGTTAGCTCCTTACGGTCTTCACGACATTGAAAAAGGAGGAAGCGGTGCAGACATCAGTCCGCTCAAAGCCGAAGAAACAACACTCGTTGGTTACAGACCCGATTCGCAGCGCTATTTTGACTACCATCATGCAGCCACGGATACCTTTGACAAGGTAAACAAACGAGAACTAGAACTGGGCAGTGCATCCATGGCAAGTCTTATTTATCTAATGGACAAATACCTAGAAAACCCAGATACGGTAAAACAATAAGTAGTTAGCATCAATTAAGAAGATTAATGAAAATAATATTGAATCGGACATTGACAACGATATTTTTTGTTCTTGCAATAATTCATTTCTATTGGGTACTTGGTGGACAATGGGGATTTGAAAATGCCCTACCTACTAATGAACAAGGAATTAAAATACTTAATCCGAAACCAACAGATAGTTTAATAGTAGGGATTTTACTGTCATTATTTGGACTAGTATACTTATTCTCGATGAATTCATTGAAAAATAAAATTCTAATAATAATTCGGAATATTGGACTTTGGTCTATTCCAATAATATTTGTGGTAAGAGCTATAGGAGATTTTAAATATGTTGGCTTCTTTAAGCAGATTAATGGAACTGTATTTGCCGATATGGATACAAAATTCTATTCACCTCTCTGCCTGATTATAGGCTTGATTGGAATTTCACTGATTAAAATAAATAATAAAAGGTGCTAACAAAGTATAAAAATAATAGCGACTTAATCGCTAAAACAAAAGTAAGTAAATACAAAAATAGTCTGTGTTTAGCTGAAAAGCTAGTGCGTGAAAATCCGCTACTATTATTATACTAAACGATACCAATACCTACATATAGCTAGTAAAGATGGTAAATACATTAGAAGCACAATACACAAACAACTCATAACCACTGAAAAATTTTTCACTGCCTAACCGAATCCAAACTTGTTTTCCAAATCTCGAAAAAATCAGAACCTTCATCAAATGAAGCGCTGCGATCAAAGTAAAATTTAGTTATCTTCGCGCAAATTTAAAAGAAAACATTTCATGAAACATTTCTTATTCCTGCTATGCATCGTCTTCTTCGCAGCATGCTCAGGAAATGACAACGATGATTTCACTCCGCAAACGGAAGAGGATATCATCAACTATATCGAAGAAAACAATCTAAATGCACAAAGAACCAACTCAGGACTGTATTACGTCATCAATAATGAGGGAAGCGGACCCAGACCCACAAGCACATCAAATGTAACAGTTGCCTATAAAGGTTACTTTTTAGATGGCACTGTATTTGATCAAAGCGCAACCGGTATTTCATTTAGACTCAATCAAGTCATTCAAGGATGGACAGAAGGCATTCAGCTTTTCAAAGAAGGAGGCTCAGGCATCTTACTAATACCATCACAATTAGGCTACGGGAACTCAGGAAGAGGAGGTATTCCTGGGGGTGCGGCGTTGGTATTTGACATCGAACTCATTAGCGTAAACTAAAGAAAGAAAAAATCTAAAAAAAAGCGAAACAGCAGGTTTCGCTTTTTTTTATTTTAAGAAAGAATTGGCGCAATAAAAGCATCAATCGCATCCACCCCTTCACGCTCAAGATGCTTGATAAAAGCAGATCCAATAATGGCACCATCTGCATATTGACAGGCTGTTGCAAAGGTCGCTTTGTCTGAAATACCAAAACCAACAATCAACTTACTTTTCAAGTTCATGGCCTTGATACGCTCAAAATAAGCTATCTGTTGATCAGAAATGGAGCCCTTTGCACCCGTAATGGAAGCCGAAGCAACCACATAAATAAAGGCATCTGTATAAGCATCTATTTTTCGAATGCGCTCTTCGGATGTATGTGGCGTTATTAAAAACACATGACTCAATCCATAGCTATGAAATAGCTGTTGGTAGTGCTCTTCATATTCGATCAGTGGTAAGTCGGGTAAAATCAAGGTTTCGATACCACTGTCTACACAGGCCTGACAAAATGCTTCTGGCCCATATTTTAGGAGTTGATTGACATACCCCATCAACACCAAGGGTGTGGTATTTTGCGAACGTATGCTTTTCAATTGCTCAAAAACAACATCCAAATTCATCCCGTTTTGAAGCGCCTTCTGACTGCTCTCTTGAATGGTAGGACCGTCTGCCAAAGGATCAGAAAAAGGCAATCCAACCTCTATAAAATCTACACGACTCGCACGCAAGCCTGCAATGATCGCTGCGGTATCATCCAATGCCGGAAAACCAGCGGTAAAGAAAATCGAAAGCAAATTCTTTTTTTCTTCAAATAATTGAGCTAATTTTTTCATGACTTATGCGTTTAAATGATGAGTATATAATTCCAAATCCTTATCGCCTCTACCCGATAAATTGATCACGACTACCTGATCTTTCTTCAAATTCATCTTCGGCAAAACAGCCAATGCATGAGCCGTTTCCAACGCCGGAATGATCCCTTCTATCCGGGTGAGCTCATAAGCAGCATCCATGGCTTCTTGATCTGTGGCACTCATAAATTGTGCCCGCTTTGTTTCGTGTAAATAGGCATGCAAGGGACCTACGCCCGGATAATCCAACCCAGCAGAAATGGAATATGGCTCTACAATTTGTCCGTATTCGTCTTGCATTAAAATGGTTTTACTTCCATGAATCACCCCCACTTCACCCAATTGTGACGTGGCAGCACTCGATCCAGAATGTACCCCGAGTCCAGCAGCTTCAACAGCAATCAACTCCACCTCTTCATCAGCTAGATAATGATAAAATGCACCTGCCGCATTCGAACCTCCACCCACACAAGCAATGATACTATCGGGGTTTTCTTTTCCTGTTTGCGCCTTTAGCTGCACCTTCATCTCTTCTGAAATGACTGCTTGCAAACGTGCAACCATATCTGGATAAGGATGCGGACCCACTACAGACCCTATTAAATAATAAGTCTCTGGATGCTGAATCCAATAACGAATGGCCTCGTTGGTAGCATCCTTTAAGGTTTTACTTCCACTACTTGCAGGAATCACAGTGGCTCCCAACATTTTCATACGTGCAACATTGGGTGCTTGTCGCTTGATGTCTGTTTCCCCCATAAAAACCACACACTCCAAACCCATCAATGCACAAACCGTAGCGGTAGCAACCCCATGCTGCCCTGCTCCTGTTTCTGCAATGATCTTGGTTTTACCCAAATGCTTTGCCACCAATATCTGACCAACGGTGTTATTTACTTTATGGGCACCGGTATGATTTAAATCTTCTCGTTTTAAATAGATCGTCGCTCCATATTTCTCTGACAAACGCTTTGCCAAATACAACGGACTCGGTCTTCCTACATAATGCTGCAAGAGGTCTTTGTACTCCTTCTGAAAGGCATCAGAAGCCAAAATACTCAAATAATTCTCCTCTAATTCTTTGATATTAGGGTATAACAATTCTGGAATAAACGCGCCACCAAACTGGCCGTAATACCCTTCTTTAGTTGGTTGAAAGTTCATCTTTAAATTTTTGTATGTTTACTACTGATTTGAAACCAGGTCTGATTTCAAAGCTACTATTGATATCTAAAGCATGCACAGGCAATGCCGTTTCTCTTAATTTTTGAATGTTCTCTAGGTGCTCCAATCCAATGCCTCCACTCAAAAAAAAGGGCACTGAAGAACCATACTGCGCAAGCAACGACCAGTCAAAGACAACACCATTTCCACCTCGCTCTTTTCCTTTGGTATCAAACAGAAAATAATCAACCACCGACTCGTAGGCAATAAGCTCCTTGAAATCAAAGTGACGATCTACAGCAAATACTTTGATCATGTCAATCTTTTGACGCACTTGATAATCTTGAGCTTCAGCAAATGTCTGTGCTAACGAAGTTCGCAATCTCTGGATATAGGAAACTGTTTCATCACCATGCAATTGAATCACCTGCAAACCATACTGCACAACTTTGCGAACAACCTCAGCGATGGATGCATTGACAAAAACACCCGTCTTTTGAATGGACGCCGGAATTTCGGGCATAGTCCCCGTAAAATAACGCTTCGATTTCTCGTAAAATATAAAGCCCATATAATCGGGTTGCAACGCCGCAACGGCTATCATATTTTCTCGATATTTCATTCCACAAACTTTAATTTTCATATACTACTAACCTTATTAGTGAACCTATTTAAAACAGAGAGGCAAGTACATTACCCCCCTAGAACATCGGTCAACAATCTATCTAATTTGATCGATAAACTCCTGACAAGCCAACCCCGGATCTTCCGCCTGCATGAATCGCTCACCTATGAGAAACCCGTGAAAGTCATGCGCCTTCAAACCTGCAATCACGGACGGATCTGAAATACCACTTTCAGAAATTTTAACACAACTATCAGGTACTTGCTTGGCCAAACGAATCGAATTTTCAATGTCTACCTCAAAGGTGTGTAGATTCCGATTGTTAATTCCAATGATCTTATCAGACAGGTCTAGCTTGTCCATATCCTGCTCACTGTGTACCTCAAACAACACCTCCATGCCGAGATCTGTTGCCAATTGACCATAATTTTTAAGTTCTTGCTTGGTCAAACATGCAGCAATCAAAAGAATGGCATCTGCTCCAATAGCCTTCGCCTCTACCACCTGAAAACCATCTACAATAAAATCTTTTCGCAAAATTGGTTTTACTTGGTTGACCACCCGAGCCTCCATCAGATCAGCCATGCTTCCCCCAAAAAAGGAAGTGTCTGTCAAGATGGATTGGGCTGCCACATTTGCATCCAAATAACCATTGGTCACATCAACAACACTCACTTTGTCATTGAGAATGCCTTTGGATGGAGATTGACGCTTAAATTCTGCAATGATTCCCGTTGAACCCACCGCCAATAATGATTTCTTCAAGGAAAGTGCAGTCCTTTTAAAATTTGGACTCTCCACCAACTTATGCACAGGAACCTCCGCTTTGATCTTGGCTACTTCCTTCTTTTTAAATGCTATTATTTTTTCAAGTGTTGTCATACAATGCTATTTTTTATCTGTGATCATTCCCTGGTTGGCAAAACACATGTCCAAATACTTAAAGTGCTGTTGTACATCCTTGTCCAGTGAAATCCCATTCATTCTTGATTTACTTTATTACTGTGTTACTAATATTTCCAAACATTTCTTTGCCTTCAATCCAAAAAGTGACTCTTTCGCCATTGCAAAAGCTTCTTGAAAAGACCTTCCTTCTTTGACAATTTGCAAAGCAAAAGCAGCATTGGTTAACACCACATTATTTTGTGCTGCGGTCCCTTTTCCATCGATAATTGTCTTAAAAATTTTTGCTGCATCCCCTACAGATTTGCCACCAAATAGTGCTGCTGCCAAGACCTGTTGGAGTCCTAAATCTTCTGGTGTAATCAATTGTTCACCTCGCTTGGTACAGAATTTAAAAGCACCCGTTAACGAGATTTCGTCGTAACCATCGAGTGCATGAACAATGCCGTAATTTACCGGCTCTTCTTGCAATATATACCGATACAAACGAGCAATTTCGAGATTGTATGTCCCCAACAATTGATTTTGAGGTGTACTTGGATTGACCAGCGGACCCAACATGTTAAAAAACGTTTTTAACTGCAGCGCTTTTCTTGTAGCCCCCACCGCTTTCATGGCTGGATGAAATTTAGGTGCGTGCAAAAAACAAATATTTGCCGCTGACAGTTGCTGCTTTAACACCGTTTCATCATTGGTAAATGTGTACCCAAACTGCTGAAGCATGTCTGAAGATCCAGACTGTGAAGATACCGAATAATTACCGTGCTTGGCAACCTTCTGACCCGTTCCTGCCACAATAAAAGAGGTGAGTGTAGAAATGTTAAAGGTATCTTTTCCATCGCCACCAGTACCTACAATATCTATGGTATTAAATTCAGACAAATCTACTTTTATAGCCAATTCTAGCAATGCTTCTCTAAAACCAGCCAGCTCTGCAACCGTAATAGGACGCATCCTATAAACGGTCATAAATGCAGCCAACTGCTCCGGAGCATATTGCTGGGATGCAATGGATTTCAAGACCGATTTTGCCTGTGACCTCGATAACTTTTTTTGCTGATATAAGTGTTCTAAAATAGCTTTCATATTAAGAGATTTCTACAGTATTTAAAAAATTTCTTACCAACTGCTCGCCCACCTCAGTGAGAATCGATTCTGGATGAAACTGTACTGCAGCAATGTTAAATTCACGATGCGCAATGGCCTGTATCTCCCCATCCTCATCTACAGCAGTAATGGCAATTGTTGCCGGAAAATTTTCTTTTGAAGCAATCCAAGAGTGGTATCTCGCTGCAACAAACTTTTCAGGAATCCCCCTAAAAATAGCCGCTTCTTTTTGTACTACTTGCATTTCTGTAGCCACTCCATGAAACACATCCTCTAAATTTTCTATCTGTCCACCAAAAACCTCTGTAATTGCCTGCAAGCCCAAACAAACTCCAAACATAGGAATCTTACCTGCATAGGTAGCAATGACCTCTTTTAAAATACCAGCTTCCGCCGGAATCCCAGGTCCTGGAGACAATATAAGCACATCATAATTTGCAATGGCCTCAATTGCTATTTCATCATTTCGAAACACTGCGGGCAATGTTCCCGTAATTTCTTCTACCATGTGTACCAAATTATAGGTAAACGAATCGTAGTTATCTAAAATTAATACCTTCATATTACAGTTGTTCTGCTAGCAACAACGCCTTTTTCAACGCTGCCAATTTATTGGTTACTTCTTGCAATTCTTTTTCTTCGTCTGAATGGATCACGATACCCGCTCCGGCCTGAGAATAAAGCACATTATTCTTACTCACAAAAGAGCGAATGGCGATCGCCAAATTTACAGAACCGTCCAATCCAATTATACCCACAGCACCCCCATAAAACCCGCGGGATTGATTTTCAAAAGAATCAATCAATTGCATGGCTTTGTATTTTGGAGCACCGCTTAAAGTACCCGCCGGAAAAGTATCACCCACCACTTCAATGGGGGTTCCTTTGACCTGTCCTTCTACGGTAGAAACTAAATGGATCACATGGCTAAAATATTGTACCTCTTTAAATACCGCTACACGCACTTGATCTGCATGTTTGCTCAAATCATTTCTTGCCAAATCAACCAACATTACGTGCTCTGCGGTTTCTTTCCTATCCTCTGAAAGCTGTTTTCCTAACTTCAAGTCTGCAGCCATATCTCCAGTTCTACGAAAGGTACCTGCTATGGGATTGATAATGGCCTTGCCTGCATTGATTTTTATCTGCGCTTCTGGAGATGAACCCATCAATTTAAACGAACCATAGTCAAAATAAAATAAATAAGGAGAGGGATTAATGGAGCGCAGTGCTCGATACACATTAAACTCATCTCCCTTAAATTCTTGCTGGTACTGACGAGACACTACCAATTGAAACACATCTCCACGCTTGCAATGCGCTTTTGCCTTTGACACATAGCCCCTAAAATCAGCATCTGTACAATTTGAAGTCTCTTCACCTGTCATTTCAAAGGCATGCGTAGTAAAAGTTTGCGCCTCAATCAAGGTCTCAATCTCCGAAATTCTTGAAACTCCTCCCTCCTCAATATTCTCAATCAAAGTAAGCTCATCGTTGAAATGATTCATCACAATAATAAAACGATAAAAACTGTATTGCATCAACGGTATTTTAGAAGGCGCATCCTTTGCCTTCAGCTCAATATTTTCAAAGTATTGCACACTGTCATAAGTGGTATACCCATACAAACCATTAAAAGCCTTTAATTGAGGGTCACAATCCAAAACAATCGACTTTGAAAACGCATCAAACAATTGGTAAAAATTCTTTTCGATTGGCTGACTATCAAGGGTTACACCATCCTCTAAAATGGCAAATTGATCTGCTGCTACTCGCATACCAACAATCGGCTCTATACAGATAAAGGAAAAACTCTCCTCTTTACTGTGGTAATCTGAGCTTTCCAACAATAACGAATTGGCATAAGCATCTCTGCACCTTAAATACATCCCAACCGGAGTCACGGTATCTGCAATACGCTGCCGACTAATGGTTTTAAATTGTTTCTTATTCATACATTAATTTCATTTTGAAGTAATGATGTGGCTACTTCGATTTACTGTGACACAAACACATTCCTCTATTCAAACGATGAATGCTTCCTGCTGAAACACAAAAAAGGCTTATCGTGAGATAAGCCTTTTTTGTGTTCTAATTTATACATATAGGTTGTTACTCACTTATCAGTTAAGAGAGTTCCACCACCATATGTTTTGTTTTTTCATCATACTTGTACAAATGTATGACACATTTTTAAATGACCCAAAAAAAAACACAAAAAAAAGCAACAAAGTAACAATTGACAATATTTTGGCATGAATACAAAAATAACAATTACATATTGAAACAAAAATCAATGAAAAAAGTTAAATTATTAAACATTTTTTAAATTTATGTTTTAATCTTTAAACAAACCTCTTTTATTTGTAAGAGTAAAAGAACTCAACTAAAATTTAAAATGGAGTAACTTCCCAAAAACAAAAAATTATGTGTGGAATTGTATGTGCATTTGACTTGAAAGAAAAAGCAGCAACGCTGCGACCTCAACTATTAGAAATGTCAAAAAAGGTAAGACACCGTGGACCCGATTGGAGCGGTATTTACAGCAATGACAAAGCAATCATGACCCATGAGCGCTTGGCCATTGTAGATCCTGCCTCTGGGCAACAGCCCTTATTTAGTGACGACAAGAATTTGGTGCTCGCAGCCAATGGTGAAATCTACAACCATCGCGAACTAAGACAGCAATTTGAAGGAAACTACCACTTTGAAACAGCTTCTGACTGTGAAGTTATTTTAGCATTGTACAAAAAAAAAGGGGTTGACTTTATTGATGATATGAATGGAATTTTTGGTTTCGCGCTCTACGACATAGAAAAAGACGAATACTTCATTGCACGTGATCACATGGGCATCATTCCTTTGTACATTGGATGGGATCAAAACGGCACCTTTTACGTAGCATCAGAACTCAAAGCATTGGAGGGTGTGTGCGCTAAAATAGAACTGTTTCCTCCAGGACACTACCTCTCAAGTAAAGAGGGTACACTGGTGCAATGGTACAAAAGAGATTGGTCTGAGTACGATGCGGTAAAAGACAATGCCACAAGCATTGAAACCATAAAAGAAGCCTTGGAAGCTGCTGTACACAGACAACTCATGTCTGATGTCCCTTACGGTGTATTGCTCTCTGGCGGATTGGATTCTTCTGTTACCTCAGCAATTGCAAAAAAATACGCACAAAAGAGAATAGAATCTGATGACACACAAGACGCCTGGTACCCGCAATTGCACTCCTTTTCCGTAGGCCTTGAAGGGTCACCAGATTTAGCAGCTGCACAAAAAGTGGCAGACCACATTGGAACCATTCACCATGAAATAAAGTTCACCATACAAGAAGGCCTAGATGCTATTAAGGATGTGATTTACAATATTGAAACCTATGACATTACCACCATACGCTCCTCTACCCCTATGTATCTCATGGCACGCGTCATTAAATCTATGGGAATCAAAATGGTACTCTCTGGAGAGGGAGCAGATGAAATTTTTGGAGGCTATTTGTACTTTCACAAAGCGCCAAATGCAAAAGAATTTCATGAAGAAACCGTACGTAAATTAGACAAACTACACATGTATGATTGCTTGCGCGCCAATAAAAGCCTCATGGCATGGGGCATTGAAGGACGTGTACCCTTTTTAGACAAAGAATTCATGGATGTTGCCATGCGCATCAATCCGCAAGACAAAATGATCAATGGAGAACGCATGGAAAAATGGGTCATTCGAAAGGCTTTTGAAGACCTGTTGCCTGAAAGCGTTGCCTGGAGACAAAAAGAACAATTTTCAGACGGTGTTGGCTATGACTGGATCGATACCCTCAAAGAAGTGGTAGAACAAGAAGTAACCGACGAACAATTGGCCAATGCCAAGTTTCGATTTCCAATACAGACACCACAAAACAAAGAAGAATTTTACTACAGAGCTATTTTTGAAGCACACTTTCCAAGCGATACCGCTGCCTTGAGTGTTCCTCAAGAACCAAGTGTTGCCTGTAGTACAAAAATCGCACTTGAATGGGATGAAGCATTTAAAAACATGAACGAACCATCAGGAAGAGCTATTTTAAATGTACACGAAGACGCCTACTAGTCTCATCAAAGCATTTTAAGACACACATACAACCGTTTTAAGAAATTTTGAAACAGTACATCCTTTTCAAATGAACCCAAAAGAGCAGCTTAGCGCTCTTTTGGGTTTTTTTCAAAAAACAAAGCGCAATCCAAAATAAAACACCCGTTTTAAAGCTATTTAAAGCGCTTTTAAGACAACTTTAAGTAATTAACAAATGTTGATAATTTCACCAGTAAAACGCAAACATCCTTTTATAACGTCTAAAATTTCACTAAATTTGTTTGAGTATACATCGTCTTTTAGAGGCGATTTTTTTTGAAATTAAAACAATAAAACGCACAAGATATGAGCGAAGAAAAAAAACACAACTACGATGCTTCTAGTATCCAAGCACTCGAAGGAATGGAGCATGTTAGAATGCGCCCATCCATGTATATTGGAGACGTAGGAACAAGAGGATTGCACCATTTGGTATACGAAGTTGTAGACAACTCTATTGACGAAGCTTTGGCCGGACATTGTGATGCCATTGAAGTGACCATCAACGAAGACAACTCAATCACCACCAAAGATAATGGACGTGGAATCCCTGTTGGAATTCACAAAAAAGAAGGAGTATCTGCCTTACAGGTAGTGATGACGAAGATTGGTGCCGGTGGAAAATTTGATAAGGATTCCTACAAAGTATCTGGAGGATTGCACGGTGTTGGTGTGAGTTGTGTAAACGCACTCTCTGATCATCTTACAGCAACCGTTCATAAAGATGGGAAAATTTGGCAACAAGAATACGAAAGAGGAAAAGCCCTCTACCCTGTAAAAACCATCGGAGAAACAGATTTCACAGGAACCATCGTTACATTCTTGCCAGACAAATCAATATTTGCACAAACCACAGAATACAACTACGATACCTTATCTGCTCGTTTGCGTGAACTGTCTTACTTAAACAAAGGCATCAGCATCATCTTAACCGACAAGAGAACTACAGACGACGAAGGCAACTTCATTTCTGAAACATTTACAAGTACAGAAGGATTGCCAGAATTCATCAAGTACCTAGATAGCACACGTGAGCAACTAATTGCAAATGTGATTTCTATGGAAGGAGAAAAAAATGGCATTCCGGTAGAGGTGGCTATGGTATACAATACCTCCTACTCAGAAAACCTGCACTCCTACGTTAACAACATCAATACCCACGAAGGAGGAACACATTTATCTGGATTTAGACGTGGATTAACAGGAACACTAAAAAAGTATGCCGACAATTCAGGCTTGCTTAAAAATGTGAAGTTTGAAATTTCTGGTGATGATTTTCGCGAAGGATTGACAGCCATTATCTCTGTAAAGGTAGCAGAACCGCAGTTTGAAGGACAAACAAAAACCAAATTAGGGAACAGAGATGTAACCTCTGCCGTCTCTCAAGCGGTTTCTGAGATGCTTACAGACTACCTAGAAGAAAACCCAAATGATGCCAAAACCATTGTTCAGAAAGTAATTCTTGCAGCACAAGCACGTCATGCAGCACGCAAAGCCAGAGAAATGGTGCAGCGTAAAACCGTGATGAGTATTGGTGGACTTCCTGGTAAATTATCTGACTGTTCAGAAACCGACCCAGCACAATGTGAAATCTTTTTAGTTGAGGGTGACTCGGCAGGAGGAACAGCCAAACAAGGTAGAGATCGAAACTTTCAAGCAATTCTGCCACTGCGTGGAAAAATTTTGAATGTGGAAAAAGCAATGCAACACAAGGTTTTTGAAAATGAAGAAATCAAAAACATGTTTACTGCACTTGGAGTAACCATTGGAACCGAAGAAGACCCGAGAGCCTTAAACCTCTCGAAAATTAGATATCATAAAGTAGTGATCATGTGTGATGCCGATGTAGATGGTAGCCACATTGCTACCTTAATCCTAACCTTCTTCTTTAGATACATGAGAGAAATGGTGGAGCAAGGGTATATCTATATCGCTACACCACCTTTATACCTCGTAAAGAAAGGACAAAAAAGAGAGTACGCTTGGGACGATAACCAGCGTGACCTCATTGCACAAAAATTAGGAGGTAGCGTAAACATACAACGTTACAAGGGTCTTGGAGAGATGAACGCTGAACAACTATGGGACACCACCATGAATCCAGAATTCAGAACACTGAGAAAAGTGGTCATTGACAATGCAACGGAAGCTGACAGAGTATTTTCAATGCTCATGGGAGACGAAGTTCCTCCACGTAGAGACTTTATAGAAAGAAATGCCAAATATGCCAATATTGACGCATAACAAACCACCAAAAGCCTTCAAATTCGAAGGCTTTTTTTTTTACAAAGACTGCGCAGTGAAAGCGGTTACAAAAACAATACAGTTTGCTAAAAATAATTGTACTATATTCGTTCCCTGAATGAAATGATATAATTAAGAAAAAGAATAATCATGAAAAAATCACTTTTAGTATTTTTAGGTCTATGCACCTTTAGCTTAAGCACCCAAGCCCAAGAAGGCTTTGAAACCATTTTATTAGCAGACAAAGCCGATGCTACCAAGTTAATAAAAGGATATTTTAACCCTGGAATGAAAGGGTTTATTTTTGGAATGAACAATGGATGGTACCACACCGCCAAAGTACATAAGAAGTTTGGATTTGACTTGACCTTAGGAGCAAGTGCTTCAATGATTCCATCAAAAGACGAGGTTTTTAGCGTTGCGGGACTCACCTCTATCTCACCAAATAGCTTTACATCTGCTACGATAGCAGGAGAAGGTAATGGATATACTGGACTCACTGTTTCAAAAACAATGACTGTTAGTGGTCAAACACAAACGGTAACAGCACCGCTCTCTTTACCTGATGGAATTGCAGGTGACCTGCCTTTAAAAGCAATTCCTTCACCCGTGGCACAATTAAACATAGGACTTCCCTTTAAACTCGATGCCATGGTTCGTTTTTTCCCAGAAACCGGTTTTGGAGATGATGGAGGAAAAGCAAAAATGCTCGGTTTAGGATTGAAAAAAGAAATTACCAGTTGGTTTGGACCTTTAGACAAACTGCCACTACACGTATCTCTTTTAGCAGCTTACACCTCTATGGATGTAACCTATGGATTCCCTGATGAAAATGGTGACATCATCATCAATAATGGATCAGCAGGATTCGGTCTAAAAGCATACACGATGGAAGCCATTGCTTCTTTGAACTTTCCTTTTATTTCTGTTTATGGAGGTTTTGGTTACAGCAGCGGAACAGCAACCCTAGACATCAACGGAACCTATACTGGTCAATATTCATACAGTGCAGCAGGACAAACCTTTACTGTGAGCGAGACCATTGATGTACCAACAGACATGGAGTTTGATGCAGGTGGCGTAAAAACAACATTAGGAGCGAGATTAAGCCTAGGATTCTTTAAACTATTTGCGAATTACACCTTGCAAGAATACAACACGTTAAACGCAGGAATCGCTTTTAGCTTTAGATAAAAAACACCCCGTAACAACAAGAACAAAAGGCTGCGAATTTCGCAGCCTTTTTTCATTTAGTTGCCTATTCATTTCCAATAATTTATAGTACTTTTGCCTAGAAAATAAATTCAAATCAAAACAAAAATAATATGAAAGTAACAGTTGTAGGAGCAGGTGCAGTAGGTGCTAGTTGTGCAGAGTATATCGC
>OLII01000130.1_pt1 | contig 27948 bp, 30 predicted proteins | sample 1609481 | NCBI WGS metagenome assembly OLII01 (sample SAMN05416859, study PRJEB24817) | seawater metagenome | isolation source: Sea water | place: Canada:Atlantic | collected 2013-11 | reverse complement strand
GAGATCTAGTACGGTCTCGTGGGCTCGGAGATGTGTATAAGAGACAGGTACATATACAACTCGTTTAAGACTGGAAAAACAAGGTGATGGAGAAAATCCTAACTCTTGGGGATTACGTCTTAATCAAAATGTAATTGATCTGGTTGACCAAGCAGTAGGTGGGTATGCTGTTGTTTCTGTCAGTTCAGTTGAGGTTACTCTTACTGAAGTTGATGGGGCAACAGATCAATCACGTAACGCTTCTCTTGAATTTGCTGGTACTCTTACAGCAGATGTAACTGTGCTTGTACCTGAAGTAGAAAAACTTTATTTTATTAGAGAAAATACAACAGGTTCTTTTGGAGTTAAACTAAAAACAAATACAGGAAGTGCTATTAGTTTACAACAATCAACTAATATTCTAGTAGCTTGCGATGGTTCTGAACTTTACAAACTTGAAGTACCAACATCAGTCTCAGCTTTTACTATTAATACTTTAACTGCAACCTCTATTGATACAAGTGTTGTCAATGCTTCATTAGTTAGTGCTGCTAATGGAACATTTACCAGCACAGTTTCTGCTAATACTGTAGATACTTCTATCGCTATCATTACTGATGCTTCTATTACTGATGCTACCTTTGTTGGACAAGTAGTAGGTATCCCTGTAACTCTTACAGATGCAGCTTCAATAGCTTTAGATTTAGCTACTGGAAATAATTTTACAGTTACATTAGCAGGTAATAGAACATTAGAAAACCCAACCAATGCTGTAGCAGGACAGACAGGACAGATGTATGTGATACAGGATGGTACTGGTAGTAGAACACTAGCTTTTGGTAGTAATTATAAATTTCCTAATGGAACAGCTATTACTATTAGCACTTCAACAAGTTCAGTTGACCTTCTTGTATTTAATGTTAGATCGTCAACAGCAATTGATACTGTCATTGTTTCAGCTTTTGGATAAAGTAAATGCCATCAACAACATCTAAGTTAAATAAACTTAACTTTAGACCCGGCTTTCATCGTGAGTCAACCCAGTACTCTGAAGAAGGAAGCTGGTTTGATGGTGATCGTGTTCGTTTTAGAGAAGGTAAGCCTGAAAATATTAGAGGTTATCAAAAGAATTATGATGTAGGTTTTCAAGGTGTAGGTAGGGACTTACTAACTTGGGCTAACAACAATACTCAAAAACTTTTATCAGTTGGTACTGAGAAAAAACTGTACCTTTTGTACAATGATTATAATTACGACATTACTCCTATTACAACTGTTGTATCAATTGGGGATATTGGCACACAAGGATCATTTTCTACTAGCGCAGGTTCACCTCTTATTGAAGTTAGTTTAAATAGTAATAATGTTAGTGTAGGTGACTTTATTGAATTTAGTAATACTTCTATTAATGGCTTTGGTACAGATGGTTTAGACTTTTCAACTTCATCTTTTGGTGGGCCTGTATTTGAAGTAGCTAGCAAGAATGGTATTAATAATTTTTATATTACTGTTGCCAGCGTAGCTACTAGCACACAAACAAATCAAGGTCATGGTATCGCAAGTTTTCTTCTTGCATCTGGACAGACAAACGCTATCCAAGGACTAGGTATTGGTGCTGGTGTTTACAATGCAGGTGTATCAAGTACAGGAGAGAGAGCTTGGAGTGAACCTGCTACTGCTTCTAATATAGTATTTCAATCAACACAATGGAAGTTAGATAACTGGGGCGAGGACATGTTAGCTGTTCGTCGCGGCGGTCAGCTATTTCATTGGGATGCAGATGCAAGTACAACGCCTGTACGTTCTACAGTTGTTAATACAAGTCCTACGAAAATTAATAGTATTATTGTTTCTCCTAACGATAGGCATGCCATTGCTTTAGGTGCAACTGAATTTGCTACTTCTGTATTTAATCCTCTTCTTATTCGTTGGTCAGATCAAAATGACTTTACAAACTGGACACCTTCAATTTCTTCAACATCTGGTGAACTTGATTTAGCAGATGGTACTGAACTTATTGGTGGTATTAGAAGTAGAAATGCAATTAATGTTTGGACTGATAATTCAATGTATTCTTTACAGTTCGTCGGTCCACCTTTTATTTTTAAACTAACTCAACTAGGTACAGCCTGTGGTTTGATTGCTCCTCATGCAGCAGTGGACGTAGATGGTGTTTCTTACTGGATGAGTGATGATAACTTTTATGTGTTTGATGGTAGAGTACGTAAGCTAGATTGTACTATACGTCGCCACCTCTATGATGACTTTAACATGACACAAAAGGATAAGGTGTACGCAGGTATTAACTCAGAGTTTCATGAAATAATTTGGCTGTATCCAAAGGAAGGATCAGAAGAACCTAACTCCTATGTTATCTTTAACTACATGGAAAATACGTGGGTATATGGCACAGGTTTTTATACTACCTTTTCTGATAACAATGTCTTTCTTAATACAATTGCTACTGGTGAAGTATCTGCTGGTACTGGTCAGTTTATTTGGGACAATGAGCCTACGTCTGTCTTTACTGGTGATGGTGAAGCACTAAGTTCCTTTATCGAATCAGCAGATTTTGATATTGAAGATGGCGATGATCTTCTATTCGTCAACCGTGTCATCCCTGACTTTACAATAAACTTAGGATCAATCGAACTGTTTGTCAATACAAAAACTTATCCTTCAGGCTCACAAACTACTAAAGGACCGTTTATTATTAACAACGGTACGACTAAGATTGATATGCGTTCTCGTGGTAGACAAGCTAATATTAAAATCTCATGCTCAGACATAGGTACTTCATGGAAGTGGGGTAGTGTACGTATGGCACTGCAAGCTGATGGTAAGCGGTAATGGCATATCTTTACCCTGAACTTCCTAACTATAATCACATTAGAAAAGAAAATCAAGAGCAAGTTTATTATGAATTAGCTTCATGGTCTTCTCAATTAAAATTTTTATTAGAAGCAAGAGATACTGAATTAGACGCTAAACCTACATCAAAAGTTTTAACAGTTGTTACTGTAGCATCTATAGGTAGACCTTCTAATGGTGATGTTTCTTTTTCCACAAGTTCTTCTAAGTTTAGAGGATACATAGAAGGCACAGGATGGGTGGACTTTAATTAAATGGATTATAAAAAAATAGCTGACATGATTTATGATAGTACTTACATTCAGAATGTCAACACCGGACAGGTAATTCCTCCTAATTATTTAGGAGCAAGCAGTAATGCTGGGGTTGTTGCACGAACTAATCCGTTGTATAATGGTACGAATACACCTGCACAAAATAATCCGTTGTATAATAATCCGAATACACTTCATGCGGATATGACGCTATCGCAATCTAATCCATACAATCCAAAGCAAGCGAAGGTAATATAGTATAATGGCATACATGGTAGACAGAACAGCACCCTATAGTGGTGTAGCTAGTCTTATGGCACTACAAGGTCGTATGGGTGACACTGAACTTGTTCACATGTCAAAGCCTGAAATACGTGGGTTAGCAAGTTTAGGTAAAATAACCGTTAATCCTGATACTGGATTACCTGAAGCATTTAATTTACAAAGCATGTTACCTGTTGTTGGTGCTATAGCTGGTACTATGCTTCTAGGACCGGGTATTGGTACAGCATTGGGTGGAGGCGCGTTCGGTGGTATAGCTGGTGCTACTATTGGTAGTGCACTAGGGTCATTTGGTGGTGGCGTTCTTGCAGGTAAGGAAATAGGTGACGCAGCTAAAGGGGCAGCTTGGTCGGGTGTGGGGGCAGGAGTAACTGCCGGACTATTTCCATCAGGTTTTGATGGTCTGAATGCTGCATCTTCTGGTGTGAATTCTGCTGGTAATGTAACACAATCTTCTGGAATGGGTTTTGATTATTCTTTAGAAGGTGTTGTACCTCCTCCTTCTCCTTCGGGATTAACAGCAGCAGTTCCTGTGGTAAGTCCTCCTATAATAGCTTCACCACCAGTACCAGGTGCTGAACCTGGTTTATTTTCAAAGGCATTTGACCTTGCTAAAGAATACCCTAAGACTACCATTGGTGCAGGTTTATTAGGTGCTAGCTTAATAGGACAAGAAAAACAACCACAGCAGCAGCAGCAGCTTGCTTATCAAAAACCTGTATATGAACCTGAATCTAAAGCACTTGTAGGCGGTAAACAAGTTGCTGCACTAACCCCTGAAGAATATGAGCAGATTTATACACAGGGTGGTGGAACGCAAGAGCAGATTACTTCTTTACAATCTCCATTTAGATATGTACCCAAAACTACTTACGCATCACATGGTGGACTAATTGGTCTAGCAGGAGGTGGGGCAGTAGAACTTGTAGGAGGTAAACAAGTTGCTAAACCACTAACGACTGAAGAAATTCTTGGGATTTATACACAGGGTGGTGGAAAACAAAAGGATATTACTTCTTTACAATCTCCATATGGCTATGTAAGACGGGAAGAACCACAGCAAGAACCTCAGCAGCCAACATATAGTGGTGGGGCAGTACAGAGGTTTTTAGACAACGGTGGTGATTCAGAACCAGCACCAAGTATATCAACTCCTTCTAAGTCAACTACAAGTGCAGAGCATTCGGTTGACGAGAACATTGATCCTGTTACTGGAGCGTATAAAGGTACGTCAAATTTTGATTTGGCTAGAAATGCTTTATCAGTGGCAGGTTTATTTAGTCCAGCAGCAGCAGCAGCATCAACTGTAATGAGTTTAAGTAATGCTTTTAGTAATCTAAATAATCCTAATGTTGCAGTATTTTCTCAACCAGTAGAAGGACAAGTGTCGTCTGGTCTTTTTAATGATCCAGCATTACAAATAGCTGCTATGAGGAACGATATAGCTAGGGATGTAGATGTTCCCGGCGGCTATAGTGGCTCATATGGAGGACCAGCAGCAGCAGATATGTCTCCTGAGGAAGGACAAAGTGAGGGAGCGGGTTTTGATTATTCTTTAGAAGGTGATACAGGTGCTGGAGAAGGTGATACAGGAGGTTTTTCTGATGGTGACGATGGGTCATACGATTTGAAAACTGGTGGACTAATTGGTCTGGCAGACGGTGGTATGGTTACTGTTCAGCCGGGAGATACACTAACAAAAATAGCTAATAAAACTGGTATGACTGTTGAAGGCTTAGCATCTTTAAATGGGATTCCTAAAAAACTTTGGGATAAGATTAACGTAGGACAACAGCTAAAAATTAGTGCAGGTATCATGTCACTCGTTCCTGAAGGTATGCCAGAGTCATTCAATAAACCGGAAGTAGAAGATACTACTGATAATAAACAAGTAGAGCAATCAGATTCTAATAAGAGATATTTTAATGATATAGTTAGACCCTTAGAATTTGGTGATGAATACTATAAAAAGGAAACCCATTTTAATCCAAAAACTAATAGTTATAAAGCATATTTAGATTCTGAAGATAAACTTACATTTGGACCGGGTGTTCTTGTAGACCCTGATTTTGAAAAGTTGTTTAAAGGACAGAAGTTTGAGCCGGGTAGTGAACTTCCTAGGGACGTAATAGATAAGATTGCTTTAAAGCGATGGGATAAGTCAATAGAGGAAGCTAAAGAGTTAACAAAATTACCTGATGACAAAGTTAAACCTTTTGCTGAAATGGTATTTCAACTGGGTAAAACTAGAGTTAACAAGTTTACAAAAATGATAAAAGCAGCTAAAGAAGGTGACTTTGAAAATGCGGCTATCCAGGCTGTAGATTCTTTATGGGCTAGACAAATAGATGCCGCCCCACGAAAGATAACAAAGGACAACGATCCAGTTCAGTATAAAGAGTTGATGAGAAATGTTGATGAAGAATATGGTTATAAGGATAAAAAGGGCAGTAAAGTTCCTTCAAATAGAGTAGGAGAAGTTGCTAATAGAATACAAGCCCTAGGTTTTCCAGCAAGAGCTGAAGGTGGAAACATAGGTCATTACTTTCAAGGACAGGTAGATGGTGGTGGTGATGGACAGTCAGATAATGTACCCTTTAAAGTTGATGCACGTTCCAAGTCTGATCCATCAGGTGCATTGCTAAGTGTAGATGAGTATGTTCTACCTGCTGATGTTGTCTCTATGATGGGTAATGGTTCTTCTAATGCAGGTGCAAGTAAACTGGATAACTTTGTTAAGAGTGTGCGTAAAGAAAGTTTTGGTACAACTAAACAACAAAAACCTTACAACACAGAACGAGGCTTATCAGCTTTAGTTTAAGATGGAACTAATTAGAATTGAACCTATTGGCATACAGACAATCTTTCCGTATGTTGTCAAATATTTAGAAAAGCCACTAGACAGAACATCTGGTGAAAACTCACTAAATGATATATACTCTTATTTAATTAATGGGCAACAGCAGTTATGGGTCTTGATTAAAAAAGATGTAGGTATTATAGGAGCATGTACTACACAGTTTGTTGACTATCCACAATTTAGAATTATGTCTATACCTCTGGTTGGTACTGAACCACACACAATAAAAGAATGGTTTGAATATACTATGAATGATAACTCACCTTTGATGCAATGGGCAAAAGAAAATAATGCCAAGTATGTAGAAGGATATGTACGAGAAGGTTGGGTAAAGTTTACAGAGAAATATAATTTTAAAAAGTATCACACGACAATAAAGAAGGAACTTTAAATATGGGCGGGTCACCACCACCACCACCACCAGCGGTACAGACTACATCACAACAGTCTACTATTCCTACTGAACTAAAACCGTTTATTACGGATATTCTGGAGGAAAGTCAGGCAGTTAAAGACCGACGAATGGAAGAAGGTTATGTTCCATTTGAAGGTCCACGTATTGCCGAGTTTACACCTGACCAGCAAGAGGCTTTTACTGGTGTTAGAAGTTTGGTAGGAACTGGTCAACAGTACTTTGATCCTGCTGCCAGATTAACTGCTGCTTCCGCTCTTGCTCCTACTCGTACTGAAGAAGTACAGGAATACATGTCACCTTATATTCAAAATGTAGTTGACATACAGACACGAGAGGCTCAACGTCAATCTGATGTAGCTGAACAACAGCTTGCTTCACAGGCTGTAGCTTCTGGTGGTTATGGTGGTAGTAGAGAAGCTATTCTACAAGCTGAACAACAGCGTAATCTTCAACAGCAGTTAGGTGACATACAGGCGAAGGGTACGGCTGCTGCATATGAAGATGCACAGCGTCGTATGGCTGAACAACGTGGGCGTGAGCTTAGTGCAGGTTCACAGTTTGCTAATCTAGGTGTAACTGCTCCGGGTCAGACGATGAGAGAACTTCAAGGTCTGGAAGCAGTAGGTGCACAGCAACAGGCACAGCAACAGCAAGGACTTAACATTGCACAACAGGAATATGAAATTGCTCGTACCTTCCCTGAACGTACACTGCAAGATTATAATGCAATCGTTCGTGGATTTGCAGCACCTATTCCTGCTTCAACTGTATCTACTCGGCAGACTACTACACCTGCTCCTTCCTTTCTTCAACAAGCCACAGGTGCTACTTTAGCTGCTGCTGGTCTAAGTAAAGCCTTTACTGGTTTTAAGGGTGGTCTTATTGGTCTGGCTAATGGTGGTCTTATTAGTTTGGCTAATGGTGGTCAACCGCTAAATCGTTTGAATTTACAAGAACGCATGAGGGCTAGGCAAGAACGCATGAGGGCTATGCAAGACCAATATGCTCTTGAAAACGAGTATCCACCTGAACCTGTTGGATTGGAAAGAATTATAAATAATATTAACAGTATTATTAGTAGAGGAAAAGGAACTGGTGCTGTTTTTCCACGATATCCCTCTTCGGGAGCTAATGCGGGCCGAAGAGTTTTACCGTTTGGTTCTCCGGAACGTGAAGCTTTTAATAATGAACGTAGAGCAAAGGAAGAGTCGCGTCTTAAAGGGAAGGGAGTTACTCCTTTTGATATCACAGGGGCTTTAAGATCACTAGGTCAAACTAAATATGAAAGTGATCAGGAGCGGCAAAACATAGAAGCTGAAAAGCTTAACCTTATGACTAGAAATCTTACTGATATTCCTGGAAGAATACCAGATACACCAAAAATCAATTATTTTTCATCATCAAGAAACCGTAATTATGATGGGCCATCTGTAAGCATGCCTCTTCCACAACCACCAGTGACTGATAACCTATCTAACGAAGACCCTGTTGTTATTCCAGAAATTCCTGCACCACCATCAAGAAACCGTAATGATGGTGGGCCATCTGTAACCGTGCCTCTTCCACAACCACCAGTGACTGATAAACAATATAACGAAGATCCAGAAATTGCTGATAAAGAATATAACGAAGACCCTACTTTAGTAAATGCCGCAGGTGTGGGTAGTTCTGCTGGAAGATCAGAAAGCCCTGCTCCTAGTATAAGTATAGATAACAAGGTAGCAGAAGTAGAAAACCAAAATCCTAGTGCTGTTCCTATGGCACAAGACATACGGAACACAACAGTTGATCTTTATAAACAACTTGAAGAAGCTACTGCTACTGAAAGAAAAGAACTTGAAAAACAGACAGGTGGACTTAGCTCAGATCGTTGGATGGAAGTTGCTAATCTGGGCTTTTCAATTCTATCACAACCCGGCGGACAAACTTTCCTTGAAGCTATCGGTAAAGGTGCCACACAATCTGGTCTGATTAAGAATCTTGGTAAACTTAATGCTAAGCAACGTGACTTGTCTACACAACTTGCTTCTCTAGATCGTCGTGATCTAAAAGATAAGATCGGTCTAACTGCGGCAGAAGCTGATAGAGTTTATAAAGCCAAAACACTGGACCTTAAAGGACAAGAAATAATAGCTAGTATGAAAGTAGCAGGTTTAAATGCTCAGAGTAAAGGAAATATGAAAAAAGCAGAGCTAAATGCTGAAGCTATAGAGCTAGCTACGTCTGAAGATGGGCAAAAACTGGCTAGGAGAATGCTAGAAGACGTAACAATAAAACACTTCAATGAAGACTCTGGCCTAACCGGAGTACTCGGAAAATTTGGGATAGGTAAAGCTGGGGATTTATACAATAATAGAGCATTACAAAATATTTTTGCAACTACATACTATCAGGATACAATGGTTCGGGGGCTTTCTTCAGATATAGCTGCTAGAAACGCATATAAAAAAGTCCATAACACATATACAGAAACATTTAAAAATTAGGAAACTGCTTTGGCTGACACTCTAGAAAATATTCTTGGCATAGGTAGTAATACTCCTGCCCAACAGAATACTTTTTTTGAAGGAATAGAACGTACTCCTTTGAAAGAAGATGGTACTACTTTTTCTGAAGATAGCGGCTACCTTTTTAAAGACTTACCTTTACCAACAGAAATGGTTTCAGAACCATCTGATCCAGATGACTATCTAAATAGAGTAGGTGTTTCTTTTAATAATGCTCAAAAAAATATTGCTGAAAGTGTAATGTTACTAGGTGATAAATTAGATATACCTGTTTTAAAAGAATGGGGTGCATCAAATATAGAGCAACAGATAAAAGACTTACAAGAGTATGGTCAGCCAACAAGAACTTCTTCCTTAACTCAAGGTATGGATGAAATATCTCAAACTTACAAAGATGAAGGATTGAGTGCTGCACTCGAAAGAGGATCACTACTAGCAAAAGATATGTCAGCAGATGCTCTAGGTTCTACTGGATTACCAATAGCAGCAGGTTTGGCTGCTATACCTGTTGCTGCTGTAGCAGGTCCAACAGTAGGGGGTGCTGCTGGTCTTATATTACCTTTCACTACTGGTGCTGCTTTAGTATTAGCCCCTATTTATAATGAAGCAATAAACAGAGGTGCTTCTGAAGAGGATGCTTTAAATGTAGCGATTGGTGGTAGTGTTGTATCAGGTCTTCTAGATAGACTAGGTGCTGGCGTAGTTATCAGCCAGCTTGTAAAACAGTTTGGAAAGAAAGCTGTTATTGAAGAGGTAACCCTGACAACCGGAAAATCTGCTGCTAAAAAGGGAGTAGATGCTGCTCTAAGATTTACAAAGAATGTTACAGTTGGCGGTACAAAAGCAGGCTTTGCAGAAGCTATAACTGAGGCTGCTCAAGAAGTTACACAAGAAGCTGCTGTAAACATGGCTACAGGAACTGATATGTTTCCTTATCAGGACCCTCAATATAGGGCAAGGTTAATTGATAGTGCCGCGTTAGGTTTTATGGGCGGTAAAACAATAGGATCAGTTACAACTCCTATTGCTAAAAGTATGGCGAGAGACAGAGCAATTAGAGCGGCTGAACTTGAAGAAGATTTAGTAAATCTGTCTAAGGGTGTGGATGATCTAGGAACAGATATAGCTTATACTGAAAAGTTTTCAGGAACATTTACCGATCCTACTCCTATGAGTACTAGCAGAACTATTCGTGGTATTTTTCAAAATCCATTAGCTCCTCTTAGAGACTTAGCTACAAGAGGGGATGGAGGAGGTGCGCGTGTTGTCAACTCTTTAGCAGGATTTTCTGAAAACCTATCTTCTGAAACCGGTAAAGATTTACAGCAATTTCAAGATGCAATCACTCCACTAAAGCGGAGTATTAAATTACCTTTTGTTCAGAAGGATATTTCTCCTGCTGTAAGCAAACGCATTATTGATGTAATGAGAACTAATAAACCTGATCAAGATAATAATGTTAATACTGTAGCTTCTTCTCTTCGTAATTTATTAGGCACTGTGGAGATTGATAATGAAACTGGCTTACCTAAAAAATCTGTTCGTTTAAAAGAAAAAGATATTACTAATTCTATTAAAAAAAATAGTCCTATTGATTCTGTTCTTAAAGCATATAAAGATGGTGATATATCTAAAGATACTTTATTACAGATTGAAAATACTTTAGAGCCAGCACGTTTAGAATATATTCAGCGTTTACAACAGTCGCCTTCAGAAAGAAATTCAATTTTAAATGATATAGTTTCAAAAGAAAAAGTAAAAGAATTAAAAGGCTTAGTTATTTCTAAACCACAAGCTACAGGTTTATTTGCTAAAGCGGTAGAAGCTGGTGTACCTTTGTCATTCTTAAATAACTACGTACCTGCTGTACATAAGCAGGGTTACTTTGCTAATAAAAAGAGAGCAAAGATACTAAAAGAAAAGTTTGGTTTAAATCCACAACAGGCAGCGGATATTAATGACAACATTGCAGGTAATGAAGGTATCTTTATAGAAGACGATATTACTCTTGATTTAGAAGGTGTAAAAAATAAAAAGAGTAGTGCTGCTACCATAGCTGCGGAACAAAAAAGAAAGCTATCTCCTAAAATGATTGATGAGTTGAGCAATGCTGGGCTTACGGAAGAGAATGTTGAAGGTCTTATGTACAGATATGTTACTGATCTAAACAAAAGAATTGAAAGTCAAAAGCTAGCCAATATTCTTAATGAAGAAATTCCTAAATTAAAAAATAATATTTATCCTGAAGAGAAGAGACATATAGAAAATATTTATAAAGCTACTCAGGGGGCATATAAAAGTTTAAATAATCCTTCTTTTAAAAGAATACAACGCTGGATACTAACTCATCAGTATATAGCAACGCTACCTCTTGTTGGTATTACTGCTTTAACTGAACCAATTATTATTCTGTCACGCATCAATCCAAAGTATGCTGCTTTAGGAACAAGTAAAGCTATTGTCAATTCTTTAAATTCAGGTCTTAGAAAAATATTTCCTAAACTTCCAAAGACGGAAGCTGAACGTGCTTTTAAAGATATTCTCCAAGGATTCGATGGTGTTTTAGCTGATAGGTTTGGTGATCTAGCTAACGTAAGTTCATCAAAGAAAGTCACAAACGCTTTCTTTAAGGCTACAATGCTGACAACCATAACTCAGATCAGTCGTGATATGGCTTTTCAAGCTGCCCGTCTTCAGATGGAAAATGATTTTAAAACAATAGCTAAGTATGATGCTATATCTGCTACAAAGAAAGCTCCCAAAAAGAAGACACAAGAATACTTGTTGGCAAAGAAAAGATTAAAACAACAAGGTATTGTTAATCCTATGGATGATACTGTTCAAAATTGGGCAGCAGAATCTAATGCTTTAGAACAATCTGATCCTTCTATCATTCGTAAGGCTCTGGCTAAAACTGTCGATGAATTTATTATGTCACCTAATGCTGTAAATAGACCACTATGGATGAGCAATCCTCACCTAGCTACAGCAGCACAGTTAAAAGGTTTTCTAGCTACATTTGGCAATATTGTTGGTGGTAGGATATGGCGTGATATAGCAGTTCCTTTAGGAAAGGGTCGTATACCTGCTACTGATATAATGAAGTATTCAATTACATTCTCTTTAATTGTTGCTGCTTCTTTATTTACACAATCACTAAGAGATAGGATTAGATATGGAGATGAGAAGAGTCCTTTTGAAGAACTAGATGGTCTTCAACAGATAATAGAAGCATTACTTCGTACTAATATTTTTGGTTTAGGAGGCGTAGCATATGATGCTATGAACGCTCAAAAATATGGATCAAATTTTTGGTCAGCTATATTAGGCCCAACCGCTTCTACTGTTAGTGGGCTAGCAGAAGCTGGTTCAAGTTATGTTTTTAGCGATAATCCAAGACAGTTAGCAAGAGAAATAACTAATCTTATTCCTATTTTAAAAAATATTCCAATGGTAAGAGATGTGAAACAAGAGTCTGTAGAAGCACTGGAAGATACTCTAGAAGATTTAAAGGATATGTTTTAAATGCCTGAATCAGCTATGTTATGGAACTTAATACTTACTGTTGGAGGTGGTCTTATAGTTTGGTGGATCAAGTCAATTACTTCACAAATAGGAGAGACTAGAAAGCTAGTGTCAGTTACTCGTGAGGAACTTGCCAAGTACTATGCACTCAAAGCAGATGTTGAGAGAGACATAGATAAAATTATGGTACGGTTTGACAGACTAGAAAACAAACTAGACAGTCTTATTGAAAGGACACATAAATAATGGCTATACCTTCTTCAATCACACGCATATCATGGAACTAACGTCTGAACTACTTTTCCAAGTAGGAGCAGTAATAGCTTCTTTGTCTGGTGCTTGGGCCTTAGTTCGTGCACAAGTCAACACACTAAAAATTAATCAAGAAGAGATTAAGAAAAGTATCGAAGACTTGGGAAATAAATTAGAAGATATGGAGAACGAAATAGCTGTTGTCCGTAATCAGATTGAAGTGTTTAAAAATATATTAAGCCCCGCCAATCTAGCTGAACAGCATCGACGGCGGGGCTATATAGATCGTACATTAAAAGAGTTAGAGGATGACATTCTTGTGCTACAGCACATGCACAACGGCAAACATCCACCTATTGTTGTATAGGAAAAGGGTCGAAGAATAAGCTACAGGAGGATGTGTCCTGTGGCTTTTCTTTTTTCTCGCCACTCTCTTTGTGGTATGGGTTTTTCTGCTTGTTTCTGTTCGATCTGTCTGTGTATTTGTTCTGATAATTTGTTCGCAGTGTCTGAGGATTGTTCTTCTTGGTAATCTTCTTCGTCTGTTTCTGTTGCACTTAGTTCCTCTTCTTCCTGCTCTTCCTGTTCATCATCATCCTCACCATCATCCTCATCCTCATCCTCATCCTCACCATCATCATCATCATCAAACCACTTACACTTTAAAAATATCTTTGATGTTCTTTCCTCACCCAGAACTTCAAGGTAGTTTACAATCTCCGCTTCAAGTTCTGGGATTGTCTTTATATTTTCCTCATCCTTCACGCTACGTATTCGTGACAGCACCTCTAATGCTTTGATTGCACTATTGGTATGTCCATTATTCTTAGCGTATGTGTACTGGTTTTCAATCTCAGCTACAACATCGATGTTTGTTTCAAGTTCCTTTTCAATCTCTTCAATACGCTCTTTAATCTCAGGCATTTGCGAAAGACGATAGCCTGTAGCGTGTGCTGATTGAGCAGAGTAACCTGCCTTCTTAGCTGATTCAGTAGCATTACGATAGACAGCGTAAGCCTGACAAAACTTTTCTTGTTTTATATTTAATTCTTTTTTAGCTAGATGCATGCTGAATTACCGTTACTAAAGCAATAATAAGATATAAGAAAAGTAAACCATAAGTAATATTGTTATTCACAAACTTCACTCCAAGTTTCGTTATAAACTAAAATTTGTCTTGCAGTTTCGTCTGTAAGTTTGTCACCCTCTGAAATATAAATAGGCTTTAACCAACCACAATTAGCTGCTACGCTTCCAACGCTTGAGCAGCTTGTCAGAAATAGCAGAAGAAGACAGCTTGTTAGTTTTGTTTTCAATTTTATTTCTTTCTTTAACATTCTCTATTGCTGTCTCTAGTTCCTGCTTCTGTGCATTATCCCTTCCTGCCTTAAATGCAAGCAGCATAGGAAATACTTTTGTAAAAATATTTAGTACGCTAGAAAATAGAGACAGCATTTATAGAAACTACTTACCAGTATCTTTGGATTTGCCGATAGTCAAGGAAGCAAACTCTACTACCTTATACAGCTTACCAAGAATAGTATCTGGGTTTGGAGTACGTGTTCCAGCTACGATAAGACTGGCGACAGTAATAATACCAGTCACTGTAGAGATAATAACATCTAAGTTACTCATAACAAGATCAAGCATATCTTTATCCTTTCTATTTAATGTTGTCCATGTAGTGCGTTTTCTGTGATCGAAGTGAATTTTTAAACACTTCTGAAACTAAAGTACCTTCTCCATAAACATTGATATTCATTTCAATATCTTTATTGTTAAATAACTTCTCACAATCCTGTGCCATAGCTAGAAGTTCACCAGTAGTCCAAAACTCATACCCATTAGTTTCAACACGCATGTATTTCTTTTTACCATCTTCCATTGTTCGTGACAATTCTTCAGCAGCTAGTTCTCCTTCCGCGCAGCAATCAAAGCCAAACAGATGAAAGTTTCTAAAACCAAAGATGTGCATCATACCAATAGCACGCATAGCAGCACAGGTACCGCCAGTCACAAACGTAGCGTCATCACCTATGTTAGCCTTTAGAGCATCCCCATCCTCTTTGGTCTTGATACTATCTTTGATAGCTTGAGAGAAGGCATGCCAGCCATAGATGTTATCAGTCTTTTCCTTTAGTAGTTTAGTAACTGAAGGATCAGTCATAGAAGCAACAAAGAATTTAGTTGAAGGATCAACCTTATCGAACAAGGTAGATCGAACTATGCCATGTGTGCTAGTACCTTCAACTGGACGAGGATCAAGTATAACACATGCCCAAGGTTTTATACCAGCCTTGAGAAGAGTAGGATAACTATGCTTTACACAAATAATTTTACCTTTTGTTTTTCTTGCTAAGTACTTTAACTTACTAATATCAAGTGAAGGGCCACCTGAAACAATGATAGCGTGTTCATCGTTGATATTACAAGACCTTACCATGTCCCATTTATCTAGGATTTTAAGATTCTCGTTTATGTTATTGACAATAGTTTCCTTTGGTACACTGTCCTTTGGCTTGATAACAATAGGAACTTTTCTTGGTAGCGTTTTGTCAAGAGTATCTACGGCACTTGTTTGTGCAGGGATAATAGTACCTACTTCTTCTTCTTCTTCCTCTACATTATTTTTTAGATTACCTTTGTAGTGAATCATGTACTGTGACAAAGGAGACTGAGCAAACGCTGCTAGACCTTCTGCACCTTGTGATAGATTCTGAACACGTAGGCCATGTGCGATATATATCTTTAGCAGACGTTCAAAGATAAAACCATCATGCCATTCACGATAGGCTGTTACTTCTCCAATATCATAGCAACCACGCAGGTCTGCTAGAAGATAGTGAGGTGATAGGTAATCAAGATTGAACGCAATGAAAGATGTTTCACTATAGTCAATATCTTTTCGACCTAAGTGAACAAGTTCAGCACCCTTCTTGAATAGCCGCAGTACCCTTTCTTCAGAAAAAGGTTTTGTCGTCACAGTATCTGCGTCTAGCCAGATTAACCAACCGCCACGCGCTTCCTGTTCACCAATCTCTAACGACAGATCAGTTAGAGCATAGACTTTATTGCACCATTTGATAGCATCCATGCGCCAGTTGTACGGAATCTTACCGCCTTCCGTACCGTCATGCAACTTCATTAACTGCTTGTAGTTTTTCATGTCCTGAATGTTATCAAGATTACGATATTCAATCTTGTCTGACTCAGGAAGTTCTTTTACCAAGTCATCAGTAAAGTCGTGGTAATAAGCTATTAGTTTAAGATCGTCCTTCCAGTTTTCAATTACAGAAAGAAGCATCTTTCTAGCGTATCTTTCAAAACCATCAGCACTAAATGAAGTTACAAATTTAACCATTGTTCTCTATCATCTCCTTGTATAATTCATTCCACTCTTTTGCGTAGTGGTTATCTATTTCTCGCTTGCCCTTCCAGTTTCTGAACATTGGCCCACCAGTTGTAAAATGGACATTGCGTGGTATGACTTTATCGGAAGTATAACCATCAATCCAGTTCCAGTGTTCACTGATTGAGCCAACATACTCTGACTCACACCAACTAAAAGCATGTAGCCATGATCCTGATTTAGTATTTACATCATGTACTGTTAGCTCCTTTATAGCAGGATGACTACAGTTCCATAGAACAAAGCTAGACCAGTTCTTTCTTGGATAGACATGCTGTACTTGATTGTCCATCTTGGTAGTATCGTTTGGATAGTAGCTGCTCTGGACACAAGAGATAGCATGTTTGTCTGAACCGTAACGCTCAAATACTTCTGTAATATCTGAACGAACAAACATGTCACAGTCCATATATAGAGCTAGACCTGAGTGTTGATTTAGGAAGGGTATTAAAAATCTTGTGAAACTAAACTCGGTAGAGAATGGACGCTTATCAAACATATCAACCTTCTGTCCGTTCTCTACATCGTGCGTTCTAAAGTATAAACCGGATCGACGCAAGCTCTCTTGAACAAGAGGAACAATATTTATAGCTTTGCTTGCATGTTTTTTAATACTATAGACTAGAACATCCAAGTAATCTTTTTCTCTTGGATCGTAACCAATATAGATCGTGGGGATTTTATTACTTATCTGCGTATTTTTCTCGTTCATTGCTTAGTAACTCCATAAAACTATTAAAATCCTTGGTGACTGAAAAGAAATCTAAAGTTTTTTCCATTGCCTTTGTTAGTTCTTCTTCCAGCATACCGTCTTCTGCGTCTGACATCAGCATGTCTTTGATAATAGTTCCTACCAAAGTATCGGCAGTTTCAGGATCAATTTTAATTGTATACATTTATATCACACTCCTAAAAGTAAGTCAATAAGATTTCGTTAAGAGAAAGGACAACCCCTAGACCATAGGACAAGAGATGATCTTTCTCCTTCTAAAACTTTTGTTACTCTATGAAATACAAAGCTAGGAAATACAACAATACTACCTGCCTTTCTCATTTCTTTTAGAGTAGAAAATCTATCACCAGCTTGAGGATGTACCCACTTCTGTATTTGAAAGTCACCACCTTTAAAGTTATCTTTTAAAGTCAAGCTGAGTGATAGTTTCCTATGCAAGTCTTTACTACTGTTTTCAACACCAGCATCAACATGCCAGTCATACTTCTGACCTTTAGTGTAGAAGGATACCTGTGGGATTTCCAGTTGGCTTACATCAAAGTTCCACTCAGCTTCGATATTAGCCTTCTCAACAAACATATGTAACATGGCCATAAGTTCAGGATTACTTAGCCAAGCAATTCTATTATTACGTACCTGATCCATACGAACTGAATCACCTTTCTTATGAACCTCTGCTTCAACAGAGTCAAGTTCTTTTGCAACATTATAAAGACCGTTACAAAATTCTTTAGGCAGTGCTTCAGGAATGGAATAGTACATTAACATTCAGATTCAATTTCCATATTAAGATTGTAGTTTATGTAAGAGTCTTTTACACGTTGTGCCTGATCAAGACTCTCAAACAAGATTGGACTATCGCGTAGACTATTATCAGGTAGATAGTGGTCTTCTCCGTCAAGAACTATCTTTACTCTATACACCACATGAACCTCCGTGTCCAGTTATATCACAAATATCATGTGTCTCTAGACCCTCTTCAAACTCTTCGCCTAACTTATCTACAGCTTCTTTGTACGGAACATTTGTTAGTGGCTGTCCACCACGACATGAATCAGGGTAAACAGTAAAGCCGCGTAGACGATGGGCGTAAGAGGCAAGAGTATTAGTAAAGTCTTCCACAGTATCTTCATTGTTCAGCTTGCTTCCCCATGTAGGAAGATTAATAGTAGAAGAGATTGACATGTCTACATAGTCCTGAACGTCAGCTTGGAACTTCATACGACGCTTGTAATCTTCAGCAAGGTCTAGAGCAGACTCAATGCTATCAGGACTTGTACCGTACAGATCAATCAGTTCCTGTGCAGCACTGTCAACAACGTACTGGTAGTGCCACCGTGAACCACCCTTCAGATAACGACGCTTGTATGCGACGGCAAAGATAGGTTCAACACCTGTGCTAGTACCAGCAAGAATACCAATTGATCCTGTTGGAGCAATGGCACGGTTAGCGACTGGTTGGGTGATACACAGATAATCAGAGAAGTTCTTGCTTGTTCTGTCACTCTCTCCCTTGTAGATAGATAACCACTTATGTAGTTCTTCAGTAACTTCGTACTTCTGTCCACGCTTGATTAGCCATTCGTGCATACCCATAAGCCCTAGACCTAGACGGCGATTCTTCTCACGAACTTTATAAATCTTTTCATAAGGTAGCTTTGCACGTAGCGTTCCACATATCAGGAACTTAGTAGCGAGTTGCACAATGTCCTGAAATTCTTTTATAGAATCAATACGACCTAGATTGATTGATCCTAGATTACAAACATCTGAATCATCCTCCGATGTTACTTCAGTACACGCATTACGTAGGGTTTCATTTTCTTTCTCAAAGAAGTTGAAACTAAACCCCGGTTCAGCAGTCGATAAAGCCTGTCGTACATTCGTTTTAAATACTTCACCTACATCTCCTGTATTCCAATAGTTTGTTAGCCATTCAGTATCATAATTAACACTGATGTTTGTCATGTCAAGAGGAGCATTGTAATTAAAATCTTGTTCCTTGACCTGACCAATTGTAAACCCTGTCTGTCCTACTGGCATTGTGTACCAGTTCTTAGATGCAAGAAACTTAGTAACATCAGGATGCTTCCAGTTAAGGCTGGCATAGATAGCAGACCTACGTGACCCACCCTGCATAACCCTTCGGCCTATTTCGTTGATCATCTGCATCTTTGGGATAGGTCCGCTGGACAAGCCACCTGTACCAGCTAGAATACGACCTTCTTCACGATAACGTGAGTAGTCAATGCCAATACCACCACCTGTCATTAGACATGATTCACTCTTCCATGACAGGTTTGCCCAGTCTTCCCTTGTATCTTCTTCAGCACGTAGTAGGTAGCAGTTATTGAAGAACTTGTTTAGACGGCCAGCATAGTACAGGTAACGGCCACCGGGAATAAACTTTAGGTCAGTAACATAACGAGTAAGCTGATCCTTGTCTTCCGTTGACAAGCGTTCCTGACATACGTCTTCTACTAGCACTGAAGCTAGAGCATCCCATGTTTCACATCCATAATGTGCATACTTGTGTTTAAAAATATCTTCAGAAAATTTGGAACGAAACATTGGGTTTTCATTAGAACGAAAGCTAGGCATAGGTTACTCCTCTGTTGCTGACTGCTTGTTGATCGACGCTTCCTTATCGTGAAGCGAAAGTTGCAGGATAGCATAGTGAATAATCTTTAGCAAGTCCTGTCTGTTTTTACCATCCTTCTTACCATATCTTTTCCAGTATTTCAAAACGTTACCCATAATAAAACCTTCACCATAACCAGCGTCCTGAACAATCTCTAACGCTTGTAATTTATCAGAGGCATAGTGTTGGTTGTAAGTACCTAGAATATAATACTCAATTTCACTTAGGATGTGTTGTTCATTGTACTTACATTTAGAAAACTTATCATTGTTTAAATTGGTTGAGCCTAACCAGAAACTTGTTTCCGTTGTCAATTAATAAAACTCCTTAGTCAAAGGAAAGCACTGCGTTGATACGCTTTCGTACAAACTTAATCTCTTTTGATTTTAAAACTTTAAAAGCAAAGCTACGTACATGAGAAGGATTAACACCAGCTATGTCACAAACTGTATTAAAGTCTTCAGCAGTAACACCAACTGAGGAAAAGAACCATGCTCTGGCTTTATCTCTTTCCATCTTTGTTTCTAAAGATTCTTTGTTGTTTTCTTTCTTAGTAGCATCAAGCAATGCTTGTAGTATGACACTAAGAAATAGAACCTGTTCAGGATTAGACTGCTTTCTTTCTTCTAGATGTGCTGTGTCCAACAGTAAGTCCGTCTCTATGTCTATCTTTCCGCTTGATCTTTCCATCTATCCAACCATCAGGCAAACCATCTGAAAGTTTGCAGAACAGAAAACCATTCTTGTTACACCAGTCTGCATAAGTAGACTTACCTCCTTTATTTAATTTATTATTTGGATTGTCAAACACAAACCTAACATCCAGTTCAGGGTTTGACTTGCGAAGGAATAAATGTTTCTTTCTATCATCGAGTTTAAACCTCCCCTTAACTTCAAGTATAATACCTGAAGGAAGAATAAAGTCTGGAAGATACCTTTTACTTTCAATCCACATGTATGGTACGTAATGCGGCTCATAAGAGTACGAAACTTTTAAAGTTTCTAGCTGATCCGCTAGCTTCCTTTCCGATCCTGATCTATACTTGTTCACGGCTAGAATGTAAAGTCTTCAGGTACGTTAGGTGTGTTATTTATTTTGACAAGGTATTTCGGACTATACGCATACTGAAATTTCCTAAGTCCCGCACCGTTGTTAGCATCAGACCAACACTGTTTTTTATAAGGACAATAAACACAGCCAGTAGCCAAGCGCATATTCCCAGACTTACCATCAGGAACAGGATCATAACAGCGATCAGGGGGGTTACCGTCCTTGAGAGTGTTCCGTATTGTTGATATTCTTTCTGAGGCATTTTTAAATTCCATGTTTGGAACAGGGCTATATAACAACTCACCACTTACTTTGTCAATGACAAGCCAGCCAGCATTGAAAATATCATTTGCTTCGCAGTAAGCAGAGATTTGGTATAGGTATCCAAAAGGATCATCAGCAAAGATGTTACCTTCTTTAAACTTCTTGAAGGAGAAAGGAGAAGCAGATTTAAAGTCAACGATGTTACCGTCAATTTTAGCATCTTGATGACCAGTAACACCGTTGACCTTAACCTCTTTCTGCATGTCAGTAATGTCGTGCTTGGCTACCTTTGTCAGAAAGATTAGAAGTGCTTCAAGAATATTTCCATATAGGAACTTGATGTGATCACTTCCCTTTAGTTCTTCTTCTTCTTTACTATCCGATTGTTGATTGGCGTACCAAATTTTTCTGAGGGGATGGCCAATCATTGACAGTCTGAGGTTTTCTTTTTTGTCAGACTTAACCCTAACTTCGTTGATAGACTTGACAACAGAATCAACAACATCCTCTGCCAGTTCTTTTAAAGCAGAGTCGGTTATGTCTACTACCTTTTCTTTGTCAGTGAAAAGACTGTAAATGTCTTCTACTAACGTGTTAATATTCTTGTTGTTCATTTCTGTTGCCAATCTTTGTTAAGAACTATGCAGCTTGCATAAGTTCATTAATTTCCTGCGGCTCAAAAACCAGACGATAACGTGTGTACGCAGTACCTTCAGGAGTTTTAGCTTTTACAGTTACAATAACATAACCCTTCTTTCGTAGGTCAGAGATTGTTGCAGTAAGATTCTCTGCCCAACTATTTTCAATAGCAGTCTTACGTGTTACACGCATACGCTTACGTAGTGCGCGGAGAACTTTTACTTCACAGTTATTCATGTTGTACCCTTATACAGTTTATTTTCTAAAGCAAGTGCTTACAGCCCCGTCCCTCAACATGTAAGCTATGGCTGTCCTTATGTAAGGCATTGTGATTCTTACTACGACAACCCCTTCAATTGCTACATCAGGTTAGAAGGGAACGTCATCAGCCGCAAGCTGCGGATTGTTATTATTATTAGAAGAGTTACCGACAATATACCCATCATCAACATCCTCAAAGTCATTTCCATAAGGCACTAGGTTGACAACCTGTACAGCAATCAGATCAGTTGTTACGCCACGCTTCTTGTTGTATTCGTACTCGTAAATTTTAAACTTAACATTAGCTTCACTGCCATTACCGATCAGTGAGTTATCCCAAGGGTTGCGCTTTGAATCTACAACAGTAGGTGCTTCACGCTCAGTACCGTCCCGCTTCATAACCTTGCGCTTGATCTTAATAAAGTCACCCCGATCATCACCCTTGTTCTGTACATTCAGTCCAAGGCTTTCTAACTCAACCTTGCTCTCCTCATCCAAGGATACATCAATGCACCATACCGGTTCGTATGTTGTGTTAGGGGCGGTCAGGCTTGCCCAGTGTACTTTACCGGTGACGAACTTTGTTGTGTTTTCCATTTTCAATTTCCTTCTCAAGTTTCATTATTGTGTTTATGCCAGACTTGGTTATCTAAGTCAAGCACTTTTTTTCATCATAAAAGTTTTACTGCATCTTTGTAGTCAAGCAGAACTTCTTGTCCTACGTTGTAACAAGGTCTAACTAATTTACGATTACACCTATTAAAATTTTCTTCCTGTACCAGTAAGCTGGATGGATAAAATCCTTTTAGACAAAACAAATCTTTGTCTAGTCCAATCATCAATGCAAATATGTCAACAACATTTTTACTTTCTGCACTTGTTGCAAGTAACATTCCAGTCTTGTGGTTAGTAGTCTTAACATCTATTGTCAGACCGTCAAGAACTAAATCACCTAAATCAGTTTTAGCTGACATTGATCTTGGATAGATTTCCATTAACTGTTTTGGATAAAGTCCTGACAGTTTAAAGAAACTTAACTCACCTCCTGCTCCGATTATATCGAAGGCATAAGGATCATTCTTATCTCTCTTAGCGGCAGTGTCTCTTACTTTAGCTTGTCTGTTGTTATCATACCTAGCTTTTCCAATAAGTGTGTATAACTCTACCTCACTAGGTTCAAGTTTAATTAATGAGTCTCTGACCAGTTGTTTCCTATTTTGTACTCGCTGTCTAGTGGGCATTTTATCAACAACTTCCTTTCAGTTTCTTTCATTGCTTTCTTCGTTATAGAACCAAACGCTAAAGCATGAGGTTTAAAAACTTCAAACTGATACTCATCGTGTATTGATGCAACCAGATCAGCTTTTAATTTTAACTTGTTGTAGAGGAGAGTAATGTCTACTAACCATTGCTTACATATAACTGCTCCTGCTCCCTGAATGATAAGATTAACTGCTGCATGTTGATTGCGAACCTTCAGTCTTCTGCCATCCAGTCCACGTATATACCCTAATCGAGATGTCTTGTCAACCTTTTGTCTGAAGGCTGCGAGTGCCGGTACGTTAGAAAGAAACGTATCAATCAGACGCTGTCCATCAGTTGATGTACCTCCTACGATACTGCCTATCTTAGCTGCGCCAGCGCCGTAAATAAAGGCATAGATAAATGTCTTTGCTTGGTCACGAGTTTCTAGCCCTGCCGCTTTCTGATTAGCAGTATGAATGTCACCCTCGACAACTTCTTTCGTAAAGTTAGGATCGTCAAGATAGTGTGCCAATGCTCTTAGCTCAAGAGAACTAGCGTCACAACCAACAAGAACATTATCAGGTTTTGAAACAGTCCAACACTCACGACACTCCTTACCATAAGGAGAATATCCTGCTGGAACTTGTGCCATGTTTGGACTGTTATGTGCCATACGTCCAGAGATAGCACGAAGTGTAAGAACTTTTCCATGTACTTTTCCATCCTCTTGTGCAGCATCTATCCAAGATTGAACTTGTGAGACTCTCTTTTGTAGAAGAAGATACTCTGAAATTACCTTAGCTTCAGGGATGTCAACGTCCTTCAGAACGCTTTCATCCACGATTGGATGACCCTTCTCAGTCTTCTTCTTAGGTTGCCAACCCTGTTCCATAAGACGTTGGGCAATCTGTTGTCTGCTGGCAGGATTAAAGATAACAATCTTATCCTTTAACCTCTTACCTGTCTTATCAGAGTATCTTTCTTCTACAATAGGAGGGTAACGCTCCTGAAGATCATCTTCAATTTGTGTTGCCTTATCCCTCAACATGCATACTAAACTCATAGCCTTCTGTAAGTCAAGTGTAAATCCATTACGCTCCTGCTTAGATATCAAAGCCCTGATCCTGTACTCTAGATCAATGGAACGTCTGCTCATCTTTGCCTTCTGGCATTCCATCTTGAGGTGAATGTAAAGCCTACCAGTAAGATCAACATCACGTTTGCAATACGTCAACATCTCTTCAGAGAAGTTACTGTAATCGTGAAAGTCAATCTTGTTATATTTGAAAGTGTTACCCCACGCCCCTAGAGAATGACCACCTTCTCTAACAGGGTCAAGAAGTTGCGACAGAATAAGAGTATCTTCCAACTGGTTTAGTTGGATGTTCGATCCTGTGAGTCGGTTGAGTACAGGTATATCAAACGATACACTGTTATGTCCGACATACCTGCTAAAATGTTTACAGTCAGAAGGAAACTTTTTGTAACAATCTTCTTCAGTCCACACATGATATTTACCTGTCTGAGTTTCTTTGGCAACGATACAGTGAATCTTTGTAGCATCAAGACTATCTGTCTCAATATCAATTAAAACCTCCGTCATTAAAATCGTTCCCTTCTGCGTCTTCACCTAAGTTATCAACTTCGTGCAGTCTACCAGTTTCATTATTGAAAAACAAGTGGCTTGCTACACCAGTATCTCCTGAATAACGATTCTTAAGGACACGTATTGTTGTAGTGTTGGCAATGTTAGGATCGTCCGACTGTTGATCACGCTCCATAGCCACCACTGCATCACTAAGCTGGGCAATGGACTGTGATCCACGTAGGTGAGCAAGGCTAACTTCCTTACCATCCTCATGTCCTTTGTCCGATCCAGCCCTACGCAGATGAGAGACAAGCAATAGAGCTACGTTTGTTTCTTCAACGATGGAACGCAGCTTGGTCATAAGGTTATCAATGTTTCTACGTTCATCATCACCTTCCAATCCTGAAACAAGGATTGATAGATGGTCAAGGAAAATCCACCGGCAGTCCAGAGCCTTAATCATATAGCGTATGCGTGCAAGTATCTCGTCAGTCTGCATCGAACCAAAGTGATCGAAGGCAAAGAACCTACGTGTTCCTACCGTTGCTTCCTGCCACTTCTTTAAGTCCTCATGGGGAAACTGTTCCCTTATCTCACGAATGTAAAGGCGTGCATTAGCTTCGACGGACATGAGATGGAAGATGGTTGATCGTACATTCTCTTCAAGAGAAATGACACCAATGTTTTCTTCTGTGTTGTTTAGTACATGGTGCATCAGTTCACGCATGATGCTGGACTTGCCAGTGCCTGTGCCAGCAGTGAAGGTAACAAGCTCACCTGTGCGTATGCCATACAGCTTTTCGTTCAGCCCTGCAAAAGGATAGAGGCATGTCTTATACTGTCCTTCCTCGTAGAGAGCATCACCCATATCAGCTAGATTAAGAATACCTGCTGGGGTATATACCTTAGCGTTCCACCATGATGTAGTAAATGCTTCTCGCTTACCATTGACTAGGTAATCACTAGCATCCTTGTAGTCATGCAGGTTTACGATCTTGCATTTGTTTGGTTCAAACAGGCTGGCAACTTGCTGTGATGCTTTAAGCCCATGCTCATCATTATCAAAGCAAAGGACAATGTTATCGAAGGCACTGAGGTATTCAAAGTTTGCCTTGCAGTTACGATGCGCTGACTGTGCGCCATCCTTGATGGATAGGACAGGCCATTTAGAACCTAGCATCTCATAGGCTGCGAGGGCATCAAGTTCACCTTCACAGAGTGTGACATACTTGCCACGTGCTGGAAAGATGTTCTGACCAAAGAGTGTTCCTCTACCAAGCGCACCTTGTGGTGCAGCAAAAAATTCTTTCTTTGATACGTTCCTGATCTTGTCACCAATATGATTGTTGGCGGTGTCGTAGTATGGATAGAGGTGACAAGAACCATGAACAGGGTGTTCATACTGTCTTACGTTATATACTTTACAGGTTGCAGCACTGATCTTTCGATCTTCAATGGCTGCTACTTTTCCTATGTTACTTAGAGGCTGTACATTAGTAGTGACTGGGGTTTGTGTCGGTGTTGTCATATCGTGTCTGCTTTCCTTGTTGTGATATGAGCATGAAAAACAATGTCCATGACCGTCAGCGTACAAAACATAAGCATCACTGGATACACACTTGGGGCAAGGACTTCGACTTACTACTTTGTCTTTATCTTCAATCATCATGGTGAATCAGAATATACTCGAATTTATTGGAAGAGTAAACTACTAATTTATATTTTAATAAGGTAGTCTCAATACCTAGATATTTCATTAAAGATTGTAGTGACAGTAGAACATCTTTTGTTTCTTCAAATGTTCCTTCCTCTACAAGATTACCTGTCTGATTATTTATTACTCTATACATTTGAATTGCTTTCAATAGGGTTGAGAGTAATTAAGAGTTACTTACTTATGTTATTTTTCCTGTTCAAAAATATTATTTACAAACCTATAGTCGTTTTGTTTAATCTCTTCCGTTTCTTCTGAAGCTAAACGCTTTGCTTCTTTGTAGTTATATCCTTCCTTGAGATATATCTGAATTAATTCTTTGAATATAATCTTTCTATCTTTCTCCCATAACTCTTTCACTTAACCCTGCCCTCTATATTTTTTATAATTTCTTTTCTTACTTTTATTTTTAGGAGAAGTATTAACTGACTTGCCAATACTGGTTCTCGTATGTTGTTTTCCTGTTTTCCATTTAACTAAACCAATTTGTTTTTTAATTGCCATTTTGTTCTCTTAACTTTTCAAGGCGCTTGTCAACGCATTCCATGATACAGGAAATAAAGGTTCAATAATCTTATTCCATTCTTCAGCAAGTATCTGTATCTCACGTTGGGCGTGCTTGTCAACACGTAATTGATATGCCCTTGCCCAAGCAGCTAAAGAACCTGTAACGTAATAGCTTGTGTACAAACATTGTGGCAATACCATCCTTGCCTGTTCTGGACATACTCCTTCTTTCAGTAACTGCTTGTAGTGATACTCACAGGTATCGATTACCTTTTCCAAAAACATATCACCACAGGAGGGAGTATCAATAGGTTCTTCACTGCTGCCTTGCTTCACATTCTCTGCTGACTTACGCCATGTATCAGGACAAAAGTATTCTCTATCATCAGTAACATATCGTCTACTAACTTCATTGTAAGTAAACCCTACTACATGTTTGAACCTTTGCCTAGCTACAAAGATTGGAACTGTTTCTCTTATGGTTATAATCGGGTGTGTAAACGGGGTAAAGTGGTTGTTGTTTGCTAGATACTTGATTAACTTTTTATCTTTGTCTGACAACTCCTGCCGTACTGAATGGTCTGCCTCCCATTTACTTTCATTGTTAAAGGAAACTCTAGCTGCGTTGACAACACGTAGATCATCTCCTAAATGATCAATGTATTTTGTTTTCATTTAGTTAATCTATCCTTACTTAGTTCTTCAAGTTCATCTTCAACCTTCTTTAACTTATTGTTCAAGTAATCTTTTTCTTCTATTAACTCTTTAATATGTTTATGCTGTTCATAGATAACTTTAGTTAATTGTTTGTTATCTTCTTTAGCAGCTAATAGAAGTTGTTTGTTTTTAATATTAGAATTATTATTCACCATCCTTTAATTCCATCAGTACATAGTTAATAGTAGTATATATCTTAACTGCTAAGTCTTGTAACTGAATTTCCTGCTGTAG
>OLII01000129.1_pt1 | contig 27974 bp, 21 predicted proteins | sample 1609481 | NCBI WGS metagenome assembly OLII01 (sample SAMN05416859, study PRJEB24817) | seawater metagenome | isolation source: Sea water | place: Canada:Atlantic | collected 2013-11 | reverse complement strand
GAGATCTAGTACGGTCTCGTGGGCTCGGAGATGTGTATAAGAGACAGTTATAATTCTAGCTAATTAATGTACCGAAGGCCCATGCCTTTTCAAACCGTTAAGCTGGGCTTAATGGTAAGCTTTCAAAAATTGTTCAATTTACTCAGTCCCAAATTGCTTAATAGTGTGTATATTACGCCAGTCAATTATTTAGCAAATTAGTTATGGATAACAGTAGGGGTGTAATAATGGATATTAAAAAATTAACCACGGGCCTGATGATAACGGCTATTGCTGGATGCGGTGCCGATAGCGTTAATGAAAAGTCTGAGTCTCTCTATGAGGTATACGAACAGAGTGAATATAACGACGATGTATCGGATGCTCAAAAAATAGAACTAAATTCACGGGTGACCGGGCATCTAGCGTCACCTTCCGATTTTTACGACTGGTATGCTTTTACAGTTATCGCTGGAGATACTATTACGTTGGAATTAAGCGGTGAGCCAGAAACTGATTTTGACCTTTACTTCCATCATAATTTACAAGGACAGATAGGTGCATCCGAGCATGATTCAAGCAGTGAGAATTTAGCGCACACATTTAATGAAGACGGTTATTTATACGCCGTGGTTCGACTGTATGGCAACTCCCCTGAAGGAGACTATGAATTAGTGGTAAAGACAGATGGAGTGGGCTCTGCCGGAAACAAAATAGAAGCAGATGGGCAAACTATTCCAAATTTATTCTCACTTGGCCACACCCTTTATTGCTACGACCGGATGGAAGGTGGCTCAGAAGCCGTCTTTGATTATGAATCCTCTAACTGGTACTCAGGACAATGCCAGGGTGACTATGTCTCTGAATGTAAATTCACCTCAAGGCCTGTTATTGAGCAAGGCTTTAGCGGCAGAAACCGGACAATTCATTTGACTCAAGAGGCGGTTGATTTTTTAGGCGGCCATGAAATGACTGAACAGAGTTGTAAGCAATTAAAGCAAGAGAATAAAAACCTAACCTATGCCTACACAGCTTTTTAGTTCAGTACCGAATAAGATCTAGTATTCAGCTCAACTGTATTAGTTCCAACTAGATCTGGCACATATTCTTAACAAAGAGAGAGTTACCCGTTTTGATATTGGTGCCGAGTCATTAACCAAAACAAAGCTAACATGAATTGCAGTCCGTATCATTCAGTTAAACAAACGCGTGAGATACCATACTTTACGCCATTTCTTCGCGACACACCTTATAGAGGCAGAGACGGGTATCCGCACCATTCAGGAACTGATGGGGTATAAAGGTATACGCACTACGATGATTTACACTCACATCATAAGGAAGGATATGCACTCTGTCGCGAGCCCGCTTGATCTGCTATAGAAATCAAACAATGGGGCAGGGAAGCCTTCGATAATCGCTATAAAAAGGATTACTCAAGATTAGACTGGCTTAGCTAAAATGCTGTGAATTGTATTATTTTTGTCGCAGTTCTTACTTGATACTAAGTGGCTTGCTTCAAGTTGTAATTATTTTAGAAAGAGAAATACCATCTTATAAGAATACAAATTGATGGTACGAAAACTCAGCTGGTGTAATTGTGGGATCAAGCCAAGCTATTCATGCCTGATGGGTATATTGAGTAGACGTTCATCGTCGATACCAACGCTCTGTAAAAGCTGAGGCCATTTAGCCAATGCATTTTTAACTCTTGTAATGGCCTCAACACAATCCGATTTTTTGACGCCTATTATTTTGCCTGTATCCATGGCGTCGTTTAACTTGGGAAGAAATTTTGAACCATTGAAAGCGATTGCATGTTCACCGTAAAAATCCTCTTCAGGTACCACATCGTATACAGGGCATAGACGCCAACCTTTATCATCTTCCAATAAACTAAAATTCCGTTCATGGTCATCTGTATTAAGCAGCGCTTCATTTATGAGTAGCTGGCAAAACAACTGAATAAGGTCCTCACGAGGCTGATAACTGTATTTCTTAATGAGGTTAGCAATGTCCTCATAGCTGCTATACAAAGGATCATCTTGCGTGTTTTTATCTTTAAGCAATCCATTGATGGTAATAATGTGATAACGTCCATCAGCAGGCGTCACATCGAACCGGCGTACCTTTAAGCAGGTTTTATCACCAGCAAACAGATCGAGTTCAACCTCAGCGCAGGGTACTCCCGCCAATTTAAAAACCTGAAGGCAGGCCCACTCCAATGCTGCATTATTAAAACGGTCACCTTTACTGTTAAATTTCACTAACCAGGGCACATTATGGGTGTCGTATGCCAACAGCTTTGGCCGAGCACCCCCTGGACGACTGCCGCCTTGCAGTACTAATGAGAGCTCTTCAGTATTATCGCTAATGGTTTTGAAATCCCCATCCCATAATAGCTGAGCTAATGCTTGGGCTTTTTCATATTTAATGCCAAGGCCCCAGTTAGGTGGTTCATCACCATAGGATATTTTTAGAGAACCCAGCCCAGCGCCTGTGCCAATATTCTGCATAAGAGTAATCTGATCGATAAACCTTCGCTTTAGTTTCATCGCGACAATTTTTCGACCCCAATCATCGGGTAAACAGTCATCGATGAATCCAGGAAAGTTTTTACCATCAGTGGGGATATTAAAAATATCTGGTCGAAGAGGGTAACCATGGGGCATAAATGAGCGCGATTTAGGATGATCAAGATATTCAGGTGTATACCTAAATTGAACACTGTCTATTTTACCATTATCAAGAACCTGAACAGCCAACTGACCCGCCGCCATAGCGGTGCCATCGAGCATGCATTTATGTAGCGTAAATACAGAAATCATGATTTAGGTTTCTTTGTATTATTGAAGTCGGAAAGTTCAAACAGGTTGAGCTCTTCTTTAGGCGCGGTGAAGAGGCTACCGAATTGCGCATCGGCATTCAGGATAGAAGCAGCCTTAAAGTAAGACCCAATTGCCACCTGACTATCACCTTGTTCCATCTTCACGTAAGTGCTTTTCGACACCCCGATACGAACGGCAAAAGTGCCTTGATTATCCTTAGGAAAAGCGCGTTTTCGTAGCGTCGCTAATTTTCTTCCCATTTCAAATAGAATATCGGAGCTCATGAGCGCCTCTGTATGCCAGTATATTAGTCATTGTAGAGGTAAATCGATAAAAAGACCAATATATTGGTACTTGTACACGGGGATAACTATTAAAATAAATGTTTATAAAGCAGTGACCCCTCCATTTTAGTCACTCATAAGTCATGTATGGGCATTGAATCGTCACGATGCGTGGCGCTGCTCGTTATTCCCCTAAGTCGCCACTTCAGGCGGGTTGGCTTGATTCGTATGGTAAGAGATCTAACATAGGGGAAAGTGTCGGTAGTGAGCTAGATAATGGAGCCTAAAAGAAAGCGGCAAGGAGAAAGCCCCTGTACTGAATCCTAGGGAGTTTAAAAGGCTTTTGTACATTCCTGGTGAGACTAGAAATCCAGAGCGGGATACGTTGATTGTCTGGTTTCTATTTGGGGCTACCATAACCAGTTTACTGCATAGTATTGAGCCTTATTTAACGTTTCAAACAGATATTTGCTAAGCCAGCTATTACGGATAGTTCGGTTTGTTCTTTCAATATCAGCATTCTGTTATGGGTTTCCAGGTTGAATATACTCAATGCTAATGCCATGGTTTTTAGTCCATTATGATTCCATTTAAAGCCTTTCACGTTACGTAGGTAATCAAAGCACAGCCTAAAACCCCAATCAGATTCTTTTCCGGTTAAATTAATAAGTATATCGGCGATCTCCTTATTTTCAGAAGCGAAAAGGGGCTGATATCGATAACAGGCTTCACTAATAGAAAATGCTTGGCAAGCTGAGTACCCACTGCATTATTTGAGGCAGCCAGCTGTGCCTACTCTTTACGCTGCGACGGCTTTAGCACTTTTTTACCATGGCCTCCTAAATAACTTCGGACTTAAGTCGTTCTTCTGCATACATTTTCTTTAGTTGTCTATTTTTATCTCCCAATACTTTAAGTCGCGAAACCATGGGCGCATCCTTGCCACCGTACTTTGCGCGCCAATTATAGAAACTGGCTGAACTCATGCCATGTTCACGACATAGCTCAGAAACAGGTGCTCCTGCTTCAGCTTGTTTAAGGGTGGCCATAATTTGGCTGTCAGAATAAAGTGATGTTTTTATGTAGATCTCCTGCGTTTAGTGTACGAGAAAATTCTACTTTTGAGCTCTGCTATTTTAAGGGAGGATTGCCGTATGAATTTAAAACTATTAAAAACTTATCAATCTATGGGAGATACTTCTTTATTTAATAGGATTACGTGGTTTTTCCTAGGCTAAGAAAAAACCACGGTTTTATAGTTGGTGTTTTAATCTGGCCTTAGTTTATCTCAAAGAAAGGGTGTAACTATTATCTACCTGACAAAATGCTCTTGTGTCAGTTAATTAGGTATTATCATTCTACATTCGTTCATTTAATATCTGTTATCGGTAGTTTACTATAACCCACTACGTTCTAGAGCTATGCGGGATGTATTTTAGTGACCCCTTAATGATAGTTGAATCATGCCAATTGCAATGGGAAATCACTAAATACCTCATTCAGATTACATATTGGCGCATTGTTTTTCGGTATACCTTTCTCTTAACCTATGTCTGATGCTTTTCTCTTATTGTTGGTTAATGTTTCTGATTCTGACTAATGATATCGAACTGATATCTGCGCATATTAACGAAATGCCCTATAATTAATTGAATTAGAATTCTTCTGTTCTATCCTATTTACGTATAAAAAATATAAGAATTGAAAAAATAGGAACTTCAAAAATTGCTTAATTTAGCACTGAGTTCAATTAAAAACCGCTTGAATGAGTTTCTAGTTAATCGTCTAGACCTTGATGATGAAGTTGTGCATGTAAATCGGCTAGTCAACCAAAATGGTGAAAGTGGTTTAAAAAATCAAAATAAGGTGCTCCTTACCTTAATTAATCTAGAGCAAGAGGCAAATAGTCAATTTTATAATCGCCCAGTTAAAGCTGGAGGGGACGTCCATAAGTTAAATCCCCCAATGTACTTTAATTTAAATTTACTCTGTGTGTCGAATTTCGATTCATATGATGAGGCCCTAAAATTTCTTAATGAAATTCTAGCTTTCTTTCAAACACATCTATCAGTTGATATCGACTCCAATGGGGAATTGCTTGCTCATGGAAAACTGAGTATAGAAATAGATCCTCAAAACTTTTCTGATATGCACAGTTTATGGAATTCTATGGGTGCAAAATATCAACCGTCTTTAGTGTTTAAAGTCAGGCATATAACTGTCCAGGAAAGTAATGTTGTAAGCTCAACTTCGGAAATTGATAAGATAAAAATAGAAACAGTTGAATAGTAATGGAAATATTGGAATTACAATTGCATCACGCTTACTTCCCTGACGGACTTTTGAAGTATGCCAGCTTAGTTCCAAGTAAGAGTACTTTAGACTTTCTCAATCGATATAGGGTTTTTGTAAAGTCAGGTGATAATAAGGTTGTATTGGTTTATATCGGTACATTAAGCTTTGATTTATTTTTGTCAGAGTTCAGTAATTTGATGAAAGGTAGGCCATTAGTTTTTGAAGTGAAATACCAGGGTTCTGGATTCACTGTGTTTACTGATATTCCCCTAGGGGTTTTAGAGCCGTTAAATTTCAGCAATGCCAAGTCCAGTATAAATGGATTTAGTGGTAAGGAAAAAGAGCTGTCCTTTGTTTATGAAAAAGGACCGGTAGCGTTTGATGATACTATTTTGAAAATAGTTATTGATCCAGAATATTTGAGGGATGATTTGTTGGGTGGAGTAAACGTATACACATTAAATATCAATTCAAGAAAGACCTTGTGGACGTACAATGTGCAAAATAAAGGAAAAATTAGAAACTCAAATTTAAAAATAAGAAGTCATAAAGGCAAGTTGTTTGATCAAAGATCTGGATTGATAACAAAAAATGGTGAAGAGTTTAAAGTGTTTGAGGTGGGGGTAGTTGAAATGCGACTAACTTATGACCTGAAGGATAAATTCAGTTTGGTGGCTTTAATGAATACGGGTGAGGGTAAGTCTACTAGTATAACAAAGAACCTAATATCAGAATTAGGTTCCCCGAACATTGATGATTTTGTAGTAAAAGAAATTGATGGAGAAAAGCAGGCCTGTTCAGATATGTTTGTGTACCTTTAGTATTGAAGAACTTATTGATTTTAAATAGAGAGATATAGCAATGGTTGCAGCAACTGCAAAAACACCTGGTGTTTACATTAATGAAGTAAATGGTTTTCCTAACTCAGTAGTGCCCATTGCGACGGCAGTGCCAGCATTTATTGGCTATACGCCTAAGGCTGAGTATGAAGGTAAGTCTTATATTAACAAGGCCCAAAAAGTAACTAACTTTGCTGAATTTAGGGCAATATATTTATTAGATAATCCACCTCCACCTGCTGATCCAGTAAAACAATATTCTCCGGAATATTATTTGGTGGCCCAGAAAGAAAAGCCGGAGTCTGGCGATTATGTATCCATAGAAGGGGCGTATTATTCGATTCTGCCTGACCCAAATACAATATACTACCTTTATAATAGTGTGAGAATGTTTTTTGAAAATGGTGGGGGTGATGCATATATTGTGTCTGTTGGTGAATATGGTGAAGCCAGTAAAAAGCCTATGGATGGAAAGTCTAGGCAAATAGTTAATGCGAACGTAAAGTTAGCTGACCTAACTAGAGGGCTGGAATTACTAAAGTTTGAGGAAGAACCAACGATCTATTACTGCCCAGAAGCAACACTGTTGTCGGTACCTAACAATGGAACGCTTATGCAGGAGATGCTGCTTCAGGCAGAGCAAATGCAAACTGCAATTTGTTTATTTGATATTATAGGAGGCCGAAATCCTGACCCCATAATGTATCCAAATGACATTGAGGCATTTCGGGATAATACAGGTTCGCAGGGTTTAAAGTATGGGGCTAGCTATTATCCTTTCGTGGGTACAACCATCATGCAATCGGGTGACATAGATTTTACCTCATTGTTTGGTGGTGACATTGCGAGTCTAGAGCCACTATTAAATCCCGCTCATCATCCTAACCCAGTAGCAGCTAAGTTGTTAGATATGGTTACCAACCCTCCAGAAAAGCCTCTTACTAATAGCCAAATTCATTCGGCCTTGTTAAATGCAAGTAAACCTTATGGGTTGATTATTAAGCACGTACTAAACGATGCAAATATATTACCTCCATGTGGTGGCATGGCGGGAATATATGCAGTCAATGATAACCAGTTAGGGGTTTGGCATGCGCCAGCTAACGTGAGCATGGTGGGCGTTTCCGAGTTGCCGATTAGATTGAGTGACAGTCAACAAGAAAACTTGAATGTTGATGCAATATCAGGAAAGTCAATAAATGCAATTCGATTCTTTAACGGTCAAGGCATACTTATTTGGGGGGCGAGAACGCTGGATGGAAATAGTGAAGATTGGAGATATGTCCCTGTTCGTCGGACCATGACCTTTCTTGAGCAGTCTATAAAGTTAGCGGCTAGAGCCTATGTGTTTGAGCCAAATGACGCGAATACCTGGACGGGTGTTAAAAGTATGATCAGTAGCTTTTTATCAAGCGTATGGAAAGAAGGAGGGCTACAGGGGGCTCAACCGACTGATGCATTTCAAGTTCTAATCGGACTGGGAACAACTATGACGCCTGAAGATCTATTAAATGGCTATATGAATATTACAGTTAAAGTTGCAGTGGTAAGGCCAGCCGAATTTATTGAAATAACATTTCAACAAGAAATGGCCAAATCATAATTGGAATGGCTTAGCAACCCAATAATATAAAAAAACAATTGGTAAAAGGAAGGCAAATATCATGGCAGATGATGGAAGCAAAGAAAATAGCACATGGCCAATGCCAAAGTTTCGTTTTGAAGTTGATTTAGGAACGGAGCTAAAAGGTGTGGCATTTCAAGAAGTATCTGGAATGGATAAAGATGTACAGATAATTGAATATAGAAAAAGCAATAGCCCATTGTTTTCAACAGAAAAAATGCCTGGAATTGTAAAATATGGAAACATAACCATGAAAAGAGGGGTGTTCGTAAATGACAACTCTTTCTGGGATTGGATGGCCGAAATAAAGATGAATACCATTAAGCGTAGAACAGTACTAATAAAACTTTTGGATGAAACTGGAAAAGTTACCATGAAGTGGCAACTTAATAATGCTTGGCCAACCAAAATAAGCAGTACAGACCTGAAGTCAGATGATAGTTCGGTGGCTGTTGATACGATAGAAATTGCTCATGAAGAAATGATTATTTCTAATGGCTGATCTTCTAACTGGGTTTTACTTTAACGTTAAAATAACGGGTATTGGAAGTAAAGATGACATGGCCTTTCAAGAGGTAACAGGCATTGAAAAAGAACTAAAAACGGACGAAGTCGTTTGTGGTGGTGAAAATAGATTTAAATATAAGCTTCCAGCTGGAATAACATCACCCAACTTAGTTTTAAAAAGAGGTGCTTCCGAAAGTATATCTCCATTGATTTTGTGGTGTAAGGAAACGTTAGACACAGGGTCTTCTTTACCCATCCTAACCAAGGACATTCAAGTTCAATTACTTAATAAAGAAGGAGAATGCTGTCTATCTTGGGATTTTATATCTGCTTATCCGGTTAAGTGGTCTTCGAGCGGTTTAAACTCGCAAGAAGGAAACGTTTTTATAGAGACGATCGAGATGGCCTACCAGTATTTTGATATATCTCCTAGTCTAACTTAGTTAATTGAGTATATAGGAGAAGAAAATGCCTATTGAGATACGAGAAATTATTATAAAAACAGAGGTTGTTTCTCCAAATAACGCTGAAGATAATTTAGAAACTATAAAGAAAATCAAACTTTTAAAAAAGGAAATAATTAAGGAGTGTATTTCCTTAATTAAGGATAATGCCACAAATGCTCATAATTCAAGGTAGGAATAGAGAGGGTTAATAATGTCAGGTTTAGTGAAAATGATCTTAACAGCCTATAAGGATGGAAAGTTTTCAGAAGCTATTCCTGGTTGTGAATATAAAGTAATGATCAACCCTGAAAAGATTAAAATTGATGACAAGATTAGCCATAATGATAATAATATTACGGGATCAGGTTCAGATTACCCCACATTTAATTATACCAATGGCAGTGAACTCAACTTTGAACTGGTGATCGATTGCACTGGTGTTGTTGATGGCAAACGGTTGCTCCTGCCAGTTGAAATAGAGTTACTAAAAAGTGTTGTCTATAACTATAATGGTGAAATTCATCGTTCCAATTATGTAGTAATTCAATGGGGCATAAGCACTGAATTTAAGGGCGTTCTTTCAAGTCTTACTACAGAATATACCTATTTCAATTCCCTTGGTTTACCATTGAGAGCAAAGGTCTCGTTATCGTTTAAGGCTTACAAAGACCCTGAGTTAGCTGCAATAGAAGAAAATAGACAGTCTCCCGATATGACTCATTTCATAAGTGTTACACAAGGAGACACACTTCCAAACTTGTCTTATCAAACTTATAGCGATAGCTCTTACTATGTGAAGTTAGCTCGTTTCAATGGGCTTAATAAATTTAGAAATATAAAGTCAGTGAAAAATCTTATCTTTCCTCCAATACTACAGGATAAGTAATGGCTTCTGAGTTAATAGCGTCAGGCGGTCTTGTTACCTACGAAGTTAAAATTGAAGGAAATAAAATTCCGGATAAATATGGTGTTGTTTCAATTCAAATTGAGAAATATGTAAATCGTATTTCCGGTGCCATTATTGTAATTAACGAAATTACAGGTGCCGACACCCAATTTGAAGTGAGTTCATCAGACAACTTTATTCCGGGAAAAGCAATAGTAATAGACGCAGGGTATAACACTAAAAATAAAACTATATTTAAAGGAATGGTAACAAAGCAGTCTCTGAAAATAGATGCAAACCTAGGGCCGATCCTAGAGGTTGAGTGCAAAGATGCGGCAATTCAAATGACAGTAGGACGTAAAAATGCCAGTTATGCTAAGGGAGCTGATAGTGATGCTATCACTAAAGTCATTGGTAATTATGGAGCTTTAACTTCAAATGTGGCTAGTACCACACCTTCCATTCCTCTTTTACAGCAATACTACTGTTCAGATTGGGATTTTGTTTTGGCAAGAGCGGAAGTTAATGGAATGCTGGTCAGTACAATAAACGGCAAGGTATCAGTATTTAAACCGGACGCTAATACTGAATCAGTATTAAAACTGGCGTACGGTAATAATTTACTTAGTTTTTCTGCTGATTTAAATTCAATCACCCAATTAGGCAGTGTTAAAGCCAGTGCATGGGATCCCAAAACCCAAAAATTAATAACGGGTGAGGCTTCTAGTGATCTTGCAGGGCCTGGTGATATTACCAGTAAAAAACTATCCGATACGATTGGACTTTCTGATTATCTGTTGCAAACAACCGCTACAGAAGAAAAAGACGATTTAACAAATTGGGCAAAAGCGCAAATTATAAAAAGTGAGTATTCAAAAATATTAGGAAAGGCAAGTTGTCAGGGGACTAGCTTGGTTGAGCCTGGCGTTTATATAACTATGGCTAGTATGGGAATTCGATTTAATGGAGATCACTTAGTGTCCAGTGTTCGTCATGAAATTGAAGGCGGTAATTGGACGACGCATATAGGGTTAGGGCTCTCACCTATATGGTTTACCCAAGGCCAGTCAGATGTCATTGCCCCTCCCGCGTCCGGTTTACTACCGGGTGTTCAAGGGCTCTTTAATGGAACAGTTAAGAAATCTTATGATGATCCAGATAATGGCTTTCGTGTATTAGTTGATTTACCGCTTTTTGATGAAAGTGGAGATGGTCTATGGGCCAGATTACTCAATAATTACTCTACTGACGGTGCAGGGATGTTTTTTTACCCTGAGGTTGGGGATGAAGTTATTGTAGGGTTTCTAAATGATGATCCCCGTTACCCTGTAATTTTAGGGAGTGTTTATAGTGAAAAGTTTAAGCCTTTTTCTGACTTTACGCCTGATGAGAAGAATACTAAAAAGGCAATTGTCACAAAAAGTAAGTTAGAAATTGAATTTGATGATGAAAATAAAATTATTACAGTCACTACACCGGGAAAAAACAGTGTGGTGTTAGATGATAAAAATAAAAAGATATTGATTAAAGATCAAAATGATAACTCTTTAGAAATGTCTGATTCAGGTATTGAATTTAAAAGCTCCAAAGCAATAACAATTGAATCCGATAAGGAAATTTCTATTAAAGGAAAAAACGGTATCAAACTTGAGTCTTCAGGAGGAGATGTTGAAATTAAGGGATCTAATATTAAACAGGAAGCAGATTCGGCATTTTCAGCGAAGAGCAGTGGTACAGCCAAAGTCCAGGGCGGATCAGAACTGACTTTGAAAGGTGCAATGGTCAAGATTAATTAGATGTTTATATAAGGAGAGAGTGAATGCCACCAGCAGCTAGGTTAACGGATTTTCATATGTGCCCTATGGTTACTCCGGGTTTACCGCCGATTCCTCATGTAGGTGGCCCGGTTACTGGCCCAGGAGAGCCTACAGTTTTAATTGAGAAGCTAGCCGCAGCCAAGGTAGGGGATATGCTGGTGTGTGTTGGTCCCCCAGATAGCATTGCAAAGGGATCCAGCACTGTGATGATAGGCGGATCACCGGCCGCCCGAATGGGTGACCAAACATCTCATGGTGGTCAAATCATGTTGGGTGCCTTTACTGTTTTGATTGGAGGGTAGGTAAGGTAATGACGACTGAAAAAGGTTTTTGGGGCAGTGGCTGGACATTTCCGCCCACGTTCGACTCCAGTAATAATCAGTTAATGATAAGCCATGGTGAAGAAAATATAAGGCAATCTATAAATACAATTCTTAACACTCAGCGGGGTGAAAGAAGTGTAATTCCTGATTGGGGTATTGATTTAAATACCTTTAAGTTTAAAAAAATGGATGCAAACCTTAAAGGAAGAATCATTTCTAGTGTAAAACACGGTTTACTTAGATTTGAGCCTAGAATTTCAGTTGAGAATATAACGATAGAAGGCATTAATGGCAGTGGTTCAAAAATAGGCATATCCATAAATTATATCATTCATAAAACCAATACGCGCCATAATCATGTTCATCCATTTTCTGAAATCGAGGGAACTAATCTTGTGGCTAAATAGTAGAGTAATAGCTAGAAATGGTTAGCCGTGCTGAGCTCGAGCTCCCCTCACTATCTCCACTAAATGTTGAACTGGATGGTCGCTGTTCGTTGGATCGGCTGTATTTCCTAGTGAAATTTAGCAAACTGATCAATTTTTACGATGAGAATAATAAGGTTCAGGGTAGTTGGTTCGAGCTATTATTGAAGGATCCTGCTATTAGCAGCGCCTATATTTGTAAAACCCCATACGCGCAGGGAGTTAAAGAATACATTGATTTGTCTTCAAAACTCGATGAATTAATCGCTATCTCACTTAATAATCCTTTGAATCTAGAAGGACTTAAATCAAAAATTATCCATGTTTATACGCAGCTTTTTGGGCTAATTGAGCGTGTGTTTCTCAATATTTTTGAATGGTACAAAATAATCAATTCCCAGCTCAAGGAGTATTCATTTAAAAGCAATTTTCTTGGTGAAATAAGCTGCCATATTAAAAAATATCTAAAACAGTTTATTAAGTTATATGAGTCGTTTTGTTTGTTGAACAAGGTAGATTGTAGCGTAAATCTATCGGGGCTGTCGTTTATTAGTGAAGAGTGGACAGGTTTAACTGGTGAGGCCGCTAATTCCCGTGTAGATACAATTGCTCCCTCCATAGGATGGAGTATTAAGGAAGGTGGGGAAGTTCTATCTGTTATCCACCAAAAGATATTTGGTCTGTATTTGAAGTTTATAAAATTGGCGGAGATTAGTTATAGAGACCTTACGTCTAACTCAAATAGCTATCCAGATACCGCCCTTATTATTAGTTTTGTAAGAATGCTTGATGACTATAAGGATCAGCTAAATAAAAATGTCAGTAGGCACTTGGACCTTTATTATGAAAGAATATTAGCGCTAAATAATCGTAATGAAGTTCAAGATAAAGCCTATATATGCTTGGAAATAGCAAAAGACATGAATGAATTGGTTGTTAAAAAAGATACTAAGTTCAATGGAGGCAGCTATCTAAATAAAAAGCCAATTATATTTTCAAGCGATAATGAGTGCTGCATTAATGGGGTGTCAATTGCTGAGGCTATTACAGTCTGTTACCACAACCGTGAATCTAATAAAGGGCTATTAACAAAAAAGAATGTATCAAGTAATTTATTAACGTCAAAAGGTAAGGACGTAAGCGCTTCTGGAATTGAAATGTTTGGAAGCAAGCATGACTCAAGAGTAGATAGTGGCTTCATGTTGTCATCTCCCTTATTCTTACTTGGGGCTGGTAGTAGAAAAATTACAATAACCTTTAATATTGAATCAACACTAAATCCATTCCTAGGGAGTCAAGTTTTTCTAACCAGTATTAGTGGGTGGCTGAAGGCCGTAAATTTTCTTTGGTCTGTGGATGATGATTTACCTAGTAGGCATTCCCTAACGATACACCTAACAAGTGATGATCCTTCTATAGAATTAAGTAAAGACTTAAAAAAAGGAGGTAAGTTTTCTTGGCCTCTAATTAAAATATTGTTGAGTGATTTTAAAGAGCTCTCAGTCGTTAGGTCTATTGATGTTGAAGTTGATGTAAATAATGCTAATGCACGTTATTCAAATGACTACGGCTTAGTAAAGAGTAATGGAATGTCATCTCCCTTCGGGCCTGCTCCAAAAGTTAATAGCCATTTCTATGTTGATTTACCCGAATTATATTCAAAGCCTATTACATCACTCGAAGTTGTATTTTCATGGAATAACCTTCCTGAAAGTTTCGATGAATATTATGAGGCATATAACGACTTCCTTATAGATTCACAAAGTACTTTCAGTAATGATTGCTTTAAGGTAATGCCCAACGTGCTGATAGCTGGGAAGTGGCAAGATGTTTTCTCTGAGACCGAAGATGAATTTAAAGTCTCTCAAAGAAGTGAAAGTATGTATCAATCTTCGGATGGTGACCCAAAGATAATAAATATAAATAAAACTTCGACGTTTTCACTAACCCCTTCTTCTGATAAACCAATTGTATTTCAGTCAAATATTAACTCATATATTGGGCTATTAGAGTTCGATTCTAAACCTGGGTTAATTAGGATTACACTTGATTCACCAAGTATGGGATTTGGACATGATATTTATGCGGATGTTGTTTCTAGTGTTACTGTTAGTAATGCAAATAGTTTTCATAAGCAAGAAACTATTAAAGCTCAAGCCACCTCTAAAAGCAGCGCTGCTGTAATTAAGAAACTGCCAAGTCTGCCATTTACACCTACGACGAACTCAATTGAATTAAATTATAGTGCAGAATGTAATATCGACTTTAGTCAGGTCAATAGAGATATGCAATTTCAACTCTATCATTGTGGAGTTTTCTCGGAATATAAAGTGTTTGATACTTTGGCAGCACCAAACACTATTAATTATAGGCTACTTGAGAACAAACAAGATGGAGCTGAACGTAATGGACAGGGCATAAATTTATTTCCTGTTATTGATTTTAATGGGGCCTTATTTCTCAAATTAGTGAATGTGGCTCCGCCATGTTCAGTAAGCCTTTTATTTGAAATGTCAAATTGGGGAGGGAGTTCAGAGTGCGATGCACTCTCTTCGTACAAGTTCCATTACATGTCAAAAAATGGATGGAAGTCCTTAAGAGTATTGAGTGACGAAACGAATCATTTCAGTGGCAATGGAATAGTAGTTGTTTATTTACCTAAGGATTTAACAGATGAAATAGAGGTTTTTCCTGGTAAGGGTTTTTGGCTGGCCATATCTAACTATTCGCAGAACAGCTCCATTGGAAGACTTAAGTCTATACATACGCAAGCTTTGCAAGTTACTAGAATGCCCTCTAGCTACTCTCTAAGTGATGAAAAATTGCAGATTAAGAAGGGTTCCATTTCAAGTTCTGTCGTTAAAATTCCAGGAGTAAAGAAAATTTATCAACCCTTTGGTAGTGCCGGCGGGCACAAAAGGGAGAATAAAGAGGAGTTTAGAAAGCGAGTGAGTCAACGTATAAAGACAAAGGATAGAGCAATAACCGCTGGTGATTTTGAACAACTTAGTTTCCAGGTATCACCTAAGCTTCATTATTCTCGCTGCGTGAAATCGGATTCCTTGAAGTCAAATATTAATGTAGTGGTTGTCGATTCAGTTAGTGAAGGCTGCTTGGATAGCTTTACTCCTGGTCTAGTCAGTTCACAAAGGTTAGATGAAATAAGGGAATACCTAGTTTCTAGGTCATCGCCATTTAACCGTATTAGTGTTTTTAATATGAGGCATCAGCCAGTTAAAATAAGTGCAAAAGTTTTGTTTGTTAATGATGCAGGGACGCTTGAGCAGTGCAATTCAATTTCCAATCGTATCAAGGAGTTTATGTCTCCTTGGTGTTCTACCTATAAGAACACCATGCCTATAAGTGAAGGGCTTAACAGGACTGATTTACTGAACTTAATTATTGAGCAGCCAGATGTTTTGGAAGTAGCAGAGCTAACTATTGAATTGTCCGAAGGAGCTGGTGACAATATAAGATTTGTGAAAGACACGCGGCAAATTCTATACCCCCTAGATGATAAGACCATTTTTGTGTCTGCCAACAATCATGAAGTCTATATGTAATGTACTATTCAAATTATGAGTTCTGAAATGTCTGATAATTTCATTATAGATGAAGCTCTTTCCGATGAGTGTGATTTCAGTGTGCAGAAATCAATTGGCTTAAAATACATTAAGGCGTTAACAGACTCAAGTTGGAGTAACTTTAATGAGAGTGACCCCGGCGTTACAATATTAGAGCAACTTTGCTATGCACTAACGGAACTTGGCTACTGCAATGAATTTTCTATAGAAGATATCCTCACACGAAGTGATAATAGAATACACTTTGAAAATCAATTTTTTAAGCCTGAAGATATTCTAACTTGTAGCGCAGTCACCCTAGAAGATCAATGTAAACTGGTAATGGATAAATTAAACGGTATTGCTGGTATCTATATTTATCCTATGGTTTCAAGTAAAGGTTTAATGACAGGCTGCTATGATGTTTTCCTGAGTTTTGAAGAAAGGCTGACCCATCAGGATAAATCAATTCTTCTTAATCGTGTATTTGAAACCCTGAATTCAAACCGCCAAATAGGAGAGATGATTTCTAAAGTCAAATCACTCAGCATTAAGGAGATATTGTTACAAGGCAGTATAAGTATTAACTCAAACACCTCAGCTAGAGAGGTATTGGATGACTTAAGTTCAAAGCTTCATAGTTATGTTAGCCCAGTAATCAAAAAGTCTTCTTATGGTGTGTTAAAATCTAGATACCTAGATTCTGATGCTATATTCAATGGCCCTAAACTGAATAACGGCTGGATGCCCGAGTTAAGTGGAGCATGTGAAAAAAGAAACACTGTAAAGATAATGGATATTATTGCAATAATATCCCAATTAGAGGGCGTTAAAAAAATTCGTGCTTTGTCTTTTCTTGCATCGAATGAATCTTTAAAAGATGAAGGGTTGGTTGCTATTGCCCAGGATCAAGTGGCCCAAATAGGCATCAGTTTAGAAAATTTTGACTTTTATAAATCAGGTGTAAAAGAAGACATCTCACTTAATTCCTCAGCAGAAAATTATTTATCTAAAATGATTGGTGCAGGTTCAGCTGACAGTGGCTCCAGTTCTATTGGTCCTGAATTACCAAAGGGTGTGTTTAGAGATATAGGTGAATATTACTCTATTCAGAATACGTTTCCAGAAAATTATGCGGTTGGTGAAAATGCACTGCCGGATAGCGCCTCTAATTTTAGGGTGGCACAATCCCGTCAGCTCAAAGGGTACCTATCACTTTTTGATCAAATGCTGATTAATCAATTTTCCCAGCTGGACAGTACGTCACATTTATTGTCTTTTGGGTTGCAGAGCAATGAAAATAAGACCATAGAATTTGGCTCTCAAGTTCAGACGGCCCCACCATCCTATTTTTTTAAACCAATATACGACATTCCTAATATTAAACCTCTGCTACTAGGTCATGATGCATTTGACTTTGAATTAAAGGCCAAATCAGATACTGAGTCGCAGAGCTTGTCATGGTTGAATTTTAAGAGTGATAGTTATAACCAATATCTCTCAGGGTTAAGAAAATGCATCGAGGATGAAACTGAAAGAGAAACTAGAAGGAATTCAATACTTGATCACCTTTTGGCTCGTCATGGTGAAAATGGCTCTGAAATCGAAGAGATGATACTAGATACCAGGTCATTTTTAAGCACCACGCAAACGAAAATAATTATTAAATCGTTGTACTTACAGAACCTTGGCTTACTTTCCTATAATAGAGGGAAAGGTTTTAACTTCCTTAATGCCAAGGCGCTTATTTTCCCTGGTAGATATCGTCTGGCTAATTCAAATCTTTCGTTATTGGCCCAACTGGGTGTGCCAGCAGAAGATATAAAGGAGTTTATTCCAATATCAAAACTAGGGTTTTCTAATGTGGAATATCTTAAGGAACAACTTGAATCGATTATAGAGATGTTAAACTTGAAAGTGGATAAAACGAAATTTATTTCAAGTATTGAAGTGATTGATTGTAACAGTCGTGCATATGAGATGGCTGAATTGTTTGTCGATGGAGTAATTGATCTAAAGAGATTGGAAGAGAGGGAGAAATTAATTCAAGAGGATATAGAAAGTTACTCTACATTTGAACTTTTCAGTAATCTATTTCTTGGTCTTACCCACCATTATGGCCTGATAGTCGATATTTTACTTAACCTGCTGTCAGATTCAAAATTTTCATCTTGGGTTATCAATGAAAGAGTACTTGAGTCCAAGTTTAGCTCAATAGTAAATGGATTGAATGTTTTAGTTAAGTGTATGTCTGACGGTGATCATGTCTACCTTTCGGGTGAAGATATAATAACGATAGAGCGTGGGGATGCTGGAATCCTAACGCTAATTGACTACCAAAGGCACATTGACCAATTGATCTGGCTATCTGAGTCACGAAAGGGATTTATATTTGTAGAAGCGATGTTGTTGCTTAAGTCATCCTGTATGACTTCAGGCGAACTAAAGAAGTTAGGTCTAGCCGTAGATAATTTCTATCTGAATTCAATGTCTGTTTTTCCAGAATATGTTGCTTTGATACGAACAAAAAAATTTCAGAATTCCTTAGATCACATCTGTAGTCGTTGCATTCCTATGCATGTAAATCATAGGTCCTATTTCTACGACCGTGAAACGATTTCAAATATCACATCTGATTTCGTTGCCTGGCATAATGCTAATAATTTGAAATCAAGCACTAAAATAGATGGATCAAAACATGCTAAGAGCTTGATTAACCTTATTGTAAAGGCTCCATTAGTAAGCTCAGCGAGTGATGTAAAGTGAAAGGGTCCACTCATACTAGCCCCTCTTTAGTCGATAGATGTATATGGCAAACCACCATTGATGATGAACATTATGCGATTCAGCTACAGGAACTATTAAGTAAATGGACTCAATCAGATCTCATTCCATTACTTGAGGTTGAGCTTGAGAGGTTTTGTGAAGCGGGTAAAACCATTCGATTGGATGAGCTTGTTCTCGATATTGGAAAAATCGAGTTTGATAATTTAGAGCGTGATCTACCTAGCCTAATAAAATCAAAATTGCAGAATAAGCTGTTTTATATTGTTGAAAATTCTTCTACCAATGTAATTAAAAAAACCTTAGGGGTAATAACAGAGGGCTCAGGTAATAGGGATTTGTTTAACTGGATTATTAAAAAGGGCACAGCGCCCTGGTGGTATACATCTAAAAGCAGTGTTCAAGATTTAATTGAGAGTAGCCTGATTCACCGTCCTGAATTTGTAAATGAAGTGATCTATGAGATAAGCCGAAGTAACGCTACTAGAGAGAGGGTTTTATGGCAGTGGGGAGAAATTGGTTGTAAGCGTATTGTTGATAAACTACAGCCTAATCATAAAGATGATATCTGTGCGCTAATTAAAGAAATACATCTAATTAACCGGAAACTAAGGGTAATAAACATTGATAATGCCATGTTTCTTGGTCAATTATGGAAAATGGCCATTGAGTATCTGCTCTGCACTCAAGGTGTTCCTTTTAGTATTAAAGATTTGTCTAATTACTTATTTGGAAAGCTATCAGATAACTATGATCACAATCATGATGTTTTAGTTCATCGATTTTCAGAAGAAGCAGGTTCTACTTCCATAAAGAATGTTCTATCAGACAGTTACCTAGACAATTTTACCGTACAGAATTATCTAAAATACCCTCAATTATACCTAACGAATTTTCCGGGTGATCAAGAGGCTTACTGGAAGCTATTTGTAAGTTTAATGCGGGAACGGCGCACGGAAGGAATAATTGAAGATAAGCTTTTACCTGGTAAAAATCCTCTAAAAATACAAGAAGTAATGTCCATATTATCAGAGGATAACAACAAGAAATTTGTTCAATTATTGCGCAAGGTAGGGCGTGAAGAAAGTGTGCGGCGGCACTTAGTTGCGCAGTTAGATGATAAGCATAAAGTCAAACTCATACAGATATTAGAGCCTAATGATCATGGTTTTATTCTAGTTCACGCCCATAGAACGAAGTTGGTCTTAATAGATGAAAAAAAGGATAAAGAGATTGTATGGGATATTATTTTTGCCTATTTGCTAATGGATGGTGGCAGTTATTTTAATAGGGTCGCGTTTGTTAAGAGTACTATTTTCAACGTTGCAAGAGAAAGACACCTTGACTATGAATACATGTTGGACATTTTACTTGGCTCAGTCATGGAGAATGTCGGATTTAATCATCGCTTTGAATTGATTAGCATTTTAGGCGATCTTAAAAAACAGGAGGCGAATCAAGAGAAGAATAATAAAAGTAAAAAAGTAAATTACATTGATATGCTTTTCGGATATTTAGTTAATGGCATACTTCCAATAGATATGAGTGAAGTCGATTTTAATGGATTGGATTTTAATCAGCTCTTAAGAGAAAAAAATAGCGCATTGATTGAGATGATTGATAGAGCTCTTGGCGCTTCAAACTCCAAATCAAAAGGAAAGGTATTTGATCGGATTCTAAAAATTTGTAAGCAACGTCAGGTTGAAGACTTAATATCTGAATTATCCCCTCATAAGAGCAACGTATTAACGAATATAATAATGCAAGTACAGCTATGGCAGAAGCATTTATGCTTTCTTAATCTTAGTAATGCCGACCTGCATTTAAATATATTTTCTATGGCGTTAGAAATTGCTTATCTAAATCGTGATAACGGAGAAAACAAAGAAAGAATGGTAGGCCAGCTTCTACATACTCTATTTCTCTCAGTCAATAATCCCATAGCTACACTCATTGCTGAAGTTGAAGTTTGTATTAATAAGAATATAAATATTATATTAAGCGGTCATGATTTCTTGGTTTTGTCTAATGCATTGAATGGCTTACGATCAGAATTACCGAAAGGCTCCAGTAATCTAGCTTTAAGCAAGCCCCTAGTTCAAGAGGTAGACGATTGGACTTTGGCAAAGAAAATATCAACAGTCTATCGAATATTACAAGAACAGGGGGCTGCTAATAGCACTGATTATAACGGTAAAGACATTTTGATGATTGTTTTGGACAACCTGTCTATTAATGAGTCTCATAAAATATTTGATGGATTACTGAAAAATCCGAGTCAATTTAAGTTAATAACAAATTTGATTGAATACTTTAATGAGCCCAGAATCAACAGCTGGCTTAAGACTTTATGGCCGTCAGCGACAAAGGAAATGACCATTTTAGTGCAAGAATGGCAGGATAAAATCATTGCTAACAAATGGTGGGTGGGAGCCTCCTCTATTTTAAGAAGTAAACTGGAAAAAATATACTGGTCATGTGTTATTGAAAGTAGATTGAATGCTTCTAGGGGTGTTTTGAATGATTCCTTCAATGGTATTTCTATAGATAGGCATTTTGGCGATAAAGAACTTAAACAGCTCTATCTAAATCTTATACATATCAGCTGTATAGAGTTGTCGATGCCAATCCCTAAAAGCATCCAGCCTTCAAATGAGATATTTAATCATATCAAAAATAGTAAAATGGACTGTACTGCTAAATTGCATATAGACGATACTGGAACGTATTTGAAAAATGCATTATTCCCTGAAATTTTTCAATCCTTATTGGTAAATGGCCGAACTCCTTTTTGGCTTTCAAGCCGCTTTTCGCTACCAATCAATAGAATTATTTCAGATTTATTACATTTTCACCCCGACAAATTTAAGGTTTGGGCCAAAAGTCTATTAGGCAATAAAGAGGCAATGTTCAGGCTTAATAGCGCTATTACAATTTCTGAACTGCTAAAGGCAATCGCAATAGATCAAGCTGAAAGCAATGGGGTTTTGCTAAATATTGAAGCTTTATTCTTAGCGATATTAAACTGTGGCATTAAGCAATCACCACTTTACGAAGCCAAGGCTAATCTAGTCAATTCAGTCTTGGTTAAATGGATAGAGGATTCCTGGGAGGACTTTAGCCCTCGCTGGCCTTTACAGTACTTGCTATCCAGTAATGAAATAGGCGGTAAAGAATTAATAGATATATTATGGGTAAATAGGTATGTGATGCCGAAGGTGTTCTTAAACGAAATTGAAACGATAGAGCATGAAAATTCTTCGAAAGACACTGTAAGTGTAGAAAGTAATGGGACGAAGAGTGTACCTGAAATAGACTTTTACTCAGATTCTATTATTCATGAAGTGCCAGAAAAACAACTTGAGCCATTATTTATAAATAATGCAGGCTTGGTGATTTTACATAGCTTTTTTAGTATGTATTTTACCAAATTAAAATTGCTAGATGAAAAAAGTCAGGATGTTTTCGTTAATGAAATGAGCCAACGCAAAGCGGTGCATTGCTTGCAGTTTTTAGTGAGCGGAAGTATAGAGACAGAAGAACAGCATTTAGTCCTTAATAAACTAATATGCGGGCTTCCATTGTCTAATCCTATTGAGCGAGCCGTCGAACTAGAGGTGGAAGAAGTCAATATTGCGGAAAGTTTAGTCGAAGCCATGATTAACTATTGGCCTGCTATTGGCAGTAGCTCTATAGCTGGGTTTAGGGGTAATTGGTTGGTGCGCAATGGCAGCTTGACTGAGTTAGACGATCGCTGGGAACTGGTGGTCGAGCGGAAAAGTTATGACCTTCTATTACAGCAAGCTCCGTTTTCTTATTCTATTATTAATTATCCATGGATGAATAAACCTATATATGTAACTTGGCCGACTTAATGCTTAGAAATATTTACTATTTTATTTCTTTCCGATATTAGGGCAGCAATTGATTTTAGTTTAAAACTTTAATGCACACAAAAATACAATCAAGGAAGGTTGGGTAATATATGAATACCTATCAAGAAAAGTTGTTGTCTGCTACAGAAATAACTCTAGGTACATTAATCTCCGAAAAAGCATCACGACGGTCTGAAGAAAACTGTGCGGAGTTTAATTATTATTTTTCACAAGGGGTAAAGCTGGCCTCACAAGCACAGCTTGAGCAAATTACCGAGGAATGTGCCACGGTTCAGGCCATGAATGAGCAAGTGGTGGCCAATGACAGTTTGGCAAAAAACCTTTTAAAAACCGTAAAAGAGTCTGAAAAAAGCACTCAAGCCACCATAAAAAATACCCAAACAGCGGCAAAAAATGTTCAGGTGGCGGCGAATGCTGTCGCTAAATTGGCTTCTGATATCGGCAGTGCCCTTAATATTGTATTTGCTGCCGACTACGGCACTGACATCGCTAAAATGACGCAAAGTGCCAATGACTTAGTGAGAGAGGCGGCTTACAAAGCAGAGTCCGCCTCACAAACGGCCATGGAGGCCAGCACCATGACCGCGGAAATTACCGCCAAGCAAGTCACCGATGGCACGGTATTGGTTAATAAGTCGGTACAGACCCTGTTAAAGGCCACACAAAAACAGCTTGGTCAGTTAGAAGTTCAAAAAACCGCTGACAGTGCTAAATATGCTGAAACACTAATTACAGATAAATCCGCAAAGGGGGTGTTGTTAGATTGCCAAAGTCAATTGCAGGCCATTAATAATAGCCATGCACGCAGTAACCGAGAATTAAATTATAACCTCATGGTCACGCCTCGCTCATTAAGTAGTATTGCTTTAAAGTTTACGCCATTTAGTCATCCTTTTAGCAGCAACCATGACCAAGAGAATACATTGGCGGTACCAAAGGCCGACGCTCAGCATTTTATTTGTTTGGTGAAGGCCTCTAAAAGGGGCTTATTTAATATGGATGCCGCTAATTTAAACTTTAGCCAATATCAAGATCAAAGATTTATTTCAGTTAATGAAAATGAAGCACAATTGGATTTAGCCAATAAGTTAGATTCCGACGGAGACGCTATTGAACCTGGTGTGAATTATGTTGTGTTTTTATATGTAGAGTTGTCTTTAAGTTATAAAAAATTCACACACGATTATTCCGATCTTCTATCAGCACCTTCAGAGCTGTTCTCATTAGACGCCTCTTTACCTGGTGTCACCAAAGATATTCAATACACCACAGATAAAGACGGTGTATCAGAAATACAGTTCACAGTAGAGGGTGATATACCAAAATGTGCCGAATTTCGATGTATGTTTGTCATGGAAAACACCCCCCATAAGGGTGCTGTGCTCATAGTCGATGAGGATGGCAGTCATAGCGGAGCGCAAGTTCACCCCACAGAAAATAAGCATTCTGGCATTCACCTCACCACTGCAATTGCCGAGCATGTATCGGTAGCGAATTACATTGTAGCTAAATCCATTGGTGCCAATACATTCAAGGCAAAAGTCAGTTCAGATGTAACCGACAATTTTGGCTATAAAATTATTCCCGGTAGAACCTACTCCACCGCCATACTGGCCACTCAACCAGCAGGGGTTAGCTCTCAACCGTACACCAGCACCCTGTCTAAACCTACCATGGCCCTTGCTGATGGCGCAGATGCGGCACCTCCTGAGCTAGCCCCAAACAAAAACACCAAGACCAAAGGCAAGGCCACTAAAAACCAAGGCCAGTAAAATAAAGGGCAGTAAAGCAAGGATTTAAGCAACTTAAGTATTAGTGAATAAATAGCCTGTTAGAAAAGGATTCAAACATGACTGCACATAAATACGGTATTAATGAAAAGAAAAAGGCCAATGTATCGGCATTAACCGACTCGGTTGAGAAGCTCCAATTTCACCTTGCTCAGCAACAGTCTGTGGTGGACTCCCTCACTCAAAAATCCTTAGAGTTTAGCTCTAGCTTGGCCATGGCCGAGCGAAAAAGAGAACTGGCCTCTAGTCAATCCGACTTAGCCATTGAAGTGGTCAGCTGCATAAAAACCATTAAACGTAAAAGCAACCTGGTTAAGAAGCAAACCGATAAGTCAGACGCCAAGATCAATAAAACGGTTAGCCAGATGACGCAACTGGTGCGCCAAGTGATTTTCGCAGTAGAAATCGTCAATAAGCTAGTGGCGCTTATTCAAAAAAAGAAAAGCTCTGGCGCCATAATTTCTGCAGAACTCAGTAGCGTCATGGCCAACGCCGCCACCGACGCCAATACGGCTGTTGCCACTACGCTGGTGGCGCTACGCAGCTGCCATGTAGCCATGGCAACGGGTGAAGAGTGCAGCCAGCTTACCGAACAAGGGGTGCATCAGGGTATAGACCTATATGCCTTTATCACGGGTGAGACCAAAATATTAACTCGTTATAAAAAGATGTGTGAAGCGGTGAAGAGAGTAGAGGCCCTGGAGCAAGGCATAGAAGAAAATATGCCCCATATTCAGCAAGGAGAGCAATCAACAGGGGATGGTACGCCCGCAGCGGCAATGGATGTGGCCGAGCTAGTAGACGAAGAAGACGCCCGTAACCAACTGATTGCCGAGCTAGATGCCGATATTGCCTCGTTTGATACCAATCCCACAGAAGAGAGCCACAGCTCTTTACTTAGTCTAATTACCCATGCCAATCATACCGCCAAGCATAATTACAATTTGGCTCTGTCTGCCAATAATAGGGTCACTCGCGAACTGGAAGAGGCTAAATCAAAACTGGCTAAAACCTCGGTGAATCTGGCGTCATTGGAAGCCGGCTTATCTGCTGCCAATGCGGCAGCGGCTATCGCCTAGCTTCAATGGGTGTTCATGTTTAGCCATATTGTTGAGTCAGTTTAAAATTAGAGACAGGGGGGTAGCCATGTTAGAGGGCGGTGAGGCAGTGGCGGCGGAGCAGATAACGCCGGTCTCCGATAAAGCGACCCATTCCCAATCCACAAATTTTGGGCCAAAGGGGGAAGGGGCTGCCGAGCACCTAATTGATAACAATGACCCATCGGCTAATTTACAGGTCTTATTTCAAGAAGTGGCCTGGCTAGAGCAAGTCATTCACCAAGTCATTCGTAGTTATTTAAAACAAGAAGGTCACGAACTCCACTGGCGAGATATCCCTGTACCTGACTTATCGAATGATCAAAGCCGATACGCGCAAGACATAAACCGCTGGCAACTTAATACCTTTGAGCGCCTAGCCTTGGCCCTAGCTATTGCTCCCAGCATTCGCCCTGAAGTGCTGGATGTGTTTTTTGGTTTAAATCAAATGTACCAGCGCGGCTTTACCGAGTTTGGTGGCATCAACGATAAAGCCTTCAGCGGTTTTATGCCCACCGGCCAAACCCTTAATTTTATCATCAGTGCTAATGACCCCCTGTGGCGCAGCCACGCTATGGCTATATTAGGTGGTCAGCATATTCTGCAGTCAGAGCAAGTGCTGTCCCTGCAAACCACAGAAGATAATCAGCCTCCTTGGTGCGGGGCGTTAAATCTGTCCTCCCAATGGCTGCATTACTGGTTAACGGGTGAAAAAGTTCAGCCAGAACTCAGCAGTGGCTTTCCGGCCCATGCCATAAGTACCCCGTTAGATTGGCAAGATCTGGTACTGGATTACACCGTCTTGCAGCAAATAGCCGAGATACAAGCATGGCTTAGCCATGGTGAAACCTTAATGAATGACTGGGGCCTGAGTAAAAAAATTAAACCCGGCTATCGAGCCTTGTTTTACGGACCACCGGGCACAGGTAAAACTCTTACCGCTTCCTTGTTGGCCAAGAGTACTGGCCGAGAGATATACCGAGTGGATTTATCCATGGTGGTATCCAAATACATAGGTGAAACCGAGAAAAACTTGTCCAAGGTATTTGATGCGGCGGCCTATAAAAACTGGATACTGTTCTTTGACGAAGCCGAGGCCCTGTTTGGCCAGCGTACCGCCACCACATCTTCCAATGACCGCCACGCGAATCAGCAAACCGGTTATCTATTGCAACGCATCGAAGACTTCCCCGGGGTGGTGATTTTAGCCACTAACCTTAAAGGCAATATGGATGAAGCCTTTACCCGCCGTTTTCAATCCATGATTTCATTTAAGTTACCGGAAAAAGAAGAGCGCCTACAGCTTTGGCAAAATGCCTTTGCCGATAGTTGTGAACTAGCAGACGATGTGGACTTAAATACAATAGCCGACAAATACCCCATGGCCGGTGGTTCTATTATTAATGTATTGCGTTACTGTGCTCTGGCCGCCATTAATCGTAACCAAAAAACTGTCAACCACGCCGATATTTTGGCGGGCATTAAGCGCGAGTATAAAAAAGACAATCGTACCCTGTGATTTAGCCGTTAAATTAAAGCGACCCTAAAGAAAACCTAAATAACTGCGCTAAGCTTAATACAGAAACCACTGTTTATTTAATTTCAGCAGGGATCGCTGTGTCACAAGCTACTTTCCAGAATGAGAGCCAAAATAAAAGTCAAAGCCAAACACAGCAAAGCCTTCAAAGAAGGGCTCGCTTAAAGGCGGACAGTAAAAGTGCTGTGGCGGCAAATGTGGTGGGTCAGCACCGCGCTTATCTTGAAGACAATCGATCTCATAGTGCTCCCCTACAAAGACAAACTGTTCAGCAACCTGCACTTCAAAAACAAGCTTCAGTTAATAATACCGGCCTGCCTGATAATTTAAAAAGCGGCATGGAAAACTTATCCGGCATGAGTCTGGACCATGTGCGCGTGCATTATAACTCGTCACAACCTGCCGCGGTGCAAGCCCATGCTTTTGCACAGGGCTCCAATATTCATTTGGCCAGCGGGCAGGAAAAGCATCTGCCCCATGAGTTGGGGCATGTGGTGCAACAAGCGCAAGGGCGTGTGAAAGCGACCACCAATGTGAATGGTATGGCGGTGAATGATAATGTTGGGCTGGAGAGTGAGGCGACCAAGATGGGTGAGAGGGCGTTGAAGTAAAAGGTTTAAACTTAATTCTTAATAAAAGACTTTCCCATATTTTTATTGGCTATTTTTAAAATTAAGAAAAAAGAATCGTTGCATTCTTTGCGCTGGTTGTTCGTTGCGAGTTTTTTAGATAGGGGTGATACAGCCTAATTTTAGAGCGGAGATACTCTCATTCGTTACTTGCGTGCCCTAGCTTTAATTCTACCGAGGTTTATACGCAGGAGGCTTGAGCGGATAAACAGTACACTAAAGGAATTAGTTCACAGCTAGGTGAGATCAATGGTTTGTGGAAAGAAGTGGCGCTTTAACAGTTAATGAGAGTGTTAAAGGCAAGTGTGAATAAATAGATAGTTGGAATAAACGACATGGTAGTTTGCCACCATTTTATAGGCAATGAAGAAAAGCCTATAACCTGTCTCTTATACACATCTGACGCTGCCGACGATCTACTCTGT
>OLII01000128.1_pt1 | contig 28035 bp, 26 predicted proteins | sample 1609481 | NCBI WGS metagenome assembly OLII01 (sample SAMN05416859, study PRJEB24817) | seawater metagenome | isolation source: Sea water | place: Canada:Atlantic | collected 2013-11 | reverse complement strand
ATAAAATACATGGCAAAGAATTTAGTAATTGTAGAGTCACCAGCTAAACCAAAAACTATAGAAAAATTTTTGGGAAAAGATTTTCAAGTTGAATCGAGTTTTGGTCATATAGCAGATTTACCATCCAAAGAATTGGGTATTGATGTTGATGGAGACTTCAGTCCAAAATATATAGTTTCAGATGATAAAAAGGCGGTTGTAAAAAAACTAAAGTCATTGGCTAAAAAAGCAGATATTGTTTGGTTAGCAAGTGATGAGGATAGAGAAGGAGAGGCGATAGCGTGGCATTTAAAGGAGCAACTAGGTCTAAAAGAAGAAAATACTAAACGTATTGTTTTTCATGAGATTACTAAAAAAGCCATCCTAAAAGCCGTTGAAAACCCAAGAGATATAGACTATAATATGGTCAATGCTCAACAAGCACGTAGAGTTTTAGATCGTCTTGTTGGATATGAATTATCGCCAGTTTTATGGAGAAAAGTAAAAGGAGGTTTATCTGCAGGAAGAGTTCAATCTGTAGCTGTAAGACTAATCGTTGAAAGGGAAAGAAGTATTCAAAACTTTACAACTGAAACTCATTATAAAGTAGTTGCAGAATTCTCTAACAATGAAGGAAAAACTTTTAAAGCAATAATTCCAAAGAATTTTGATTCTAAGAAACAAGCAGAAGGTTTTTTAAATTCTTGTGCCAATGCAAACTTTTCTATAGCAGATTTAACAAAAAAGCCAGCTAAGAAATCACCTGCAGCACCGTTTACAACATCAACTTTACAGCAAGAAGCATCAAGAAAATTAGGTTTCCCTGTTGCAAAAACGATGCAAGTTGCTCAGCGTTTATATGAAGCAGGTTTAATTACTTACATGAGAACAGACAGTGTTAATTTATCTGTTGATGCTAGAAATGAAGCTGCCGAAGAAATTACAAGTTCTTACGGAAAAGAATATAGCATGCAACGTGTTTTCAAATCGAAATCTAAAGGCGCTCAAGAAGCTCATGAGGCCATTAGACCTACAAACATGAAAATGCATTCCATTGCTACTGAATATGATCAAAATAGATTGTATGATTTAATTTGGAAAAGAACGTTGGCTTCTCAAATGAGTGACGCTCAATTAGAAAGGACCAACATGAAGATTGAGAACTCAGAAAACGAAAAGATTTTTACCGCAAATGGGGAAATGATTAAGTTTGAAGGATTCTTAAAAGTATATTTAGAAGGAAACGATAATGAGGATGAGGAGCAGGCAGGAATGTTGCCAAAATTAAAAGTTGGAGAAACTTTAGACTATAATTTTATCAACGCTACTCAACGATTTACGAGCCCGCCTTACAGATTCACTGAAGCATCTTTGGTAAAACAGTTAGAAGAATTGGGTATTGGTAGGCCGTCAACTTACGCGCCAACAATTTCTACGGTGCAAAGAAGAGGTTACATCGAAAAAGGGCAAAGTGAAGGTGTTGAAAGAGATTATGAACAAATAATCTTGTCTAATAAAGAGATTAAAAATCAGACTTTAACCGAGAGAACAGGTTCTGATAAAAATAAATTAATTCCTACTGACATTGGAAACATTGTCAATGATTTTTTAGTTGCTAATTTTTCAAATATTCTAGATTTCGGTTTTACTGCAAAAGTAGAGTCTTCTTTTGATGATATTTCTGAAGGAGATGAAAATTGGACAGAAATGATTAAAGGTTTCTATGCTAAGTTTCATGAAAATGTTGAAGACGTTAAAGAAAATGCAGAAAGAGAAAGTGGTGAGCGAATTTTAGGAGAGCATCCAACATCGGGTAAAACGGTGTTAGTCCGTTTAGGAAAATTTGGACCGATAGCGCAAATTGGAGCTCCAGATGATGAAGAAAAGCAATTTGCAAGCTTAAATAAAGATCAAAATTTAGGAACCATAACTTTAGAAGAAGCCTTAGAGTTATTTTTATTACCAAAAACCTTAGGAACCTATGAAGGAGAAGAGGTAATAGTTTCTAATGGACGTTTTGGGCCTTATATCCGATTTGGAAAAATGTTTGTTTCTTTAGATAAAGGGGAAAATCCGATGGAAGTCGATTTACCAAGAGCTGAAGAATTAATAGTTGCGAAACAAAAAGCAGATGCCCCTATTGCACATTATGAAGACTTACCCGTTCAAAAAGGAGTAGGTCGTTTTGGACCATTTATAAAATGGAATTCAATTTTTATCAACGTAAGTAAAAAATACGATTTTGATAATCTATCAAACGATGACATTACTGAGTTAATTGAAGTAAAAAAACAAAAAGAAATAGATAAACTAATTCATAATTGGGAAGATGTTGGTATTCGAGTAGAGAAAGCACGTTGGGGTAGATTCAATGTTTTAAAAGGAAAAATTAAAATTGAGTTACCAAAAACTACAGATATTGATAAAATCACAAAAGAAGAAGCTGTAAAGATGATTGAGGCTAAGACCCCAAAAAAGAAAACAGTAAAAAAGAAAACAGCTAAAAAGAAATAAGAATTCGTTATCTTGCACACAGATCTATAATTTATAAATGAACTTAGACTTTTTATCCCCTATAAAAGACTCCGTTGTTGCCCACTCTGTATTGTTGCCGCCAAATTCTCTTGGAGCAAACATACAAGTACACACCCAAACTAAAGGTTTTCCTGATTTATCAGAAATAAATTTAGCTATTATCGGCGTCGAAGAGGATAGAAACACTGAAGATAACTTTGGTAGTGGAAAGGATCTGCATCACATTAGAAGACATTTATATCAATTATTTCCAGGAAATTGGCATACAAGTATTGCTGATTTAGGAAATATTAAAAAAGGAAATTCAACTTCAGACACACATTATGCGGTTAAAGAAGTCATCGCCGATTTGTTAAAATTAAATATTTTACCAATTATTATCGGAGGAGGTCAAGATGCAACTTTTTCAAACTACAAAGCTTACGATGAATTAGAACAAACTGTAAATTTAGTTACAGTGGATAGTATGTTTGATTTAGGAAATCTAGAAGATGAGTTGTCTTCAAAATCTTACCTAAGTAAAATAATTATGGAAGAGCCAAGTAATCTGTTTAATTACAGTAATATTGGTTATCAAACTTATTTTAATTCTCAAGAAGAAATTAATTTAATTCAAAGTTTAAATTTTGACACTTATCGATTAGGAGAAGCTAAAAATTTAGAAGTTGTGGAGCCGGTATTTAGAGATGCTGATATTGTTAGTATAGATATTGGTTCTGTAAGACAGAGTGATGCTCCAGCAAACAATAATGTGTCTCCTAATGGGTTTTATGGAGAAGAAATTTGTGCTATTGCAAGATATGCGGGAATAAGCGATAAAGTTTCTTCATTCGGAATTTATGAATACAATTCAAAATACGATTCCAACTACCAAACAGCTCATTTAATAGCTCAAATGATATGGTATTTTATTGAAGGAGTGAATTTTAGAGCAAAAGATTACCCATTTAGCACAAAAGAGAATTATCAAAAGTTCACAGTTTTGTTAGAAAATGATGATCCCATCAATTTTTACAAGAGTGATAAAACCGGAAGATGGTGGATGGAGATAAATTTGATAAAAGATAATAAATACAAAAGGCATGCGTTAATACCATGTACCTATCAAGATTACATAGAAACAACAGAGCAATTGATACCTGATAGGTGGTTTAAGGCACAAAGAAAGATGGTTTAAACAAAATACAATAAAAAGTTTACGTTAAAATACAACGAATCGATTGTATTTTTCGGAAAAAAACTCTAGGTTTACGGACTTTTTTAGGAAAGAATATAAAATATGAAGAAAGCAATATTATACACATTTGTAATTACAATACTTTATGGATGTGGTTCTAATGATAGAGGAGAGCTAGTTGGAGTTAAATCTAACGGTAAGTGGTTTGCAGAAAAACCTTTCGGAATGGTTTCTATTCCTGGAGGATCTTTTACCATGGGTAGACAAGATGAAGATATAACAGGAACAATGAGTGCACCTGCCAGAACGGTAACTGTAAGACCTTTTTATATGGACGAGACAGAGATCACTAATGCAGAATATAAGCAATTTGTAAACTGGGTTAAAGATTCTATTGTAAGAACCAAGTTAGCTTATATGGCAGATTTTGCTTCAGGAGGAAGCTTAATTGACGCTAATGGAGCTCCATTAACAGGAGGTATCTATGATTACGCCTTTGCAGTAGTTGATACAGCTAATGCAAGTGCTTATCAAAAGTATATGTTTGAAAACTACTATGATATTGGTGCAGGTTTAGATTCTTTAAAGCCTTTAAATTGGCAAACTGATATTATTTGGGATACTACTGAATATCCAGATGAATATTATTCCGAAGTTATGGATTCTTTATATATCAAAAAAGATGAAGCTACTAATGGAATAAGAACATTTAATCCAGAATTTTTAAAATTCACCTACTCTTGGTTTGATGGAAATGCAGCAGCAAGAGGTGTTGGGAATAGAAGAGATTTTTTAATAAATGAAACCGTATCTGTTTATCCTGATACAACTGTTTGGGTAAAAGATTTTAATTATTCTTACAATGATCCAATGCATCAAGATTACTTTTTTCACCCAGCATACGATGATTACCCTGTTGTTGGTGTAAATTGGTATCAAGCGCAAGCTTTTTGTAATTGGAGAACTAAGAATAAAAATGACAGAATGAGAGATGTTAAAAACTCTGTTCCAGTTCCTAGTTTTAGATTACCAACAGAAGCAGAGTGGGAATATGCCGCTAGAGGAGGTCTAGAATTTGCAAAATATCCTTGGGGAGGTCCAAGTACTACTAGCGATAGAGGTTGCTTTTTAGCGAACTTTAAACCAGTAAGAGGAGATTATGCAGTAGACGGAGCTTTATATACCGTAGAAGGAAAATCATATAACGCAAATGATTACGGACTTTATAATATGTCTGGAAATGTTGCCGAATGGACAAATACATCCTACAATTTATCTTCATATTACATGGGATCTACAGTAAATCCTAATGTAGAAGACAGAAACAATAAAAGAAAAATAATAAGAGGAGGTTCTTGGAAAGATATCGCATACTTTTTAGAAGTAAGTACTAGAGATTATGAATATGGAGATACTGCAAGAAGTTATATTGGTTTTAGAACCGTACAAAACTCCTTAGGAGCATTAAGAACACAAACAAATAATTAATATTAAACCCCCAAAAACAATTTACAGTTATGGCACAGTCAAAATCAACAAAGAAAATTTTTAATATGGCTTACGGTCTAGGAGCCGCAATCGTAATCTTAGGAGCTTTATTTAAAATACAACATATTTCAATCGGACCATTAACAGGTGGTATAATGTTAACATTTGGAATGGCTGTAGAAGCATTGGTTTTTGCAATTTCTGCATTTGAGCCTGTTGAAGATGATTTAGATTGGACAAAAGTTTATCCAGAATTAGGAGATGCAGATGGTGAAGGAAATGGTGCACAAGGAATGTTATCTCAAAAATTAGATAACTTATTAAAAGAAGCACAAGTAGATAATGAGTTAATGACTAACTTAGGAAACAGTATTAAGAGTTTTCATACTGCTGCCGAAGGATTAAGCGTAGCTTCAGAATCAATTTCATCTACGGCAAAATATAATGAGCAAGTAGAATTAGCTGCTACTCAAATGGAATCTTTAAATGGACTTTACCAGGTTCAAATGGAGAATTCTAACAAACAATCAGAATTAAACAATTCAATGATTGAAAATTCTGAAAGATTAAAAGAACAAATGGAATCATTAGCAAGTAATTTGTCATCTCTTAACGGAGTTTATGGTGGAATGCTTTCTGCAATGTCAAGTAAATAATTAGTTCATCTATTGTATAACTTAAAAAACTAAAGACACATGGCAGGAGGAAAATTATCCCCAAGGCAAAAGATGATTAACTTAATGTATCTTATTTTCATTGCAATGTTAGCAATGCAAATGGATAAAAAAGTATTATCATCATTTGGCTTTATGAAAGTAAAGATTGAAGATGCAAATGTAGCTTCATCAACAAATATTAACAACATCTTATCTAGTTTAGAAACAAAAGCTACAGATCAACCAGATAAGTATAGTGAGGTAAATACAAAAGCAAAACAAATCAACAAACTATCGAATGATTTGTTTAGCTATATGACAGCTTTAAAAGATTCTATTTTAGCTGATACTGAAGAAGAAGACAGAACTAATTACGAAGCTATGAGTGGTGGAGACAGATTAGATGAAATGTTCTTTACAGGTGAAGGATTAACTCCAGAAGGAGAAGATTTTGTTAAAAACATCAATAGTTATAGAGATAATTTATTATCTATTCTTGGTTCTAGTGCGAATCCTGATTTAATTACGAATATCAGAAAAAGATTCAATACAGACCCAGAACCAGCTGGAGAAGAAGGGACACCAGATATTCCATGGATTCGTAGTCGTTATGAAGGAATGCCTATGATCACTTCTTTGGCTAATATTACTCAAATACAGGGAGATGTAAAAAGTACTGAAGCGGAAATTTATACTAGTCTTTTAGGTGGCCAGTTAGAAACTGAAGCATCTTTAACAAATTATAAAGGGATTGTTGCATTAGACAAAACTGCTTATTTTGCTGGAGAAAAAGTTACTGGTAAAATTGTATTAGGTCGTTATGACGCTACTTTGGTTCCTACTAAAGTTCTATTAAATGGAAGAGATGCAACAAGCAAAGTTAAAGACGGTCAAGTTATGGTTGATATTCCTGCTGGAAATGTAGGTTCTAACGATATCAAAGGAACCATCACATTTATGCAGGATGGAAAACCTGTACCAGTTTCTTTTGAAAGTACTTATTCTGTAATTGCAGAGCCAAGTGAAGCGGTAATTTCTGCAGATAAAATGAATGTTGTATATCGTGGATTAGACAATCCAATTTCTATATCTGTTCCAGGTGTAGGAGATAAAGATATTACTCCAAGTGTACCAGGGAACAATAAATTAACTAGATCAGGTTTAGGAAAATATATTCTAAATCCAGGTTCTGGAGATGAAGTGCAGATTAATGTTAGTGCTAAATTAAGTAGCGGTAAAACAATTAATACGCCAAAAGCTTTCAGAATTAAAGATATTCCAGCTGCTGCAGGAACTGTTAGAAACGACTTTGGTATTGTGCCAATGCCAAAATCTAGTTTAAACAATGTGCCAATTGGCGCAGCGTTACCAGATTTTGTATTTGACTTACAATTGATAGTAAGAGCGTTTACAATAAAAGTACCAGGTCAATTAGCTGTTAAAGTGACAGGAGATAAATTAGATGCGCGTGCTAAAAAAGCTTTAGCAAAAGCAAGAAGAGGTGATGTGGTTACAATATTTGATATTGAAGCTTATGAAAAAGTTAAAAATATCAGAATTAAAAAAGTATTACCTGTAAGTATAAATATTACAAATTAAGAGTTTAAAATAGAAGTAGTATGATAAGGAAGCGTTTTTATATAGTTGTTATTGCACTGTTAGCAACAAGCTACATCAGTGCCCAAGCCAATCTATTAAATGCTGATAAGGTAGAAGCTATTGGTAAAAAAACAAAAGAGAAGATTGCAGCAGATAATGATGCTCCATTAGCCTATGGTTACATAGATGATAGAGATATTCTTTGGTCTAAAGTAGTTTGGGAGTTTGTAGATTTAAACCAAAAAATAAACCTACCATATTATTATCCAATTGATACTGCTAACATTTCAAATGATAGACGTTCTCTATTTGATACCTTATTAAAAGGAATTAGAAAAGGAGATATTAAAAATGTTTACTCAGATTCTTTCTTTACTTCTAAAGTAACCGAAGCTGAGATAGATGAAAAATTAATAAACATTCGTCTAAACGGTAATTTTCAAGATACTTTTAGAATTAAAACCCAAGATATTGAGGGGTATATGATGAAAGGTATGTGGTATTTTGACAAACGTCAAGGAGAATTAAAATACAGATTGTTGGCGATAGCTCCAATGGGAAAAGATGTGTTAACTCTTGGATTAGTTGGTATTGAAGACGATGCTCTTTATGAACTTTTCTGGGTTTTCTATCCATCAGCTAGACAAGTTTTACACGATGCAAAAGTATTTAATCCTAAAAATGTATCGCAACCAATTTCTTTTGATCACTTATTAAATGCTAGAAGATTTAGCTCTGTAATTGTAAGAGAAGAAAATATCTATGGGAATAGAAAAATTGCAGATTACATTAGAGGAAATGCATTATTTCAATTACTAGAAGCAGATAGAATTAAAGAAGGTATTAGAAATAGAGAAATGGATATGTGGAATTATTAAATTTCCAAATCATATAAATTTTAAAAAGCGTTTCGAATTTCGGAACGCTTTTTTATTGTAAATCAGTAATTTTGAAATGTGAAATTAGATTATATCATTGTTGGATTAGGATTAGCAGGTTTAGCTTTTGCAGAAGAACTTGTTAAAGCAGGCAAAACCTTTTTGGTTTTTGAAGATAATTCTCAAAGTTCTTCTTTAGTAGCAGGTGGAGTATACAATCCTGTCATCTTAAAACGATTTACACCAGTTTGGAATGCAAAAGAACAACTAGAAGTTGCCTTGCCTTTTTATGAATCTTTAGAGAAAAAATTAAAAACTCAATTAGATTATAAATTTTCGACTAGAAAAGTATTTAAAAGTATCGAAGAGCAAAACAATTGGTATTTAGCTTCTGATAAACCATTACTTTCAGACTATATGAATCCTGAAATTATATCAGAAAAGATAGATGCAATACAAGGTGATTTTGGTTTTGGAGAAGTCTATCAAACCGGAAGAATAGATACTTTAGTACTTATTAACAGTTATAGAGAATGTTTAAACGAACAAAACCTAATTCTTTTTGAAAAATTTGAGCATTCCCAAATCAACTTTTCAGATAATGATATTCATTATAAAGAGATTGTTACAAATAGAATTGTTTTTTGTGAAGGTTTCGGAATCAAACAAAATCCTTTTTTTAACTACCTTCCGCTAAACGAAGCAAAAGGAGAAACTCTTACCATACATGCACCAGCATTGAATGTTGATTTTTTAATTAAATCAACCATATTCGTTCTACCAATGGGAAATGATTTGTATAAAGTGGGCGCAACGTTTAACTGGACAGATAAAACATCTGATGCCACTCAAGAAGGAAGAGATGAGTTAGTTGAGAAGTTAGATAAAGTAATTAATACACCCTATGAAATTATAGATCAATCAGCCGGAATTAGACCTACGGTAAGTGGAAGAAGACCTTTGGTTGGAATCCATCCAAAACACCCAAAATTAGCCGTTTTAAACGGTTTAGGAACTAGAGGCGTCATGATTGCTCCTTTGGTTTCAAAACAGCTTTACAACTTCTTAGAATATCAAAAAGCATTAGATTCTGAAATAGATTGTAGTCGATTTAAACTTAAGGATGAGTAGTTTCTTCTTCAAAAGAAACAAACATATTAATCCAAAGAATTCTAGAAAGTCTGAGGTTTAGCGGAGCTAAGACCATTAAAGCTATAAATACCGTTGCAAAAGAAGTTAAAAGAGGTAATCCAATAAAAACTTTAGAGATGATAAATGTAATGACACATAATGCTACAGTAATGGCGTAACTTACATACATGGCTCCATAAAAAAAGGAAGGTTCTAACATGTATTTAAGATTACATTCACTACAGTTTTTCTTAATCTCAGTAAATTTTAAGGGATTAATTGTAAGGCCATGTTCAAAAAAATCACCTTTCTGACATCTAGGACATTTTCCTTTAGCGATACTGTATATTTTGCTCCCTTTTTTAAACATAATTAAACTTAGAAATATGATTTTTCTATAAAAAAACTTCCGATAACAAAGGTACTCAAAAATCAAACTATACAATATACTTTACTTGGAAGTTTAATTTATTTATACCTAGTTTTGCACCGTAAAAAAATTATTGAAACTTCATGCTTAACGTACATAATTTAACGGTCTCTTTTATGGGGACAGATTTGTTTTCCGGAATCACCTTCAAATTGAATAAAGGAGACAGAATTGGACTGATTGGGAAAAACGGAGCAGGAAAATCTACACTCTTAAAAGTACTTTCTAAAGATATTGAAACTAGTGGTGGTACCATGGCTTTTGATAAAGACATCCAAATAGGGTTTCTGCGTCAAGATATTGATTTTGTTGAAGGAAGAACCATTTTAGAAGAAGCATATCAGGCTTTTGAGGAGATCAAAGAAATAGAAGTAAAGTTAGAACATATCAACGAGCAATTAGCGACGAGAACAGATTACGAAAGTGAAGAATACAGTCAGTTAATTATCGATTTAACAGAACTTACAGAACGTTACGAATTATTAGGCGGATATAATTACCAAGGTGATACAGAGAAAATTTTACAAGGGTTAGGTTTTCAAAGAGAAGATTTTGATAAACTAACTGATACCTTTTCTGGAGGATGGAGAATGCGTATAGAATTAGCAAAACTGTTATTACAAAACAACGATATTCTATTATTAGATGAGCCAACCAACCACTTAGATATCGAATCGATTATTTGGCTAGAGAACTTTTTAAAATCATATACAGGAGCGATAGTCTTGGTTTCGCATGATAAAATGTTCTTAGACAACGTAACCAACAGAACCATAGAAATTTCTTTAGGTCAGATTTACGATTATAAAAAACCTTATTCTCAGTTTTTATTATTAAGAGGAGAAATCAAAGAGAAGCAGTTACAAGCACAGAAAAATCAAGAGAAAGAGATTAAGCAAAAGCAATTGTTAATCAATAAATTTAAAGCAAAAGCCAGCAAAGCATCCATGGCGCAATCCTTAATGAAACAGCTTGATAAGGTAGAACTTATTGAAGTAGATCAGGATGATAATGCAGCAATGAATGTGCGTTTTGCGATTTCTAAAGAGCCTGGAAAAATTGTAGTGGAGGCTGAAAAAATCAGTAAAAGTTATGGTGATAAACACGTTTTAGAAAATGTAGATTTATTAATTGAACGAAATAGTAAAATTGCATTTGTGGGTCAAAATGGACAAGGGAAATCTACTTTGGCAAAAATGATGGTTGGTGAAATTCCGTTTGAAGGACATTTAAAGCTAGGTCATAATGTAGAAATAGGATATTTTGCTCAAAATCAATCTGAACATTTACCGCCAGAAAAAACCGTCTTAGAAATTATGGAAGACGCTGCAACTGACGGAAATAGAATGCGTGTTAGAGACATGTTGGGCTCTTTCTTGTTTGGTGGAGATGCTGTAGACAAGAAAGCAAAAGTATTATCCGGAGGAGAAAGAAATCGATTGGCTTTGTGTAAGTTACTGTTATCGCCATTTAATGTGTTGATTATGGATGAGCCAACAAACCACTTAGATATTGCCTCTAAAAACGTATTAAAAGAAGCCTTAAATCAATTTAATGGAACCTTGATTTTAGTATCGCACGATAGAGATTTCTTGCAAGGATTAACATCAACAGTTTACGGGTTTAAAGACAAAGTCATTAAAGAATATTTAGGAGACATCGATTATTTCCTAGAACAACACAAGATGGAAAATCTGCGTGAAGCAGAAAAAAGGACTGTGATAAAAGTTGATAAAGCAGCCGCTAAAAAAGAAAACGAGTTGTCTAGAGATCAAGAAAAGGAACTTAGAAAGTTAAAGAATAAGTTGTCTAAAATTGAAACTCAGATTAGCGACTTAGAAACTGAAATTGCAAAGATAGATTTACAATTAGCAGAAAATTATGATGAAGTCTCTAGTAAACCTTATTTCTTTGAGAACTACAAAGCTAAAAAAGCCCAATTAGAATCTCTAATGTCAGATTGGGAGCAAGTAGAACAAGAAGTTACTGATTTTTAATTTTTTTATTGTCTCGTCCTAAAATACGTCTACAGGTTATTGATTAATATTAAGCTGCATTTTGGTGCACGTCATTAGGTATTTTATAGTCTAAAGATAAATGTAATCTTTTAGAGTTATATAATTTGATTGCATTTTTGGCTGCTCTTTTTGCTTCTTCTAGGCTGGCAAAGGTTTGGTCGAGATAAAATTCATCTTTTAATATTCCATTTACACGTTCTGCTAGCGCGTTTTCATAGCAATGATTGTCTTCTGTCATACTAATTGCGATTTTCTTCCGCTTTAGTTCGTTGGTGTATACATTGCTGCAATATTGTATTCCTCTGTCTGAGTGGTGTGTTAGGTTTTTCAGTCCTTTATTATGATACAAAGCCTTTTTAAGAGCCCTTACACAGCCATTTAGTTCTAAGCTATCACTTAGGTCATATCCTACAATTTTACGCGAGTACATATCGGTTATTAGCGCTAGGTAACAAAATCCTTTTATGGTTCTGATGTAGGTTATGTCTGCTGCCCAGACTTGGTTAGATCTATTGATCGTTATATCTTTAATACTATTATTATACTTGTAAAACCTATGATGTGAGTTCGTTGTTCTGGACGAATATTTCTTTCGTCTTATCAAAAGGTTATTGTCTCTAAGGATACGTAATAACTGGTCTCTACCTATTTTGATGTTATGTTTTTCAAAGTCTATTTTTAGGGACTGCATCAATTTTCGAGCGCCTTCTCTTGGTAAAGTTCGTCTTCTTTTATGAACGATTTCTAATACTTGGTTTTCAATTTTTATTCGCTTGACATATCGCTTTTTGTATTTATAAAACGCATCACGAGTCAAGTCATATCCATTGCAAATCGTAAAGATGCTAAAAGGCCTTTGTTCTGGGTTATTGTTTATAGTTTCCATTAGAGCTAGATGTTTAGTTTTTTTTTAAGTTCTAAAACATCTTTGTAGCCTAATTTATTAGCTGCTACTTTGAGATAACTATCATCAATAAGCTTGTCCAGGTCTTTCTTAATAAGAAGTTCCTTTAGCTGTTTGAGCTCCTTTTGCAGGGCTTTTATTCGGGTAAGTTCATCGTCTGTTTGCACGAGTACACGGGTGTTCATTAAATCTTTACGATTGTACTTTTTTATCCATTCATTAATTGTGCTCGACTGTATGCCATAGAGCAGTCCTATTTGTCTTTTAGAGTGGTTTCCCTTGGAAAGTTCATCAAGGACTTTGAGTTTAAAGCTTTCGCTGTAACGTTTTACATATCCATCGTTTTTATACATATACATTTGTTTTAGTGTATACATATTTCAGGACGGGTCATATATTTCGTTAACGGTCTCGGCTATGAGTAGTTGTGTGGTTTAGGGATTAACTTTGCAAGTACACACTACTTTGGAAATTCCTGCGGAATGTCCAAAGTAGGCGAGAACAAGCAATTACTTATAGCCATTGTTGGCAATAGTTATTTTTCAAATACTATTTTACCTTCCTTAATTGTTTTTAAGACTTGTATATCTTTTATATTTTCAGGTTCTACTTTTAATGGATTTTCATCTAAAATAACTAAATCGGCTAATTTCCCATTTTCAAGAGTGCCTTTCTTGTCTTCTTCATAGTGTTGATAAGCTGACCAAATGGTAATCGCTTGCAATGCTTCGTATGGTGTTATTCTTTCATCAGTTCCAATAATTTTACCTGAACGAGAAGTCCGTTCTACAGCTGTCCACAAAACGCGCATTAAGTTTGGTAAAGCAACTGGTGCATCAGTATGAATAGTTACATCTATGCCTTTGTTTAATGCTGTTTTAACAGGACTGATATTTTGAACTAAAGAATCACCAATTAGTTGAGTATGCCAGTCTCCCCAATAAAATGTATGAAGAGGAAATAAGGATGCAATCATATTCATATCCTTTGCTTGGTCTAATTGGTCTTCTCTTATATATTGACCATGAATAATCACATCTCGTCTACCTTCATTCCCATACTTTTCTTTTAATGGCTTCATTGTTCTTATGAGTTGGTCAACTGCTGCATCTCCATTTGTATGCGTAAGAATCTGCCAATTATTTTTGAAACCTTTTTCAAATATAGAAGATAGAACACTATCATTAGGTATTGCAGGATAACCACTATAGTCATGAGGCATTCCCTCTGGTGGAATAAGATACGGTTCTGTTCTCCAGGCAGTTCTTCCTTGTGGCGAACCATCTAGTGTCACCTTCATTCCCCCAATTCTAAATTTATTAATGTAATTTTTGCTATTCCATTTACTAGTCATATGTTTATCTACAAACATGTAATCGATATAGCTTATAACATCAATTTTATATTTATCCATTTCAGCCATTGCTACAAGCATTTCTTGATTTTGCATAGCTCTTCCTTCTTGAGCGGTAGTATAGCCATAAGACAGAGCCATTTCTTGTCCAGCTTCAAAAAATTTTATTATAGCTTCTTCTGATTGAGGCGCTATAGCTTGCAGCATATAAGGAATTGCAGCTAGTTCTTCCAAAACACCATTTGGTTCTGTGGAATTGTTTTCACGTCTTATAATTCCGCCTTCAGGATTTTTACTATTTTCATCAATTCCCAATTTCTCTAGACCTTTTGAGTTTACAACGGCAAAGTGACCTGAAATATGTGTTATCATAATTGGAAATTCTGTACTTACTTTATCCAAGTCGTGTTTGGTAGGAAATCTCTTTTCTTTTAGGATTGAATCATCAAAACCAGTACCATAAATCCATCCAGTCAATGCTCTATTTTTAGACGTATTCCATTCCTTAAGAACTGAAATTAAAGTTTCCATGTCATCAACATTGGCATCTGGTGAAGCTAGTAATTGCGCACCAATAGCTTGCGCACCAAAATTAGCAAAATGACAATGACCATCTATAAAACCAGGTACTAGTGTTTTTCCTTTAAGGTCAATCATATTGTGACCTTTACCAGCAACTTTCATTGCTTCAATACTAGAACCAGTAAAAACGATTTTACCTTCCTGCTCCACGATAGCCTCAACATAATTTGGTGAATCACCTACCATAGTTATAATATCACCGTTGTAATAGACTGTTGCTTGATTTGATTTTTCGGTTTCTTCACAAGAATGAAAAAGAGCTATTCCAAAGATAATAAGTAAGGTTTTTTTTATCATAGTCATTTTTTTAAAATTATTGCCAACTTAATTGATAAGGTGAGTTTTAAATTAATTTATCAATAGTTAACGAAGTTCTTGTTTTTTTATGAGAAAGTCAAGTTTGTCTTTCCTGAAAGTCTTTTTTTTAACATAAGATTACCTGGATTAATGATGAAAACAAAAGCTAACGAACTATCTTTATAAAGAAAAAAATCTATGAAAAAAGCACTACTATTATTTATATTTTGCATTAGCTTTTCTGTTGTTTCTCAAGAGATTAAACGCGAAATAATTAAAGGAAAAATTATAGTTGAAGGAAGTGATATTGAAGGCATCACTATTTTTAACACTTCGTCAAAAAAAGGTTCAGTAACTAATTTAAATGGAGAGTTTGCAATTGTAGTAGCATTAAATGACTTTTTAGAAATTAGAGCTTTAGAATATCAAGATTTTGATGTAAAAATTAATGAAGATATTTTGCAATCGAAGCGAATAACTATTTTTTTAATTGAAGAAATCAACAAATTAGAAGAAGTTGTCATTAATAGCAAACGACTCACAGGGAATCTAAAGTTAGATGTAAATAGCGCTAAAAAATTCAACCAAAAACTTAATGTTGTTTACTTTGGAATGAAGAGTAAAGAATCCAACAATTTTAGTGATGATAACATAAGACAGAAAAAAAGTTTAGGTGTCAATCAGCAAGTTCTTACGATGGTCAATGGTTTAAATGTTGTAAACGTAGTAGATCAATTATTGATACCGCTTTTTAGATCCGAAGTAAAAGATAAAAAAGCAGCAGGGATTCCTGAGGTTCCTGTAAAATCAATTAAATATTATCTTGGTTCTAATTTTTTGGTAGAGAATTTTAATATTCCAGAACATCGTGTTGAAGAATTTATTAGATATGTAGAAGATGAAACTTTTGACTTTGACCTTTTAAACTACGGTCATGAAATAGAATTTTTAGAATTACTTAGTCAAAAAAGTAAAACTTTTTTATCTCAAAAAAAATAGTTGTTTATTCATAAATAATTATATTTCGAGCTTCTTACAAAAGAGTAATTTTTAGTAAAATAGCATGAAAAAAATTGTATTTATATTTTTAATTTTTCCCGTTTTCCTTTCAGCACAAATCAACGAAAGTGATACACTTAAACTTAAAGCAAGTCTTTCTTTAACTGGATTTTATCAAGGGGGAAATGTAGAAACCTTTATTTTTAGAGCTAAGACAGATGTTAGTTTTATTCCTTGGAAAAACTGGGTTTTTAAAAACCAAAACTCCTATGTTTATCAGGCATTTGGAAAAGATAAAGCTGATGAAGATATCTTAAGTCTTAACTTTTTATACCTCAATCCAGATCGAAAAATATACCCATTTGTATTGGGTTTTATAAGTACCAATTTTAGAAGAGAAATTGATTTACGATATTTAGTAGGAGCCGGAGTTACTTTTCAAGTGCACAACAAAAAAGAAGATTGGTTGAAGATTTCTATTTCTAGCGAGTATGAAAACACGGATTTTTCTACTACTAATTTCAATTTTTCAGAGTATAATGGAAGTCAATCCATTAATACAATGCGAAGTACTATTTGGCTCAATGGAAAATATAGCTTGTTTAAAAATAAAATGATTTTAAATCATGAAAGTTATTTTCAACCCTCATTAGAAGAAGGTAATAATTATCGATGGCAAGCAGATATAGGGTTAGAATTTCCTGTTTGGAAATATGTGAACTTCAAAGTTAATTATCGTCATACATTTGAAAGTATTGTGGTTGTAAATCAGCAACAACAAGACCGATTTTTAACTGCGGGCTTCACTTTAAAAAGTTATTGATTAGTTTCAAAATCATCATTCCAATGAATATGATTATTTTTGTTGAGAATCATTAATTCTCCATCAAAAATGTCAACTTCAGATTTTACTAAGATAAACTCAACAGTTGATTTTTTTGAAACTCAATTCCAAATCAATAATTCCCAAGTATTCTTATCAGAATTAGAAGGAAAAGACCTTCAACTTTTTATCAAAAGAGAAGATCTAATTCATCCATTTGTTTCGGGAAATAAATTCAGAAAATTAAAATACAATCTACAAGAAGCAACTCGTCAACAAAAGAAAACACTTCTCACTTTTGGAGGTGCGTTTTCTAATCACATTCTTGCGACAGCAGTTGCGGGAAAATTACAAGGTTTCTCAACCATCGGAATTATTAGAGGTGAGGAGCTTGGAATAGATCTCGATAAAACACTAGCTGGAAACGCAACTTTAAGAAATGCTGTAGCACATGGAATGAAATTTGAATTTATCTCTAGAGAACAATATAGAAATAAAACTTCAGTTAATTTTTTAAAAATACTCGAAGAAAAATATGGTGACTTTTATTGTATTCCTGAAGGGGGAACTAACGAATTAGCTGTAAAAGGTTGTGAAGAAATTTTAACAACCGAAGACAATGAGTTTGATTATATTTGTTCATGTGTGGGGACAGGAGGAACCTTAGCCGGAATTATAAATAGCGCTCAAAAGGATCAAAAAGTTTTGGGTTTTCCAGCTTTAAAAGGTGATTTTTTAACGAAAGAAATTCAACAATACACCGATAGCCAACAAAATTGGGGGTTAGTAACTGATTATCATTTTGGAGGTTATGGGAAGTACACGGAAGAGTTGATACATTTCATCAATCGATTTAAAAACGAAACAGATATTCCGTTAGATCCAATTTATACAGGGAAAATGATGTTCGGAATTTTAGATAGGATTCAAAAAAATAAATTTCCAAAGGGAAGTAAACTGTTAATAATACATACCGGTGGTTTGCAAGGAATAGATGGTTTTAATCATAGATTAAAAGGAAAACAGAAAGATTTAAAAATAGTATAAATGAAGATTAAATTATTTTTTGGAGTTTTGGCTATCTTATTTTTGGCAAGCTGTAGTTCTAGTAGAAGAGTAACCGTAAATAAGAAAAAACAAAAAGTTACGGTTGTAGAACACAAAACTAAATTACCTTCTGTACAACAAATTCAACATGTTAGAAAATTAGAAAGAGGAAACAAATCTTTAAATAAATACACCTTACAGTATGTAAGAAAATATGCTCCTCTGGCAGTTTTAGAAATGCATAAATATGATATTCCTGCTAGTATTACCTTGGCACAAGGGATTTTAGAATCTGGAAACGGTAGAAGTCAATTGGCCTCAAAATCTAACAATCACTTTGGAATAAAATGCCATGTTGGTTGGAAAGGAGAAAAGGTTTATCATGACGATGATGAAAAAGGAGAGTGTTTTAGAAAATATAAATTTGTAGAAACCTCTTATGAAGATCATTCGGAATTCCTGAGTGGAAGAAGACGTTATGCGAATCTGTTCAAATTAAGAAAAACAGACTATAAAGGTTGGGCAAAAGGCTTAAAAAAAGCAGGCTATGCAACCGATAAAAAATACCCCAATAAACTTATTAAAATAATCCAAGAATATGAGTTGTACGAATTTGATAAGTTTACAGAAAGAGATTTAAAAAGAGGCAAAAGAGAATCGGCTAAAAGACCCAAAAAACCAGTTGTAAAAGTAAAAAAATCGATTCCTGATTATTATCAAGTTAGAAAAGGAGATACCTTATATTCTATTGCTAGAAAGTTTGATACCACAGTAGCTTTAATAAAAGAAGTGAATGGATTAACCAGCAACGATCTTTCCATTGGACAGCGTTTGTTATTGAAATAAAAAAACCGCGAAAACCATCATAAGTTTCCGCGATTTCTAACCAAAACAATTTATCACTATCAATTACCAGGTATAATTCTTTCTTTCAGCCTGTTTTTTAATTGCATTTATCATCACACTTTCTAATTCATTTTTCTTTATAGATTCCTTTTTTTGTTTTGCGATATAAGCCCTTCTTTTTTTGTCTAATTGGTTAATTTCTTTTTTAATTAAAATTCTTTTTTCTCGCTGTATTTCTACATATCTTTTTAATTCAGTATCCGACATTTTTTTCAATTCTTTTGGAAGATTTTCTCGTTTAATTGTAGAATAATCTACTTTCGTATCTTCAGATTTATCAACCAAATCCCAAGAAGAATTTTTGTAAAAACGTTTACTCTTACTGATAGTTCTTCCAACACTAACAGGCGCAGAATAACTACTTGCATTACTATCCTGTATGGCTTGCTTTTTATAAAGAGCAGATCCTTTGTTACCATAATAGATATAGGTTTTATTCAATTTTTTGTTTAGGATAATAATATCAGTATCATATGGAGTAACCACATGAACTACTTTTTTATTTTGGTTGATGGTCATATAATCTCCACCACCTAAATGGGCTCCATCTTGCCACATTCCAGAAATTCCTTGGTTGTAATTTCCGCAGAAAATAGTATTGATAATTACATCTTTTTCTTTGGCATCAGAAATAGCTTCTTTGTAGTTGATTTTTCCTTGGGTAAAAGGTTCGTTCCCAGCAATAAATAGTAAGCGTAAATCATTTTTATTTTTCCCCCAGCTTAAATTTTGTAAGGAGGTACTAATCACTTCTCCACAATATTCTTTTCCTCCATTGGTGGTCAAAGAGAATAGTTTTTCAGAGATTTCATCTAAGTCACTATTAAAGGGTAAAACTTGCCTTACAAATCCGTCAGAAGCTTCTAAACTATCGTTCCCATACTCATACAATGCAATTTCTAAATCAGGTTTCTGAATACCATATTTAGCATAGGATAATTCATTGACAATTTCCCAAAGTTGCGCTTTAGCTTGACTAATTAAACCATCCATACTATTACTAGTATCAAGTAGTAGTGCTACTTTAATGGTTTGTTTCTTTTTTTTACTTGCTGAAGAATTTGTTGTAAATGAAGCTACTGAAATTCCTAAGAATACTACTGTAATTACTTTTAACATTCGTGTTTTCATACTATTGGTTTTTTTAAGTGAATAGGTAAAAGTTTGGGTTGTTATTTGATTATGATACTACAATAGTAAGACCAACTTTATTCATAAAAAACCGATAATGAGTAAACGAACCTTTTTAATGAGTAAACAGAACCTTTGAATTAGTAAACCCGGTTTTTTTGTATCTAAACCTACTATTTATCAGGAAACTTCGTTTTTTTGAATCGTTTTTTGTCTGTATGTTTACAAAAGAAAAAGAACTTTCTTTTATAAGTACATCATGAAAAAACAAACACTATTTTTAATTATCATGTCATTAATTGTAATGACAACTGTATACTCTCAAGAATATAGTACTCAAAAAAATGTTGTTTTTGATGTAGAATTAAGAGTTGTTGATAAGGAAAATAGTAAGCCAATTAAAAACGCAGATGTTTCTATTAACGGAAAATTATTTAGATACAATTATATCAATGAATACTATCCAGTAAAAGTAATGGTAGGACAACAGTTAGTTGTTGTTCATCCAGGTTTTGAGACCGTATATTATGATATTAAATCGAACGAAGAAATTAAAATCCTAGTTGAAGGATTCAATTATAGTAATTATTCTAGAAAAATAAAGTCCTACAATAAAAGCGAGAGTAAAAAAGATTTATTCATACAAAATTTAGATTCCGCTTCTTACTATAAAGACACAGATATTGAAAAGAGTTTGTCTTTTGTAGAAAACATTTTAAAAGAAGATAATTCTTCCAATCAACAAGCAGTTATTTATAAATTATTAGGATCAATTTATCTACAGTGGAATCAATACGATTTAGCTATTGCTAATTATAAAACTTCATTAGAGAATAAAGAAGATGAAACCATCAAAATTCAATTAGCCAAAGCTTCTATGGCTCTGGATAAAAACAATGAAGCCGAGCTTTTTTTATTAGATGTTAACCAAGGAAAGTTAGGGATATTTGAAAAAGTATTACTGTTTGAATTATTGGGAGATGTTTATTTAAAAAAGAAAGACTTTAATAAAGCTAAAAAAAATTATAATGATGGTTTAGTAATTGCTGAAAAAAATAAAATAGCCTCTAAAATTACCGATATTAAATCCAAATTAGGAGATCTTTCTGCAGCAGAAGGAAATGTTGCGAAAGCAAATCAACTTTTTAGTCTTTCATTAGATTTAGCTGCAAAAGAAAATCCGGTTCGATCTATCAAAGAAAAAGAAAAGGTTGCCAACTATTTTAATCAAACTAGACAGTTTGATAAAGAAATTAATTTAAGAAAAAAAGCATTAGAAGAAACCACTATTCTTGATAAATCTATTGAGTCTTCCAAAAAGAAAAAGCAAGAAGTAGTTAATATTGTTGCTAATATAGACACTATAGCTATTCAGCCATCAGTTTTAAATGCTATTAATTCACAATCGATTAATTATAAAATTGGTAGAGCTTTAGTAGAAAAAGAAGATTATAAAGAGGCGATTCCTTTTTTAGAAAAAAGTATTAAAGATGCCGCTACAAAAAAAGATTTAGTCGTAAAAAAAGATGCAACAAGAAAGTTATCTGAAGTATATTCTAATGTTGGAGAATATGACAAAGCTTTAAAAAATTATCAAGAATATGTTAGCCTTGTTGATACATTGTATAACCGAAAAGAGCAAGAAATTGAACAAGCAAAACGCTTTGCAAAACGCATTTCTGAAAACCAAAATAGAATTACTAGTTTAGAAAAAAACAAAGCCTTAAATGACAGTAAAATAAATCTAGCAGTAAAAGATCAACAATTGGTAAAAGCTAGAAATAAAAATCAACAGGTTGTAATTTATTCGTTGCTTGGTGGAATTCTATTAATGTTTTTTCTTGCTTATACCTTGTTTAAAAGTAACAAGCAACAAAAACTGGCTAATAACTTATTGGCTTTAAAGTCGATGAGATCTCAAATGAACCCGCATTTTATTTTTAACGCCTTAAACTCAGTCAATAGTTTTATTGCTGTAAATGACGAAAGAAACGCCAATAGATATTTATCAGAATTTTCAGTCTTAATGCGTTCGGTTCTAGAGAATTCTGACGAAGATTTTATTCCTTTTACGAAAGAAGTAGAGTTATTAGAATTGTATGTGAAGTTAGAGCATAACCGATTTAAAGAGAAATTTGATTACACAATCAACATTGATGAAAACATCCATTTAGAAGATTTTTCAATTCCCCCGATGTTATTACAACCCTATATAGAAAATGCTATTTGGCACGGATTGCGATATAAAGAAGAAAAAGGAGTTTTAGAGATTCACATCAGTAAAGTTGATGCTAATTCAATTTCTGTAGTAATTAAAGATGATGGCGTTGGAAGAAAAAAATCGATTGAATTGAAAACAAAAAATCAATTGAAACAGAAATCCAAAGGAATGAGTACCATTCAAAAAAGAATTGAAATTTTAAACGACATGTATCAAGATAGAATTGATATAAAGGTTTCTGATGCTTTTGAAGACGGAACCGGAACTAAAGTTGAATTACTACTTAAGAAAAATTAGCGATGAAAATAAGAGCCATAATTGTAGAAGACGAAGCCGTAAGTAGAGATATTTTACGAACCTATTTGTCTAAATATTGTCCAAATGTAACACTAGTTGGTGAGGCAAGTAATATAAATGATGCCTATGAATTGATTCAAAAGAACGAATTAGAATTGGTTTTTTTAGATGTAGAAATGCCTTTCGGTAATGCTTTCGACTTATTAGAAAAAGTAGAAGACAGAAGATTTGAAACAGTTTTTGTTACGGCTTATGATCATTATGCTATTGAAGCTTTAAACAACGATGCTTCTTATTATTTATTAAAACCAATCTCAATAGATGAATTGATTAAGGCGGTGAATATTGTAACTGAAATTAAAGAAAAAGAGAACGAACTTCAAAATAAAGTATTGTCACCAAAAGTATCATCAGCTTCAGGGAAGATTACCATTCCACAGCAAGACGGATTTGAAGTGTTAGATGTCAATGATATTGTTTTTTGCAAAGCCGATGATAATTACACAGAAATTCATCTAGCAAACTCTAAAAAGTTAGTCAGTAAAACATTAAAATATTTTGAAGAAGCTTTGTTGCCTTATGATTTTGCTAGAATTCATAAATCGTATTTGGTAAATATCAATTCGGTAGTGAAATACAAAAAAGGAAAAGGAGGAAGCGTAATTGTTACTAGCGGAAAAGAAATTTTGGTATCTTCTTCAAAAAAAGCAACTTTGTTATCTTATTTTAAGTAAATCATTATGAAAATCATCAAAGCTGTCAAAGGTAAATCTCCTCAAATATCAGACGATTGTTTTATCGCAGAAAACGCAACGATTGTTGGCGAAGTTACTATAGGGGAACAATGTAGTGTTTGGTTTAATGCCGTTATTCGAGGAGATGTTCATTATATAAAAATCGGAAATAAAGTCAATATTCAAGACGGAGCCGTCATTCATGCAACCTATCAAAAATCACCAACCACGATTGGTAACAATGTTTCTATTGGTCATAATGCAATTGTTCATGGTTGTACCATTCAAGACAATGTGTTAATAGGTATGGGAAGTATTATTATGGACGATTGTGTGATAGAAAGTAACTCAATTATTGCTGCAGGTGCGGTTGTTACTAAAAATACAAGAGTAGAAAGTGGAAGTATTTATGCTGGAGTTCCGGCTAAAAAAGTAAAAGATATTTCAAAAGAATTGATTTCAGGAGAGATTGATAGAATTGCAAATAATTATGTAGAATATTCTAGTTGGTTTAAAGAGTAGTAATTTTAGTTCAATTATTATTCTTGTTATAAAAAGATAGAAAAATAATAAAAGTTATCACACTGAGCCTGTCGAAGTGCAGTTGGTTTCAAGAATAGAAAAAGCCCGGTTAACCAAACCGGGCCTTTTAAAAACTAACCAACTCAAAAACTAATTATCTTCGTTTTCTTCTTTTTTCTTTTCTTTTAGCTCTTTCATCTTCTTCATTTTTTTCATTTTCATTCCGCGTTTTTTCCCCATTTCTCTTTTTTTACTCAGTTTTTTAAACTTTTCAAATTGTTCTGCATTTAAAATTGATTTCATTTCTTTCTGAAAGGCTAGGCGTTTGTCTAACATTTCATTAGCTCTTTTGTAACGATCTGTAGCTTCAATTTTTTTCTTTTCTTCTCTAGCTTTTCTCATTTTATCACCTTGTTCTCTTCTTTCAGAAATTTGCTTGGTAATAATTGGAGTTAGTTTGCGTTGTTGCGCATCTGTTAACTCTAATTCTAAAGCCATTTTTTTAACAGCTAAAGTAGCTTGTTGTTCTACCGTTAATTTTTCTTTTTGCTTTCTCTTACGTTTTTGTTGCGCATGAGTAGTCAGTGAAAATGCAAATACTAAAATTAAAAGGCTTGCTAATTTTTTCATAATATCTAATTTGTTATGTTTATTTATGCTTTTTTGACCTCTTAAATTTGAAAAGGTTTAAATTTGAATCCTCATTTAACAGATGATTAACAATTTAGATATGAAGAAAATTCTTTTTTTATTGCTGTTTATAACCTCTATAGTTTCTGCACAGCAAGCGCCGAAAGTAGATTTGTCGACCCCTAAAGCTACTGTATATACCCATATATATTTTTTACAAAATAATTCTTATAAGCCTAAGAGTGCAGCAAAGACAATTAACGGATTAGCCGAAAAAGAAGCCATTAAAGCTGCCATAAAGATTAAAAGAATTTTAGATGGTAAAGGATTAAAAATTGATTTCAATAGAATTCCAGCAGATTCTTCTTTTAAAGACACTTTAGGATATGATGTTGTATCAAAATATATTCTTTTTCCAGAAAGAATGCCTTTAATCTCTGTTGAAAAAGTAGGAGATAATTGGTATTATTCAACTGAAACAATACAAAATATAGATGCTTTATATGCAGAGGTTTTCCCTTGGTACATAGAAAAAATACAAGATATTATTCCAGGTGCAGGTCATAAAAAAGTATTTTCAATAGAGCTTTGGCAATATGTAACTTTTCTACTGTTATTAATATGTGCCGTATTAATTTTCATCATTTCTAAAAAAATTACGTTCTTCTTATTCCGTAGAATTTTATTCAATTACACAAAAAATAAACTAGGAGATATTAATGTAGCTCTTAAAAAGTTAGCACATCCTATCAGTTTATTAATTGCATTAGAATTAATAAGTAAAGTGTTACCATCTTTACAATTGGGTCTAGAAGTCAATAAATTAATTTTTATCGCTGTCAATGTATCTGCAATTATTTTTTGGGTCTATGTTTTCTTAAAAATTGCGCAAGTTTTGGTCAGTTTTTATCATAGATATACAGAAAAAACAGAAGGTAAATTAGATGATCAGTTAATTCCAATTCTAAGAAACTTCTTAAATGTTGTCATCATCGTTATTGGTGGTTTTAGAATGTTAGTGCAATTTGGTGTAGATACAACTACTATTTTAGCAGGAGCATCGATTGGTGGTTTAGCATTAGCATTTGCCTCTCAAGATACCGTTAAAAACTTAATTGGTACGGTCATGATTTTTGTCGATAAACCATTTCATATTGGTGATTGGATCTCTGCTGGAGAAGTAGTTGGAACCGTAGAAGAAGTAGGTTTTAGGTCCACAAGAATTCGCGCTGCTGACACCACTGTTTTTCAAATTCCGAATAGTAAACTATCAGAATTAGTGATTAACAATAGTGGATTGCGTTTGTACAGACGATACAATACAAGTTTAGGAATTCGTTACGATACACCTCCAGAATTAATTGAAGCTTTTGTAAAAGGAGTTCGTGAGATTATTATTGCCCATCCAGACACCAAATCTGATGCGTATAATGTAGAGTTTAATGGATTTGGAGATTCGGCGCTTTTAATACTAGTTAATATGTATTTAAAAGATTTAGCTTGGGGTTCTGAGCAAAAATCGAGACATCAAATTCACATGGCAATTGTAAGATTGGCAAAAGAATTAGGAGTCGATTTTGCTTTCCCATCTACTACAGTAATGATAGAACAGTTTCCTGAGAAAAAATCGTTAGAACCTATTTATAATAGTGACGAAAAAAGAATCAATGAAGGTGTTGAAAAGATTGTTTCGGATTTCAAAAAAGCAATAGAAGAAGATTAATCGTATTGATTATTCTTTTTTTGGTGGCATCGGACCTCTTAAATGGATAACTAATCCGTTTAAAAAATTACGTAAAATCTGATCGCCACATTCCATATATTTTGGATGATCTTCTTTTCTAAATAGCGCGCCTAATTCGCTTTTAGTTACTTTAAAATCTACCAACTTGCAGATGTTTACAATATCATCATCACGGAGCTTGTGAGCCACGCGTAATTTTTTAAAAATATCATTGTTTGTTAATCCCATGCGATAAAGATAGTTGTTTTAACTGACTACATTAAAAATTGCCCAAGCATACAAAGCGAATCTTAGAAATCTAAATAAGCCAAAAAGGACGACGCCTTTTAATGGATATTTAATCATCCCTGCAGCCATACATGTAATTGAAAAAGGAATCGGTAATAAAGCTCCAATTAGAATTAAAAAACCACCCCATTTACTGGTGTTTTTTAAATGCTTTGCCATTTTTACTTCTAAATAATTCTTCACAGAATTAATCTTTAAAATCAATTTTCCAATAAAGAACGATAAGATTCCTCCAGTGTAAGATAAAGTTGCTAAAATAGCTAGATTAAGAATTGGATCATCAGTTTTTTTAGACCAAGCAATAAATATTTCTGGCGGAACTAATCCTAAAAGCGTTTCTGATATAAAAAATGTGATAAGAACACCAGTTCTAGAAAATGTTTCGGTTAACAATTCTAAACCATCATCTAGAGTAAAAACATACTTGTTAAACAAAAAGAGTCCTACAATAACAACTATAATTGGTAAGGCAGCTTTCTTTAAACTTTTGCCAACAAAAGAATAGAAACCAGTATAAGAATAATACTGATGTAGTAATTTTGTTTTAGATTTTTTCTTGCTTTTCGTTTTCATTGCTTTCCTTTGTAAGGAAGTACAAAAATAAGAAGTTAATACCTCATTAAGAATAGAAAATGAAAGAATTAACTTTTCTTTTTAACTTCGTTCCCCAACAAGAAAAAATTTAATCAACTAAGAATCTTTTTTGTCTTGATGCATCATGATTTGGCTTTCCAATAAAATTGAATTTCCGCCTAATGAAAATACCACCAAAGACGGTGTCATCGCTCTTGGAGGAGATTTGTCTACTGAGCGATTATTACACGCTTACCATCGTGGAATTTTTCCGTGGTATTCTGATGGTGAACCTATTGTTTGGCATAGTCCACTAGAAAGAATGGTTTTATTTCCTGATGAATTAAGAATTTCTAAATCGTTGAGGCAGGTTCTTAAAAAAGGAGAATTTATTATTACCGAAAACAAAGCCTTTGAAGAAGTGATTTTTCATTGTAAAAATATCGAACGTAAAGACGAATTTGGAACTTGGATTACTGATGAAATGGAGCAAGCATATATTAACCTTCACAAAATAGGGGTTGCAAAATCTATTGAAGTTTGGCAGGTCACAGAGCGAAGTCGAAGTGCCGCTCAGCGACCAACAGAGTTAGTAGGTGGTTTATACGGTCTAGAAATTGGAAATATTTTTTGCGGAGAAAGTATGTTTTCTAAAGTATCAAACGCATCCAAAGTGGCCTTTATTCATCTAGTAAGAAACAATAATTACAAACTCATCGATTGCCAAGTGTATAATGATCACTTAGCAAGTTTGGGAGCAAGAGAAATTTCTAGAAATGACTTTTTAGAGTTTTTAAGTTAATTTTTTTCTTTAGAAATAAGTTCTTTTAAATCTTCTGAGGCTTTTGCAATCCCTTTTAATTTAATAGACATTAGTTTGCTATTTCCACTTACAGCACCCACAAATTGTCTAAATTTTATGTAATTAGAAGACCTAGGTTCAAAAATCCAAGGATGGTATTGTAGCGCTTCCTCTCCTTTTTTAGAATATAAATACCTAAAATCATGCCAACCTTCATAACATCTAATTTTTAAAGCTTTAATGCTGTCTCTTATACACATCTCCGAGCCCACGAGACCGTACTAGATCTC
>OLII01000127.1_pt1 | contig 28139 bp, 17 predicted proteins | sample 1609481 | NCBI WGS metagenome assembly OLII01 (sample SAMN05416859, study PRJEB24817) | seawater metagenome | isolation source: Sea water | place: Canada:Atlantic | collected 2013-11 | reverse complement strand
CTACACAGAGTAGATCGTCGGCAGCGTCAGATGTGTATAAGAGACAGGCCCCACGTACCACCGAAGAGGAAAGCGACAGCTTCCGCCGTGGTGGCCGTGGCAAGGGCAAGATGAAGAAGCGCAATGCCCACGGCTTCCAGAGCCCGACCGGTCCGGTTATCCGCGACGTGGCCATTGGCGAGACCATCACCGTTTCCGAGCTGGCACAGCAGATGTCGGTCAAGGCCGCTGAAGTCGTCAAGTTCATGTTCAAGATGGGTACTCCGGTCACCATCAACCAGGTGCTCGATCAGGAAACTGCTCAGCTGATCGCCGAAGAGCTGGGCCACAAGGTCACGCTGGTCAGCGACAACGCGCTGGAAGATTCCCTGGCCGAGTCCCTGAAGTTCGAAGGCGAGTCGTTCTCCCGTGCGCCGGTCGTGACCGTAATGGGCCACGTTGACCACGGTAAGACTTCCCTGCTCGACTACATCCGTCGTGCCAAGGTAGCTGCCGGCGAAGCCGGTGGTATCACCCAGCACATCGGTGCGTACCACGTGGAAACCGACCGTGGCATGGTCACCTTCCTCGACACCCCGGGTCACGCCGCGTTTACCGCAATGCGTGCCCGTGGTGCCAAGGCGACCGACATCGTGATCCTGGTGGTCGCGGCGGACGACGGCGTGATGCCGCAAACCCGTGAAGCGGTACAGCACGCCAAGGCGGCAGGTGTTCCACTGGTCGTTGCAGTGAACAAGATCGACAAGCCAGGTGCAGACCTGGACCGCATCCGCAACGAACTGGCCGTCGAAGGCGTGACCTCCGAGGACTGGGGTGGCGACACGCCATTCGTCAAGGTTTCGGCCAAGATGGGTACCGGGGTCGACGAACTGCTCGAAGCCGTTCTGCTGCAAGCCGAGATCCTCGAGCTCAAGGCCACCCCATCGGCCCCTGGCCGTGGTGTCGTGGTCGAGTCGCGCCTGGACAAGGGCCGTGGTCCGGTGGCTACCGTGCTGGTTCAGGACGGTACCCTGCGTCAGGGCGACATGGTGCTGTGCGGTTCGAACTACGGCCGTGTACGGGCCATGCTCGACGAGAACGGCAAGCCTGTTAAGGAAGCCGGCCCGTCGATCCCGGTCGAGATTCTCGGCCTGGATGGCACCCCGGATGCCGGTGACGAACTGAGCGTGGTTGCCGACGAGAAGAAAGCCCGTGAAGTGGCTCTGTTCCGTCAAGGCAAGTTCCGCGAAGTCAAACTGGCACGTGCCCACGCTGGCAAGCTCGAGAACATCTTCGAGAACATGGGCCAGGAAGAGAAGAAGACCCTCAACATCGTACTCAAGTCCGATGTGCGTGGTTCTCTGGAGGCCCTGCAGGGCTCCCTCAGCGGTCTTGGCAACGACGAAGTACAGGTTCGCGTGATCGGCGGCGGTGTCGGTGGTATCACCGAGAGCGACGCCAACCTGGCCCTGGCTTCCAATGCAGTACTGTTCGGCTTCAACGTGCGTGCCGATGCCGGCGCGCGCAAGATCGTCGAGCAGGAAGGTCTGGATATGCGTTACTACAACGTGATCTACGACATCATTGAAGACGTCAAGAAAGCCCTGACCGGCATGCTCGGCAGCGATGTTCGCGAGAACATCCTGGGTATCGCCGAAGTGCGTGACGTGTTCCGTTCGCCGAAGTTCGGCGCAATCGCCGGCTGCATGGTCACCGAGGGTGTGGTTTACCGCAACCGTCCGATTCGCGTACTGCGCGACGACGTGGTGATCTTCGAAGGCGAACTGGAGTCGCTGCGTCGCTTCAAGGACGATGCGTCCGAAGTACGTGCCGGCATGGAGTGCGGTATTGGCGTCAAGAGCTACAACGACGTCAAGGTCGGCGACAAGATCGAAGTCTTCGAGAAAGTCCAAGTGGCTCGCACGCTCTAAGCCGCGAGCTTGGGAGCCGCAGATCGCCCGCCGCAAGGCGCAGGTCGGCGGCTCTGAACGCAACGCCCGGTCAGGCCCAAGCCTGGCCGGGCGTTTGCCGCTTTAGTTACAGGTAGCAAAACATGGCAAAAGAATACAGCCGTACCCAACGTATCGGCGATCAGATGCAGCGCGAACTGGCGCAACTGATCCGTCGCGAAGTCAAAGATCCGCGCGTCGGCCTGGTGACCATCACCGCCGTCGACGTCAGCCGCGATGTCGGCCACGCCAAGGTGTTCATCACCGTGATGGGCGAGGACAGCGCAGAAGACATCAAGCAAAGCCTCAAGGTGCTCAACAGCGCCGCCGGTTTCCTGCGCATGCAACTGGGCAAGGAAATGAAGCTGCGCAGCGTGCCGCAACTGCACTTCCACTACGACGAGAGCGTGACCCGCGGTGCCCATCTGTCGGCACTGATCGAGCGCGCGGTCGCCGAGGACAGCCAGCACAAGTCCGACGATACCCCCCTGGACACCAAGGAGTAAGCGGTGGCTCAGGTCAAGCGTATCCGTCGTAACGTCAGCGGCATCATCCTGCTCGACAAGCCGTTGGGGTTCACCTCCAATGCTGCCCTGCAGAAGGTGCGCTGGCTGCTCAACGCCGAGAAGGCCGGACATACCGGCAGCCTCGACCCGCTGGCCAGTGGCGTGCTGCCGCTGTGCTTCGGCGAGGCGACCAAGTTCTCGCAATACCTGCTCGAGTCCGACAAGGGCTACGAGACGGTGATGCAACTGGGGCAGACCACCAACACGGGCGACGCCGAAGGCGAAATTCTGCAAACCCGCGAAGTGACCGTTGGTCGCAGCGACGTTGAAGCCGTACTGCCACAGTTTCGTGGTCCAATCAGCCAGATACCGCCGATGTACTCGGCGCTCAAGCGCGATGGCCAGCCGCTGTACAAGCTGGCACGTGCAGGCGAAGTAGTGGAGCGTGAAGCGCGTTCTGTTACTATTAACCGCTTGGAGCTGCTCGAGTGCGAAGGCACCCGGGTACGCCTCTCGGTAGGCTGCAGCAAGGGCACCTACATCCGTACGCTGGTAGAGGACATCGGTGAGCAGCTGGGCTGCGGCGCCTATGTTGCAGAACTGCGCCGTACGCATGCAGGCCCCTTCGAACTGGCCCAGACCGTCACCCTCGAAGAGCTCGAGCAGGTGCACGCCGAAGGTGGCAACGAAGCGGTCGACCGCTTCCTGATGCCATCGGACAGCGGGTTGCAGGACTGGCCGTTGCTGCACTTCTCCGAGCACAGCGCGTTCTACTGGCTGCATGGTCAGCCGGTACGTGCACCGGATGCGCCGAAGTTCGGCATGGTCCGCGTGCAGGATCACAACGGTCGTTTCATCGGTATCGGTGAAGTGAGCGAAGACGGGCGCATTGCGCCACGTCGACTGATTCGGTCGGAATGATCGAAACCTTCAGTGTCGGGTTCAGGCCCGGCACTGGCGGGCAAGAGGATGGCTGTCAATAGGCACGGTCACGCCTCACTTTTAAATACAGGGATCTGTCCCTGGCCTATTGGAAACCGTGTGTACGGTTTCCCTTGATATTGGAGAAGCCAGATGGCACTCAGCGTTGAAGAAAAAGCAAAGATCGTTGGCGAATACCAGCAAGCAGCCGGTGACACCGGTAGCCCGGAAGTGCAGGTTGCCCTGCTGACCGCCAACATCAACAAGCTGCAAGGCCACTTCAAGGCCAACGGTAAAGACCACCACTCCCGTCGTGGTCTGATCCGCATGGTAAACCAGCGTCGCAAGCTGCTGGACTACCTGAAAGGTAAAGACACCACTCGTTACAGCGCCCTGATCGGTCGTCTGGGCCTGCGTCGCTAATAGCGGCCTGGTCAGTGGTGTGCACGGCGTGCTGCTGTCATCCGCCGAGGGCTTCGGCCCCCGCGCGGGTGAGCACGTCGCGCGTATCTATGAGGTTGGCTGTCTGCCTCGCCCGCGCGGTTTACCGCAAGGGCAGGGCAGGCTCCCAACCTCTAGTTTTATCTGGACTGCCAACAGGGCCGATTCCCTGTGCTGCCCAAGAATTCGCAAGAACCAGTTCCCCCAGAGCCACTGAAGAAGGTAGGAAACCGTGAACCCGGTAATCAAGAAATTCCAGTTCGGTCAATCGACCGTTACCCTCGAGACGGGCCGTATTGCTCGTCAAGCGTCCGGCGCCGTATTGGTCACCGTCGACAACGATGTCACCGTGCTGGTGACCGTGGTCGGTGCCAAACAGGCTGATCCAGGCAAAGGCTTCTTCCCCCTGTCCGTTCACTATCAGGAAAAGACCTACGCCGCCGGCAAGATCCCTGGTGGTTTCTTCAAGCGTGAAGGCCGTCCTTCCGAGAAAGAGACCCTGACCTCGCGTCTGATCGACCGTCCGATCCGTCCGCTGTTCCCTGAAGGCTTCATGAACGAAGTGCAGGTTGTCTGCACCGTCGTTTCCACCAGCAAGAAAACCGATCCGGACATCGCTGCCATGATCGGTACCTCGGCTGCGCTGGCCATCTCCGGCATTCCGTTCGAAGGCCCTATCGGCGCCGCCCGTGTCGCTTTCCACGAAAGCACCGGCTACCTGCTGAACCCGACCTACGAGCAACTGGCTGCCTCGAGCCTGGACATGGTCGTTGCCGGTACCTCCGACGCCGTGCTGATGGTCGAATCGGAAGCCAAGGAGCTGACCGAAGACCAGATGCTGGGCGCCGTGCTGTTCGCCCACGATGAATTCCAGGCCGTGATCCAGGCCGTCAAGGAGCTGGCTGCCGAAGCCGCCAAGCCTACCTGGGACTGGACTGCCAAGGCCGAGAACACCCCGCTGCTGAGCGCCATTCGTGGCGAATTCGGTGCCGCGGTGTCCGATGCCTACACCATCACCGTCAAGGCCGACCGTTACGCTCGCCTGGGCGAGCTGCGCGAGCAGGTCATCGCCAAGTTCTCCGGCGAAGAAGGCCAGCCGACTGCCGCTGAAGTCAAAGAGATCTTCGGTGAAATCGAATACCGCACCGTTCGCGAAAACATCGTCAACGGCAAGCCACGTATCGATGGTCGCGACACCAAGACCGTGCGCCCGCTGAACATCGAAGTCGGCGTGCTGCCGAAAACCCACGGTTCGGCCCTGTTCACCCGTGGCGAAACCCAGGCCCTGGTCGTTGCGACCCTGGGTACTGCGCGTGACGCACAGCTGCTGGACACCCTGGAAGGCGAGCGCAAAGACCCCTTCATGCTGCACTACAACTTCCCGCCGTTCTCGGTGGGCGAGTGTGGCCGCATGGGCGGTGCTGGTCGTCGCGAAATCGGTCACGGCCGTCTGGCCCGTCGTTCGGTCCAGGCCATGCTGCCGGCCGCCGACGTGTTCCCGTACACTATCCGCGTGGTGTCGGAGATCACCGAATCCAACGGTTCGAGCTCGATGGCTTCGGTCTGTGGCGCTTCCCTGGCCCTGATGGACGCTGGTGTACCGATGAAGGCGCCGGTAGCCGGTATCGCCATGGGTCTGGTCAAAGAGGGCGAGAAGTTCGCCATCCTGACCGACATTCTGGGTGATGAAGACCACCTGGGCGACATGGACTTCAAGGTAGCCGGTACCGCCAAGGGTGTGACCGCGCTGCAGATGGACATCAAGATCAACGGCATCACCGAAGAGATCATGGAAATCGCCCTGGGCCAGGCCCTGGAAGCGCGCCTGAACATCCTCGGCCAGATGAACCAGATCATTGGCCAGTCGCGTACCGAGCTGTCGGAAAACGCACCGACCATGATCGCGATGAAGATCGACACCGACAAGATTCGCGACGTCATCGGCAAGGGCGGCGCAACCATCCGTGCCATCTGCGAAGAAACCAAGGCGTCGATCGATATCGAAGACGACGGTTCGATCAAGATCTTCGGCGAAACCAAGGATGCTGCAGAAGCTGCGCGCCAGCGCGTTCTGAGCATCACTGCCGAAGCCGAGATCGGCAAGATCTACGTCGGCAAGGTCGAGCGCATCGTCGACTTCGGTGCATTCGTCAACATCCTGCCGGGCAAGGACGGTCTGGTTCACATCTCCATGCTGAGCGATGCTCGCGTCGAGAAAGTGACCGACATCCTGAAAGAAGGCCAGGAAGTCGAAGTACTGGTACTGGACGTGGACAACCGCGGCCGTATCAAGCTGTCGATCAAGGACGTTGCCGCCGCCAAGGCGTCGGGCGTCTGATGATGCAGCAGGGCAGGTAACTGCCCGGTAGTGCCAATGCCCCGTATCGCAGGATACGGGGCATTTTTTTTGCTTTCAGCCGGCAGCGCCGGCAAAGCGCCTGCGCCCCAGGTTGGTGATGATCAGGCTCAGCGAGTCGGCGTTGGCCAGGATCAGGTCGGTGCGTACCTGCGGATCGCTGTAGAACGCAGTGCGTGCAGCTGCCAGGGTGTTTGTCTTGCTTAGCCGAAAGATCGCGGGCAGGGCTCGTCCATCCTTTTTCCTGATATCTCTCCAGGTCTGGCTCGAGGTGTCGAAGGTTCTGAACAGCGCCTGGGCGGGGGTGTTGATCGAGAGCCCGTTCTGTTTGTAGCCAAGGATCGTCTGATAGGCGATACGCCCGCCCCGCGTGTGCTGGCTGATCTGGTCCGGGAAGGGGGCCGCGGCTTCCACGTAGGCGATATCCACGGTTCGAAGTACCTGGTGTGACAGCTCGTGTATCAGCGTCGTTGCTTGCTGGTGGGCGAGCAGCTCGATGGCCGGTGGCGTTGCGTAAATCGAAACGTCCCATGGCAGGGTGAACACGCGCTCGGTGAGAAAGATCCGCTTGCCGGGGTCGTTGTGGTAGGTGAAACCGTAGGTATCGCGCTGATCGGGCATGTTCATGCCCACCACGAGGCGTTTGGAGGTGACCGTGTCCATCGAGGCCGACAACAGCTCGTCCAGTATCCGCTGGGTATAGTCACGCAGCAGGCGTACTGTCTGGTCGGAGGGAGGGTGGTCGAACACGTTTTGCAAGATGCTCAGTGTCTCGGGCGGCAGGGGCGCCTGGGGCGAAGACAGGTTGAGGTTCTTCAGGCAGGTGTCCAGATAGTGGCGGCTCAAGGCATGGGCACGCAGTAGCATCTGGTACTTGGTCGGCTGGAGCGCGGCAATGTTCTTCATCCCCGAAGCCAGCGTGGTGTAGCGCAGGGATATGTCTTCGTCGGCCAGGGCCGTTTCGAAACTGCTGTAGGCCGCGCCGCCGCCACGCAAGCCTTCCTGCAGATCAACCTGCCACTGATTTCCCGTTCTTTGCAGCGTGGGCCCGAGTCGGCCCTGCTTGATGATCTGCCACTGCTGTGCTGGCTTGGCCACTTCATAGACGTGGCCCGCGATCACGCAATAGAAACGTTCGGTACCCGGGGCGAAATAAAGCCCCAGGGTGGTGTTGCGGACCATGTCCTTGAGTTGCACGTTCTGCGCCTGCAGGTCACTCAGCCGGTTGGGTACCAGGGGGTTGAGCAGTACCTCGTTCCAGGCAGGGTCCAGTTCCAGTGCAGGCGTGACGGGTGAAGGCTCGTCAGGTGTCTTCCTGCTCACGCTCGAGCCACCTGGGCGCATCATGACCAGGCCACTCAGGGCGGTGACGAACTCCGCAAGCGATTCGCCCCAGTTGTGCTGCAAAGCGGCGTTACCGGATGCCTGCAACCACTGGACACTCTGTAGCGAGCTGAGCATGGCTGCCAGCTTTCCAGGCAGGAAAAACGAACTCTGCTCGATGGCAAGGCCCATTACATAGCGCAGCACATTCCAGTATTCCTCGGCGGTAGTTACCGTGCGTGCCTTGGTCAGTGCCCGCAGGAATGCCACGTTCTCGGTGAACAGGTAGTCAAGGGCATTGCCTTCGATCTCGCTGCGCACCAGTTGAACCGCACCGGGGGTGGGCGAGAAATCGAACAGGTCCGATGAGGACCAGAACAGATGGGGGTGAAGAAAGCCGTTGTGGTCGTATCGCGACTGCACCGTGTCGGGAAGCCGGTTCAGAATATCTCGTTGCAGCTCTGGGTCCGAGAGGATGGCACTGCGCAGTGCGCCCTGGTCCTTGAACTCGAGCAACATCTTGTGTGGTCGGTATGCGCAGTACAACACCAGGGGTCCGTCCTGTTCGCCCTGCGGTCCGATCACATACATGCCCCTCACGGTATCGGGGGCGAAGCCTTGCTCGGCCCGTAGCTGCAATTGGCACAGGGTGATCTTCCTGCCCTCGACCAGGTCGCGGGCGAGGGCATCCGGCTTGGCCAGCACATGGGAAAAGTAGTAAAGCGCCTTGGCCGATAGTTTGTTGTCCAGAAAATGCTGATACCCCTCTTCCATCAGGTAGGCGGTGGATACCAGCGTGTAGCGATGACGGCGTTCGAGGTAGTCGGGATCCTGCGGGGTGAACTTCTTCTCGAGCAGGGCACGGTATGCACTGGCCACGTCGAGCCGGTCGATCATGTTGCGGATGGTGGCCGCTTCCAGCGCTTCAGGTGCCATGCCTGGTCGCGTGACGCTGACCTTCATGCTTGTCGCTGTGCCGGTCAACCGGCTGTGGGTCAGGGCGTACTCGCTCAGTGTCTTGGTGGTGGTGGCCAGGTCCGAGGAAATCGGCGAGGGCGTCTGGCCGGGCATTACCGGGTTGGGGGTGAAGTGCGTGAAGGTGACGGTAATCAGGTCGGGATCGTCCGGTGCGCTCGGGTAATCCTGGGCGAGCCCTGCCTTGAGCTGCTGATTGGCGAAGTCGTTGAGCGTTGGGATCGAGAACAGGTAGTTGAACTTGGGGTTGCTGACACGGGCGCAGGCCTGCACCAGTTGCGCGTAGTTTTTCATTTGCTGCGGTGTCGCGTTGCATAGCCATGCCGGTAGAAGGGTGCGCAAATACTGACCCTCGAGGCTGTCGCGTACCCGCTGCAAGGCCCCTTCGAACGGGTGCCTGGCGGCCTGGTTATCGATGAAGCGTTGCAGCAATGATGTGCCGAGCCTGCTGCGCAGGGCATAACCCAGGTAGTAACGCCGGGTTGCAGCACGAAAGCGTGCCGCACTGTGTTCAACAAACGCGAACAGCTCGCTTTGTTCGATGAGGCGTACGCTGGGCTGACTGGCACCTGGAAGCTGCGCCAGGGTGTGCCAGTTGCGCAGGTCTTCGGCGTTCACCAGGCTCAGCCACTGATGAAGCTTCTCCGGGTCGTCGAATGCGCCGGTCATTTCCGAGCGCAAGGCTGCTTCGCTGCTGAATTGACTCAGTGGCTCCAGCGGTGACCAGAGCAACAGGCTGTCATTGTCGGCCGTTGCCCGCTGCAGCACGAATGCATCGGCCAGTGGCAGCAGCCCGGCCTTGCCGGGTACCGACAAGCTCAGGCTGTGCAGGCGAATGGCACTGTGCCCCGGCCGGTCCAATGCTTGCTGCAGCAGGTCGAGCAGCGCGCCATCGATCACGCCGTTCTCGCGGGCTTGCTCCAGTTCGATGCGCAGCAGCGCTTCGTACAAGCTGCGCATGCTCGTGAGCGGGGACACCACACTGTCCTTCAGGCGCAACCGACCCGTGTCGAACGCCTCGAGTTGTTCAAGGTAGGTCGAGGCAAAGCCCGCTTTAAGGGTGTCGATCTGTTGCCGGATCACGGGTGCCGACGGCCACGACAGTGGCAAGCCTTGCCGGTCCTGCACCTGCACCTGATCCTGCGGCGCGTGCTGGTTGCCTGTTTCGCCCAGCTGTTCGAGAAACCTGTCGACCACCGTGCCAGTCTTTTCTGCCCATTTGAGCTGAATGTCCAAGGGGTGCAACTGGCCGTCGCTGATGGCGTCGAGGCTGGGGGCAAGCATGTCCAGAACACAGGACTGCACCTTCGGCTGGGCGGTGGCCAGGGATTGAAACAGCTGATGCAGTGCCCTGGCACGGGTGAGGCGCTCTACCAGCGTAACGCTCTGGCTGGGTGGCACGGGCAGCCTCATGGCGACTGCTGGCTGTGCATCGGGCAGCCATCGACCGTTGACCCCCAGGTGGGTCAGGCGCCTGTCCACCAGCGCGCGCATGTCCAGTGCATCTTCGACCCCGGCCATGGCCGTGCTGCTCTGGGCACCGGGGAAGCGTAGTGCGTGGGCAAGACGCCGGTTGACCAGTGCGATCAGCGCATCAGCAAGTGCGAGGAACATCGGTTGGCCGACCTCGACCAGCCTGACCACAGGCGTCGCGCTGGTTTGCAACTGCTCCCAGTCATCGCGGCTGATCGAGGCGGGGCAAGCAGGTTGTGTGAGCAGGGCCTGGCAATGCCGTTCAAGGGCGGCCTGATCGGCGAAGTATTGGAACCCGGTTCGTGTGCTGAACAGGAACACCCCCTTGCTGGTATCGGTCGGTTGCTGCAGGGCCAGGCTGTCGGCCAGCAGCACCGTCCTACCCATGTCCTGAGCCGCTGGCACCAACGCCAGGCTACACACCCGCAAGGCGCCCAGGTCGGGGATCAGCGCTTCACGCAGCCATTGCAGCTGAGGGGTGTCGATGCGTTGTTCATTGGCCGCTCGCAACAGCGTACGACAGTAGTTGTCGGCAAGGCCAAGTGCCAGGGCTTCGCGGTTATCGCTGCCCACGTCGTTGTCGACACTGCTCCAATAGCTTCGCAGGGCCTGTGCAAAGGCCCCCGGAACGGCCTTGGCAGTGCTGGCAAGGGCCTGCTCGCAGGCGAGCGGGTCGGGCGTGTCGTGCGTTGCGGTGCCATCGCGTACGAAACGGCGCTTCAGGTCGATGCCCAGCGGCTGGCCGCTGAACGCGTCCAGTGCAACATCGGCCAGGGCCTGCGTGCGCACCACGCTGGCGTTACTGGCAATGACCTGGACCCGTTGTTGCGCGATGTCGTCGACGCCCTCCAGCAGCGTCGAGAAGGCTGTGCTCAAGCAACTGTCGAGAACACCGGTCAGGGTGGGCAGTTTGGCCAGCCCGCCGGATTGCCCCCGCAGCAGATCGATTTGCTGTTGCATCAGGTGGTGTGACCACCGGGTGAACACGGCATCGCTCAGGTTCACGAACTGCAGCGGTTCGCTCGGCACGCCCAGGTGAGTCAGCTGGGCCTGCAGGGCACTTTCAAGTTGTTGCAGCGTGTTGAAGCCCTGTACGCCATGCAATGGGCTGTACAGGTAGGTCGCCTCAAGCAGCGGGTCGCGCTGATGAATGACCAGGCAATTGGCAGACAGTGGTTGCAGGTTGCCTGTCACCTCCACCCGCATGCTCGCCGGCAGGGTCGTTTGATCGGCCAGGCGACGCAGCCACCGCGCTTCGATGATGCTCAGGTTCAGGTCGCGCTGTGCGGTCTCCAGCGCGGTGATGAAGCCTGCGCGCAAGGTGCCGGGCTCAAAGTAGGGCATCACGATCATGGCGTTTCCTGCAGCGGGGGACCCGGTTCATCCGGCTCACGACGCCTGCCACGTTAGAGGGTGCCCTGTTGCAGGCAGTGGTACATATTGCAACGCCCGTTGGATTCCCGGGCATGGGTGCGGCGGTATTTTGTGAACATGCAACTTGCACGCGCATCCATCGCAAAGCATGCAATGTGCACGATGGGCTATTTTTTGGTGATTTTTAACCTGTTGATTTTTAAAGGTTTTATTTTTTATTCGGGTTGGCACAGCTTCTGCAATATCCCTGTTACCTGCTGCCAGGAATGACGGCGCAGACCTTTCGAAAAACAGGAGTGTCTCGTATGAAGAAGTTCGCTATTGCTGCTGCTACTGCCACCGCGCTGACCCTGACCATGGCTAACGCCGCCTTTGCAGCCCAACCTGCATCGCAAGCACCGATGATGCTGGCTGCTGGTGAAATGACCAAGGCCAAAGAGGAAACTTCCGATACCTGGATCACCACCAAGGTCAAAGCCGACCTGGTCACCGAGAAAGGCATCCCGGGTACCGACATCAAGGTCGAAACCAACAAAGGTGTGGTTTCCCTGTCCTCGACCACCGCGATCACCGAAGCGCAGAAAACCACTGCGGTGAACATCGCCAAGAAAATCAAGGGCGTGAAAGCCGTTTCGGCTGATGGCCTGAAAGCTGAGTAAGCGTTTCGCTCGCTGATCCTGACGGTTCATGCGAAAGGCCACACGGAGGTGGCCAACCCTAAAGCCCCGGCGCAGTCAGCCGGGGCTTTTCTTTGTGCGCTGGAACACTGGCCTGGCGCCAGTGCTCCCGCCAGCCCTACTCGGCGTCCAGGTGCAGGGGCGAGATCACCCGGCCATCCGCTTCGGCCTGGCCCAGCGTGGCGTCGATGAAGTACACCCGGTCGTCTTGCAACTGACCCTTGTCGACCAGGTAGTCCTTGATGCTGCTGGCGCGTGCCTGACCGAGCTGACGCAGCAGCACGGTGCTCTCTGCCCACGACTTGATCACCGCTTCCTGCAGCTTGGCAGTACGCTGTGCACGGTCCAGCTGCTCCCACTCGGCCGGTGGCTGCTGCTTGAGACGGGTACGGTAGATGCCCTCGAGCATGGCCGGCTTGTCGCCATCGGGCACCTGCAGTTGCGAGGCCTGTGCCGGCACCTTGTCGCCGCGACGCTGCAGGATCTTGTAGTAGGTGCTCTGGTACTCACGATCCAGACGCTGTGCGGCAATCAGTGGCCCGTCGCTGCTCTGGGCGCTGGTGCCTTCGATTTCCAGGCGCAGGGCAGGGCGTTCCTTGAGTGCTGCCGCCAGCTTGTCCAGCGAGCCCTGGGCATCGCTGCTCAGCTCGCTTGAGCCGGGGGCGAAGGACACGGTGCCCAGGTCTTCGGAACCGCCACCACTGACCAGCCCGCCGATGAACTTGAACGGCGCCTGGGCGGCGCGCAGCACCAGGTTGCGCAGGGTCTGCCACACGATCGGCATTACGCTGAACTGCGGGTTGTTGAGGTCGCCCGACACCGGCAGCTCGATGGAGATCTTGCCCTCGGTGTCCTTGAGCAGCGCGATCGCCAGGCGAATCGGCAGGTTGACGGCGTCGGGGCTGTCGACCTTCTCACCCAGTTGCAACTGCTCGACCACCACCTTGTTCTCGGCCTTGAGCTGGCCCTTGGTGATCAGGTAGTGCAGGTCCAGGTTCAGGCGGCCCTTGCGAATCCGGTAGCCGGCGAACTTGCCCGAGTACGGCGTCAGGGTCGTCAGCTCGACACGCTTGAAGCTGGTGGCGATGTCCAGGCTGGCCATCGGGTCGAACGGGTTGAGCGCGCCCTTGATGGTGACGGGCGCATAACGGTCCACCTTGCCCTTGATATCGACCTTGGCCGGGTGTGGCTGGCGGTTGTCGATGGTGCCGATCTGGCCGTTGAGCTGCTGGATGGCGGTGGCGAAGTTGGGCGTCAGGCTGAAGTCGGCGAAGTTGGCCGAGCCATCGTTGATGTCGATGCCACCGATACGGATGCCCAGGGGCTTTTCATTGCTGGCCGGGGGCTTGCCCTGGGGCTTGGCGGCGCCGTTGGTCGGCTGCGGAATCAGCAGGTCATCCACGCTGGTGGTGCGGTCTTCGTTGATCATGAAGCGGGCATAGGGCTGCTGCAGGGTCACCTTGGCAATGCTCAACGCATCGCCGTGGCGATAGTCCAGGCCGTCCACGTTCAGTTGCTGCCATTTGACGAAGTCACGGCCCTTGATGGTGTCCAGGGTATGCAACTGATTGACCTGCGCCTTGCCGGTGACGCTGAACGCCAGCGGGGCGGTGTTCTTCAGGTCCACGTTCAGGTCGCTGCCGAGCATGCCGCTGCGCAGCTCCAGGCGAATGAACGGGCTGATGTAGGCCTGGGCTACCCGCAGGTCGATGTCCTGTGTGCTGACCTTGAGCCGGGCGCTGACCGGTGCCAGGTTGACCTCACCCGATGCCTGCAGCTTGCCCTGGCGGCCGACGCCGCTGTCGAGCTTGAGGGTGAAGGGGCTCTTGTTGAGGCTGTCGAAGTTCTGCAGGTCGAGGTTGAGCGGGCCGACATCCAGCGCCACCGCTTCTTTCTGCGAGCGATCGGCCAGATGAACCTGGTAGTTGCGCAGTTGCACGTCGCGCAGCAGCACCTGCCACGGCTTGCCGGGCGCGGCCTTGGCGCTGGCTTCCTGCGGCGCGGGCCCGGCAGTGGCCGGCTCGGCCTTTTCCTTGGGGGTGGCCTTGGCAGGCTGGCTGGCGAAGAGTTTTTGCCAGTCGAGCTGGCCGTCGGCTTCCAGGGCAGCCCAGGTTTCCAGCTTTTCACTGCGGATCTTGCCGACCGTGACCAGCTGTTTGGCCAGGTCGACCGTGGTTTCACTCACGTCCAGTCGGGCCAGGCGGGCCAACGGGCGACCGTCCGGGGCCTTGATCGCGAAGGGGGCGATGCTGAGCGAGGCGTTGTCCAGCAGCAGCTCGGTTTCCTTCGACAGGTTGAGCTTGTAATGGGTGTCCAGGTTGAGCACGCCGTCTTCCAGCACCAGCGGCAGCGCGTCGCGCACGTACGGCCACCACACCTTCATCTTGCCGTCGGTGACCTTGAGGGTGCCTTCGGAGGCGATCGGTACCAGGCTGATGGTGCCGGCCCAGTCGATGCGCCCGCCCTCTGGCCCGGCAGCCACCAGAGTCATGTCGGCGTTGTCGTCGGGCAGGGTGCTGAGGTTCTTCAGCTCCAGGTTCATCGAGTCGTAGAGGAATTCGATCGGCTCGCTCGGGCGCAGGTCCTGGAAGTGCAGGTAGCCCTCGCTCAGCTTGATGCTGCCGATGCGCAGCGGGAACGGTTCGCTTGCCGGCGTCTCGGGCTTGGGCTCGCTGGGCGGCAGCTTGAACAGCTGGGTCAGGTTCAGGCTGCCGTCCTTGGCGAACAGCAGCTCGGTGCGCGGCTTGTCCAGCTCGACGGCTGCCAGGTGCAGGGCACCGGACCACAGGCTGTCGAGCTGCAGGTTGGCGTAGAGGCGTTCGAAGCCGACCTGCTCTTTGCCGGTCTCGCCGATCTGCAAGCCCCATAGTGTCAGCTCGAGGCTGAACGGATTGAGCTCGATACGCTGGATGTGCGCCGGCACGGTGGCGTAACTGGCCAACTGCTGATTGGCGATGCGCAAGGCTACGCCAGGCAGGATCAGGAAACCGAGGAGGCTGTACAGGGCCAGGCCGGCCAACAAGGCGCCGAGGGCGCGTTTCAATCCTTTGGGCATGTGCGGCGTCGTCTGTCTAGAGCGGGAGTGCTTGGAGTATGGCACGTTAATTCGGTTCCGAAGGTAGTCCGAAATACCGGACTACCTGCGGTTTTTTCCACTTACAGCTGCAGGATCAAGCACTTCAGGGGCGGCTGTCCGTCCAGTGACGGGAAGTCGTCTGCCGGCTTGAGCACCTGCCATTCCCGCACCGGGCGGCCGATCTTCTGTGCGCAACGCAGCACCTGCTCGCGCCAGTCGTCGAGGCCGACCCTGGCCAGGTTGTTGCAGCAGATCAGCACGCCGCCTTCGGCCGTGCTCAGCAGGGCGGGCTTGAGCAGGCTCTGGTAATCACGCAGCAGGTCGACGGTGCCGAACGCGCTCTTGGCCCAGGCAGGCGGGTCGAGCAGTACCAGGTCGAACTCGCGCGGCTCCAGGCGCGGGTAGGCCGGCAGCTTGTGCCCGCGACGCTGGCTGACCGGCAGGCCTGCCAGCTGGCGAATGGCCGGAAAATAGTCGGACTGGATGAACTCCATGGGCGCCAGTTGCGGGTTGAGTGCGCCGTTCTCGCGGCCAACGGCCAGGTTGCCTTCGGCGAAATCCAGGTTGCACACCGCGCTGGCACCTCCGGCGGCAGCGCTCAGGCCTACCCCGCAGGTATAGGCGAACAGGTTGAGCACGCGTTTGCCGGCACTGTGTTGCTTGACCCAGCCACGGGCATTGCGCAGGTCTAAAAACAACAGCGGGTCCTGGCCGGCATGGCGACCGCGCACGCGGTAGTTCAGGCCCCACTCGTGACCGACCAGGTCGGCCAGCGCGGCCTCGCTGGGCTGGTAGACCGGGTCGCGCCGGTCGATGCGGCTGTTGCCCTGGGAGCGATCGTTGTACACCAGCAGCAGTGGCAGGCCCAGTTCGCGCTCGATGTGCCCATGCAGGTCCAGCAGGGCATCGCGCTCGAGGGTGTGGTGAAAGCTCTGTACCAGCAACTGCGGGCCATAGCGGTCGACGGTCAGTCCGCCCGCGCCTTCCTGGCTGCCGTGGAACAGCCGGTAACAGTCGGTGCCCTGGGCGTGCAGCTCACTTAGAAGCTGCTGGCGGGCGTCGAGGGCGGCGCGCAGCGCCTGATTCAAGGAGGACATGCACGTAGCCTTGGTTTGCGGGCGTGCAGTTTAACAGCAGGCGGGTGCCTTGCACCTGTTCAGGCGCAGCCCACTCGCCGCCTGGCCCGGTGCAGCGAACTGTCGCGCATGGCCCAGCGCAGTACCGGCGCCGTGCTGTCGATGCCCAAGCCTACCAGCCGCCGCTTGAGCGGGTGCGGCGTGCGCTCGAGCAGTTCGCCGGCCCAATCGGGCAGCAGGTTGATCCCCGCCTGCATCATCAGGTTGGCCACCGGTTTGGCCAGGCGGCTCGGCGCCGGGGCCTCCAGCAACACACGCACCACTTCGCGGCTGCGCTCGTCGCATACCAGTTGCGGACGCATGGCTTGCAGGTAGTGCGCCACCGCCTGGCGCGAACGCGGCACATTGCGAGCCCCCAGGCGTTCGGCCACCAGGGCGATCTCGGCGTAGTAGGCGTCCTGGTCGGCCAGCGAGAGGTGCGGGTTGCGGTAGCGCAGGTGCGCGGCCATGAAGCTGCTGACTTCGGCCACGTGCACCCAGGTCAGCAGGTCCGGGTCACTGGCGGCATACGGGCGGCCATCGGCCGCGGTCCCCACCACCTGCAGGTGAATGGTGCGTACCTTGTCGATCAGCCATTCGGCGTCGCGGGTGGAGCCGAAGGTGGTGCCGGAGATGAACTGGCTGGTGCGGCGCAGGCGGCCGATGATGTCCTGGCGAAAGCTGGAGTGGTCCCACACCCCGGCCAGGGCCAGCGGGTGCAGCACCTGCAGCAGCAAGGCGCTGATACCGCCGATGAGCATGCTGGGGAAATCCCCGTGCACCTGCCAGCTGATGCTGCGCGGACCGAACAGCCCGGGGTCGCCCTTGGGCTGTTCGAGGTCGAGTTGGCCCAGGGCCAGGCCCGTGAGGCTCAGCAACTGTGTTTCGATACGGCGGCGTAGCGCTTCCATGGGTACCTTGAGGCACCGTCGCCGCGGTGCCGTTCATTGATTCAGGCGTTTGTCGATCAGGCCTTGGACCACGCTCGGGTCGGCCAGGGTCGAGGTGTCGCCCAGGTTGTCCAGCTCGTTGCAGGCGATCTTGCGCAGGATGCGGCGCATGATCTTGCCCGAGCGGGTCTTGGGCAGTGCTGGCGCCCACTGGATCAGCTCGGGTTTGGCAAAGCTGCCGATCTCCTTGCTGACCAGCGCCAGCAGTGCCTGCTTGAGGTGGTCGTCCGGGGTCACGCCGTTCATGGGCGTGACGAAGGCATAGATGCCCTGGCCCTTCAGGTCGTGAGGGTACCCGACCACGGCGGCTTCGGCGATGCTGTCGTGCAGCACCAGGGCACTTTCCACCTCGGCAGTGCCGATGCGGTGCCCGGACACGTTGATCACGTCGTCGATGCGCCCGGTTATCCACAGGTCGCCATCGGCATCGCGGCGCGCGCCGTCGCCGGTGAAGTAGTAGCCCGGCAGGGGTTTGAAGTAGGTGTCGATCATGCGCTGATGATCGCCGTATACGCTGCGGATCTGCCCCGGCCAACTGGCCTTGATCGCCAGCAGCCCGCTGCCGGGGCCCTCGATCAGCGCGCCCTTGTCGTCCAGCAGCACTGGCTGCACGCCGAACAGCGGACGGGTGGCGCAACCGGGCTTGATGTGGCGGGCGCTGACCAGCGGGCTGAGCATGATGCCGCCGGTCTCGGTCTGCCACCAGGTGTCGACGATCGGGCAGCGCTTCTCACCGACTTTCTCGAAGTACCATTCCCAGGCTTCCGGGTTGATCGGCTCGCCCACGCTGCCCAGCAGGCGCAGGCTCTTGCGCGAGGTACCGTCGAGCGGCGCCGAACCTTCGCGCATCAGTGCCCGCAGAGCGGTGGGGGCGGTATAGAAGATGTTCACCTGGTGCTTGTCGACCACCTGCCAGAAGCGCGAGGCATTGGGGTAGTTGGGCACGCCTTCGAACATCAGGGTGGTGGCGCCGTTGGCGAGCGGGCCGTAGACGATGTAGCTGTGGCCGGTTACCCAGCCGACATCGGCGGTGCACCAGAACACCTCGCCGTCGCGGTAGTCGAACACCACCTTGAAGGTCAGGGCGGCCTGTAGCAGGTAGCCGGCGGTGGTGTGCAGCACGCCCTTGGGCTTGCCGGTGCTGCCGGAGGTGTAGAGGATGAACAGCGGGTCTTCCGCATCCATCGGCTCGGGCGGGCAGTCGTCGCCCACCTGGCTGATTGCCTCGTGGTACCAGAGGTCGCGGGCTTCGTTCCAGTCCACTGGGCCGCCGGTGCGGCGTACCACCACCACGCTGCTGACGTCCGGGCAGCTTTGCAGGGCCTTGTCGACGTTGTTCTTCAGGCCAATGCTCCTGGCGCCGCGCACGCCTTCGTCGGCGGTAATCACCGTGCGGCAGTCGGCGTCGAGGATGCGGTCGCGCAGGGCGTCGGGGGAAAAGCCGCCGAACACCACCGAGTGAATCGCGCCGATGCGGGTACAGGCCAGCATGGCGAAGGCAGCTTCGGGAATCATCGGCATGTAGATGCACACCCGGTCGCCCTTTTTCACCCCGCGCTGCTTGAGCACGTTGGCCAGGCGGCACACCTGCTGATGAACCTGGCGGTAGGTGAGGGTGGTGGACTGCTGCGGGTCGTCGCCTTCCCAGATGATCGCCGGCTGGTCGCCGCGCTGAGCCAGGTGGCGGTCCAGGCAGTTGTAGCTGACGTTGAGCTTGGCATCCTTGAACCAGGTTGCCTGGCCCGTGCGCAGATCGCTCTGCTGAACAGCCGACCAGGGGCTGATCCAGTCCAGGCGCCTGGCTTGTTCGGCCCAGAAGGTGTCGGGATCGTCTACGGACTGGCGATACAGGCGCTGGTAGTCGGCCTGGGAGAGTTGTGCCGCCTTGCTGACGGCATCGGCTTCGGGGTAGTCGCTGATATCGAACATTGGGGGGCCCTTTCCTGTTGGATAGGTGTCGCTCCCATCGCGGGCCAAGCCCGCTCCCACGAGGTGTACATCGTACCTGTGGGAGCGGGCTTGGCCCGCGATGGGGATAACAACATCCCGACAGTGTAGCCCTTAGCCCCGGTGACGCCCGCGGAAGTAGTTGATCAGGCCCTGGGTCGAGGCATCTTCGGCCGGCTCTTCGATACCGCCGGTCAGGCGCTGGTACACGCCCTTGCCCAGTTCCTTGCCCAGCTCCACACCCCACTGGTCGAAGGCATTGATGCCCCACACCACGCTCTGCACGAACACCTTGTGCTCGTACATCGCCACCAGCGCGCCCAGGCGCCGCGGGCTGATACGCTCGACCACCAGGGTGTTGCTCGGACGGTTGCCCGGGATCACCTTGTGCGGCGCCAGGCGCTGTACCTCGGCTTCGGCCATGCCCTTGTCGCGCAGCTCGGCCTCGGCTTCGGCGCGGGTCTTGCCGAGCATCAACGCCTGGCTCTGGGACAGGCAGTTGGCGTACAGCCACTGGTGGTGGTCTGCCACCGGGTTGAAGCTCACCACCGGCACGATGAAGTCGGCCGGTATCAGTTGGGTGCCCTGGTGCAGCAACTGGTGATAGGCATGCTGGCCGTTGCAGCCCACGCCGCCCCAGATCACCGGCCCGGTGTCGTGGTCGACCGGGGTGCCGTCCTGGCGCACGCTCTTGCCATTGGACTCCATGTCCAGTTGCTGCAGGTGCTTGGTGATGTTGCGCAGGTAATGGTCGTACGGCAGGATCGCGTGGCTCTGGGCGCCCCAGAAGTTGCCATACCACACGCCCAGCAAGGCCAGCAGCACCGGCATGTTCTGCTCGAACGGTGCGGTCTGGAAGTGCTGGTCCATGGTGTAGGCACCCGACAGCAGCTCCTTGAAGTTGGCGGTGCCGATGGCCAGGGCGATCGGCAGGCCGATGGCCGACCACAGCGAATAGCGTCCGCCTACCCAGTCCCACATCGGGAAGATGTTCTCTTCACGGATACCGAAGGCCACCGCAGCGGCCTTGTTGCTCGATACGGCGATGAAGTGCTTGTACAGCTCGGCTTCCGAACCACCCTGGGCCAGGTACCAGACCCGAGCCGCCTGGGCGTTCTTCAGGGTTTCCAGGGTATTGAAGGATTTGGACGACACGATGAACAGCGTGGTCTCGGCACGCAGCTTGGCCGACAGCTCGTGGAATTCGCTGCCGTCGATATTGGCCAGGTAGTGGCAGCGCACGCCGCGCTGGGCGTAGGGCAGCAGGGCCTCGGAGACCAGCTCCGGGCCGAGGAACGAGCCGCCGATGCCGATGTTGACCACGTCGGTGATCGGCTTTTCGCTGTAGCCGCGCCACAGGCCGTCGTGGATGCGCCCCACCAGCTCGGTGACCTGATTCAGCACCTTGTGCACGTCGGGCATGATGTTCACGCCATTGACGCTCAGCTTGTCGCCCACCGGGCGCCGCAGCGCGGTATGCAGGGCCGGGCGGCCTTCGGAGGCGTTGACGATTTCGCCGGCGAACAGCGACTTGATCGCGTCCTGCAGGCCCACTTCGTTGGCCAGCCCCACCAGCAGGTCGCGGGTCTGGTGGTCGATGAGGTTTTTCGAATAGTCCAGAAACAGCCCGCAGCTGCTCAGGCTGAACTGCTCGAAGCGCTGCGGGTTGGCGTTGAACGCATCGCGCATACTGAAGCCCTGCATGGCGCTGCGGTGTTGCTGGAGCGCCTGCCAGGCGGGCAGCGTAGTGACATCGTGGGGGGTGCGGTAGTACGCCATCGCTGCAGGTTTCCTTGGTACGTGAACTGCCTTTGACACTGGAAAGACGGGCCCGTTTCCAGTGTGGCAGGTTAATTGCCCGGCAGCCCGGCCGGGTGCGTTGTCACTGTTCGTCGAGGTTCAGGTGCAGGTTGTCGATCAGGCGCGTGGCGCCCAGTACCGCTGCTACCAGAATCACCAGGTCGCGGTCGTGCGCCGCTGCCGGGCGCAGGTTCAGCGCCTGACGGATTTCCAGGTAGTCGGGCTTGAAGCCGGCCTCCACCAGTTGTTGCCGACCTTCGGCGATCAGCACCTCGAAGTCACGGCGGCCCTGGCCGATTGCCTGGGCGATCCGGCTCAGGGTGCGGTAGATCGTGGGCGCAGTGGCACGTTGTGCGTCGGTCAGGTAACCGTTGCGCGACGACAGGGCCAGGCCGTCCTCGGCGCGCACGGTCGGCTCGCCGATGATCTGGATGGGCAGGTTGAGGTCGCGCACCAGCGCGCGGATCACCGCCAGTTGCTGGAAGTCCTTCTGGCCGAACACGGCCAGGTCGGGCTGGACCATGTTGAACAGCTTGCTGACCACCGTGGCAACACCCTCGAAGTGCCCAGGGCGGCTGGCGCCACACAGCCCTTCAGACAGGTGCGGCACGCTGACCAGGGTCTGGGACGCCATGCCATCGGGGTACATTTCTTCGACGTTGGGGGTGAACAGCAGGTGGCAGCCGGCCTGCAGGAGTTTTTCCTGGTCGGCGGCGAGGGTGCGCGGGTACTTGTCGAGGTCTTCGTTGGCGCCGAACTGCAGCGGGTTGACGAAGATGCTCGCCACCACGAAATCGGCCCGCTGCGCGGCCTTGGTCACCAGCGCGGCATGCCCGCTGTGCAGGTTGCCCATGGTGGGCACGAAGCCGATGCGCTTGCCCTCGCTGCGTGCGCGGGCGACCGCAGCGCGCAGTTCAAGGATGGTCTTGACGGTATTCATGCGCTGAACCCATGTTCGGTGCCGGGGAAGGTCACGCCCTTGACGGCTTGCACGTAGGCACCGAAAGCACCGGCAATGTCGGGCTGGCCGAGCATGAAGTTCTTCACGAACTTGGGCACGCGGCCGCTGAGCGACAGGCCGAGCATGTCGTGCATCACCAGTACCTGGCCATCGGTGGCGCTGCCGGCACCGATGCCGATGACCGGAATGGTCACGGCCTGGGTGATTTCCGCCGCCAGCTCGCTGGGCACACATTCGAGCAGCAGCATGGCTGCGCCGGCCTGCTCCAGGGCGATGGCGTCGGCGCGCATCTGCCGTGCCTGGTTCTCCTGGCGGCCCTGGACCTTGTAGCCGCCCAGGATGTTCACGGTCTGCGGCGTGAGGCCCATGTGCGCACACACCGGCACGCCGCGTTCGGCCAGCAGGCGAATGGTCTCGGCCAGCCAGGCGGCGCCCTCGACCTTGACCATGTGCGCGCCGGCCTGCATCAGTGCGCCGGCATTGGCGAAGGCCTGCTCGGTGGTGGCGCAGGCCATGAAGGGCAGGTCGGCCAGAATCAGCGCACCCTGGTTGCCGCGCTTGACGCAGGCGGTGTGGTAGGCCATTTCGGCGTTGGTCACCGGCAAGGTGCTGTCATGGCCCTGCAGGACCATGCCCAGGGAGTCACCCACCAGCAATATTTCCACGCCGGCCTGACTCGCCACCTTGGCAAAGGTCGCGTCATAGCAGGTCAGCATGGTTATTTTCTCGCCCTTGGCCTTGAGGCCTTGCAGGGTGGTCAGGGTTACTTCTGGCATGAAAGGAATCCTCGTTCAGGCGCTGTGAAAAACGACTGCGTACAACGCGTGTATTCATCTACTGGAACAGCACATCATCGATTGTGGTGTTTGGAGTACAACCCTGTTCCAGGCCTATATACGCCTTATGCGGCGCCGGGGCGCTGCGGGACGCCTATAGTCGTGAGCACGAAGACTGAAGTCAATTACCCTGTTACCGCATTGTTACGAAGGCGCTGTTACGGGCGTTACCGCGTGGGGGAGCGCCCGGTTACAGGCGCTCGAGGCCAACGAACGGGCATTCTGCCAGCAATCGCGCGAGGGGGCGCTGGTCGGGCAGGCAGAAGTCGCCGGGCACCAGCTCTGCCAGGGGGTACAGCACGAACGGGCGTGCGTGCATGTGATAGTGGGGAACCTTCAGGCGCGGCTCGTCGAGCACCTGATCGGCATACAGCAGGATATCCAGGTCCAGGGTGCGTGGGCCCCAGCGTTCCTTGCGTTCGCGGCCCTGGTCGGCCTCGATGGCCTGCAGGGCATCGAGCAGCGCCAGCGGCGCCAGCGAAGTATCGAGCGCCGCAACCGCGTTGGTGTAGCGCGGCTGGCCAGGCGACAGCGAGTCGCTGGCGTAGAACGACGACACACCGGCCAGTTGCGAACCCGGCAACCGGCCCAGCGCCTCGAGGGCGCTGCGCAGTTGCTGTTGCGGGTCGGCCAGGTTGCTGCCCAGGCCGATGTAGGCACGCACCATGCGGCGTTACTCGCCTGCGCCGTCGGCGCGCTTGCGCTTGCTCGGGCTGCGCTTGCGTTTGCGCGGGCCCGCGCCGTCGTCGCGGCTGCCCAGGTCACGGATCATGTCGCGGCGCTCGCTGTCGTTGCAGTCCTGGTAGTCGGTCCACCATTGGCCCAGGCCGTCGGTTTCCTCGCCCGCGCTTTCGCGCAGCAGCAGGAAGTCGTAGCCGGCGCGAAAACGCGGGTTGTCCAGCAGCAGGTCGGCACGTTTGCCGCTGCGCCGTGGCAGGCGCTCCTGCATGTCCCAGATCTCGCGGATCGGCATCGTGAAGCGCTTGGGGATCGCAATGCGCTGGCACTGTTCGGCGATCAGCTCGTGGGCGGCTTCCTGCAAGGCCGGGATCGGCGGCATGCCACGGCTCTGCAGGCGCAGGGCACGCCCTGGCAGCGCCGGCCAGAGCATGGCGGCGAACAGGAAGGCCGGGGTGACCGGCTTGCCTTGCTTGATGCGCAGGTCGGTGTTGATCAGCGCCTGGCTGATCAGGGTGTGGGTGTAGGTCGGCTGGTCTTCCAGCGCCTGGGCACTGGCCGGGAACAGCGGGTCGAACAGTTGCAGGTCGACCAGCATCTCGAAGGTGTCGGCCGCATAGCCGGACAGGAACAGCTTCAGGGTTTCTTCGAACAGGCGTGCGGCAGGGATTTCGCGCAGCATCGGGGCCAGCTCGCGGATCGGTTGCACGGTGTGCTTTTCGATACCGAAGTTGAGCTTGGCCGCGAAGCGCACCGCCCGCAGCATGCGTACCGGGTCTTCCTGGTAGCGCTGCACAGGGTCGCCGATCAGGCGGATCAGGCGGTTGCGGATATCGTGCACGCCGTTGGCGTAATCGAGAATGCGCTCGCTGACCGGATCGTAGTACAGGGCATTGATGGTGAAGTCGCGGCGCTGCGCGTCTTCTTCCAGGGTGCCGTATACATTGTCACGCAGGATGCGCCCGCTCTCGTTGCGTGAAGAGGTGTGGCTGTTCTCTTCCTCGACCTCGGGATGGTTGGCGCGGAAGGTGGCGACTTCGATGATTTCGCGACCGAAATGGATATGCACCAGCTTGAACCGCCGGCCGATGATCCGGGCGTTGCGAAACTCTGCACGGACCTGTTCGGGGGTGGCACTGGTGGCGACGTCGAAGTCCTTGGGGGTAATGCCCAGGAGTTGATCGCGAACGCAACCGCCGACCAGGTAGGCCTGGTAGCCTGCGTTCTGCAGGCGCTCGACGATGTTCACCGCGTGGCGGCTGAACTGGCCACGTTGCAGTGAATGCTGGCCGCTATTGATCACTTCGGGCGTGGTGCGAATGTGGTGCTGGCCACGCACGGTAGGACGGAATGACTGGAACAACTTCTTCAGCATGGGATGCACTGTTTGAAGGAATGTTCGGCCAAAAACGAAGAATGGCCGCATGATGGGCGGGGATTCTAGCATTTACTCGAAGGATGGTGTAGGCGGGTGCATCGGGCGGGCTGAAAGCCGGAAACTACAAGGGGAGCCGAAGCTCCCCAAGAAGTAGTTGCATGCTCTTATTGTTCTTTTGCCGGGCTTCTTGTTTTTGTTGAGTGCCCTACCCACAAAACCGCAAGGCTTGTGGGTGTTCTCCCTAACCGGGAGTCAAGAGCAAACGGATTGCTTTGGTCGCTGAGGTTGCAGTGATCATGCGATCCAACCAGTTCAGGCCCTGCTTGAGTGCAGTTTTTGTTGTTCTCTGCCTGGTTGTGGGGCAAGCCCCAAATACAACTCCTCTCCAAAAGAATCAGTTAGCTGCGCCTCCGCCGTCTTGTTCTTATTGTGCGTGAGCCGATTCGTCTTATTTTTATTGTCTTTTGCAGTGCTTGTTATTGTTCTTGTACCGAACATATAGCAGGTGCCGTGCCAACTTTTGCAAACCCCAGTAAAACAAGGGGTTAGGCGGTTTTGGGGGCGTTTGGCGGGCATAAAAAAACCGGGGATTCGTTACCGTATGCCCCGGTTTCTGTTACGTGATCAGCGTGAGGTAACATTTTTTTCACACGCCCTGGTGTTACCTGCCGGTAACACCGGTGCGCGTGCTGGCTCAGCTTTCGCTGGTGGCCCCGCTCTTGCGCCGCGGGATACCCAGGCGCTGACGACGTTCCCACAGGCATTTGCGGCTGACACCGAGCTTGCGGGCCAGCTCGGTCTCGGTCATGTGGTCCTGGTGTTCGAGTACAAAGTGCTGGAAGTAGTCTTCCAGTGACAGGTCCTCGGTCGGTTCGTGGCTGGTGTTGCTGGCGGCGCCGCCGGCAGACGGCAGGCCGGCGAACACGTCATCGTCTTCCAGGTCGGCCAGCTCGATGTCGATGCCCAGCAGGTCGGCAGAGATTTCCGGGCTTTCGCACAGGATCACCGCGCGCTCCACGGCGTTCTCCAGTTCTCGCACGTTGCCCGGCCAGGAGTAATGACGAATGGCCTGTTCGGCGTCATGGGCGAACTTCAGGTCGTTGCGCCCGATGCGTGCGCTCTGGCGGGCGAGGAACGCATTGGCGATCTCGTTGACGTCGGCGCCACGCTCGCGCAGGGCGGGCAGCTTGAGGGCGATCACGTGCAGGCGATAGTAAAGGTCTTCGCGGAACTGGCCGACCTTGGCCAGGTTCTTCAGGTCGCGGTGGGTGGCGGCAATCAGGCGCACATCGACCTTTTGCGATTGCACCGAGCCCACCCGTCGGATCTCGCCTTCCTGCAGTACGCGCAGCAAGCGGGCCTGGGCTTCGAGCGGCAATTCGCCGATCTCGTCGAGAAACAGCGTGCCCCCGTCGGCCGCTTCGACCAGGCCGGCACGGCCGGCGCTGGCGCCGGTGAACGCGCCCTTTTCGTGACCGAATAGCTCGGACTCGATCAGGCTTTCGGGGATCGCCGCGCAGTTGACCGAAATCATCGGCGCCTTGGCCCGGCGTGACAGGTTGTGCAGCGCGCGCGCCACCAGCTCCTTGCCGGTACCCGATTCACCCTGGATCAGTACATTGGAGTCGGTGGGCGCGACCTTGCGGATCTTGCCGTACAGGTCCTGCATCGGCGGGCACGAGCCGATGATGCCGATTTCGCCATTGGCATTGCCCGGCTTGTCCGCCGGGGCCGCCTTGGCGCCGGCGCTGCTGCGCTCGGCAGGGGCGGCGGGGGCGTTCTGGCGGTCGCGCAGGATGCGGGCGACGGCCTGGAGCATCTCGTCGTGATCGAAGGGCTTGGCGATGTAGTCCACTGCGCCCATCTTCATCGAGTCGACGGCCGAGCGCAGGCTGGCGTAGCTGGTCATGATCAGCACCGGCTTGCCTTCGCCCAGCTTGATCAGCTCGGTACCCGGTGCGCCGGGCAGGCGCAGGTCGCTGACAATCAGGTCGAAGCTCGGAATGCTGAAGCGTTCCTGGGCCTCCTGTACCGAGCCGGCTTCGCTGACCTGGTACTGGTTGCGTTCGAGCAGGCGACGCAAGGCCGAGCGGATGATGGTTTCGTCTTCGACGATCAGAATATGCGGCATTGATTCAATTCTCTCGACGGTCTCAGTTCACAGCGGACGTCGCTACGACATGACGCGGCAGGGTCACACGGATCCGGGTGCCACGCTGGCTTTGAGTATCGGCCGGGCTGTCGATGGTGATTTGTCCATAATGCTCTTCCACGATGGAATAGACCAGAGCGAGCCCCAGCCCGGTGCCTTCGCCCGGATCCTTGGTGGTGAAGAAGGGTTCGAACAGCCGGTCCATGATGCTCTTCGGAATGCCGCTGCCTTCGTCCTCGACGATCAGGTCGACGGTGTGCTCGCTGGCTTCGCTCTTGACCCGTACCGCCGTGCCGGCCGGCGATGCATCGCGGGCGTTGGACAGCAGGTTGATGAGTACCTGCGCCAGGCGCTGCGGATCGCCGTCGACCCAGTGCTCGGGGTCGCACAGGTTGAAGAACTGTACTTCGAAATTGCGCCGGTTCAAGGCCAGCAGACCGATGGCATCCTGCGCCACTTCGGCCAGGCACACCGGTTCGTCACTGTGCTGGTGGCTGCCGGCGTGGGCGAAGCTCATCAGCGACTGGACAATGCGCGAGATGCGTTTGGTCTGCTCCAGGATCTGGCTGCTCAGCTCGGTGATCTCGCCGTCGTCCTCGCGCTCTTCACGCAGGTTCTGCGCCAGGCAGGCGATGCCGGTGACCGGGTTGCCGATTTCGTGGGCGACCCCGGCGGCCAGGCGGCCGATGCTGGCCAGGCGCTCGGAGTGCACCAGCTTGTCTTCGAGCATCTGGGTTTCGGTGAGGTCTTCCACCAACAGCACCAGGCCGCTGTTGCCAGGTGCCAGGGGCTCGTCGATGGCCGCCTTGTGCAGGTTGAGCCAGCGGGTCTGCCCGTCCAGGCCCAGGCGCTGCTTGTGCAGGTGCTCGTCGGGCACGTTGATGAACCCCAGCAACAGGCCGCGCCAGGGTTCGCCGATGGTGGTCAGGCGCGAGCCGACCACACGCTTGGCGGGGATGCCGGTCAGCTCTTCCATGGCCCTGTTCCACATCAGGATCTCCTGATCCTTGGCCAGCGAGCAGACGCCCATGGGCAGCTCCTGCAGGGTCTGGCGGTGGTAGCGGCGCAGGGCATCGAGCTCGGCGGCCAGGCCGGTGAGGCGCGAGTGATAGTCTTCCAGGCGGCTCTCGATGAAATGGATGTCTTCGGTCACGTAGTTCTCGCTACCCGACTTGTACGGCAGGAAGGTCTCGACCATGTCCTGTGCCACGCTGGGGCCCATCCTGTCTCTTATACACATCTGACGCTGCCGACGATCTACTCTGTGTAGAT
>OLII01000125.1_pt1 | contig 28197 bp, 47 predicted proteins | sample 1609481 | NCBI WGS metagenome assembly OLII01 (sample SAMN05416859, study PRJEB24817) | seawater metagenome | isolation source: Sea water | place: Canada:Atlantic | collected 2013-11 | reverse complement strand
TCTACACAGAGTAGATCGTCGGCAGCGTCAGATGTGTATAAGAGACAGGTGAAGACCTAGCTGAAAGTTTACGTGAAGAGTTAGAACTTGTAATCGGTGCTTCACATGAATTTGATCAAGAACTATTTTTAAAAGGTGAATTATCACCTGTTTACTTTGGTACTGCATTAGGTAACTTTGGTGTAGATCATATGTTAGATGGTTTAACAAAATGGGCCCCAGAGCCATTATCTCGTCAAACAGCTGAACGTGAAGTTGAAGCAAAAGAAGAAAAGTTCTCAGGCTTTGTATTTAAAATACAAGCTAACATGGATCCAAAACATCGTGACCGCATTGCATTTATGCGTATTGTATCGGGCAAATATAGCCAAGGTATGAAAATGGATCATGTTCGTTTAGGTAAAAAAGTAAGCATCTCAGATGCGGTAACTTTTATGGCTGGTGATCGTGCTCGTGCAGAAGAGGCTTTTGCAGGTGATACAATAGAAGAAGCTAGAGAACTAGCAGAAGCACGTAGAAAGGAAATAATTAATGAGTTGATGGAAGATGAGGACGGTTTAGTATTTGACCTTAAAAGAGATAACCTAGACCCATTAACCGAAATATCAAACGATATTAAAATCACTGAAACAATGGTATCTTATGATTCTTTGGAAGATGTAGAGGATTATTATGATGTAAACTAAAAACAATGAAAAGAATATTAGAAGTACAAAAACAAATTGGAGTTCTTGGCAAAGATGCTAAGAATCCTTTTTTCAAGTCGCAATACTTGGATTTAAACAAATTACTAATCCACGTAACGCCATTACTACATGAAAACGATTTAGTGTTAATGCAACCTATTGAAAGTGGAATTGTAACGAGTAAGATTATAGATTCTAAAACTGGTGATGTATTAGCTGAAAGCGGAATAGCTTTACCTAATATACAAGACCCACAAAAATTAGGTTCGGCAATCACGTACTTTAGAAGGTACACATTAAAAAGTTTATTGGCTATTGCAGAGGGTGACGATGACGCAAATTTAGCTAGTCAACCAGAGTTAATAGAACTAACAGCCCAAGCAGCACAAGAGAACGCACAAAGGGGGGTAAGTATTGAGCAAATGAAAACGCTTTATAAAATGACAAAAGACCAAGAGTCTAAGTATAATAAACTTTTAACCAATGAAGGGTAGTAAAGAGTTTTTTGAGGAGTTAATGGATGGTGAGGAGTATGCAGTTGTTATGACACGGCTGCAAACTTACCACCAAATAGACGACCACATAAAAGAACAATCAACTTTAACCGTAAGAGTTAAGAGTTGTCAGTATGATGAAGACGAAAAGCATTGCAAGTTGGTAAAGGCTATTTCAAAAGCTAAGAAGCAGTTAAGAGATTACGAATTTGAAATAAACAATGGAAAAGCATCTAAGTAATATTACCACTATTATTGAAACTTACAACGATTTATCAGCTCCAGATGCAGTTAGTGTATCTGGACTTTTAAAAGAGCTTAGTAGTGAACTATTTTATTTAGAGAAACACCGAGCAGACTATTTTAATAAGCACGCTGCAATAATGTTTGAAGAGCAAAGCAGTGCAGCAAAAGCAAAAATTAAAGCGGATCACGAAGTACCAGAGATTTATCTACTAAGAAGGATAATGAACGCAGCGTATAGAGTATGTGATTCTATGAGAAGTACAATATCAAGTTTAAATAAAGAAAAATAAAATGGAATTACAATTAGAAGGGACTATTAAATTAGTTGGCGATTTACAGAGCTTTGACTCTGGGTTTAGTAAAAGAGAATTTGTTATAACAACATCGGAACAATACCCCCAGGACGTAAAGTTAGAGTTTGTAAAAGATAAATGTAGCTTATTAGATAGCTACCCACAAGGTACAAAAGCAAAGGTTAGCTTCAATGTCAGAGGTAATGAGTACAACGGCAAATACTACGTTAATTTACAAGCGTGGAAGATTGAGAAAGTAGGTTCAGCGGCACCAGTACCAAAGACTCCAGAAGCAATAGCGCAAAGCAATGACGAGGACGATATACCGTTCTAGCATTACAAATACCCCCACACTAAAGCCTATCATTAAATTGGTAGGCTTTTTTATTGACATTATATTTAAAACCTTTGACCAAATAGTAAAACCCTGTTATGTATTCGCCCTGTATCTTTGTTGAAACAAATCAAAGCAAATGAAACACTTGATAAACAACCACATTAAAAACTACGCTACCAAATTAAAGGAAGGGCAAAAAGTAAGCCTTAGCAGCGTTCAAAATTATTTAAGGACAAAAGGTATTAGAATATCATTAGGAGCCCTTAAAAAGCGTTTTATTAACCTTAAAATTAAATTATAGGCTATGACAAGAGTAAAACCAAAAAACAGATACTTTGAAGCGGTTAAAAGTTTATTAATTTCTGGGTACGTTTTTAGACCAGACCATGAGTATAGGGATATTGCCGCAACAATTTTGCGCATGATCCACAAGGGGAAGTTTAACTCAGAGATACAGGATGAGTTATATTGGAGGCACGACATACCTTTTCACGGAGGAGCAAATAGTACCGTACATCAAAAAAAAGAAATATTTAGTGTTTTTAGAATTATTCACGCAGAAAAAATTTTAATGAGATGAGTTTTTATAACACAATAAACGAAACAGGCGAACAGCTAAAAGAGTCTACAAAGAAAACGGGCAACCAATGCGAAAGGATATTAGATTTTTTTAAAAAGAATGATACCCAGCTATTAACACCGCCACAAATACGAGGCTATGTATTTGGTAATTCAGTTCCATTAACATCTGTTAGGAGAGCCGTAACCGACCTAACTAATGATGGAAAGTTAACTATGACACCAGTAATGCGAAAAGGCGAATACGGCAAGATGAACCATTGCTGGAAATTAAACGATAATTTAAAACCTCAATTAGATATATTCAATGACTAAAATAGATATAGAATTTTTAGAAAAGTGTATGCCAACGGAAAACAGAAAGGTATTCTTTGTACCATATAGTTTATGGGGTAGCCACTTAGAAACTATTAAGCAATTACAAAATAAAGGTTATTCGCTATCGGTTAGCCAAGTGGATAGCTTAGACAATATTTAAGAAGTGTGTTTAAAAGGAGCTGCCTATTTTAACAAAGTCTTGGGATTTTTATAGGTGGCTCCGCTTTGACTAAATTATGGAAACAACAAGATCACACACGTACAGTAGGTACGTACATACAGTAACCAAAGGCGAATATAAAGGTCTGAGGTTAACGGAAGAAGTAAGCGCAAAGGGTAGTATATTCACCATTGGCATTTATGACAAACACAATAAAGAGTTTAAAAGTTTGAAACAAGTGTTTGATTATTTGGATAGTAAATAGTATTTTTGCTTAGATTGTAACAGCCTCTCAAGTTCAGTTACAAGTAAAAAATTTTAAAAACCGTTAAGGATTCGAGTTGAGAGGCGAATTTTTAACGGTTTTTTTATGGATAAAATTATGATTACAGAAGAAACAAAACAACTTCAATTAGAATTTATTGGAAAAGGACAAGTAAGAGGGTTTAAATTCACCCAAATTAACCAATCATTGTACGGTTTTTTGTACAAAGTAGACTCAGGTAATAGTATCTATTACGAAGTATTTAGAAAGCGTCTAAATACGCAATATAATTGTATTAGCTATCCCAGTGATAAATCATTCGGTATATGGGCATGGACTACACCAAGTTTTAATAAGGCGGTAGATATGTTTAATAACTTAGATAGGTTTGAAACTAAGGAGGTAGATAATGGCTAAAGGTAAAAAGACTTTTATATTCTATTCTGATTGGATTAATATGATAAAGGAGATGCCTAATGAAGATGCTGGTATTCTTTTAAAACATATTCTAGAGTACGTAAACGATGAAGATCCTGTTACCGATAACCTACTAGTTAAGATGGCTTTTGGACATATGAAACCTATGTTAAAAGCCGATTTAGATAAGTGGGATAATATTAGAGAAAAGAGAAAAGAAGCAGGTGCTAAGGGGGGTAAAGCAAATGCTAAGCAAAAGCAAGCAAATGCTAAGCAAGTGGAAGCCGTTAATGATAATGTTAATGTTATTCTTTTAGAAAAAGAAACAAAAGAGCAAGAAGAAACATTTAATAAGTTTTGGAACTATTACGATAAAAAAAGAAATAAGGAAAAAACAAAAAAAATATTCTTAAAACTAAATGATGACGAATTAGAATTAATTAGAGTTAATTTGCCTAGATATTTAGAGTCAACTCCTGATAAGCAATACCGTAAAGACCCTGATGTTTATTTACGTAATAAATGTTGGAATGATGAAGTTATTAAACCTAAACCTATTAAAATTGATCGTTTGTAATGGAAGAACTAGAACCAGAATATAATCCTTTTGACAACTTAAAGGATAGAAAAGAAGTAGGTAAAAACGGTTTTGATCCAATAAAAATACAAAGTGATAGTTTTATAGACCTAAACACCAAGATAAGCCACCCACCCACGGCAATTTCAATTGGTAGTTATGATTACCGAGGTATGCAGTACCCTATCCCTTTTGGTTCTTATGGCGATATTAGTTGCATAGTAGGAGCCAGTAAGAGTAAGAAAACCTTTTTTAAGTCAGCCGTAATAGCTGCATACATTGGCGGTAATTCAATAAACTACTTTAGTAATATGATTGGCCATGAGTCAGTAGGTAAGTACGTTATAGACATTGACACGGAGCAATCAAGATTCCATAGCCAAAGAGTATTTAAACGCGTCCAGGAGATGACAGGAATACCCCACGAATTATACAAAGGTTTTTCATTAAGGGAATACACACCACCTCAAAGAATGGAATTTATAGAATGGTTATTAAATGAATCGGAATACTCTGGTAACATTGGCTTAGTTTCAATTGATGGTTACGCAGATTTAGTTACCGACTTTAACAACATAGACCAAGCAAGCGAACTAAGTAATAAGCTAATGAAATGGAGTAGCGAGCAACATTGCCATATAACAGGAATATTACACCGTAACTTTGGGACACAAAAACCAGTAGGTCACGTAGGTTCGTTTATCCTAAAGAAAGCTGAAACAGTTGTATTTGTAGAAAGTGACGAGAATGGATTTGCGAAGGTTACTTGTGAGTATTCAAGAAACATTCCATTTGCAGATATTAGTTTTGGAATAGATATCAATCATTTACCTTTTAAGGTTGACGACATAGTAAAAGAAGTGTTGCAAGATAAAGCCCCTTTCTAATGCAAGAAGATAAACTACAAAAGGTTTTTAAGTTTCTTAGAGGGATAATAACCGAGAAGTCAAAAGAAGCGGTCAACGAATCGGATCCAGATAAATTTATTAAGTGCATTGAGTATGGGGGGGCTTTAACCAATGGTTTGCACGAGTTGGAAAACATAGTAGCTGAGAATAATCATTTACATATCCAATTACAAAAGGAGCAATGGCATAGGAAACAAGCAGAACGGAAACTAGCATACCTACAATCCGAACATGATGAAGCAATAAAAAGAATTAGTAAATTGATTAAATAGTTAAAGCATTTGACCAAATAGCCAAAGCCTAATAGATACAAGATAGCGATATTTGTAAAAACTAAAACAATGGACAAAGAATTAGAGTTAAAAAGATTACATCAAGGGGTTAGAGCAATTGAAATGATAGACTACCATGAGGGGCAATATGACGGTTTTGTATGGAACTACCAATATGAGTTCCAAGAACGTCCAGACCTAGTCAAGCATCATAAGCGAATGGCTGAATGTGAACTAAGATGTGTAAGTAGGTTAAAGAAAGTTTATACCGCTATGGGGTTTAATAAAAACTATGGCAAGCACTAACGTTGAGTGTATGAGTAGTGGCACATACACCTAACCTTTGAATTATGCCACAAACTTTAACGTGCCATTACTTATACACATTGTTGTGTGTAGTATCGGTTTAAAACAACGAAAATGAAAATATTACACATTACCCCAAGTAGCAATGGTTATGAAGAAGTGGAACTTTTAGCAAACCGAATTAATAGAAAAAACAGCCTTGCACTTATTTTGAAAAACGGACAAGAGTGTATGACTGGTGGACACCTGATAAACGACACTCCTGACATTAGGGCTGTTTTGGATTCAATGCCACGAGATAAACAATATGACTTTGTGACTATGTTTAAATGCGACCCTTTTGCTAAAAGTTATGCGGAAGAGTAGCTATTACACACAACGTTACTGTATGTTTTGGATTTACGGATATAAATTAAAGGAAAAATATTATGTATAAAATAACTAAAAGCAAAACCGACCAAACAAAAGGAAGGGTTTCAGTATTAAGAAATGTATGGGATGAAGGAAAATATGTAGGTCCGTATGCCACATATCACATATTGATTGAAGACCCTGATAAATACTTCTTCATTAAGATTAACCGAAAAATGGTAGTAACCGATGCCTCTTATGATATAAATGAATTAATAGAGGAGAACGGGTTTAAGGACGTACAAGGTTTTGCGGATGCTTACCGAGATTTTAAAGGCTACACAGAGTAAATGTAAAATATACATTGTGTTGTGCTGCTGAACGATAGTGAAGGTACGTTTTAATGCAGCCCAACGCTCTGGGTATGGAGTCGGTTTTTTACGGATTTGAAACACTAAAACAATATTATGAAATTAGAAGATTTATTAAGAATGGCTTTCAATGACGGGAAGCGATACGGACAAGGAAACACAAACCTAAACTTTAAGCAACATTTTGAAAGTAAGGAGTATATTGAAGCTATTAAATTAGTAAAAAACTGCTCTATACCTCTTGTTAGCGAATGTGTTACATGGACTACTGACGAGGTATTAAACATAATTGAAGAGAATGAACACTTAGACGACCTTAGAATGTTCTTTACTGAACATGGTCGCTAACTGGTGCTATGTGTAGTTGAAAAAATTAAACAAAGCGGTAACCATTACTAACATTGGAGATAATTACAAAAATATATAGATTCGTAATTAATTAGTTTAATAATTTAGTTTAAAATTTTAAATGGAACACGTAACAATATTAGAAACAAAGCTGCCAACGCTAAATGAATACATCAACGTAGAGCGTACAAATAGATACGCAGCTGCATCTTTAAAGCGAAAATATACAAACACACTAGCAAAGGAATTGAATGGCTTAGAACTACCTAAAAATACTAAATTCAATATTACATTAGTATGGTATGTAAAAGATAACCGAAAGGATCATGATAACATTGCTTTCGGTATTAAGTTTATACTAGATGGAATGGTTAAAGCTGGAGTTTTACAAAACGATAACCCAAGATACATTGGTAATATAAGCCATCAATTTAAAATAGATAAACAGGAAAGAATAGTATTAATTTTAGAAGAAACAAAATGAACAACTTTTTAGAACTAACAACAGCATTGAGTCAAGTAGTATTTGGCATTATAATTATATTCACTTTATACTGGGCTATGTTCGGTTTAATAGTATTAGCATCAAAATTTAAAAAAGATCCAATACCACCTAGGTACGAGATAGTAAGCCTAGGGGGTGTGTATTGGGTTATTAAAAGAACTGACGTACCAAAGTACTACAACCATAAAACAAGAGATTTTAATAACCTTAGATTTGCAAGTAAGTATGATAGTGAACAGTTAGCGTATTTGAATATGGTAAGTCTAAAATAGTTTAATCTAATTTTATTTATATTTGCGTATGAAATTAATACAAAGCATTTATAAAGACTACAACGAGTATTTAAAGTACGTTGAAAGTAAAACTAATGGCAATGTATTTTCAGAGGATATTTTAAGTGCAGCAATTAGCAACATTTACAACGTTATTAGGTCTGGTAAAAAAAAGGAGTGCGAGATATCAAAAAAAGGACAGATAAACAAAGGTTACTTTTATAAGTGTTTATCAACCTCGATAGCTAACTACCATAGAAAAGAACCTATAAAGGTTGAAATTAAAGAGCGTGACGACTTCAATTTAGAAACAAATACAGATATAGTAGAAGTGGATTTTAAAAGCCTTAACGAGCGATTAAATAAGTTTAGTAAATTATCTGAGGATAACGCTTTCCATGTATCGGTATTTAAGTATGTCAACTATGGGAATGTTAAAGTATCACCATTGAGCCGAATAACTGGAATAAACCCCAAGAGGCTAAAGGACAGCAAAGATTTTATGAATTTAATAGTACAAAGATGGCTAAAAGAAGAACAAAGAAAGCAAGCCCTAAAGGATTGGGCGACACCGTAGCAGAGGCAATAGACAAACTACCAGAGCCAGTAGTGACATTTGGAAAGAAAGCAAAAATGAAGTTACTAGGATTAGAAGATTGCGGATGCGCAAAGGATAAGGAAAAGTTAAATAAATGGTGGAGGGGCGTAATAGGTCAGCCAGTTAACCTTCCAACCGATGAGGAAATAGATTACCTAGCGGAACATTTACCAGGTCACATAAAAAGGCGAGAAATGAGCATGGGATTAGTAAGAATATCGGATAGGTTATTTAACACTGATTCAGGTAATAGAATTGGTCAATGTGGACCATGTGCCAAAAACCATTTAACCAAACTAGAAAAAGTTTATAATCAGTATAAATAACAATTAAAACTATAACTATGAAAAAAACAGTATTAATAGCATTTGCCTTAGTAGCTTTGGCATTTGCAAGTTGTAAAAAAGATGAGGTAATAGAACCAGAACAAACAACCGATAGCCGTTTGTATGGCGATTGGGTATTTGTACATATAGAATTTTCTAACGGAAACATAGCTACATTTATGGAGGATTGGAATTTCACTCCTGATTCAGTAAGTACACCTTATGCAACTTTAGGTTATATCGCTAATGGAAGTAGAATGATTATTGAGCAGACTGATACTTTAACTTATTTAATTAGAAATCAAGAATTAAATATGATTGACGAGGGCGGAAATAATTTAGTATTTACACGTAAGTAATGGTAGAGTTTAAGTCATGGTTTGAATACAACAAACCTAAACAGGAAGCAATACAATTACCTGATGGATCTTATGTTAATTTAGAGGAGAAAGATGAGTAAAGAAGTAAGAGAATATACCAGAGAAAATATGTACAGTATTGACTTATCTAATAATATTAGATATACAGCTAAATTTGGGGAGCTTATACAAGCGCAATACCAAACTGATGGAGTTTTTAAGCCTCATTTAACTATGGAGGAGTGGGTAGAAAAAGTCAATAAAGAAAAAGCCAATAAAGAAATATGAAAGAATTTTGATTTATGGGAAGGAAAAAACTAATTGAAACACCAGAGAAGATGTGGGAGCTTTTTGAAGCCTATAAAAAGGAAGTTAAAAGCAACCCTCTTATAGTGCATGACTTTGTAGGTCGAGATGGTGACGATGCTTATAGAAAAAAAGAAAAGCCTTTAATATTAGTAGGATTCTACAATTTTTGTAGGCGTAATGCGTCAGACGTGCATCATTACTTTGAGAATAGGAATAAGAGTTATAATGATTTTGGGGGCATCTGCCGCGCGATTAAAGAAGAAATTAGAGAAGATCAGATAGTTGGAGGCATGGCGAACATATACAACCCAAGCATTACCCAACGTTTAAATAACCTAGTAGACAAGCAACAGCACGAAGTAAAAACAGAACAACCTTTATTTGGAGAAGATGATTGATAACGCAGGGAATATATTAGCCTCAATAATATTATGGGGTATAGGTGTTACTATTTTTTCATCGCTATTGTTTTGGATGGGTGTTTTTATTAATAGCCTATTAGAATGGGGTTGGAGTAACACAATTAAGTCAATTAAATCTGTATTCTTTAGACTCTAAAAACCAGTAACTTAGTCTAAAGGTTACAGTAGCAAAACAAAAGAGATATGATAAACTTTGCAGATGTAGAAAACGAAAATGTCAAAATAATACACCATTCAACTTCTTCAATTATAGAGATTAATATTAATGAAGGAGATGAATCAAATAATATAATGCTTGATTACGAACAATGGCACAATATATTAGTTTGTATTTATAAGATAAGCACCATAGATGAATAACATTGTTTAAATACACAACAGCAATAAAGAAACTACGCAAACTAAAAAAGCGTAAGAAGATTATACAAGGGGGGACTATAGGAACTTTAGCAAATAAATTGTATCTTTAACGCATGGATGAACACTATGTATATGCTCATGTAGGTCACACAACAATGGAAGTGTTTTACATTGGAGCAGGTAAAGGTAGAAGGTGTTATGATAAAAGACATAACCAAGATTGGATAGATAGGCTAGAAGGTGAGGGAGGTAGAGATGTTATTTTCCTTAAATCTAATCTAACCAAATCTAAAGCTATGCAACTAGAACAAAAGATTATAGATATATATGGGTTGGATAGGTTAACTAATAAAACATCTAACAGAGGTAATCAAACATCATTTAAAAAGAATCAAACACCTTGGAATAAAGGATTGAAGAATTGTCAAGATCACCCAACAAAGAAAGTTAAGATAGATGGTGTAGTTTATAATTCTATTGTAGGTTGTATTAATACTCTTGGTATAGGTAGAACAACATTTTATAGATGGGTTAAAAAAGGTAAAGTAGAATATGTTTAGATATACAACCGCTATTAAAAAGCTTCGTGCATTAAAAGCACGTAAAAAAATTATACAGGGTGGTACTTCGAGTTTGCCCCTTCATTAATTTGGAGGGGCTTACTCATTTTCAGCAGGAAAAACTTTCGGCATACTCCCTTTGCTAATTGACCAAGCTATTAAAACACCTAACCTAGAGATTAGCGTAGTATCTGAATCAATACCACACCTAAGGAGGGGAGCGGTTAAAGATTTCATTAAGATAATGCAATGGACTAACCGTTGGATTAGTGACCACTACAATAAAACCTTACTAAAGTACACATTCGCTAACGGTTCTTACATTGAGTTCTTTAGCGCAGACCAGGACGATAAGTTAAGAGGTGCAAGGCGTCACGTTCTGTATATTAACGAGGCTAACAATGTAACTCTAAACGCTTACAATGAGCTATCAATTAGAACCTCACAGGATATATGGTTAGATTTTAACCCGACCGCTCAATTCTGGGCGCATACAGAAGTAGAACCAGACAACGACAGCGAACTTATTATATTAACCTACCTAGACAATGAGGGGCTACCTGATACAATTGTACAAGATATAGAAAGCAAAAGAGAAAAGGCAAAGACTAGTGAGTATTGGAGTAACTGGTGGAACGTTTACGGCTTAGGCAACATAGGAAGCCTTGAGGGGGTTGTATTCAATAACTGGAAACAGATTAGCCAACTACCAAACGAGGCAAGGTTATTAGGTTATGGTATGGACTTTGGGTATAGTAATGATCCGTCAACTTGTATAGCGGTTTACAAGTACAACGATCAAATTATATTGGATGAGGTAATATATCAAAAGGGGTTACTCAATAGCGATATAGTTAGACTGCTTAAATCAAACGATGTTAGAAATATCATATATGCTGATAGTGCAGAACCTAAATCAATAGCAGAGATTAGGGCTAGTGGCTTCCAAATACGAGGAGCAGACAAGGGTAAAGATTCTATTAACTATGGCATAGGTATAATGCAAGAAATGGGCATACTTGTAACGGCTAAAAGCACCAACCTAATAAAAGAACTAAGGGCTTACACTTGGCAAAAGGATAAAACAGGGGCAGCACTTAATAAACCTATTGACGCATTTAACCACTGCATAGATGCGGCAAGGTATTTTTGTATGATGAAATTTGGTAATAAGTCCTCAGGCAAATACAACATATACTAATTTGCACATTTACCTACATTTTACCGTTATATAAGTATGGTAAAGGAAATAATCATTCCAGAAGATTTAACAGAAATAAGTACAGCTAAAGTATTGGCATTACTTAGTGCTGAAATGGAAGCCGAAAACGACCAAGAGCGAATAGATTTAGTGGTTTCAATTGCTTGTGAGGTTTCTGAAAAGGTTGTAGCCGCAATGCCATTAGAATATAAAGTTGAAATAGCAAACGAAATAGGCAAAGCACTTAATAAACCATTGCCCGTAGTTGAGTCAATACACGTAGACACTAAAGAACTAAAGCTAATTACTAAATGGGATAGTATTACTTACGGGGAGTATATAAGTATGGATGAGTTAGTAAGACCTAATCATAAAGACGATATTAAAACCCATGAAGATGCTTGTTATTTTATGGCAGTTGCTTACCGTGAATATGAAGGTGAAACCATTAAACGGTTTACAGGGGGTGAAAATCCTAGTGATTTTATAAACTCTAACGCAGCCCAATATTTATATGCGGTGAATCAATTTTTTCAATTAAAGAAAAGAATAATAGAAGCTCACCCAACAATGCAAGGTCAAAAAGGAGAAGGGGAAGCAGATCCTCTTCAAAGCGATTGGGGTTGGTTTGGAGTTACAGATTCATTAGCAAATGGCGACCTATTAAAGCACACAGAAATAACAGAGCTTCCAGTAGGTGTAGTTATGAAGAAGTTAGAATTTAACGCGCAAGTTAAACAGCGTGAAAACTTAAAGAGGATAAAAAATGGATTACGGGCTATATAACGCAAACGAGATAATAAGCAGTAAACTAAGACAGTGTGGTATCAGCACCATTACTTTTGGTGCTCCTGATGAGTTGGATAATAACAAAAACACTATTATGCCACTAGCCCACATGGTTTTAGATGGTAGTTTAATGCGTGATACCACTCAAATATACAATTATCGTATTGCGGTAGTTGACTTAGTAGATTCAAATGATATAAGCCCTAGAACCGTATTTAACAACTTAACTTTATCTGGTAATAAAGAAGACATATTTCACGATTTAGCCGAGAGAATAAACAAGTTTAAATCTTTAATCAGGCAAGACTTGGATATAATAGAGAGTACCGATGAAATTAATTTAGATACTATTTCGGATCAAGGGCAAAACGCTTTGTTAGGGTATGAATTTACCTTTAGTATTACGGTAGAATCTGCAGGAATATGTTAAGTAACGAAACCATAAAGGCTGTTAATGATTGGGGCGATGACATTGTTAAGTTCGCCAAGATTAACATAGGTGACAAGAACCGTACCCGAACGTCTAAAATGACGGGTAAGAAGCGCAAAGGCAAAATAGATAGCACAGGGAAATTAAGAAAGTCTTTTAGTCAGGAAACTACTGAAATGGAGAACAGCTTTAAAATGGCTATTTCAGCAGAAGATTACGCACAAGATGTAAACGATGGAACTAAAAGAAGAACTACCGAAGCACAAGCACTAAGATGGGTAAAGGAAAAGCCTATAAGATTTAGGGAAGGCAATAAGTTTGTAAAGGCTACCGAAGCACGTAAAAGAAACTTTGCAAAGTTTGTAGCTTGGAAGGTTAGCACTATCGGAAGTGATTACACTGGTTACCTGGACGAAGCAATAGCAGACGCAACTACAAAGCACGAAGATAAAATAACAGAGGCAGCCTTTAGAGATGTAGAAGCAGCAGCAGAGGCAGCATTAAAAAGTTTAAACAATGGCACAAGCTAATATTATAAGAGTTGATAACGGGTACTATGAAACAATGTTTGATGGTAGGCCAGATGTGTTTAATTCGTTTAACGTTGAGGTGTTCATATGGGAAGGCGATTTGGTTTCTGATAAACCAGTTAGCCCTACATTATCCTTAACGGTGGCATCAGAATATCAAGCCGAAAATTTAAGGTATGCAGGATATTTTGATTTAGGTAGATACGTACAACCTTACTTAGACTTCTTACCAAAAACAGGGGACTACCAAAAGGGGGTATGGGTAGAATATGAATATACACGTAATGGAGTTGTTGGAGATACACCTATACAAAGTATAACATTATTTGCTTTATTAGGTGCAAACAAATACGAATTAGGAGGTACGACACCTACTGGACAATCACTATTTAACGGGGTTGTAATGGGTTGTAATAGTAATGAGTTAACGTGTCACCCTGATAGCGATTTATTAGCACCTATTTATGTGGGTAGCGATAGCACCAATGCTAAGATAGTAACAGCCACTCAGGTAATAGATCTAACTACATTAGGAGCTACATTAAATAGTGATGATAGCGCAGAGCAGATATTTTACTTGCCCTTAAATGCTACTACCTTTGGCAGTGAGTGGCAAGAAGGAAATACTATTAAATACTTTGTCACGGATAGTGATGGGCAGCCATATTTAGAAGGTATTGAGTTTGATGGGGTTAGCAGCTACATGGATTTAGGGATAGTGCCAATGCTGAACAGCCAAGATAGTTACGTAAGTTTAACTTATAAGGCTAATTTTGGAACTAGCGATGCCCCTTTTGGTTATGATAATGTACCACCAACAGCTAATGACCAGTTTCAGATGTTTAAATTTCCATCGACGGAGCAGTACGGTCTATTGAACGGAACACCTACAACGGTAGACCCAAGCGAATACCCAAACCCAACCAAGTATCAAGAGTTTAGGGTGTTCCCTGAGGATTATTTGCCCGCACCAGATACCTCTACTTTGTTTTGGACTTATGACGGGCAATACACCCCAACGGGAGGGAGTGGAACCGAGTTCATAGCCCGCACCAATTCGGGAATACCATTTTATTTAGGCGCACGTAATGTAACGGGTATAGCTAGGGAATTTACAGCAGTAGTATTTACGGAAGCAGAGTTTTTTAACGGTACAGACCTAAAGACATTTAACGCAGCTAATAATTGGAATGGAGCTACCAACTACGGAGGTATAGCAGTATATTCTACAGATGGAGGTGAAACATGGACTACAGAAGGACCACAGAACGAGTACTGTTTAAGAATAAAATGTTTTAAAGGTGGTGCTACGGCATTGAGATATTATAATTGTGACGGTGTATTAATTGACATTCCTGTAAATGGTAGAATGATTGAATCGGCTACCTATCAGAAAAAGACTTTTAACAATTTTACTTTAGATAATAGTGGTGGATGGGATCAAACAATGCACAGCAATAAACCCTATCAATCAAACGGCAGAGAAATATACTCCGTACATACTGGATGGGTAAAGGAAACTATCAACAATATGATAAAGGACTTGTTATTATCTAAGGCGGTATGGTTAGTATATGAAGGGCAGGAAACCCCAGTAGTAATTAAAGATACTCAAAAGAAGTTTATTAATAGACTTTGGGAAAAGGAGATAGGCTACACAATCAATTTAGAGGCTTCAAATGAAATTCTACTATAATGAATAGAGTACGGATAAAATTAGATAATGAGCAACGGTATTTTGATACTTTTAGGAATGAGGAAATAACTTACACCAAGAAAACTATTGATTTTGAAAAACCAGATAAAGTAATAAACGACTTTAGCAGTAGTTTCACATTGCCAGCCTCACCAAATAACAACGCTTTATTCGGGCATTATTACGCAGTGGATTTTGGCACACCCTTTAACCCATATAAAAAAAATCAAGCTGAAATATGGGTAGGTAATGAGCTTTGGAGTATTGGGGCATTACAACTTCAAAGCGTTAAGATGGAAAACGGCAAACCCTCAAATTATAAGGTCCAATTTTATAGCGATGTTGTAAATCTAAAGGCGGCTTTAAATGGGTTGACTATTGATAAGTTAGGTTGGCAAGACAAAAACCACAATATATCTATTTCAAACATGACCACGTACTTAACAGGTACAGAAATAAATGGTATGCGATACCCTATGGCAAGCGCAGAGAGCCTTTGGAGATGGTCAGGGAGTACGGAAGAAAATACCAGAAACATAATTTCTACGGGTGACGGGGTATTAAATAGGGAATTAAGACCAGCCATAAAAGTAAGCGAAGTTACGCAGCGAATATTTGACGCAGCTGGTTATGAGTATGAGGTTGATTTTGCAGCAGAGTCTTATTGGACCGAATTATATATGTGGGCTAATAATGCTAAAAAGATAGGTACTAACCCCCCTTTCAGCAAAGTAGGTTTATCTAACACTAACGCAATAACACTAACAGAGGAAGAGATTAAAACATTGTTAATGCCTACGGAGTTCAAAGATGAGCAAAATATGTACAACCCAACTACGGGGGTTTTTACCATTCCTAATAGCACTACATATAGCATGGATATTTCTCTTAATGGGATTAGCCCTGTAGAGTATGCAATTAGTATAAATGGATCTGTAGGAGCATACAATACTATGCCTGTCAATACTACAATAAGTCTGGGGGCATTAACCCAAGGGGATAGAGTCAAAGTGTTAATAAAAAACCCTGTACCAAAAGGAACAGGGGGAGACCGTTACAATACAGGAAGGCGACCAGCAGAGGTGACAATTGCTAACGTGGCAGTATATACAACCACGGCAAGCGCATTAGATACCATGGATGTAGGTAGCGTTATGCCTAAAATGAGCTGCGAGGAGTTTTTAAGAGGTATTTTAAACACTTTTAACGCTATTATATATTGGGATAAGGTGAACGAAAAATATATAATTAAAGAGCGTGATGCATGGTTAGCGAGTGGTAACGAGTACGACCTTAGTAAGTACGTAGATATATCAAGCGCAATTATAGAACCCCCCACAGGTTATAAGGAGTTCGCCTTTAAAATGGCAGACGGCAAAGATTACGCTAACGAATTATTCAAAGCTAACAATAGTAAAGAATATGGCGAGGCAATAGCACAAACGGGAAACTACTTCGGGGGGCAGTATATAAATCAAAACCCATTTGTACCAAGTGTATGGCAAGAAGTTGTCACGGTTGACGCATACGGAGAAGCTACTACCGAAAGTAGGGTGTGTGCGTTCAATTGTGTTAGTAGTGATGGCAAAGCGGTTGAGAGTGGGGTTAGATTAATGTATTACCAAAGCATGGCTACAGCCACATCTAACTTAGTGGTAGCAGATTTTAACGGTAATAAAGATGTACCATTCAATCGATACCAATTATTTAGAAACTTTAATAGTACAAGTGAAGTAAACTTAACTTATTCAGAGGAGTACAGCTTTCACAATGCTAAAGTAACTACTGTTTCGGGGGCTCCATTTCTAAGGAGTGATACTTTATATACTAAATTTTATAGAGATTACATAAACGAAATATACAACCCTAATAGGAGAAGGAATAAGGTAAGTTTAAAGTTACCTTTTGGGGTAGCTACATTAATACAACCAAACGATAAAATTACTATTAACAAACAGGCTTACAGAATAGAAGAGATTAACGTTAAACTGTTAAGCGGTGACGTATCATTAAAACTAATTACAACAGATGGCTAAGAAAATAACATTTGAAATAGACGTAGACGAGTCTGGGGCGGTTAAATCTATTGATAAAATAGATAACAGCGTTAAAGATGTAGGGGATTCAGCAAAGAAAACCGAAAAGAGTACCAAGAGTTTTGGTAAGTCTTTAAGCAACTTAGCTAAAGGGGCTGGAATCATTGGTTTGTTGTCTGCCGCTTTTGAGGTATTAAAGGAGGCTTTAGGCAATAACCAAAAGGTAATGGATGCTTTATCTACTACCACAACGGCTTTAGGTGTAGCATTTAATGACTTGTTTAGTTTTCTATCAAATAATGTGGGAACTATTATAGATTATTGGAAAGCGCTGTTTGATGATCCACTAGGAGCTATTGAAGATTTAGGTAATGCCTTTAATAAATACTTAATAAGTTCATTTGAGCAATTAGTAGAAGCGGCAGGGATAGCAGGTGATGCAATTAGCGCATTTTTTAGTGGTGACTTTGCTAAAGCCGGTGAATTAGCCGCAGAGGCATTTAAAGAAAGTGCGGATATACTTACAGGAGTTGACGGCACAGTTGATAAAGTTGTAGAGGGTGTTAATGACTTGGTAGATGCTACAGTAGATTATGTAACAGAAACATATAATGCAGCAGACGCAATAACCCAACAATCTAAAAACCTTGCATTCCTAGAGGCTCAACAAACAAGGATTAGGGAGGAGTCAGATAGAGATGCAGAGCGACAAAGGCAAATAAGGGATGACGAAACTAAATCATTTAAAGAAAGGATAGCGGCAAATGAAGAATTAGGTAGAATATTAGATGAACAACAAGAAAGAGAGCAACAAACTGTTAAAGATAGGATAGCAACATTACAAAACGAGCAGGAACAATTAGGGGTTACACAAGAAAGAAGGCTAGAAATATTCCAATTAAATACTGAATTAGCAGCTATTGAAGCACAACAAGAAGGTTTTAGGAGTGAGCAGCTAATAAATAGAATATCATTAGAAAAAGAGCAAGCAGAAGTAAAACAAGCGGCTATTGATGCTGAGTTAAAAGCAGAGCAGGAAGCAGCGGATGCTAAAGCAAAAATAGCAAAGGACTTAGCTGATAAAGAACAAAAGGAAATTGAGCGAGTAGCTTCAATTGAAGAAACCGCAAAAAAGAATAGTTTAAATGTGGCTAATGACATAGCTAACACTATTGGCGACTTATCTGGAGAAGGAACCGAAGCAGCAAAAGCCGCAGGGGTTGCAGGGGTTGCTATTGATGTAGCTAAAGGTTTAACAGGTGCGCTATCTGGTTGGTCTAGTTTAGGTCCATTTGGTATAGCTGGAGCCGTAGCAAGTTCGGCAGCAATCGTAGCCACAGGCATAAAATCAGTTAAGGACATTTTAGCGGTTAAGAGTGGGGGTAAAAACGCAAGTACTAACGCTGGTAAGGTTTCAGCAAGTGCAGCACCACCAGCCGCAACTATAACGCCACCACAATTTAGCACAGCAGCGGACACAGGTACAAGCCAACTAGCCGCAGATATAAACCAACAGAATGAACCAGTACAAGCCTATGTAGTATCGGAAAGAGTAACGAACCAACAGCAATTAGACAGACAAGTAGAAATAAATACACAATTTTAAAAAATATGGAAGGATTAGAAACAATTGAAATGGTAATAGAAGATGAGTCTATTAATGGTGTAAGTGCATTATCATTAGTTGAAACACCAGCTAATGAAGATGAAACAGTATTACTAAGTAAGGATAACCACTCTATTAAACTTAGCGAGGTTATGGAAAGTAACGAGGTTGTAGAACTAGCTCAAGTAGATGAAGAACAACAGTTAATTATGGGGTTGATTCTAGAACCTAACAAAGCTATTTACAGACGTAACGGAGAGAAGGAATATAATATAATCTTTAGCGAGGAAACTGTAAAGAAAGCCGCACACCTTTACATGAAGAACCTAAACAATAACAACACTACTTTAGATCATAAAGAAAAGGTAGACGGGGTTAGCTTAGTTGAAACATGGTTAGTACGTGACCCAAAGCGTGACGCTTCAAATGTATTCGGTAAGGAATATAAAAAGGGTGCATGGGCTTGTGTTTTAAAAGTACACAATAAGGACCAATGGGAAGAGTACAAAGAAAAAGGAACCACTAACATTAGCCTAGAGGGAGTCTTTAAACCTAAGAAACAAGAGCAAAAAAGCAAATTAGAGTCGAAGCTAAGTGTATTAAAATCAGCGGCTAACGATTTGAAATAGCGCAAAACAAATAAAAAACACGTTATACATATAATTAAAATTTATACAAATGGCAGAAAATACAGAATTGCAAGAGGCAAAAGGGTTGCTATCCAAGATGGTTACTTTTTTATCTGGTGACAAAGTAGAGGCAGCAGAAGAAGTACCAGTAGATGCTACGGAAGAAAAAACCGAGCTAATGGAAGGTGCTTTAGAAGTTGGTGAGTATATGTTACCAGATGGCAGAAAGTTAATCGTTTCAGAAGGTGGGGCAGAAATCGAGTCTAAGGAAACAGAGGTAGAGAAAACCGAAGTAACCGAAGAGGCTGAAATGGAAAAAGAGAAAACAGAAATGAGTTCTCAAGAAGATTCTAAGGTATTAGAACTTTCTAAAACTATTGAGAAATTAGTTGAGGCTAATGAAACTTTGGTAGAGAAGGTTACAAACTTAGAAGCGGCTAAACCATTAAGAGGTGCACCAAAACAAGAAGTGAAACAGAAAAAAGTAATAACTCCTAATATGAGCCACGCACAAGCAGCGGCAATAAGATTAGAAAACGCAGGACTTTAATAATTAGAAAATATGGCGACAACAACAGATTTGACAACCTCATTCGTTGGGGAATTTGCAGGGCAGTACTTGCAGGAAACACTATTAACTTCCAATTCGTTAACAAACGGAATGGTAACGTTAAAAACAAATGTATACGGAGCAGAAATCGTAAAGCGTATTGCATTATCTGGAAACCTTTTCCAAGATGCATCATGTGATTTTAACGCTGATGGTACAGTAACTATTGATGAGCGATCTATTGCTCCTAAAAGAATGAAAATCAACAAGCAACTTTGTAAAAAAGATTTTGATTTCGATTGGGAAACTAGAAGTCAAGGACCAAGCGCAACAGAAAAACTAGCTCCAGCGGTGCAAAGAGAAATGATTGCAGCGGTATTAGGTAACGCAGCAGCAGCTAATGAGATTATGATTTGGCAAGGCGATGAAGGCGCAGGGTCTTACGATGGTTTTGAAACTTTATTTGCAGCAGACGCAGATGTAATTGCTAATACTACCACAGGGGCAGCTAATACAGACGCAACTAACGTACTAGATTTAGTAGGTACTTTATTGGATAGCGTACCAGTAGAGGTTAGAGAAATGCCAGGATTTAAAATCGGTGTGGCTCCAAACGTATTTTACGCTTTAAGACGTGCTTACGGAGGATTCCAAACAGGTGGGCAAGGTGCTAATGGTATCAATGCAGAAGGGCCAGCAAAATCATGGGATGACACTGTATTACCTTTTGAGGGTGTGCAAGTTGTTAAATGTAAAGGGATGAAAAATAACTCAATGGTTGCTACTTATTCTGAGAACTTATGGTTTGGTACAGCTATTATGAGTGATTGGAATAGCGTTAGATTGATTGACCAAGAGAATGTAGATGGATCAGAAAACGTTAACTTTATTAGTAAATTCAGCGCAGCCGTTCAATACGGATGGGGTGGAGATATTTACTACTATGAGTACACAGCATAATAATTAATTAATCTTTAGGAAAGGGTGGGTAAAATAGCCTGCCCTTTTTTATTTAAAAAAATATAGAATATGGCTTGTTTTCCAGATAAAGGTAGAATTGTTCCTTGTAAAGACTCAATGGCAGGTGTTAAAGGTTTATACTTTGTAGACTTCGGCACTATGACAGTTGGCTTTGATGTGACCCAAACAAATGTTATTGATGATTTAGGAGCTATTACAGCTTTACAATATGATATTAGAAGCGCAACGAGTTTAGGGCAAACCGTTACGAGTGGCGCAGAGAATGGTACGCAATCAGTAGCCCAAGTTATTACGGCTATTTTACAAAAAGAAGAATGGTCCACAGATGCCGAGTTATTGACTTTAGCAGCAGGCAGACCACACGTAGTAGTTCACTATAAAAGAGGTGATGCAAGAGTAGTAGGTTTGTACGAGGGTACGAGCTTAGAAACTATTGAAAGCGCAAGTGGGGCAGCTGCAAACGACTTAAATGGTTATACGGTTACAATTAACGGAGAGGAAGAAGCGTTAGCACCATTTCTTAAAGGTGCAACTAAAACCAACCCATTTGCAGGTTTAACCACTACGCCAACGGTAACGGTTGGGGCAGAAGTAGAACCAGCATAATATATTACACTCAAAGAAGCCCCGCTTTTATAGTGGGGTTTTTTTGTTTACATTTGTGTTTTGTTTTTATGTTATTCATACTGTAGAGCGGTAGTCTGAGAAGATAGCCGCTTTTTTTATGCCCTTATATTTAATTTGCACATTTTTTAACTTTCATGCGTTATATATGTATGGAAGTAGTAATACCAAATAGCACTCATACTTTAACTATTTACGGTAGAGAAAACGTAGGTGCTGCGGTGGCTATTGTTTATAACGAACAAACCAAAGGTAAAGAGTTAGTTAATGTAGTAACAAGCTATACAGAGGGCAGGTTATCGTTTACCCTTGCATACGATATGACTGAGGGTAATAACTATTTTGTAATACTAAACCAAGAAGGTATAGACAAAGAGCTTTGCAAGTTTAAAGTATTTTGCACAAGTGCAACCGATTTACAGCGATATGCCTTATCAGATGGGAAATACACATTTGCCCCAGAAACATCAAATACATTTAAAACCGCATAATGGCAAGAGGCAAGAAAATACAAGGTCAAATAGAGGTTGTTAATTTAGTAGCCAATGACCCTACATTAATAGAACAAACGCCAAGCACCAACGAACAAGGAGAACAGTACGTGCAATTTGGATCGGATGATTCACACTTCCAATATATGCTTGATTGTTATGTTAATAGTGCTACGCACGGAGCTATTTGTAATGGTATGATATTACGCATTCTAGCCAAGGGGCTGGACCGCCCAGATGTAGTGGATTATGAAGATTTAAGAAGGTTTGTTACAGATAGATATATGATGGGTAACGCATCATGGCAAAAGGTTAACGGTAAACTAATGCACATACCAGTTAACTACCTAAGAAAACACCCAGCTAATGAAGAAGAGAAAGTAGAATATTTTGAATATTCAACAGAATGGGATCAAGGCGGTAGTGGAACAGATAGAAAAACATTGCCAAACGGTCAATATTTCCCTAATGCCCCTCACTCAATCTACTGGACCAAGGCATACGCACCAAATACCTTTTACTATGGGCTACCAAGTTTTGAAAATGGGTTAGCCTATGCAGAGCTAGAAATAGCGTTATCTAAGCACCTAAATAAAACAGTTCATAATAGTTTTAGCGTAACCAAGATTATCAACTTTAATAACGGTGCTATATCTGATGAGGCAGAAAGAAAGTCTACAGTAAGGAAGGTTAAAGATAGTGTTACGGGTGAAAATGGAGAACCAGTAATAGTAGCGTTTAACCCAGACAAAGATAGTGCAGCAACGGTTGACGATATTAGCGTAGACAACGCAGCAGAAAAATATAAGTATGTAAGCGAAGAAGCACAACAGAAATTAATTGTAGCTCACGGTATTACATCACCACTTCTATTAGGTATTAGAGATACTGGAAGCGGTTTAGGAAGTAATAAGGACGAAATGTTACAAGCCGATGAGCAGCTAATGAAATACCAAGTCGAGCCGTTACAAAGGGAGATTGAGGAAAGTATTTTCAAGGCAACTGGTGAGCGTGTAAAGTTTATTAATACCGAATTAGAAACCACGCAACTAGCAGAGCAAAAAACATCGCTACAAGAGTTCTTAGATTGTGGTGAAGATGTACCAGAGGGTTTTGATTTGCTAAGTAGTGAAGAGGTTGATTACGAAACAGAAGAAGAACTAGATGAAATATTAGCCGACCACTTTAAACCTACTTTATTGAGTAGAGCTAATAAGATTATTGAGATGGTTAGTACAGGTAAGGCAAGCCCAAAAACTAAATCTAAACAAGACACAGAAGATTACGCAGTACGATATAGATATACTAGAGGGGGCAAAGCTAATAAGACAGATGCCAACGGTAAAAAATATAAAGATAGGGATTTTTGTATAGCTATGGATTCGGTTGATAAGCTATACCGCAAAGAAGATATAACTGCAATGCGTAACAAGCCAGTTAATCCAGGTTTTGGAGAAAAGGGTAAACGTACTTACGATATATTTCTATACAAAGGCGGTGCAAGATGCAGGCACAAGTGGTTTAGAGAAGTTTATGTAAAGAAAGAGATTAGCGATAAAAGCCGAGTAGCATTAGGTGATAGAATTAGCGTAGCTCAAGCACGTAGAAACGGTGCTAAGATTGAAACTAACAGCCCTAAAGTATCTATTGTTCCTGACAATATGAAGAATAAAGGATTTGTAACTCGATCCACAATGCCAAAAGACGCTAAAGCACAAAACACAGGTATATAATGGACAGAATACTACTAATAAACGCAAACGATTTTAAGGAATTAACCCCCGTAGGCGGTAACGTGGATAAAGATAAGTTCCTAGAATACGCATATTTTGCTCAAGATAGCGATTTACGGAACTATATAGGTACGGAATTACTAAACTCGTTAAAAAACAAGATTGATACTAACACCTTAACGGGCGACTACCTTACTTTAAACTCGCAATACATTAAGCCTTACTTAGCTAATGCATCGGCAGAAAGATTTATAAGAGTAGGTAGTACTAATATGGGTAATGCAGGGGCTACAACAATCAACCCAGAGAACGCAAGCCAATCCTCTAGTTTAGGGTTGAGTAGCGAAGTTAGAGATAGGGCAAACCATTACGGCAGAATATTAATAGAGTATTTAAAAGATAATAAAAATTTATTTCCAGAATATAAAACCAGCGATACTATTACGAATAGCAACTTTATAGGATGGCAATTGGATTACGATGAAGGTAAAAGCTGTTAAATATAGAGTCACAAAGAAAGACAAGGAGAGAATGTTAATCTTTATGGAGAATAACAAACTACCACGTAAAATTAAAAAGAAATGAGCGATACACCAGATAACGGATGGGGGCAAGGGGCCGTAAATAATTCTAATGGATGGGGTAAAGGAGTGGCTAATAGCTCTTTGGGATGGGGTACTATTCACCCTTTAACATTTGGCCACCCAAATACTAACTTAGTAGGTGGCTCCGCTTTCCCTACTGACGGCTTAGATTGGTCTAGCTTCTTACCAGAGTTCACGAGTGCTAGTGTTAATAGTGGTAGTGGGTTGGATTTTGTAGCGGCTAATGGGGATTATGCGCAATTTAATCAAACACTAACTTTTACAGGTGATTTTACAGCTCAATTTATTGTAAGCATGAATGGAGGTAGTAGGTTTATTGGGTTAGCTAATGGAGGTCAATATATAAGAACAGGAAATATAGACGGTAAATTAAATATTACTTTTCAGTTAGGTGGTTTTATTAATATACCTACCTTAAACAATTGGGGAGTTGGAGATATTGTAGATGTAACAATAACTAGAGTTGGGAATCAATATACGGCTACAACAAGTTTAGGAACTGGTGCTACTGTTACAGGTATCACTAATGATTTAAGGTACGATTATTTATATAGAACAGGTAGCTTATATTATACAGGTAAAATTTTTAAATTAAAAATTAATAGTCAATCTTTATCAGTTGATTTTAATTTATTAGAAAGTAATGGTAACATATTTAAATGCCATAATACTGGAATAACAGCTACTATTAACGGATCTACATGGCTAACAGGTCAGCCATACGGAGAACAATTATATAATTGGGGTTGGAATAAATACACCACAGGAGGTGTGCTAGATAACACTAACGGGACGGTTTACATTACTGGTGATAATCCAGAGGCAGTAAACGATATTAACGGCAATCCGATTGAAAGACCAGCAGTAGGCTTTGTAGATAATGCACCTGCATACTCTAACCACTACCGACAAATTGAAACAGTTGTAAACGATACTTTCGATACTTCGGGAGATTATAGTTTCATGCACTGGTTTAAAATACCAACTGGAGCAGATGGAGGTTATTCTGTTACTAATGGAAGCCTAGTAGTAAGGGTAGATGCAACTAATATCTACTTTAGCCGTGACGGTGGGACTACTGAAATAACATACGCACATAATACAGATACATTTGTATTTGCAGCATGGTTGAGTTTAACTAATGGAACTACTGATTTATGGTTGGGTGATTTAAACAATAACCCTCAAGAGATTAGCACAGGGCTAAGTGCAGGAACCGCAGCAGCAGGGATACAAGTAATGCAGATGGATAACAACCACGCATTAAGCGGTAGATTTAACGGCCATAATACAATCGCAGGAGCTTTTACAGATAAACAACCCCCAGAAGTAATACAATTGGTTTACAATAATACAGTAGGCGGTTTACCATTAAGCGCACAGACATTTGACGCTACATTTGATTCAACATTTAACTAATAACTACAAAAATGGCAGAAAATATAGACCAAGTAATACTAGATTCAGAAGGAATCAGAGATGAAACACAAGCAGGACAAAACACAGCACCAAGAGTAGGTCAAAACCTTGTAGACTTAGGAGAGAATATAAAGCAAATTAGGCTAGATAATATCATTGTAGTTAATCAATCTAATGTAGCCACTACTTTAGGTGGTACAATAGACAGTACAAAAGAATATTTTTTGGATGGTATTATAGATATGGGTACAACTCAAATTACAGTACCAACTACAGGTATGACAATTAGGGGTTATTCTTTTGATTTAAGCGGTTTAACATCTTCTGAAAACAATTACACTATGTTTATTTCAGAATCTATTGCTATTGGTTCTGGTAATGTATTAGGGTTTGATTATTACGTGAGTGTTACAGGTACATCTTCTAAGGTTTACGAGTTGTACGATGCAACAGGATTTAACGCTTTTGAATTTCAAAGGGTTAATTATATTGATTGTACTTCTTTAGGTGATATTTACGACTACAGACAAGGATTAGAAACTGGGACGGGTAGGTTTGGCGGTTCTCCTAGTTTAACACTTCACGGTCTTTGGCGAGGTGGGTATAGAATTACGACAAGCATAGTTAGAAGTTTGGCAGGCACAATGACAGAGCCTCTATTTAAAGAAGGTCTTTTGTTTCAAATGAATAGCAGATTTTTAACTGATATAAATTGCGACTTACCAACTTTAGCCCCCTTACTAGACTTTCAGGCATTAAACTTTCCTAATTCAAGTACACTACAATTAAAAGGATGTGAAATTACTAGAGACGGATCATATCAAGCTGGCGATACAAATATAACGCCCAATATAAATAAGAGAGAATTACCTTGTTATTGGAAGGGCAATAATGGCTTACCAAACACATTTGTAGGAGGCACTACGCAAGTAACTAGCGAAGAATTAACTGTAGTTTCATCTGGTTCTACTTACTACAATATAGAGGGTATTTTTACAGGTAATGGATTAGAACACTTTGAGGCTAGTGCTGATGGAAAGCTCACCCACTTAGGCGTTAATCCTAGAGAGTTTGAGGTGACAGCTTCTATAACCTTAGAAAGCACACAAAACAACGAGCTAACTATTAGGTTTAGAAAGTGGGACGATTCATTAAGCTCATTTATAAATCTGGATTACACAGCTCAAACTAGACCAGTTAACAACCTACAAGGGGGTAGAGATGTTGCCTTCTTTACTATTGCGAATGGAGTTATATTAGACCAAAACGATTACATCCAATTACAAGTAAGAAACAACAGCGGAAACCAAAATGTAACAATGGAATCTGGGAGCTTTTTTAGATTACAAGAAAGGTAAATTTATTAATTTAGTACCATGATAAGAACAACAAATTTTATAGTAATAAAAGAAGATGATTTAGAGTTAGGTATGCCTACTCATTTCACTTCTAAATATGGGAAACTAAACCCAGAAACAGAGCGATTAAATAAGCGTAGTTGGGGTGAATTGATAGTTGACTCAAGTTATAAACTAGGTCACGGTGGAAGCCCTCAAATAGACGTTGATGGGGTGTTGTGCAGGATAGTAGGTTTAAGATTAGATTTCTTAGAGGGTGACTACGAGGCAGCGTGTGAATATGGGCAAGGAAAAGACGCTCCATTTGGAGAGGTTTTATCTTGGCAAAAGGCAGAAGAATTACAAATTAAATATAAAATAAATGAGCAATAAAGAATTATTAGAAACTGAATTAGAGGTTCAGTATGAATTGATGTTAGCGGAGGGTAAAAGTGTACAAGAGGCAGTTTTTGATGCCATACATAAAGCCACTGACAAAGAATTAAACGCAGAGGAATTAGATTTAGTAGGGGATTATGAAATAACTACCTTTCAAGAGTTCTTAGACTGGTTAATTGATAAGGTTGTGCAGTTCGTTAAATGGTTAAAGGATTGGTGGAACGAAGAAGATTAACGCAATGAAAAAACTACTAATACTTATTTTAATAATGGTTACTTTAGGTTATAGAGTAACTATTCAATTTCCATCGTTATATAATATAGTTGAATCATTAACTTGGGTATTAGTAGTTTTAGCCTTATTGAAATACACTAAAAATGACCTTTGGATATTAGCATTTGCTATAGCCTCTACCGATTTATTTACACACCTAATTATTTTAATAAAACCTACTGAACCCGACTACAAACTGTCTCTTATACACATCTGACGCTGCCGACG
>OLII01000124.1_pt1 | contig 28275 bp, 15 predicted proteins | sample 1609481 | NCBI WGS metagenome assembly OLII01 (sample SAMN05416859, study PRJEB24817) | seawater metagenome | isolation source: Sea water | place: Canada:Atlantic | collected 2013-11 | reverse complement strand
CGCCGGCACTGAAGATCAGCGCCGCTTCGCTGTTGTCGATCTGCGTGGCGCCGATCATCGAGGTGGCGGCGCAGGCCGGGCTCGATGCCGAAGGCGTCGGCGAGCAGATCCGCACCGGCGGCCCGGTGCTGACCCTGCCGAGCAACAGCCTGTTCGACAGCAACCCGCAGGCGGTGCGCAATTATCTGGTGGAGACCGACCCGCGCTTTGCCGGCTACCGCAACTGGCTGTCGTCCGACTACATGCTGCAACAGCTGCACCTGGACCCGGGGCAGACCCTGCAACGCCTGGGCGACGGCTTCTACGAACAGAAGCTGATTCGCGAACAGGTCGCCCAGCTCACTGGCCGGCGCTTCATCGACGGCTATGCCAACGACGAGGAACAGTACCGCGCGCTGCTCGACAACGCGGTTACCGTGGCCAATACCTGGCAACTGGTGCCGGGTGTGGCGCTGAGCGCCGAGCAGATGGCCCAGCTGACCAGCGACATCGTGTGGCTGGTGGAAAAACAGGTGACCGTGGCCAGCGGCGAAACCCGCAGGGTGCTGGTGCCGCAGGTGTACGTGCGGGTGCAGCAGGGCGACCTCAACGGCGCGGGTGCGTTGATGGCCGGCCAGCAGCTCAAGCTCGACGTGAATGACACCCTGAGCAACAGCGGCAGCCTCGGCGGGCGCAGCATCCTGGCGCTGACCGCGCAGAATGTGGAGAACCTCGGCGGGCGCATCCAGGCCGACAAGGTGTCGGTGCAGGCACGCGAGAACCTCGACAACCTCGGCGGCCTGATCGGCGCCGTGGACAGCCTGGCGATCAGCGCCGGCAACGACCTCAATGTCATCTCCAGCACCCATGACAGCAGCAGCGAGCAGGGCACGCGCAGCAACCTGTCGCGGGTGGCCGGGCTGTTCGTCAGCGGCGCCGGCGGCACGCTCACGGCCTCGGCCGGCAACGACATCAACCTGGCCGGCGCCCAGGTGGTCAACGCCGGTGCCAACGGCAGTACGCAACTGGTGGCCGGCAACGACCTGAACCTGACCACTGTTACCGAGTCGCACCAGCAGTCGATCACCTGGAACAGCAGCAACTGGCGCAAGGACGCCAGCCGCACCGAGGTGGGCAGCAATGTGCAGGGCACCGGCGACGTCAGCCTCAAGGCCGGTCAGGACATCAACCTGCGCGCCAGCCAGGCCAGCAGCGAGCAGGGCATGGTGATGGCCGACGCCGGCCGCGACGTGAACCTGATGGCCGGGCAGAACTACCAGTTCGCCGACGAGGCGCACAAGGTCACCGGCGGCAACGGCATGTTCTCCAAGACCACCAGAACCACCCGTGACACGCTCAGCGAAACCACCGCCCAGGGCTCGACCCTCAGCGGCGAGCACACCTACGTGCAGGGCGGGCGCGACATCAACCTGCAGGGTGCCAACGTGGTGTCCAGCCAGCAGACCATCCTGGTGGCGGGCAACGACGTCAACATCGCGGCGGCCAGCGACAGCCGCAGCGAGCGCCACGACAAGACCGAGAAGACCAGCGGCCTGTTCAGCGGTGGTGGCATCGCCGTGACCGTCGGCACCCAGGAGCAGCGGGTCAAGGACATGACCACCAGCACCACCGCGGTGGCCAGCACCGTAGGCTCCACCGAAGGCGACGTGCTGATCGAGGCCGGCAAAAGCTATCGCCAGGTCGGCAGCCAGGTCATGGCGCCCAAGGGCGACGTGGATATCCGTGCCGAGAAGATCGCCATCGTCGAGGCGCGCAACACCAGCGAGCGTGAGCGCCAGACCCTGTTCAAGCAGACCGGCGTGTCGCTGACCCTGACCAACCCGGTGATCAGCGCCATCCAGACCACCCAGCAGATGAAGCAGGCCTCGGACAAGACCGAAGACGGGCGCATGAAGGCGCTGGCCGCGGCCACCGCGGCACTGGCAGCCAACAACGCGGCCACCGCGGTGGCCACCGATCCGGGTTCGGCGGGCGGGATCAACCTGAGCCTGTCGCTGGGCACCAAGAAGAACCAGAGCACCACCGAGCAGCACAGCGATACCGCTGCCGGCTCGACCATCGTCGCCGGCAACGACGTGCGCCTGATCGCCACCGGCGCCGACGAGGACAGCACCCTCACCGTACGCGGCAGCCAGATCAAGGCCGGCAACAATGCCAGCTTGCTGGCCGACGGCGACATCAACCTGCTGGCCGCCACCAACACCAGCACCCAGCAGACCGACAGCACCGGCAGCAGTGCCAGCGTCGGTATCGGCCTGTCGCTGGGCGGCACACGCAACGGCTTCACCCTCGACCTCGGGGTGTCGGGCAATCGCGGCGAAGCCGATGGCGAGGACCTCACCCACACCAACACCCATATCGATGCCGGCAACCAGCTGGTCATGGTTTCGGGCGGCGACACCAACCTCAAGGGCGCGGTGGTCAGCGGCAAGCAGGTGGTGATGGACGTGGGCGGCAACCTCAACATCGAGAGCCTGCAGGACACCAGCACCTACACCGTGGACGAGAAGAGCCTGGGCGTGGGTATCAGCCTGTGCATTCCGCCGTTCTGCTATGGCATGAGCTCGGTCAGTGGTGCCAGCGGCAGCTTCGGCGCCACCGACATCGACTCCAGGTACGCCAGCGTCACCGAGCAGTCGGGGATCAAGGCCGGCGACGGCGGCTTCGATATCTACGTGGCCGGCAACACCGACCTGGTGGGCGCAGTGATCGCCAGCAGCGACAAGGCCGTGCAGGACGGCAGCAACCGCCTGGTCACCGCCAGCCTGACCAGCCGCGACATCAGGAACGAGGCCGAGTACAAGGGCAGCAGCCTGAGCCTTGGCGGCGGTTACCGCGAGGTCGGCAAGGACCAGCAGGGCAACGCCACCAGCGGCGCCACGCAAACCCCTGGCACCGACCTTGCCAAAAACGAGAACGACATCGGTGTGAGCATGCCGATCGCCATCAGTGCCAGCGATAGCGCCAGCAGCGTGACCCGCAGCGGTATCAGTGGTGGCAGTATCGTCATCACCGATGCGGCCGAGCAGCACAAACGCACCGGCAAGAGCGTGGACGAGGCCATAGCCAGCCTCAACCGCGACGTGTCCAGCGACCGCGATGGCAGCAATGCGCTGAAGCCGATCTTCAACGAGGAGCAGATTCGCGCCGGGTTCGAGATCGTCGGCGCGTTCGCCAACGAGGCGGGCACCCTGCTCAACAACAAGGCCAAGGAAGTCGACGCCAAGCGCAACCAGGCCAAGGAGGCCGAAGCCAAGGCCGCCAACCCGGAACTGGGCGACGGCGAGCGTACTGCCTTGCTGCTGGCGGCCAGCGACCTGCGCCATCAGGCCGACGGCATTGCCGAAAACTGGGGCGCCGGCGGCACCTACCGGCAGATCACCACCGCGCTGGTGGGTGCGGCCAGCGGCAACATCAGCGCCGGCAACACGGCGTTCATGCAGGGCCTGGTGGTCAACTACGTGCAGCAGCAGGGCGCGGGCTATATCGGCGAGCTGGTGGCCAACGGCAGCCTTATCGAAGGCTCGCCGGTACACGCGGCGCTGCACGGCATCCTCGCCTGCGCGGGCGCGGCGGCCAGCAGCCAGAGTTGTGGCAGCGGTGCGGCCGGGGCGGCGGCATCGAGCGTGCTCACCGGGTTGTTCTCCGAAGCCAGCCCCAACGAGTCCGAGGCGCAACGTGAAGCCAAGCGCAACCTGATCACCAGCCTGGTCACCGGGCTGGCCGCCAGCACCGGCCTGGATGCCGCCACCGCCAACACCGCCGCTGGCGCCGCCACCGACAACAACTGGCTGGCCACCCAGCAACTGGTGCAGGCCAAGAAGGAGCTCAAGGAAGCCGAGGGCCTGGCGGACGAGCTCAAGGTCATTGCCAAGTGGGGCTTCATCAGCAAGAAGCAGGACCTGCTGACCCAGGTTGGCGTGGGGCGTGGCCTGGTCGAGGCCGGCATCAACGATATCGAGGGGCTGGCGCAGTTCATCGCGCACCCTATCGATGGCCTCAAGGGCATCAAGGAACTGATTTCCAACCAGGAGGCGCGCGACAAGCTGGGCGCCGATGTGGTGGATGAACTCAACGCCAAGATCGACCGCGTGACCCTGGCGCTGGAGGTGGGCGGTGACGAGCACGCCATGCAACTGGGGCGTGACCTGGGCGAGATCGTGTGGCAGGCCGGCAGCATTGCCACCGGCGTAGGCGGCGCGGCCAAGGCCGGCGTGACGCTGGCCAAGACCGGCATCAAGATGGGCCGGGCGGGTCTGGAAAAAATGGCCGCCAAGGCCGAAGTGCTGGTCAAGGAAGCGCCGGTGGCCAAGGTCGAGCTGCCCCCTGCCGGCAAGCCGGCGGCGGGTGCGGGCACCGTGGCCACCGTCGAGCGCCTGGACGAACTGCCCGTGAAGCAGTTCAACCCCTATGACAACCCGCGCTACAAGGAGATGACGCCCACCGAGCAGCAGGCGTACCTCAAGGAATACAACAAGCAGTTGCAGGCCCAGCAGGACGCCATCAACAACATGACCGCCGACGAGTTCAAGTTCGCCCGCGAGGCGTTCGACAGCACCGGGCGCAACCCCGACGCGGTGGCGCTGCAGCGCAAGTTCGGCCGCGAATTCGAGCGCAGCGTGGCCGAGAACATCCAGAAGGGCCTGGTCAACAACGGCGTCGACCCCAAGGTCGCGGCGCAGATGGCCAAGGCACGGGCCAAGGAAATCAAGTCGAACCTGGCCGCACTGCACGAGCCCGACATGGTGGCTGGCGGGTGGGTAAAACCCGACCCTGTTAGAATGGGCAATTCGAACGTCAACTCGTCGATCGGCGCCAGCTGGTCGAGCCGGCTGCCGCTGCTGGACGAGACCGTGCGCAAGGCGGTGGAGGCGGGCAACGGCAGTGCCAAATTGAACATCAGGTTAGAGCTAGCCAGGGGAGCCAGTCAGTGATGAAGGACGCATTTCTCGAGATGTTTATCGAGGCCATGGGCGAACCTGCCCATCAGCGGCCCGTGCCGGCCGAAAGCATCGCGCAGTACCGTGGCCGCCTGCCGGACAAACTGCTGGAGTATTGGCAGGAGCAGGGGTGGGGCAGCTATGCCGACGGCCTGTTCTGGCTGGTCAACCCGCACGACTACCAGCACCTGCTGGACATGTGGCTGCAAGGCACCGAGTTCGAGAAGCTGGACACCTACCATGTGATCGGCCGCACGGCCTTTGGCGACCTCTATGCATGGGGCGAAACCTATGGCCGCAAGCTGATCGTGCTGTGTGCGTACAACCGCGTGTACGCCATGAGCAGCGAAAAGAACGTGCCCTGCAGCAACCCGGACCTGGAGCTGCAGTCGTTCCTGTCGATGGTCGAGCGCGAGGACTTCGACATGGAGGACGCCGATGGCGAGTTCCTGTTCGAGCGTGCGCTGCAGGCCCTGGGCCCGCTGGGCGAGCAGGAGCTGTACGGCTTCGAGCCCGCGCTGGTGATGGGCGGCAAGGCGGTGCTGGGCAACCTGCGCAAGCTGCAGCTGGATGTGCACCTGACGATTCTTCGCCAGTTCGGTCGCTGAGCGCATGACCCTGCTCGATGACTGGATAGCGTGCCGCGAAGGTCGCGTCGTGCTCGACAGCTCGCACTTTCTCGGCTTGTTCAAGGAGCATGGCAGCGACGCGGAGCTGGCGCAGATCTTTGCCGGCTTTGCCCAGGCCGATGCCTTGCAGGCGCGGGCGCAGCAGGTGCTGGCGGCAGGTTCGCTGGACAGCAGCCTGTACCTGTTGCCGCAGCGCGGCTGCGATGAAGGCCGGCTCAAGGCCGCGGCGCTGGCCTGGTGGAACGAACAGGCACGGTACTGCCTGTCCACCCAGGGGCCGTGGCCGGAGCAGGCCCACTGGCAGCCTGTGGTCGAGGTGGTAAGCCGCGAGGTGGCGTTGAAGGCGTTGCAGAGCGATGCGCCGAATGCCTGGGTGTTCGAGCATTTCGCCGACACGGTCATCGAGGGCGTGCGTGACAGCCAACTGCCGATGTACGCGCTGCTCGAAGCGTTGTACGGGATTGCCGCTGACTATTACCTGGCGTGGTACATCGCGGCGCCGCTGCTGGCGCTGGAGGTGGATTTTGCGCGTTATTTCGAGCTGTGGCGGCTGGGGGGCATGAGCGTGGTGCTGCAGGACCGGCTGCTGGTGGCCGGTTGACAGGTATCAGCAGAGCCGGCATCGACGGCGAACAGGCCCGCACCGCCTGCCAAAACCTCCGGCACTGCCTGTAGACTCTCCAGCGCCCCGCACCTGTGCGGTTGATCGATCAAGCGTTGAGAGGATAGAGAATGAGTCTCTGGGATGACCTGAAAAAGAAAGCCGTCGACGCCAACCCCGAGCTTGCCGCCAAGGCGGCCCAGGCGCTGACCAAGGCCAGGGAACTGGCCGTGGAGGCCGGCCAGAAGGCCGCGCCGGTGCTCAAGGAGGCCAGCGAAAAGGCCGCTGCCTACGCCCAGGAGAAAACCCCAATCCTCAAGGCCCAGGCGCTCAAGGCCATCGACGACGCCAAGGTGCGCCGCGCCGAGCTCAAGGAGCGCGCCAGGCACGACAAGGCCGCGCGCGAGGAAATGGTGCGCACCATGTACGACATCAGCCTGTCGCCCGACGACCCCAATTTCATCGACGAGCCGTTCAACCACTACGATCGCCAGTTGCATTTCTTCGTGGTCACCGGCGAGATTCTCGACACCCAGAAGCGCAACCAGACCCACCTCAGCGCCAGCCACTCGCACCATTCCGGCGGCGGCTACATGATCGACGGCTACGGCTCCATCGGCGGCAGTTCGTCGTCGATGCACGTGAGCAGCCACAACATCCAGGAGCATGAGTTCTGGGTGAAGCTGCGCGATGGCAGGGAAGCGTGTTTCCAGTTCGCCGACAGCGCCGTGCGCATCCGCACCGGGCAGACAGTGAGTATGCTGTTCGCGCGCCCTGCCGACACCCAGACCGGGCAGATGGTGGCGCTGTACAACCACAGCTCGCAGGAAAACCATGTGATCGCCGGGCCGGCCGCGATCAACCAGATATTCAACCTGTATACCGTCGAGCCCGGGCTGTTCAACGGCAATGAGGTGACCACCCGGCGCAACCGCCTGCTTCAGGAGCTGGATCGGCGGCTGGGGCAGTTGGCCAGGTATTCGGCATTGCATGGCAACAGCCAGGGGCAGCTGATAGAGGGCGAGCGCACGGTCTGAGCCCGGCCTGCCCCTTTTGCGCGCCCATGAAAAAAGGCCCGGGTTTTCACCTGGGCCTTTTGTCGTAGATGGCGCACTCGGCGGGATTCGAACCCACGACCCCTCCTTCGGAGGGCAATGCGGTACAGGAATCTTGGCTGACTGGTAATGCTCTTGAACGCCTCTAAGTGCCGTGAATCAAGGCTTTTGCCCTGTGTCGCTGTCTACAGTTTATGGTCCTTGACGCTACCTAAGGGCGGTTACTTAAGGCACAAAACACGAAATCTGGATTCTCGGTTTTTGACCACTAGCTCGCTGGGCTTCGTCCTGCCGCTGGAGCTTGCTTGACGTCAGCCGCCAGGCGGCGGAGCAACCCCGGGAGGTAGAAGCAGCTCATCCATCCTTAGAGCCCAAGTCGCTTGCAATCTTGCCGAAGGACTCCCGAGGGCCAGCCAGCTCATCAACGCGATCAGGAATGCTCGGAGTCTTACTGAGCACCAGGCAACGGGTGTTACCTACATATTCCTCAAGCAGGTAGAGCGTGCTTCCAACATCGATTCCCATTTCCTACAGAACGTCGTCGGGCAGGCGAATGGCGCCATCGTCTTCCCAGTCTTCGATCACTACATGATCTTTCATCGCGACCCCAGAGGCCGGTTGGATGAGGTGCCCGCAAGGGTAGGCGGCAGGCCGCTGCCAACTAAATCCCGCGGTGCAGAGCGGCAGCATAGCAAAGAGCGGGCAGGCTCCGAGAGGTAACGAACACGTCTCCCCAGCCTGTGCTGCCGGCGTGCGAAGACTCACTCAGCAGCTCAACTGCGCAAGTCGGTAACAAGCACCCGGAATGGGCCGTCAGGAATGCGCACAATCGATTCGGACCACGAACAGAGTGATACCAGATGCCAGCACTTACCCGCTGCATGATGCGCCAAATGACGCTACAATCATGCCATATGTCGCACGTGGAGAAATACGCTATGGTTTCCGCCGACACTCGTACTCGCAAGGCAGCATCCGCCGCCCGTAAGCCAACGGAATACCTTTTCCAAAGTGATTCTGACCAGCTCAGTCCGGTCATGGTCTTCAAGCTCACGGTCAAAGGCTTCGATCTGAAAGATGTGCAAGACATGCTTGCGATTTCTGATCTGTATTCGACGAAGAAGATCATGAGTCGCATTGTGGGCAAGTCCATCAGGACGATCCAGCGCCAGGGCAGCAAGCAACCAGCACATCTCAATTCCCAACAGAGCGCCGTGGCCTTCCAGTACGCGAAGGTGCTGGAGCACGCGATCAATGTATTCGGCACTCAGAAGCTGGCCGAAGAATGGCTAGGACGCCCTTGTAAGTATCTGGACGGTGACGTGCCGCTGGACGTCATCGACAACCCGGTTGGGTTTCAGGTAGTTGAGGATTATCTGGAGCGTATCGAGTACGGGGTCTATCAGTGAACCCGATTCCCTGGTCTGGCTCATGGTGCGCATGGCGCCTCGACCGCGAGCTCTACAAGGACACCTGGGACAGTGGCATTGGTGCCCATAAGCTGGGTGGCCGTTGGACTCCTCCGGGGCGAAACGTTGTGTACGCCTCGACAGACCCCTCAACCGCCATCTTGGAGGTGGCGGTGCATGTCGGCTTCGATGCGCTGGATACGGTTGCGCATGTGCTCACATGCTTCGAAGTGCTCGATAAGAGCCTTATCAAGGTCGTACAGCCTGAGGATGTTCCCAACCCTGTCTGGCTGACGAGTGCATCCGCTTCACCTAGCCAGCAGAAGTTTGCAGACGCCCTGCTGGCCGAACATCCGTTCGTACTGATCCCATCCGTCGTCACTCGCCATTCCTGGAACTTGCTTGTCAGCCGCGAGCTGGCCGAGGGCAGGTATCGAATGATCAGCCAAGAGCGTTTGGGTCAGGATACTCGCCTCGTCAATATCTGAGCGGCATTGTGCTGGCTGCGCCACAGTGGGTGGCAATCCATAAATCATAAGAGCCCCTGTCCAAATTTGCATTGAACAGGGGGCTTATTTCGCAGCTGTGCGTGTCGGAGTTCTGGAGCTTGGGCAATCACCTCCGATACTCATACCAGTTGAGCCACTCTCAAGAGGAAGAGAGGAATACCTGGGTATTTTCCTCCCCTGCCGCCGAAACTTTACACCTGATGCGCTCCATGATTTCTTCTCCACGCTCGCGTGATGCAAAGTCGAACCTGAGCTGGTAAGACTTTTCGCTGCGCTCGGGTTCCCAATATGAAAGCCCCTGATCAAGCTGGATGGTCAGTTGATTACCGGAGCGCAGCTTAAGCTGCAGCTGTCGGTAGTGCGGTAAGGTGGGCAGGCTTAGCACCTCTCCTTCGAGGCCGCAGTACGCCAGAGCCTGGCGGAGGGCCTCATCGCGCTCGCGAGCTGAATGCCAGTCATGCCGACACTGCCAAGGCGAGCGATTGTCTTCCCGCTGATATTGTCGGCCTAGGATTCGGATGGCGAAATCTGCATCGCTCAGTCGTCCGAGCTCGTGGATCACGCTGACTAGCAGATTTACAACTAGCGGGCTGCATATGTAGCGGTCACTGTAGAACAGTTCAGTAATCGGATCCTTGCCTGTAAGGGCATCATTAATCAGGCCATTGGCCTCAGTACGTAGGTGCTCCCAGAACCGGCGTGCAAAGTTGTCGAGCGAGCCATCCAGCTGATTGCCGATCTCGACCTTGATCAAGCCGGGGGGAGTTGCCGGCATGAGATCTGCAGCATTCAAGACGCGCTCTGCCTTGAGGGTGGAGGGTGTGCCTCGGATGATCTGTGCACCGACCTCCCCTAGATCCCATGTGCGGCCAGGTGCGGCCAGGTTCGCATTATCGCTAGCCCATGCAATGCAGCCTTGTTGGCCTTGCAGTGAGACATTTAGTGCCAGCGCCCCGAGATCCGGTATGGAATTGTGTATGCATATCTGTACTCCGCTGAAGGCTAGCTTTGCCAACCATTCCTTTTGGTCTCTTGGCAGGCTGGAAACTGTACTTTCCAGCAAATGTAACTGCGCTTGGTGTCCAGCGTTCTCCCAATTTTGCAGTTGATGCCTCAGGCGGCGGGCGACAGCAAGATCCCATTCTTCGGCGGGTGCAGTGAGATAAATGGCGATGATTTTCGTACTGTCGTCCCTAGTAATTGCTCGTTCGACTGCTTCCTGAAGGGTGGTGATTTCTGCCTGGCTTTTCGGGCCGAAGACAGCGAGCTCTGCTGGCAGCGCCAGGCCGGCCAGCCAGGCCTGGTTGATCCATGCCAGTGCGGTGTGGCGATTGAGACGGTCGGCCTCGAAGCGGGTATCGAAGCTGAGCAGGCAGCGCTGGCAGGCATGCGAGCAGTTGCAGCTATCCAGACGGGTTATGACCCGCTGCCACAGGCTGGCTTCATTTAGATGCTCTGCAGCCTGGGTAGTGTAGCCGCCGCTGCGCAGGTCGAACACGCGGATGGCGCGGGTTGGTTGGCCATCGACCTTGATCGGATGGCTGTCGCAGCCCAGTTCTTCGGACTGTATGCCAAGCTCGGCGGCAATTGCTTCGCGCAGCACCACTGCAATCGAATAGGCGGTGATGTCGTCGTTTAGTAGTTCTCCACTGGAAGGGGTGCGCAGCACCAGCTCCAGTGCGTCAGTCAGGCTGTCATGACCTAGGTGGACGTTCTGCTTGATCTTCCAGCTGTTGTGGCTGCCGGAGCAGATGTTTTTCCCCTCGTCGCTCTTACCGCCGCGCAGGCGTGTGTGCTCTGCCTTCTGGCGGAAGATGGCCGGCAGATACTGTTCATTGGCAGGGGCGGATGCGTCGGGATAGCTGAGCATCGGCTCAGCCTTGCCACACTCCAGGCAGATGGCAAAGCCCTGCTGATTGGCACCCGAGGTGTAGTTGAACAGGTGTGCCTGTTGGCTAGTGCGGAACTGGCCGAGCGCCGGGTTGACCAGGCAGACCCAGCTGGCTGGTACGTTCAGCCAGGGCGCTTTGACCGGCACATACTGCAGGCGGCTTATGTCGTTGTGCGGCTCGTCGAAGAAGTCCACGGCAAAGCCGGCCGGCACCAAGTATTCGCGGATGTTTTCGCGCTCGATCGGCGCGCCGCATGCCTGGCAGTTGATCTCCAGACCGGGGGTGATCGCGGTGTCGCTGGCGCCGCACTTGGGGCAATGCCAGGCCTTCTTGAACAGCTGCAATTCCTTGATGTTTTCGGCAGATGCCGGCGCGTGCCAGTTCAGTGTGATGCCGGAAGACTTGTAGACCAGCCCGTCCATGACCAGCTCGGCGCCCGGCGCATATTCGCGCAGGCCGGTGATGCGGTCGCGGGAAGCCAGTGAGCGATAGCGTGCGCGGTTGTCCTCACGCTGGTCGTTTTCCTCCCGCTTCAGGGTATGCATGCAGCGGTTGTCGAAGCTGACGATATCGGTCGGGAAGCCGTAGCCCGGCAGGAAGCGCCGGTCAGCTAGCTCGCTGAGCAGGTACTCCTTCTCGATGCGGCTGAGTTGCGCCTCCATGGCGCGGGAGGCGACGGCCTTCTTGTCTGCAATCTGCAGCAGCAGGGCTTGGCTGGCCGAATGCTCCTGCCGCCATGCCTGCATGATCTCGGCCATGCGGTGGCTGGCATGCTTGAACAGCTCGCGCTGCGGGGTGGTATCGAGGATGCTGCGGCGGGTGATGTCCCTGAGTGCCTGCTCCACCAGCGCCTCGGCATCGACCGCCTGGTTGTCGCACCACAGGCAGAAACGCGCGGCCAGCGACATAGGCAGTTCGCCGTCTAGGAAGAAGGCGCCGGTGGTCATCGACTTGATTTCTTGGGCCGCGACCACGTGCTTGAGCCAGTGCGACAGCAGCCAGGCATTGACGTGGCGCTGCACCAGATCAGGGCTCTGCAGGGACACCTTGGGCATGCGCATGGGCGTATTGAAAGGCCAGAGCGGGTTGTTGAACACGCTCTGGTCGTGCGGGGTGTTCTTGCAGACGGCCAGGGCCAGCGAGCGTCCCTCGCGGCGGCGCCCGGCACGCCCGGCGCGCTGTAGGTAGTTGGCCGGGTGCGGGGGCACGTTGTTCATCGCCACCACGCTGATGCCACCGATGTCCACGCCCATTTCCATAGTGGTCGAGCAGCTCAGCAGGTTCAGCTTGCCGGTCTTGAACAGCGCTTCATAGCTGTCCAGCTTGTTCTTCGGCTGCTGCGCCGAGTGTTCGGCGGCGCGGAAGTAGTGGCCGCCCTCGATGACCCGGTCCATGACGTCCGACCAGAGCGCATCCTTGCGCAGTTGCTGGATTCGCGGCTCGTTGTTCAACCAGTCGCGGATCGCCAGCAGGCCGGCATCGCCCGGTGCATGCAGAAGCTCTTCCGGCAGGCGTGGCAGGCGGTACGGCGTTACCCGGACGACCATGTCGCGGTCGGTGCGTGGGGTGTAGGGGCTGAGTTGCTCGAACGGGGTGTCGATGAAGCGCCGCGATACCGGGCACAGATAGACCGTTTCGGGCAGCCGGAAACTCAGTTCTTTGAGATCGAGTTGGTAGCCATCGCCGAATGAAGTCAGCAGGTTTATTTGCTGGGTCAGTACGCGCCAAGCCTCATTCAGGATTGAGTCGATCTGATCCTGATGGACCGCATTCGACCAGTTGAATGCCTTGCAGAGCAGCAGGATAGCCCGTGACTGGATACCATTGACGGTATTTACCGTCGGCCAGCGGACAAAACGGCTCTGCAGCTTTTCAGGCTTCTGCCCAGGAACTGGTGCCACGACCCATTTGGGGCGAATGCGTGCGCCGATCAGCGACTGCCAGCGCTCGTTGATGTTCAGGATGGTGTTTTCGCGGACAAAGAAGTCCAGCAGCACCTTCAGGTAGGTACGCCAGGACTCGACATCCAGATGCGCAGGCCAGGCCATGGGCTTGCTGGTGATGCAGGCCAGCTTGGGATAGCAGACCTGCACCAGGCCCAGGGTTTCCAGGCTGTTGGCGCGTTTAGGGCGGCGATAGAACTCGCGCGCCAGTAGCATGTTGGCCAGGGCGATGCTGTCCTGCTTGCCGAACGTATTGGGAGCGAGGTTGTTGTAGTAGTCGAGCATACCCATCTGCAGCTCTGGGGTGCCGGCCAGATGGTTGGCTATATCTGTCCAGCTTATTTCCGCTCCCTTTGCAGCTTCAGCCTGCCTGTCGAGCAAAGACTGCAGGTGTTTCTGCTCGATACGACTCAGTTGCGTTGCTGTTTGTAGGTCTTGCAGATCCTCCAAGTCCTCTGCGGACAGTCCATCGATCGGTTGTGCCTGCAGCAAACGCTGATATATCAGCCCGCGGATCCGGTTGCGCTCGGAGTCCTGCTGCAGCTTGATGGCAATCCGCGCCGTGCCCTGGCGACTGTCGGTGAAGGAAATCAGCTTGCGGCCCTGGAAAGGCTTGCCGGTAGGCATCGGATCTGGTGGGCAGAATTCCAGCAGGGTGCCGATCACCGTGCTCAGGGTGAACGGCGTGCCGATGCGCGCCGGACGTAGCAGGCTGCGGCCCTGGATATTGGCGCCACAGCAAGGGCATTCGTTCTTGATGGTGCGGAAGAGCTGCAGCTCGATACCGCCATCCGCGGGACGATTGGGTGTCAATCGCTGGGTGGTGCGATCGAGGAAGTCGGCACTATAATTCTTGACGACGCGATTAGTGATCAGGATCTGAATAGATGACACAGTATCTTCGGCCTGATCCTCGGCCCCCGTAGAATCTTCGTCGAGGGCGAACTCGTCGACCTGTTGTTGAGTCGGGTCGACCAGCTCGCTGCTACCCTTAGTAGCCGCCTGCAGGAAGCTCTCGTTGCACTCCTCGCAGGACACCAGCGGCATCAGCGGCGCACCGCAGCGGCAGTGAGTCCGCTCCTCCAAATAGACCATGCCGAACGGCCAGTCGGCATGTTTCAGCGCGGTTCCGGCCTTGTGGCTGCAGTGGCGGTCCACACAGGCGCGGATCGCCGGAATCACGTTATGGAACAGGTGCGCGCGCAGCGGCAGAAAGGACAGCCCTTCGGCATTCTTGGTGCCAGACAGCAGATCCAGCCAGGCGAGTACCTGCGCCGGGGTGAGACCGGACTCGTGGGTCAGCCCTTGCAGGCTTTGCGGCTTTACCTGGCCATCGGGCATGAACAGGGCACGCAGCCGCCGAGCGGTCGGGCTGGCCTCCAGGCGCTGGTAGCGCAGCGCCGACTGCTCTTGGTCAGCTTCGATGGCGCCGATGGCGTCGGAGGTGTCTTGCTCGGCATTCGGGGTAGCGTTCAGCAGGGCAGGGATATCCCGGTGGCCCTGCACGACATGCACCTGCGTCGGATCCACTCCGCCGATATCGGCCAGGAATCTGCGTAGGCTCTCGATGGTCTGGGTATCCGAGCCGAAAGTGGCCGAGGTCGCGACGAAGCGCACATCCTGCGGCTTGACCTGGAAGGCCAGCATCACCCGGCGGAGCAGCAGCGCCATCTCCGCAGCCTGAGAGCCGATATGGGTATGCGCTTCGTCAAGAATGATCCAGCGTAGCTTGCCCGCCGACTTCTGCAGGATCGGCTCATCATCCTTGCGGATGAGCATGTATTCCAGCATGGTCGCGTTGGTCACTAGCAGTTGCGGCGGGCTGGCGCGCAGGCTCTTGCGGTCGATCACCTGGCCCTTGTACTGCAGGTCGGAAGCCTTGCGCTCATTCTCCAGCGCGCCGGTGTACAGGCAGTGGCGAATCTGCCCGTCGAAGCCGTCGGTCCAGGCATCCAGGCGGTTCTGCTGCGAGTTGATCAGCGCGTTCAGCGGGTAGATGAACAGGGCGCGAACGCCTTCCGGGTCTTCGCCAGCGTCGATTGCCTTGGCCAGGTGGTTGAGGACCGGCACTAGGAAGCATTCGGTCTTGCCCGAGCCAGTGCCGCTGGTTACCACCAGCGATTGCGGCTCCGCGCGGTTGAGAGTCTCCCAGGCCACCAACTGGTGAGTGAAGGGATGGCGGTTGCTGGGGAAAGCATATTCCTGGGCAAGGTCCTTGGGCGGAGATTCCATGGCTTCGGCAAGGCGTCGGTGTAGTAGGTTACCGCCGGCCAGTGAACTCATGGTTTCAGAGCTTTCCTGCCAGCCGAAGGTTGGTTCGAAGACTGGGTCGGCCAGCCAGGCGCCCGGAGTGCCGGCGGCGGCGGTCAGCTGATCATGCAGGAACTGGCGCAGCTGCGGATTGCCTAGGCTGAGCAGGCCCTGGGCGGCGCGCTCGCTGCGGATACTCAGGTTGCCGGTAAGGGCGGAGAAATAGTTCTTCTGATAGAGCATGGGATTCACTTCTGCATCGAGGCGGCTTGCGCCATGGCCAGGCCGAGTTGATAGGCGGAGTCAAACCAGACCGTATCGAACTGGCGAACGTTTCTTAGGCTGAACAGGCGCGCCGGATCGGCTTGCCACTGCTGTCCATGGCCGGAGTGGGTATCGAAGGCGGCCATGAAGGGCAGCATGACTGTGGTCAGCTTGAAGTCGTTGGCGGGGAGCTTGCAGTGGCCGAGGAGCATTTGCCCGTGGGGTGTTTTTAGGAATGCCCCGATATCCGTATTGCCACTGCCAGGATATTGATGGGTTTCAGCAGGATTGCGTCGGAACATCTGCTGCATGGCCGAGTGCTCGCCATCCAGCAGTTGGGACAACCAGGAGTCGGTGAGCATCGCCGGATTTCTCAGGAGGAACGCCACATCGGGGCTTTGTAGATCGAACGAGTGGTGCAAGCCCTGATCGAAGATAAAGCGCAGTGCCGGCTGCCAGCGTGAAAGGAACTGGCTCTTGCTCTGGATGTCGTTGCGGATCACCGATAGCAGGCGGGGATTGTCGGCTGCCAGCTGCTGGCGCAGAGTCGCGAAGGTGTCGAACCAGTGCTTTGGCGCGATCAGCAGCCACTCGAAGGGCAACTCGCAGGGCAGGCGCTCTGCCAGCCGACTGGAGAAATCGTCCAGCAGCAGCGTTGCCGTGGTCAGAGCCTGCGGCTCGCGGATTAGTGCCTGGCAGATGTCTAGGCTGGCCAGTGGCAGGTGGTGCAGCCGGTCCAGCAGCAGCTCTAGTGTCTGCCAGTCCTCGGCTTCCGGGTCTGCTGCCATGGTGTGTAGCGCAGCCCGTAGCTGGCACATGCGTTCTTCGCCATTGGCTTCGCAGAGCGCCTTGCGCAGCGGGGACAGGGGCTTCGAGAGTTGGCTCGCGGTCGGTGGCACGATGGTCGCACGGCTGTGTAGCGGTGACTCGGCAGAGGTGTACAGCAACCAAGGGCCGACGGCATCGTCTGGCAGGCTGACCAGCCAGCTGCCGGTGAACACCTGTTCGGAAAAATGCAGCGGCAGGCTGACCGGGTCATGTTCTGGTTCTGCCAGTGGCAGGCCCAATATCAGACCCTCGGCTTGCGGCTGCTCAAGCAGAACGTCGGAGCCGCTATCGTTCAGTGACGCCATCTCGCGCTGGCTGTGCAGGCGGATGCGCGTCGAGTAGCGGCCCACCTTTAGGCGAGCGTGGGTCTGGTGGGCATGAATCAACTCTAGCTGCACGACATGATCGAGCCCCGGGTGGCAGGACAACATCTGCTGTATCGCCGGGATCAGCTCGAACAGGCGGATTTCACGAGTCCCGGTGTAGCGAATTTCCTGAGAGAGCGTGGAGCGGGCATCGGCGCCGCTGGGCGTCAGGCGAACCTGCCAGTTTTCGGCGCCCTGTGCCGACATCATCACCGCGCGGCAGCCGATCAGATCCTCGAGGGTCATGGCTTGATTCGGTTTGAGAAGGGTTTCGTTGCGCAGCAGCGTGACCCCATAGCCCGGGAAGGGCAGCGTGAGCCTCTGCTCGCCGTCGGGCCACTGCAGGCAAAGCAGAACCGTGGTGGCCGGCCGGCTGCCGGTGCTCTTCAGACGGAGGGTCAGGCCTGTCCCGTCATGGCGGCGCTCCAGGGCGATCTGTTCGCTCTCGCAGCGCACGGGCACATCAGGCCAGAGATTAAGGCGAATGCTGCCCTCGAGGGTGCTGGCGCCCGGAACGTAGGTGATGGACGCCTCCTCCGGGAGGAGCATGGCGCGGGTGTTCAGTAGGCGATGGCCATCCTTGCGCCAGATCAGCCGGCACAACCCCGGCGCCTGGGCCAGGGCGAGCGGTAGCTCCTTGCCTTGCGTGCGGACAAACAGCTCATGGGCGGGCGCGTAGCTGGAGAAGCCTGTCCCCTGCTCGATGCGCAGCCGCGGCGTGCCGCGGAACAGCGGTCCCGGGACGGAGAGTGCCTCCAGGCTGCTCCCCTGCCAGTAGGCATCGGGGTGGCGCATAGCGCTGGCGCTGATGGTGACAACGAAGGGTTGTTGTCGATAGGTGAGCCGGGTAATGCCGGCGGGCAGCTCCAGTAGCATTTGCCCGTCGGCAAGGCAGTCATACAGCTCGCGAGCATCGCCCTCTTCGGTATACACGACGGTTTTTGCTGGCATTGCCGCTAGTGCCGACGCGCCTTTTACCAGCGCATCGCCTTGGGCAAGCAGGCGGGCAAAGGGATATGCACTCTCGAAGATCAGCGGTTCGTCAGGACTCAGAGCTTCGCCGCCCGGCAGGTTGGCGATGTGCAAGGTTGCGCCCCAGCGGCTGACGATCAGTTGGGCTGCGTCGTGCAGATTGTGAATGGCCGGCAGTGGCCTGGCGATCAACTGATATTCATCGTCCCTGATCAGGGCTTCGCCAACCAGGTGCTCCTTCTCGCCGATACGCAGCAGTAGCTGGAAGTGCGGTGGCAGCGCATCCACGGCCATCCCAAGTGCCTCGGCAACCTGATCGCGCCTAGCCTGGGCCTGCATCGCAAAGGACAGCTCATATACGGGAATGGATCCATCGGAACTGAAGCGTAGGCCGCGCTGGATCTGGAAAGGAGGCCGCCGGGATTGCGGCGTGATGCTGATGACGCCTCTGACCAGCCCCTTGATCAGGCTCGCGGCGGCCTGGGAGTCGAGGGCGATGGGGAAGAGTTCTTCCCAGTGGGGGCATTCTTCCTGCAGCTTGTCGATCGGATCCTGGGCACCCTGCAGGGCATAGGTCTTGCGGATGTGCAGCACCGCCTTGACCAGATTGTCGAGCAGCTCGTAGACCGGCGCCTGCTGGTAGCAGGCGGGCAAGAGTTCGGCCTGTGCTTCGATGGCTTGCCGCAGCTGCTCATCCTGCAGCTCGTAACGCAGCGCCTGTTCGGTGACCATGCGCAGCAGGCCGGACAGCCCCCCCTGTGCCGACTCGACCAGGCGCATGGGTAGGCCGCCATTCACCGCGACCAGGCCAATGAAACGCTTACCTTCATTCTTGATTGCGGTCTGCAGACGCCATAGGTGGCGTCCGTCGATGACCAGCCTGCGGGTCTTGTCGTGGGGCAATCCCTGTTGGCCGGCTGCCTCGCACAGTGGTCCCCAGCGCCATGCTCCTCCCGGATATTCGCGCTTCCACCATTCGGCCGCAAAAAGTAGCCAGGCCTGAGCATATTCGGAGTGCGGGTGTTGCCCCACGTTGAGCCCATGCAAAAGCTGACGCAGTGTCTCGAATTCTTCTGATGAGGTTTTATAGGCGAATAGGGGGCGGCCATCCGGCTCTTGCAGTCCACGCCTATATAAAAAATCTGAAATCCATTGGACAAGCGACACACATAAATCCTTTTTTTGAACGAGTGAGCTGCCTCAAAGGCTGTCCTTGGATCGTGTCCTTTTTTCAATCTCAAAACAAGGCGACGGATTCATCTAGCTCGTGGTGCTTGGGACGAGGTGTTCGATAACTGAGCCAAGTGCCGGATGGCGAAGTTCTCATATCCACCAATAGGTCATTCTCGTTTCCCAGCCTGGGATCTGACGAAATTTCTGGCACCAGCGTTAACAGAGCCGAACATCGGGTTACCGTAGTATCTCGAAGGTAATCGGGAATGGGAGTGCACGCTGATGAGATGGTTTTGCGTAGCGATATTTTGCGGTGGCATCGGGCTCTGGCTAAGTACCGAATATCAAGTTCCGCAATGGTTGCTTTGGCTGCTGCTGGTGCTCGGAACCACGATATGGGGCCTGGCCAAGTGGATGGAGCAGCAGGAGGTTAAGACGGAGCGTAGTCATGATCGTGCACACTGATCCAGATTGGTCTGTATGGGATCTCCCAAGACTCCGGGCTTTGCAGCTTTCTGCCCGGCAAACATTAGTTGGCATTGCACCCTAGATTCGACACGGTAACGATGTCCCGCCTTCATTACTCTGAACAGTCGGTATCTCACCTCGTCACGCAGCGTGTTAAGCGTCTGCGCAGGGGCAAGCCTTTCAGCATCAGGTGTCTTGCAGAGCTTGGTCCAAGCTCTGCCATCTCCAAGGCAGTCACCCAGCTGGTTCGCCGCGGTGAGCTTGTGCGCGTGTACCGTGGCATCTACATACGGCCAAAATTCAGCCAATACACCGGACGGATTCGTTGCCCCGGGCTCTGGGACTTGTTGAGTCTGATTGCCAGGCAGAGTCGTTGGAAGCTTCAGATTCACGGTGCTGATGCAGTGAGGCAATTCGGGCTGAGCACACAAATGCCGGTCATCCCGATCTACTACACGAGTGGCCCCAGCCGATCATTACTTCTCGGGAAGGCCGAGATCTGGCTCGTGCATGCGGCTCCGATGGTTATGCAGTGCGCAGGAACCAGGGTTGGGATGGCTATAAGCGCCCTTTACTATCTCGGTAAAGATGGCGCTACTCAGGAGTGCGTCAAAGCGATTAAATCAGCACTCCACCCCGAAGAGCTGGCCACCTTGTTGGGTTGCAACATGCCCAAATGGATGCGTGTCTCGCTAGCTGAATGAGCCCTGCGCATCAGGTGGTGAGGCCGTTCGTACGCGGTTTTAAAGCTTGACTGACTCGGTAGTCGGCAGTCAGTCATCTGATCTGACTGCCCGTCTTATCTGCTTTGAAAGCGAATCAGCGTTTTATTGTTGGCTCGCCTTGATCCGCGCTTTGCGGATGTAACTCACTGACACATCCAGCTGGCTTGCGAGCTCAGCGTCGGAAACGACACCAAACGCAGATGCAATTTCAGGTGTTATCCCTGGTGTCGGACGTTTGTATGCCTCTATTTCAAGCTCGTGACGTTTCTTTTTGACTGGAAAGTTACTGATATCCAGACGATCAGCGACCTCCGTATCAGGCATCTGCCCGAGCATGGCAATGGCTTCATCGGTCCAGATGTCCTCAAGGGGTTTGAAGCGTTCCCGGACAGTCTTGGGCTCCTGAATTCCCAGCTCACCTCGTTTTCGCTTGATGTGCTTGATGGAAATCCCGAATTCTTTTGCCAGTTGATAGTTTGTTCTTGTAGCGAGTTGCTCAATCAGTCCAGTCGGCAACTCAATGTCTTCAGGGTGAAACTCAGGAATGCCAATTGAGTGGCGGTAACGCCGGACACTGCTCGCTCCAAGGCCAAATCGCCTCGCTATTTCGCGGTCGCTCATCTTACCGATGCATGCCTTCCAGTCACCCATATACGTGCTCCTAAAACGAGATGCAGCCAGACAGTTTTTGCCTGACCTCGTATTCAGAGTGCGGTTGGACTACCCCTGATTTTCAGGTTGATGCAGTCGGGATTTGATATCGCTGGGTTCTACCCTATTTCTTCGGCATGTACCGCGTCCTTCTGATTACGGGTTAGGCGAACCTCATTTGCTAGGCAAACCCGCGCATTGCGCGGAAATTTCAGTGCTTTCTTTGATGGCATCGTTGCAGTGTGTTCGGCGATTTTCCGCGCATGCGCAGGATTTTGAATAACTCAAAAATAAAATTGCCTGGCGCGTAGCTCTACCCCAGAAACTGTGGCCTTGGGACCTCCACTATCAGGTAGTAATCCAAAAAAGTGAGAGCCCATAAAATGCCAGACACATCCAATCATTCGGAGAGTGTGGACCAGTCACACATCAGCCCTGACTCACGACATGCACAGCTGCTAGTGTTGGCTGCAGATGCGGGGCGTGATGTTGGTGTTATAGCGGAGATGCTGAGGTTTCTAGATGTTCACCCGCAGCTAATTGATTTCCCCCGAGTCATGCAGGGGCTCGTGAATGCGCTTGATGCCATGGACGTACCGCCGGAGCTCAGCCTAGGTGCGTGCGATCTCAGAGCCTGGCGGGACGAGTGCCGTTGGATTATTTCAATCCGAAACAATCCTGATTTTATTGCGGCTTTGGGCCCCATGTTTTACCAGGGAGATGAGCGGCGTGCGCGTAACCCGGTCATCGGTAAGGGGGTACAGGAGCACGCGTTCCCATATGCGACGCTGTGGCACGAACCTGCGGATTCAGAAAGCAAGCAGGATTACTACCGTCTTATTGGGCAGCTGCTTGTGGTCTACCAGCAAAGGGCGGATGGTCTGGGTCTTCGCGGTCAGAGATACAGCGCCTACCTTGAACTCCGAGCGCTCTGCGCACTGCAGATACTGTCCATACCAGATGATCTCAATATATGGTCCAGCTCTGCCGTATTTGCCCAGGGCTGCCGCCAATTCGACGCCGGCAGATCAATCGACTACCTAGCAGAATACTACCCACCAATCGTTCGTCTCGCCCGCTACCTGGGTGGTGAGGAACCGCCAGAACGTCACGGTGGCGGTGGCCATCGTCAGCATGGCGGTTCAAATAGCGCAGGCCTGGGTGTACTGATTAGCCGAGGGGCTACCGAGTTCCCGCTCGAGGATCCTGACGACCCTGATTTGCTCCCTGGATATATAAGTTTCGTGGCGCCTCAACCGCTAGACGATGATTTAGATGAAGCACTGCCGCTGGGCGAAATAACCACAGCGCGCGAAATATGTTTGATCGATACAAGGGGTGATGTCAGACCATATGTAGCTGAATTGCTCAGCCATGAGGGCATGCTCGCTCATATTTCTCGCAGTCGGCAATTTTTACCGTTTGGCTACAACCTGCTCACGCAGTATGAGCTAGCGAACCTCCTGTTTGGAGTCACTGATGAATTTATGCTCTGTAGGGAACGTATTCGTACTGCGCCAGCACTGGCGCATATACAGATCCGGAGGCGCTTGGAGGCACTGCTGGTGCTTCATCTCATGCTGTGGTTTGGTCGATCACTTGAGGACTGCAAAAAGCTGCGGATAGCTGAGCGGAATACGCGCCCGAGCACGGTGCTGGAGTTGGTTCTGGCTGATGAGGCAGGGCCGGCGGAGTTTAGATTTTTTGCACCGACACCGGACTATGCAGCGGAAGAGCACTTGCCTCGAGAGTCCGTTCGAGAGTCTCAACCAGCAATCGCGGTACCAGATATGGTTGGGGCAGCTGCGCTCGTTATGGCAATCCGGGACTTGTCGCCGGTGAATGGCTCTGCCGTTATCACCTGCAAGATCAAAGACGTCGAGCGTGAAGTCCGAACCTTGTTGAGCGAGCTTGGGGGCGAAGATCCTCGCTACACGATGCACAAGGTGCGCTCCTATCTACATCGCCAAATCATCGCGGACACTCACGATGTGGTTGCAGCCACCATGCTATCGGGGATGCCTTGTCTATCGGCCAACACGCCACTGTATTACAGCCAGTACAGCATCAACTATCTACGACGCCTGTATTGCCAATCAGTTCAGCGGGTGTTGGCTGCGGTTTATGCCACCGTGGGCCTGGAGGCTCCTAGTGCCCCGATTCCCGCTGTTCCGGAGGCGGCTGTTGGTGCCCGAAACTGCCTTCGGCTGGATACGGTAAAAGCTAATCTTGAGGCGTTGCTGGTAGTGCTGCGTAAACGCCCTCGAAAAGGTCTTCAGCAGCTTGTACATTGGCACAACTGCCTGTCGTTGTGGACTGTGCAGATGCTTTTTATGGCAACTGGATGTCGAGCCATTCGTAATCCGTTGAGGCAGGCAGACGTATTTGAATCGCGCGGGGCATGCGGCGCGCTGGGTGATAAAGGCGCAGATGATGGGCATATGAGTCGCCTTGTGGTGTTGCCTGACCAGTTAAAGCGACAGTTACAGGCCTATAAGGCTCACTGCAGTGCAATTACCGCACAACTTGAGCCTCATCTACCCCAGCTGCCGGCCCCTACTAACGGTTTTTTTCTCCGGTTAGCCGACGGGGGATGTCTTTCCTACGAGGAAATTCGGCCGCTCCACATCAAAGCTGCAATGTGCCAGATTGAGGGTTTCACACCTCATCCAGTGAATGGATTCCGCAAATTGTTAAGAACGGAGCTCGCCGAGCGCGGATGCCCACCTGAAACACTTTCGGCTTTCATGGGGCATTGGCTGAGTGGCGAAGAGCCACAAGATGCTTTTTCGAGCTTTTGCCCGCGTACTTACGTCCAAGACCTTCATGCCTATTTGTTGCCGCTCATGCGGGAGCTTGGCTGGATGGTTCGCAATAGCCATCTGGTCATGGAGGTTGATGCATGAATAGCTCAATCCTCTCGGATGAAATGCTGTCAGTTATCTGGAACCCGGATAAACATGATCCAGAGTGGAAAAATGGATATCTTCTGACACTCCAGGAGCGCTGCAAAGACTCCGGTAACAGCATCGGTGAATGGCTCTGCGGACAACGTTCGCTGCGTAGCTTTCCCATCAAGGAGATGCAAAATCTCGAGAATCAGCTCGAAAGCTCGACATTACGCAACACGCTGCTAGACGTGACGCGTCGGGCGCAGCGTTTTAATCCGAGCTTGCCGCTGGCTCGGATAGCGATCGAAACGCAGCGCCGCCCTAATCCGATTAATCCAGACCTGTACACCTCAGAGAATCTGTCGGCCAGTCGAGGTGTTATCAATGCGCTAGAACGTGCAATCAGACTCGATCTTGAAAAACTTACGTCCCATGAGCGTATTGGGGTACTTCTTCTGAGTGCTGCCTACTACGGTGCCCTGATGGACATCCCACAACTGAATGCGCTTACTCAGCTTGATCCAGTGCAGGCCCTGTGGATATCTGGAGCTCCAGAGTTTCGGCTGAAACTTTCAATTCGCGGTCAACCCGAGTCTGAGCAGCGGCAATGGTTTCCAGATCCAATAACCCTGGCATTTATATCGCGCTGCGCTCCAGATCTGGCCGAGAACAAGCCGCATTTGGCTCGAAAGGAGGGAAAACTAAAATGTATTCAGGCGGCTCTGGCCGTAGGAGGAGTGTGCTCTCAGAACCAGCCCGGCTCTCTGGAGCGAGTATTTGAGTTATTACGTATTCAACGTCAAACACAATTGCCACAGCTGCTGATGAACTACTCCACGAGGTCCAGCTATGTGACGCATTCGGTTTTGGTGGATTCTTGGCAGCATTTGCACGGAAATTCACCGATTCCAGAAATCGAAGGGAAACCAAAACGGAAAAAACACCGGTTTCGCAGGCCCAAGCAAAGTATTCCCGAGTGGTTGACGGCGTTATGCCGAAAAGTCCGAAAGAGGCAAATTGCAGTATTCGAGAATGAGCAGCCACCCCGAACTCTCCAGGCGCTGATCGGCAACTGGGCGTCATTTCTACTTCACGGCCGCTCGTTCTATGGCAACCCGTTACAGCCCAAAACAGTGTCCAACTATTTGCGGGATGTCGGTGTTGGATTGGACGATATGCTCTCTGTCGAATCGATCCTGGATGTTCCACCTGATGCGCTGGAGGAGCTCTATGAGCAGATGCTCGAAGCTCAACCCACAGCTCCTATGAGGAGAAACCTAGCCAAGGGGCTGTTGGAATTTCATGGCTATCTACAGCAAAGATTTGCGTATCCACCTATCAGTCCCTATGCGGCATTGGGTATTGGGAAAACACCTCAGTTCGTCGATGCCCAGATCCTCAGCGAGGAGCAATATCACCTAGCGTTGCGAGATCTGGCTGCAGGGCCGTTGAGCCAGCGTTCGCCACGCCTTGCAATGGTCGCGCAGGTGATGCTGATTTTCGGTTTTCGCCTAGGTCTGCGTCGTAATGAGGCGCTGAAATTGCTGCGTCGTGATCTGCAATTACCTGCGCTGTCTGTTGAGCGTGCCGCTGCAGTAAGGCGCAGACATCCGAGCCTCAAGCTGTTGTCGCCTGAGCGATTGATTGCTCCTGAACGACCCGTCAACTTGCACGTTCGACCACATGCTCAGCGTGCGTTAAAAACACGTAACTCGACAAGGACGCTACCACTTCACGTTTTGCTTCAGCCAGATGAGTTGCAGCTCATCGAGTGCCTGGCTCGGCTGCGCGATGACGAAGAGCTGAAGAGTTCATATTCGGAATTCTTGTTCTGTATCCCGGAATTCCAGACTCGATGGGTATCTGAATCAACACTGATGCCGGTTATTCATGACGCACTACGCCGTGTCACTGGGTGCAGAGATATGCACTATCACCACCTGAGACATTCGGCCGCGACTTGGCTGACGTTTAAGCTGGCCGCTTCAGACCTCGGTGTTAGTCAGTCGGTTGGATTGCTGTTCGGTAAGCATGCGCAAACCATGAATTGGCTGCTGGACACAGAACGGTTCAACCGAGCCTTTCTTCACTCCCCGGAGTCCGCCACTCGACGTGTTATCCACATCACCAGCGCTGTTCTAGGGCATGCGAGTCCCAAAACATCCCTGCTCCACTATGTTCACTGCATGCCATGGTTATCGGCGCTGTGCTGGCAATGGAATCCTGAATTTTGGCCGCCTGGCCATGTCATCGCGAAAATTGCCCAAGTCAGTTTGCCAAACAAGCCGGACGACCTACCTGCGGCAGGCCTGTCTGCAGAGATTCGGCACATGCAGCGAATCATCGGCCGCATGAAGGTCTATAGGCACAGTAACCAAGTAAAAGTTAGGCGCCCACTGATCTCCCCTCAGAAGGTTGAAGGTGGGTGGGCACTGAGGAGATTGAATGAAATCTCATCCATGCTCTCCTACGAGGTTTACGCAGAGTCCTCGGGGCAGTCGGTTAACATGGAGTGGGTTACGTTTACCGAAGCTGATCGATCGGCCATGCTGGAGCGGGCAAGATACATCAGCCACCTCGGGAAGCATCGTTTGCAGAGCCCAGCGACGTTTGACTCAAATTATAGAATTGAGCTTGTCCCTAGACCGCCTAAGCACGGAGGTCTGGCCGGGGTAGCCGCCTATGCGGATCGGCTCTATCGCCTGCTAAGCAGCCGGCATAAAGCTAAAGCTGGTCGAGTGCTGGACGATTTCGTTGAGCGCTGCTGGGCGAGCGAGACAACACTACGCTTCTACTCCGGCAGGGATGATAAGAGTGCCCGTGAGTACCTGTGGCTTCTATCTGAACTGGGCATCCCTTTGGTTGATATTAAGTTCATCATTTACGACGAGGGCACGCCCAAGCAAACCAAAAGCCGTTGGCGAACGGTTCTGGGAAAACCCCGCCTGAAATTCATTGAGCAAGCTCCAGAGAATCGAAGCACCCAGAACAGCCACTTGGGTATTCGAGCGACACTGCGTTTACCAGGAGCAGAGCTCAATGCTCAGGAGCAGAACCACCACTCCGGAGCAGCCCTGCGCTACTTGATGCTGATGGCCTCCATCGACTGGCATTTCCGAGTCTGACCAAGTCCGGAGGGCGTTCAGCCCGCCGGATCATCCTGCAATTCCAACAACTCTCCCACCTGGCAGTTCAGGTACTGGCAGATCGTTTCCAGGTCCTTGAGCTCTACCCTCTGCGCGGTCTCGTGATAGAGCCGCGTGAGGGTTCCGCGGTTGATCCCCGTATCCCTGACCACGTCACTGATCTTCAGTTTCCGCTCGCCCAGTAAGCGAGACAAATGGCACTTGACCATCCCAATCTCCAAAAATGATCTTCAGGAGATCATTTTGTCCTTGCAAAGCTCAAAATGAGCGTTATATTGATCTACAGGAGATCATTATGAGAGTTCAGAAGCTCATAAGAATCCGCTGTCGTTCAATTTAGCAGAGAGGGCATGTCCATGTCTCACACATACCTGACTACCGAAGAGCTGGCCACACGCATGAAGTACGACGCGCGCACCATCCGTAATCGCTTGAAAGATTCAGTCCTGCTCGAAGGGATTCACTACTTCCGTCCTTTTGGCGGCCGCAAGATCCTTTTCATCTGGGAAGCCGTGGAAGAAGACATGCAGAAATTCTCGCGGGCTTCTGGGCTGGTTCCGATGGCTGGTGGAGGCATCTGCCATGGGTAAGATTCGTGCCCGTGTCGACAACGAAAAGTTGTTCTTTGACTTTACCTACCTGGATCAGCGCTGCCGCGAGCAGACCACGCTGCCTGATACGCCTGCTAACCGGAAAAAGCTGGAGAAGATTCTTGAGCGCATAGAGGCGGAAATCACCCTCGGCTGCTTTGACTACGCCACCTACTTCCCTCAAAGCAGCAAGGTGCAAGAGATCAGTCGGTTGCAGGCTGGCTGTACATCGCTAAAAACACCACTTTTCAAGGATTTTGCCGAACTATGGTTTGATGAAATGAGGGTCGAGTGGCGTGATACGCACGCCAAAACCGTGCGCCTTACCCTTGATAAGCATTTGCTGCCTGAGTTCGGCAAAAAAGAGGTCAGCGCCATCACGAAAGCAGAACTTCTGTCATTCCGCTCGGCACTCGGCAAAGTCCCCGGGCAGAAAGGTCAAAGTCTGACAGCGACGCGAATCAACCACATCATGACGCCATTGCGCATGATCCTTAGTGAGGCAGCTGACCGATTCGAGTTTACCTCGCCATACCTCAACATCAAATCACTGAAAGTCCCCAAGACAGATGTAGAGCCCTTCACTCTGGATGAAGTGCTGCAGATCCTCAGCACAGTGCGTGACGATTTCCGCAACTACTACACGGTGCGTTTCTTCACCGGCATGCGGACGGCCGAAATTGATGGTTTGCAGTGGAAGTACGTCGACTTTCAGCGGCGGCAGATTTTGATCCGTGAAACCTGGGTGGGCGGCAAGCTCGACTACACCAAGAACGACGGCTCACAGCGTGAGATCGATATGTCCGAGCCGGTTTATCAGGCGCTCATCTGCCAGCGCGAGAAAACCGGCAGTGGGCAGTTCGTCTTCTGCACCCGCGAAGGTACGCCGCACGCATACCGCAACATCAATGACCGGGTTTGGTACCCGCTGCTGCGTCTGTCTCTTATACACATCTGACGCTGCCGACGATCTA
>OLII01000122.1_pt1 | contig 28383 bp, 14 predicted proteins | sample 1609481 | NCBI WGS metagenome assembly OLII01 (sample SAMN05416859, study PRJEB24817) | seawater metagenome | isolation source: Sea water | place: Canada:Atlantic | collected 2013-11 | reverse complement strand
GAGATCTAGTACGGTCTCGTGGGCTCGGAGATGTGTATAAGAGACAGCAATGACAACGGTGAGTGTCCATATTCTTCAAATATATTCTTGAGCCCTTTTTCAAAGCATTGGTTTTGATAAAGATGATTCAAACTTAAGAATCAAAAGAAATATTGTTGTATTCTTCAATGAATAGAAAAATAAGATGCAAAACTGCAAGAATTGAATAAGCTTAAGTAGCGAATTGTTCTTGGCCTATTTTAGTGAGGTGATTTGTTTTAGTCTTCTTTTTTTCATGCTGAATAGGCTTACTCACTTCTGTTTCTACGAGATTTCACCTTTGTATAAGTATCTCTTATTTTTGTGAAAATGATTGTATTTGTTCGTTTATAGGAGAAGGAGATAAAACAGACAAGAGCTATAAATAATAGTGCACCTGTAATGGCCTGCCATGGCATTAAATTTTTGCCAATATGATACTGCAAGCCAATTCCTGTAAAACTTCCATACAGGATTATAAAATGAATTACATAAATAGACAATGTTTGTTGTCCGATTTTTAAAATTAGCTGCTGTTTAATGTAGGTTTCAGCGATGTAGAATACACCGAATAAAACAAGAACATCTCCTAATCTTGAAAAGAGATAATTGAAATAGGCAACATCTTTTAATAGCGGGATGTCTGTGAGTCCATACAATGTATGAAAGAGCCAAGAGGATTTCAAAATCAACAAGAGTCCAACACTAAAAAAAGTAATTATTATTGTAGGTTTAAAGGCTGCTTGTTCTCCATAGCGATGGAACAATGTTGCCATAAACCCACCAAAAAACACATAGCCCAACCAGGGGAGTAAGGTAAATACTGAACCATTTGTTTTGATCACATAATTCGAAAAAAATATGGGAACATTCGGTAAGTCTAATTCTCTATACAGCGGTTCTGTGATGAAAATTGTACTTCCTAAAACAAGCAATGAAATTGAAAAAGAGCATGTTTTTCGGAAGTTTAATTTGTAACTAATGATAAGTGCTATTAAAGAAATTCCAATGCATTGCAATACATCTATGATGAAAATAGAATCATGAAATTTACCAGCAAGCCAATCAAAAATCTGGATGCGTAATGCATAGCCAATACCAATAAGCATCGCACCTCGAACAAGGCCTTTTCGCATGCGTTTTTCTATAGTTCCTTGCTGTTTTGCTTTCAGTAAAAGGTAGGTGAATATCAAACCAGAAATAGTGAAAAATGTTGGAGCTGTAATGCCTCTAAAATAGCTCCAAACTTGAAAAGAGATGTACGATACATCTTTGTAAGAAGGCAACAATAACGCATCGATAAAATGCCCTTGCAGCATCATTAAAATAGCAAATGCTCTTAGAGTATCGATAAAATAAAGGCGTTTTCCTTTCATAGTACAGTAGTTTGTGCTACAAATGTACAATTTCGACAGTGTATGTAAAACACTTATGTTGTTCACTTGTAGGAGACTAAAGTGAACTTCTTAAATTCTCATAGTACAGCAGCTCTTCTATACTCGAGGAAAATTGAATTTTATGGTGTAATACTTCTTTTGGCCATCCCATAAAATTTGGGTAAATCAATAAACATTGAAATTCAGTACCATATAAAGACAAGTGTTTTTCTCTTTAAATACATGTGCAAAACTTTATACTTGTCAATACATACTACTTTAAAAAAACTCTTGATGCGCAATTTTACCGACAATTTTCCATCCATCTTTGGTCTTAAGCATGTTCAAATAATCAATATAGCGATAGGTTTCATAGGTGGTAGTAAGCTTCACGTTTGCTGTTGTTCCAGAAATGTCAATATAGTCTATGTTTCCTTGAAATGATCTCGTTTTTGTATTTGTGAAATAGGAGAAAAAAGTTTGAATGGATCTCATTTGATATGTTCCTTTGGCATCTATAAACTTCAAGGTAGCATCTGGATGAAATGCTTTTTTTAACAATGCTGGATTATCGGTTCTTGTTCCATCAAAATAATAGTTCATATTTCTTACAATGGCCTCTTTAGCTGTTTCGGGTTGTTCAACTTTCAGCAGTGAACCATGCTCATCATAGTGCTTCCATGTGCCTATATCTTTGCCATATGCTCTTTCTCCGGTTTTCAGCAATTGACCATTTTTATGATAATGCTTCCAGATGCCCGTCATAAGACCATTTGTATACAAACCAATAGCTCTTAATTGTTTATTTTCATAATAATATTTCCATTCGCCCATGTCTTTTCCTGCCTTGTATTTTCCAATAATCCTTAGTGCACCATTGGAGTGGTAGTACTTCCATTCACCCTCTTTATTTCCTGAAGTATAGGTTCCCAATTTATTCAGGTTCCCGGTCTCAAAATAAGAACGCCATTCTCCTGAATTCTTGCCATTTTTTTTAAATCCAATGGTTTTTAATTCGCCATTGTTGTGATACTCTTTCGTTTCTTGTGCGTTTAACAAGAAAGGTAAGAATACAAGTGCTATTCGCGTAAGATATTTTTTCATTGTTTTATGTAATTGATTCAGTTTGTTCGTTATATCATAGGATGGTGACAGCCTAATGAAGGGTGCTGATAATTTGTGCAATATCCATGTTTTATGTTTTTATATGTAAACATCAAGTGAGAATGTTTTGTTAAATATTTCTCCGTCTTTGAGAGGAGTTTAATTGTAGTTTGTTCATACTATTATATTTTTGATTTCGATAATGATGATTCGCCTAAATCGTCTATCTTCTCTTGCTGATGCACATATTTCATTTGCTATGTCAGACTTTTACAGTCAAATACATAGTCTTTCAGCTTGATCTTTCTTTATTTTGTTTTGTAAATTTTAACATAATTAATGGCATTAATTAGTATCTTGTACTATAAAATTGATCCTTTTTTAATGAAAACTATCCAGCCAAAAATGCATTCTGCATACAGCTTTTATATTATTTGTTACCTATTTTTATTTGGTGTGAAATTGCAAGCACAGGAATTACCACCCATCAATAATTTTACTCCCAAAAATTATAATGGAGAGTCACAAAACTGGTCCGTTTCTCAGGCGAAAGAGGGAGAATTATTCGTTGCTAATAACCTAGGTCTTCTTGAGTTTAATGGTGCAGAATGGAGATTGTATCCCTCCCCAAATAAAACAATCATGCGATCTGTGAATGTAATCGATGATACCGTATTTGCAGGTTTTTACATGGATTTTGGGTATTGGTTGCGAAATACATTCGGTGAATTGGTGTATACTTCTTTGGTCAAAAAGTATGAAATTCCTGTGTTAGAAGATGAACAATTTTGGAATATAGCTCAGTTTGAAGAATGGGTGTTATTTCAGTCTTTGCAACGAATTTACTTTTTCAATACGAAAACAAAAGCTTATCAAATCGTTTCTTCTGATGTTAAAATAACCAAGATGTTCCATGTCGATGGAAAGATTTATTTTCAAAAGCTCAGTGAAGGGTTGTTTTCCATAAAAAATGGGGCAGCATACTTAGTGTCAGATGCGCCTATCTTTAAAGAAGAGGATGTTATCAATATACATGTTATCGAGAGTCAACTAACTGTGCTCACAAGCCTGACAGGTTTTGTTCGTTTAGAAAATGAAAAAATCAAATTTTGGAAAGAGGCAAATACGTATTTAGCGAATAAAAAAATATACAATAGTATTCAGCTTAAAAATGGAGGATTTGCTATTGGAACCATTTCAAGTGGTGTTCTCTTTTTGCGGGCTAATGGGTCATTGGAGTATCAAATATCAAAACCGCAAGGGCTACATAATAATACGGTATTGTCACTTTTTGAAGATCTAAATGGAGCTGTTTGGTTAGGTCTAGATAATGGAATTAGTAGTGTCAACAGGAGTTCAAATAGTAGGGTATTTAAACAAGAAGGAGGTAAATTGGGAGCCGTGTATGCAACCCAGGTTTTTAAAGAGAATTTATATGTAGGTACCAATCAAGGTTTGTTTGTAAAGAGATATAGGTCCAATAATAAGTTTGAATTGATCAAAGGAACTCAAGGGCAAGTTTGGAGTTTGCAGGTGATAGAGGGAGATCTTTTTTGTGGACATGACAAGGGTACCCTCATTATTGAACAGAACAAAATAAATACTCATATTGACATTCAAGGAACCTGGAGTGTAAAAAAAATAGGGAAGCATACCCTCTTACAGGGAAACTATTCAGGTTTACATGTGCTTGAGAAAATTGATAATCGCTGGCGTTTGAAACATAAGATCAAAGGATTTAACAATTCGAGTAGGTCGTTTGAAGTATTAAGTGAAAAGACACTTTTTGTAAATCATGAATATAAAGGTGTTTACAAGCTCCAATTGGACAAAGATTTTAAAAATGTCACAGCGCTCTCAAAAGACAAGTTGGTGGGAAAAGGTTTGCATTCTAATATCATAAAATATCGAAATTCTATTTATTATGCAGATCAGAAAGGAGTGTTCAAATATGATGTTTCTAAAGAAGTTTTTCAAAAAGATACACTTTTGAGCGGGCTTTATACACGTGAAAATTATACTACGGGAAAATTAGTATATGACAGAGAGAATGATGCGCTTTGGGGCTTTTCCAAAAAAGATATTAGCTATGCAAAGCCCTCAACAGTGAGTGAGAAATTGACTATCAAAAGAATTCCTATTTCTCAAGATTTAAGAAAGTCAGCTCAGGGATTTGAGAATTTATCAATTTATAAGAATGACGAAATATTAGGAATTAATAATGGGTACATTCTTCTAAATATGCAGGCCACGGAAGAGAGGCGCGTAGGAAATGAAATTACCATTAATACAATTAGTGTCAATTCCATTGGCAATCCGAAGAATCTGAAGGACATAGGGACCAAAGGAGAATTTTCCCATACAGAAAATACAATTGGTTTTCGATACAATGTAGCAGGCTTGACAAAAGATATTAATGTTGAATATCAATACAAACTAGAGGGGTATACCGATTCATGGAGCCCATGGTCTGTAACTTCTGCCATAGATTTCGATAATTTACCTAGAGGCAAGGAATATGTATTTTCAGTAAGAGCAAAAATTGGAAATGTTTTATCCTCTAATAGTGCTTCTTATTCCTTTAGAATTACGAATCCATGGTATGTAACAGATATTGCTATTGTCTGTTATGCTGCTTTACTGCTGTTTGTTTTATTTGTAATTGACAGGGGGTATAGAACCTATTATAGAAGGCAACGAAGACGTTTGTTAGAAAAGCAAGAAAAAGATTTTAAATTAAAGGTGTTGGCCAATGAAAAAGAACTAATACAATCAAGAAATGATCAATTACGTGTAGATATTGAAAGTAAAAGCAGAGAATTGGCAACTTCCACAATGAGTATCATAAAAAAGAATGAATTGTTAGGTAGTATTAAAAAAGCATTGCAAGATGAAGGAGATCTTGGGGTAAAATCTGTGGTTAAGATTATTGATAAAAATTTGAGCAATACAGATGATTGGCAAATGTTTAAGGAGGCGTTTAATAATGCAGATAAAGACTTTATTAAAAAATTAAAGTTTATGCATTCAAATCTTACTCCAAACGATCTTCGATTATGCGCTTATTTAAGATTGAATTTATCTTCTAAAGAGATTGCTCCACTTTTAAATATTTCATCGAAAAGTGTTGAGGTGAAAAGATACCGACTTCGTAAAAAATTGAACTTAGGACCGAATGATGGCTTAACAGATTATGTTTTGAATATTTGATGCCATCACACGGCTTTTTTCAGCCACTACAATACCACTACAAAACAGCTCTAAACCCTATTCACTGTTATGGAATTGTAAATTTTGTATCGCTTTTTTGTTAGGGGGTGTCGTGTGTTTTTCTTCTTTTTTTGGATTGTATGATTTTTGTAGTGTGTTATTTTAGGGATATCGCAATAATTCCTTAGTAAATTTATGAAAAAATTAAAAACCCGTTTTATGAGAAAACAAATGTCACTTTTTATTTTCCTGCTCTTTACGGTGTATTCATTCGGACAAAATATTACTGTGAAAGGAGTAGTTACCGATGAGGCAACCGGAGATCCATTGCCAGGAGTTAATGTTATTATTAAAAATGCCTCCATCGGAACACAAACTGATTTTGATGGTAATTACACACTAACCGATGTTGCGAAAGGAACAGTGTTGGTTTATAGTTTTGTGGGCTACAAAAACAAAGAAGTTACCGTAAATGAATCGATCATCAATATTACATTGATGGAAGATGCACAACAATTAGACGAGGTTGTTATTGTTGGTTATGGAAAGCAAAAGAGAAAAGATGTTACTGGTTCGGTAACATTAATAGGAGAAGAAACACTAGACATTTTAAAACCTATTGATGCAACCACTGCATTGCAAGGTACAAGTTCAGGTGTTGCTGTGAATCTATCCTCTGGTGCTCCAGGTGCTAAAGTTAATATTCTTATTAGAGGGGTTAGTTCAAATACGAATAACCAACCTTTAACCATTGTAGATGGGTATCCAGGAGATCTGAATAGCATCAATCCAAATGATATCGAATCCATTACTGTTTTAAAAGATGCACAAGCAGCCATATATGGTGTAAAAGGTGCAAATGGTGTGGTTTTAGTTACAACTAAAATTGGTAAAAAAAATAAGGCACCAACATTAAAATATGATGCCTATGCTGCAATGCAACAAACAACCCGTAGATTGAATTATTTAAATGCTACTGAATATGCTTTGGTATTAAATGAGGCTTACGGAGCAAGTGGTCAGCCACTACCTTTTTCAAATATTAGTTCGTTAGGAAAGGGAACCAATTGGCAAGATCAATTGTTTAACGATGCACTTTTAATGAATCACAACATTAGTTTGTCTGGTGGAGGTGAAAATGTGAACTATTTCATTAGTGCATCACGAACAGAGCAAGATGGTATTATTGCTAAGGAAAAATCAAACTTTATTAGAAATAATATCAAACTGAATTTAGGGGTGGACATTAATGAGAAATTAAAATTTTCATTAATTTCAAATTATTTTACAACGGCATCACAAGGCTTCGACGGCTCACTTTTATTTAATGGACTGAATTATGCTCCAACATATGATGTAGACCAAGACGATACTACGAATTTCCTCGGGATTGAAGTAGTGAATCCATTATCGATGCTAAAGAACACCTTTGGTGAAAATAACGGGAACGGTATTGAAGGGAATTTTAAGTTAGATTACAAGCCTTTTGATGGACTTACGGTAACATCGCGTTTAGGGTATAAGATTTACAATGAAAAACAGCGTTCCTTTACCCCGGTATATGATTACGGTAAAGATAAAGTTTACAATAAGACACAGAGTTCTGTGTATCAATTTAAAGCCACATCTACACGTGTGAATTGGGAAACATTTGCAACCTACAACAAAACGTTTGGAGAGGATCACAATACAACATTTACCTTAGGTACAAGTGTTCAAAATGATCTCTTTGATGGAATTTATGCAACAGGAGTAGAGGTTCCAGGAAACTCATATGATTTTGCTGACATTAGCTTAACAAATAGACAGAGCGAACAACGCAGTTTGAATACTGGAAATGGAGATGTGCGCCTAACCTCTTTCTTTGGTAGAGGACAGTACGATTATAAAGGGAAGTACTTATTCTCTGGTTTGGTCAGAAGAGATGCCTCTTCGGTATTTGCAGCAGACAAGCGCGTGGATACCTTTTGGTCGGTTACCTCTGGTTGGAAAGTATCGGATGAAGACTTCCTAAAGGATAATGAAACCATTAGTTTCTTGAAATTAAGAGCTAGTTACGGAACTCTTGGAAACCTGGTAGGTGATAATCTATATCGATCGCTACTAAGTGGAGAGGGAACCTATGTTTTTGATGGCAAACTCGTTGATGGAAAGGTGCAGGGAAGCCTGCCAAACCCACTTGCAACATGGGAAACAGCAGAAAAATTAGATATTGGTTTGGATATCAATTTCTTTGAGGATAAGTTGACTGTTGTGGCAGATTATTTTGAAGAATCAAGAAAAGATTTATTGATTCAAGGATTCCCGGTGTCAGGTATTTTAGGAACTGATGCTCCGGGTGCAGGAAACCCAACAGTGAATGCAGGTTCTTCGAAAAATACAGGTGCTGAATTGGCGTTGAACTACAAAGCGTTGCAAACAGATAATGCATCCTTAAACCTTGCCTATAACGTAACCTATATAACAAATGAAGTGACAGAGGTACTCGGAGGTGCTTTTGTAGAAGGAGGACAATTTGCAATTGAGACCTTGAAACCATCAAGAATGGAAGTAGGTCAGCCGATAGGATACTTTTATGGTTTTCAAACTGATGGGATATTTCAAACGCAAGCAGAAGTAGATGCACATCCATCTCAAGCTGCACTTGGTGCAGACGTTACTTCTCCAGGAGACATACGATATAAAGATGTCAATGAAGATGGAAAGATTGATTTGGATGATAGAACGAATATTGGAAATCCGCAGGCTGATTTTTACATGGGATTCAATATTTCGGCTACTTACAAAAATTGGGATTTTACAACCTATTTGTATGCTGAAATAGGTAAAGATATGGTACGTAATTTTGAACGTTTTGTACCAAATGTCAACAAACCTAATTACTATTTAGGAAGATGGACAGGTCCTGGAACAAGCAATAGCATTCCAAGATTGACCAATGATTCGACCAATAACAAGTTATTTTCAGATTTCTTCGTGGAAGATGCTTCTTTTTTACGCATGCAAAATATCCAAATAGGATATAACTTGTCTGAAGATGCATTGTCAAAGATTGGATTGTCGAAATTAAGACTGTATGCATCGGCAAACAATCTTTTTACATTGACAAAATATTCAGGATTTGATCCTACAGTGAATGGAGGAGCAATTGGAGCAGGTATTGATTATGGAACTTATCCTTCTGCGAGACAGTTTCTTTTAGGATTAAACGTTACATTTTAAAAAGTAAAAAGATGACAAAATACAATCAAAATATACAATTCGCAATCATCTTTATAGCAAGTTTATTTGTTCTAAATGCTTGTTCAGATGATTATATAGACGATACAAAAATTTATGCTGAAGATTCAGAGCAATACTTTAATTCTGAAGCAGATTATTACAATGCATTGGTGGGAGCTTATGATCCATTACAATCAACTTTTATCAACGTATTGATGGGAGAGATTGCCTCTAACAACACGCTTTGTGGAGGAGAAAATGCAACTGATACTCCAGGATACCAGCAAATAGACGATATGATTCATACACCCGTAAATGGGCAGCTTCAAAATCTATGGAGTTGGATGTTTGGAGGAGTGAACAGAGCAGCGTATATCATCGAGTTTCAAGACAAAACAGACTTCGCGGGAAAAGAAGTATATATTGGAGAAGCACGTTTCTTGAGAGCATATTACAACTTTGAATTGGTGAAGTGGTTTGGTGCCATTCCCATCAAAGCGGATGGCAGATTTAAATTGGGTGATGAAAAAACCATTCCAAGATCACCAGTAGCAGACGTATATCAATTGATCGAACAAGATTTGCAATTTGCAATCGAGAATCTAACCTATGTAGCTCCCCAAACAGGAAGAGCAACCAAAGGGTCAGCACAAGCTTTATTAGGAAAAGTATACTTGTTTCAAGAGAAATTCACAAAAGCAGCAGAGGTTTTGGAGAATGTAATTCAAAATGGTGGCTATGTACTTGAATCAGAATATGATAAAATCTTTGAATTTGCAGGTGAAAATGGTTCTGGAGCTGTATTCGAAGTGCAGTATACAGATACTGAAGGAGCTGGTTTCGATTGTTTGCAATGTAGCGAAGGAAACGTAGCTGTTGGTTTTCAAGGAGTAAGAAACTATGATGGAGAATTATTCACTTCAGGATTTAGTTTCAATGTGCCAACTCAAGAAATGGTAGATCAATTTGAAGATGGTGATGCAAGAAAAGACGTTGCAATATTAGATATCGTGAAATGGGCAGCCACTACAGGAGCAGAATATGGAACGGGTTATGAGCATACTGGTTATTTCAATAGAAAGTATTTGCCTCGAAAAAGAGGAGAGGATGCTGAAGGAGATTTAAACTTAACCAATCCTAATAACTACAGAGCAATTCGTTATGCAGATGTATTGTTAATGGCAGCAGAGGCATACAATAGAAAAGAAGTTGCAGACGATGTAAAAGCAAAGGAATATTTAAATGAAGTAAGAGCCAGAGCTTTTGGAAACTCAGACAATGAAGTGAGTGCTGCAGGTACTGCGTTAACCGATGCAATTTATCATGAAAGAAGAGTGGAATTGGTTGGTGAAGGACATCATTTCTTTGATCTCGTTAGAACGGGAAGAGGAACGATGATTCCAGGTTTTACAGCGAATAAAAATGAAGTTTTTCCAATTCCATTGGAGGAAATTCAATTCTCACAGGGTAATTGGAGTCAAAATACAGGATACTAAAAAAACACAATATGAAGAATATAAAATACATATACAAAACGCTTTTAGTACTGCTCGTTATTGCAGCTTGTACTGAGGCAAACGATTTGGAGTTTTTAGAAAATGTTCCTCCGCCGTCGAACGTGTCTGCGTCCTATGACGTTTCGCAAGACAACACTGGAACTGTAACGATAACTCCAACCGCAGAAGGTGCAAATAGTTACAAAGTGCATTTAGGAGATGGTACGGCAATTCCAGTAGACGTAGCTCAAGGGAAAAGTGTTGAACACATGTATACCGAGGGAACATTTGCAGTGAAAATTCAAGCATACAATATCAATGGTGATACGGCCGAAGCAACTCAAGACTTGGTGGTTTCATTTAAGGCGCCTGAGAATGTGGTAGTGACCATTGAAAATGATGCAAGTACCTCAAAGCAGGTAAATATAAAGACAACGGGAGACTTTGCTACCATGTTCGAGTTTTATTCAGGTGAAACTGGAGTAGACCAACCGGCAGCTACCGCAAATATTGGTGAAACTATAAATTACCAATATGCGGAAGCAGGAGATTATGAAGTAAAAGTAATCGCAAAAGGAGCTGCCATTGCAACTACAGAATATACAGAAAGCTTTACGGTAACAGAGATATTGGCACCGCTCACTGCAGCGCCTTCACCTCGAAGTAGAGCTGCAGAAGATGTAATTTCTGTATTTAGTGATGCTTATGAAGGTGTAACTTTAAACGAAAAGCCAACTTCTTGGAGTGCTACTGTTTTCGAGGAGACTCAAATAGATGGTAATGATGTATGGAAATTAGCGTCCTTAGACTTTTTAGGTCTTGTGACGAACTATGACAACGGTGTTGACCTTAGTTCAATGGAAAAAATGCATATTGATTATTGGGTGCCTGACGGCATCACCAATGAATTGTCTGTGAAGTTGGTAAATACCATTGATGGTGGTGTAACAGAAGACGTTGAATCTTTAGGAACAACAGTAACAGGTACATGGCAGAGTATTGAGATAGACATGACCTTATTTGATGATGGACCGCTGGCGAATAGAGAAAAAATTACACAACTTATATTGGATTCTGATGGTATGGCAGGAATTGTTTACGTAGATAACTGGTATTTCTATAAAGAGCCTACTGTTTCAGACGGCCCTGAACCACTTTCATTTGAAGGCGGATATACGTTCAGTTCATTTGATGGAGGAGATATTACAGTAGTACCAAATCCTGATACCATTGGAAATTCTTCTGCGAAGGTTGCGAAAATGGTAAAGAATGCTGGAGCAACCCATGCAGGATCTAAGATCAGCTTACCAGCTCCATTTTCATTTGAGAATGAAACTATGGTAAAAATGATGGTATGGTCTCCAAGAGTCGGTCTAGAGCTATCTGTAAAATTTGAGAATAACGGTGTTTGGCCAGATGTGGTAGGAACAGATGCAATTACAGCAACAACAACAGTTGCCGGGGCTTGGCAAGAATTGACGTTTGACTTCACCGGTATTTCTACCGAGATTGATTTTTACAACCTCATATTGATTATGGATAATGGTACAATTGGAGATGGTTCTGAGAACTACACCATTTATCTTGATGATGTTGTTACTTCCCCGTCTATTGATTTTGAAACGAAGTATACCTTTAGCTCTTTTGATGGAGGTAACATATCAGTTGTAAGCAATCCAGATACCATTGGAAACAATTCCGCATCAGTTGCAAAAATGGTAAAGAATTCCGGAGCAACCCATGCAGGATCTAAGATAACCTTACCATCCCCATTTTCATTTGAGAATGAAACTAAGCTAAAAATGATGGTATGGTCTCCAAGAGTCGGTTTAGAACTATCTGTAAAATTTGAGAATAACGGTGTTTGGCCAGATGTGGTAGGAACCGATGCAATTATAGCAACAACAACAGTTGCCGAAGCTTGGCAAGAATTGACGTTTGACTTTACCGGTATTTCTACGGAGATTGATTTTTACAACCTCGTATTGATTATGGATAATGGTACAAGTGGAGATGGTTCTGAGAACTACACGATTTATTTAGATGATATTACACAATTTTAAAAAAGAATCATGAAAAAAAATAAATATATACACATAGCTTACATTCTGTTTATAGGAATTCTATTGAGCAGTTGTAAAAAAGAAACCTATCAATTTGGTGATGTTAATGTACCAACAAATATTTCAGTAAGTGCAGAAATTGTTGGGCAAGATGACGCAAATCCTTTTGGTGATGGATCGGGAATGGTAAACTTTAGTGTAGTTGCTGACAAGGCATCGTCATATGTTTTTTACTTTGATGGTGTAGCAAAAAAGGCGCCTTCAGGTTTGTTAACAGAGACATTTGCTAAAGTTGGTGTGCATACCTATACCGTAATTGTTCAGGCAAACGGTTCAGGAGGAAATGCATCAACAAAAGCAATTGAGGTTGAGGTTTTTAGTTCATTTGAAGACATCGATACAGAGAACTTATTGAGTGGTCCAGATGTTGGTGATGTTAAAAAATGGTATTGGCAAGCAGATAAAGATGTACATGTAGGTCTAGGTCCCGTTACGGATGATTATGGAAACGGAGAGTTTGCATACGAAGCATGGTGGAATGGTATCAAAGCCTGGGATAATGAAAAAGGATGTATGTATGACAATGAGTTTGTCTTTACAAGAACAGCAAATGGAATTACTTTCGAACAAACTGTAGGTCCAGCTTTTGTCCCTGGTGATTATGCAGGTGTGCTCGGAGTAACGGGAGATCAGTGTCATGATGAGAGCGTAGCTACTCAAATGTTCGGTGTAAAAAATGTAGCATTTAAAAGATCAACATCCAAAGCAGCAGTGGAAGGTTCCTACAATAATGAACCTTACTTAGGTACCACTTTTGAAATTTCGGATGGTGGTTTTATGGGATGGTTCGTAGGTTCAGGAACTTATGATATTGTCTACATAACAGAAGATGAATTGATGGTTAGAGTGATAGAGGCAGGTAATGTAAATGCATGGTATCATAAATTTACCTCAACCAAGCCCTCCCAAACTGCGTCCTATATTTTTACTGATTTGAAATGGGAGGATGATTTTGAGACAGCAGGTGCTCCTGATCCAACAAAATGGACCTATGATCTTGGTGCAGGTGGCTGGGGTAATGGTGAACTTCAAACGTACACAAACGATGCAGAAAATGCAATTGTAGAAGGTGGTAGCTTAAAGATTACAGCAAAAGCTAATGGTGCCGGATACACCTCTGCTAGATTGAAGACGCAAGGCTTGTATGACTTTACATATGGTAGAGTAGAAGTGCGCGCAAAACTACCTGCCGCGGAAGGAACGTGGCCAGCTATTTGGATGCTCGGATCTAGTTTTCCAGGAGTAAATTGGCCAGCCTGTGGAGAGATCGATATTATGGAACAAAAAGGCGCTGATAAAAATACAGTTCATTCAACCGTGCACTATCCTGACAATTCAGGAGGCGATGGACCTACAAAGTCAACCAGCATCAGCAATGCAGCTACTGAGTTTCATAAGTATACCGTAGAATGGACTGCGACTAAGATAGAGTTTTTCGTAGACGATATTTCTTATCATACCTTCGACAACGATAGCTCGAAGCCTTTTAGTTCGGATTTCTTTTTGATACTTAATGTGGCTATGGGAGGAACTTTAGGAGGAACCGTTGATCCTGGATTTACAGAGGATGTAATGGAAATAGATTACGTAAAGGTCTTTCAATAAATAAAATATTTTAAAAGAGGCAGTGGCGCTATCCAAAAGGTCCTTGCCTCTTTTTTTTAAGCATACTTTTTACTAAAATTCAATGTCGATTATGACATATTGGGTGCACACCCAATAAAGAAATCATATCATTTTTTTATAATTCAATGAAAAAATTACACCAAATTTATATCGGAAATACAAAATCTTGCAGCCAAGAAAAAGAAGTCATAGGAGATGAAATTAGCATTGCGAATGAGACTTTTTATAAAGTAGCCAACGTAGATGCTATGCGTCCTTTTTTTATGAGTATTGTGAGCAATTCAAATCATTGGATGTTCATCGCGAGTAATGGCGGTTTAACAGCGGGAAGAAAAAATAGTAATTCAGCGTTATTCCCATATTATACAGATGACAAACTGGTTGAATCTGCAGATATTACAGGGACAAAAACTTTGCTTCGTGTTCACAAGTTAGAGAAGGAATACCTTTATGAGCCTTTTTCAGATGCGTATGCAGGTGTTTACGAAATCAGTAGAAATGTTTACAAAAACAGTATTGGAAATAAGGTCATTTTCGAAGAAGTAAATCATGACTTGGAGATCACGTATTCTTTTGAATGGAACTCTAGTGACCAATTTGGATTCGTGAAGAAATCGACACTTATAAATACTTCTAGTGAGGCTACTATAATTACGGTTTTAGACGGTTTGCAAAACATTCTTCCTTGCGGTGTGGGGGAGGATTTACAAAAAACAAGTAGTAATTTAGTAGATGCGTACAAGCGTAGTGAATTACTGCTAGAAACGGGGGTAGGAATGTATGCCTTAAGTGCAATTATTGTAGACAAAGCGGAACCTAGTGAAGCGTTGAAAACAAACGTTGTTTGGTCTACAGGTCTATCAAATCCAACCTATTTGGCATCTTCATTACAAGTAGCTAAGTTTAGAAAAGGACTTGCACTTACTGCAGAGTCTGATGTGAAGGCAGAAAAAGGCGCCTATTTTGTGAGTTTTCAACAAGAATTGAAAGCGAATGAAAGCAAAAAATGGCACATTGTAGCCAATGTAAACCAATCTGTTTCGGATATTGTTGGCTTGAATGAAATGATAAAGAAAGAGTCAGATATAGCGACTATTTTAGAAAATGATATTGAGGCAGGGACCAAACATTTAATGCAGTTAGTGGCTGCATCAGATGGTCTCCAATTAACAGCGGATACACGAAGAAATTCGAGACACTTTTCAAATACCATGTTCAATATCATGCGTGGTGGTATCTTTGACCATAATTACGACATCGAAAAGACTGATTTTGTTAGTTATATGGCAAATGCCAACAGAAAAGTGTTCAAAAAGAAGTCAGATCTATTGCAAGCATTGCCATCAGTATTCGATGTGAAAGAACTAAAAAAAATAGCCTTATCAGATGATGATGCTAATTTTAAACGTCTTTGTTTTGAATACCTGCCATTAAAATTTAGCAGAAGACATGGAGATCCGAGCAGACCTTGGAACAAATTTTCGATAAACACCAAGAGTGAAGACGGCACTAAAATATTAGATTACGAAGGGAATTGGAGAGACATCTTCCAAAATTGGGAGGCGCTGGCCCATGCTTATCCTGAGTTTATTGAAGGGATGATCCATAAGTTTTTGAATGCAACAACATTTGAAGGGTACAATCCTTACAGAGTAACCAAAGGAGGTTTTGATTGGGAAACCATAGAACCAGACAATCCTTGGTCGTATATAGGGTATTGGGGGGATCATCAAATTATTTACCTCCTGAAATTCTTGGAGTTTATTGAATCTCACAAACCAGGTACACTAGAGAGTTACTTTACGGAAAATATCTTTGTGTATGCCAACGTACCGTATCGCATTAAAAGCTATGAAGACATCTTAAAAAATCCAAAAGATACCATTGCATTTGATGACGAAAATCAAGAGTTTATTGAGCTTAGAAGAAACGAAATAGGGGTTGATGGTGCATTGCTCAGAGATCAGGATTACTTCATTTGTAAGGTCAATTTTATTGAAAAATTATTGGCAACTACCCTATCAAAAATGTCAAACTTTATACCTGAAGCGGGTATTTGGATGAACACACAACGTCCAGAATGGAATGATGCAAACAATGCCTTGGTTGGAAATGGTGTATCCATGGTCACCCTATATTATTTGCGAAGGTTTTTTAGTTTCTTTCAAAAGCTGCTCCAGCAATCAGAGACATCAACATATGAAATCTCTGAAGAATTAGTGGTCTTCTTACACGCGGTGGTAAAATCTCTGACATCTCATAAAGATGTATTGAGCAGTGCTATCTCGAATGCTGACAGAAAGCGCATTATGGATGCATTGGGAGGTGCAGGAAGTACTTTTAGAGAGCAGATTTACGACCAACGTTTCTCAGGAGATCAAGACAAAGTTTCGAAACAAGAAGTCCTTGAATTTATTGAAATTTCTCTTCAATTTATCGACCATTCAATCGAAGCCAATAAGAGAACTGATGAGCTGTATCATGCGTACAATTTGATGACACTTACCAACAATAATGAGGTGGAAGTTTCTTATTTATCAGAGATGTTAGAAGGTCAAGTGGCTGTTTTAAGCTCGGGATATTTGACAACAAAAGAAAGTGTTGCTGTGCTAGATAACCTGAAGTTAAGTGCTTTATTTAGAAAAGACCAATACAGCTATATTTTATATCCAAACAAGGAGCTACCTGGATTTCTTGACCGAAATAATATTCCATCAGAAGAAGTTGCCAAGTCAACACTTTTACAAGAGTTACTAGCCAATGGCAATACACAAATTATAGAACAAGACTGTTTGGGTACATACCATTTCAATGGTAATTTCAACAATGTGGATAGTCTTAGGAATGCTGTAAAAGAATTACCTCCTCAATTTGAGACACTGGCATTACAAGAATCTGAACTATTGGATCAAATTTTTGAGTCTATTTTTAATCACAAAGCTTTTACAGGAAGATCAGGAACTTTTTATGGTTATGAGGGTTTAGGTTCTATTTATTGGCATATGGTTTCTAAGCTACAACTTGCCGTGCAAGAGATCACCTTACAAGCTATTGAAACAAATGCAAGTGCAGCTCTTGTAGGACGCCTATTTGATCATTATTTTGAAATCAATCAAGGAATTGGCGCGCACAAATCTCCTAAATTATACGGTGGTTTTTCAACAGACCCTTATTCTCATACACCATTTACTAAAGGTGTTCAGCAACCAGGAATGACGGGGCAAGTGAAAGAAGATATTCTCAGTAGATTTGGAGAGTTAGGTGTATTTGTAGAAGACGGAGAAATTTGTTTCAAACCTGACTTACTCCGCATTGAAGAATTCTTAGAGGAAGAGAAAAAATTTAATTATGTGGCTGTAAATGGTGACTTTAAAACAATTTCTTTAGAGAAAGATATGTTAGCCTTTACGTATTGTCAAGTTCCAATTATTTATCGAGTCTCAGACGAATCAAACCTACAAGTATTTTTCAATTCTGGTGCATTTAAACAACAGGAGGCCTTGCGTTTAGATAAAGATGTAAGCAAGTCTCTTTTTGAAAGAGATCAAACAGTACAACATATCACAGTGAATATTAGTAAAGATAGGTAGTATGAAGAATGAATTTTTAAAAATTCTCAAATGTACTTTTGTACTCTTTGCAATGGTATCGTGTAATTTAACCCTTAAAAAACAAGAAAAAATGAAGTCATTAACCGCTTCTCAAATACTAGGAAATCCAAAATATGCCGCCATTTCATATGGTGGTTATCGAAAGAATAGTAGAGATATTCAGCCAAGCATACAAGAGTTAAAAGAAGACATGAGGTTGTTAGAAGCTTCAGGAATTAAAGTGTTACGAACCTATAATTTACAATTAGAGCAAGCTTCAAATTTGTTAAAAGCAATTGCCCAAATCAAAAAAGAAGACACATCCTTTGAAATGTATGTGATGTTAGGAGCATGGATTGATTGCAAAGATGCTTGGACGCCACACCCAAATCATGATTTAGAAGATGAGGTAAATAACGCGTCGGAAATTGAAAAAGCAGTGCAATTTGCCAACCAGTATCCAGATATAGTAAAGGTCATTGCAGTTGGAAATGAGTCCATGGTAAAATGGGCTTGGAGTTATTACGTGCAGCCTTGGGTTGTTTTAAAATACGTAAATCAACTACAAAATTTGAAAGAAGAAGGCAAACTATCTAAAGATGTTTGGATTACTTCGTCAGACAATTTTGCCTCTTGGGGAGGTGGTGAAGCGAGTTATCACAACAAAGATTTAGAGGCGCTGTACAAGGCTGTTGACTACGTTTCTATGCATACCTATCCAATGCATGATACCCATTACAATCCTGTTTTTTGGGGTGTACAACCACACGAAGAGCGTTTGACCAAAGAAGAGCAACTCAAAGCAGTGATGCAACGAGCAACTACTTATGCAATTTCTCAGTATGATAGTGTAAAAAGCTATATGAAAAGTATTGGGGTTCAAAAGCCAATTCACATTGGAGAAACAGGTTGGGCGAGTGCATCAAATGGGTATTATGGAACAGGAAAGGCAAACGCTACAGACGAGTATAAAGAGGCGCTGTTTTATCAGGCAATGAGAACATGGACGGCCAAAGAAGGCATGTCTTGTTTCTATTTTGAAGCCTTTGATGAAATATGGAAAGATGCAGAAAATCCTGGAGGTTCAGAGAATCACTTTGGACTATTCACCATCGATGGGAAAGCAAAATTTGCCCTGTGGTCACTCGTAGACAATGAGGCATTCAATGGACTTACGAGAAATGGGAATCCGGTGACCAAAACCTTTGATGGAGACCTATCTGCCTTGATGGAAAAAGTAACACTTCCATATATAAAAGAACTACAAGAATATTAAAATGCTATGAGACAAATCCTTAAAAAAATACCAACTTTTGTGTTCTTGGGAGCGTTGTTCCTGAGTTGTACATCAACGAATACCAATAAAGTGCATGTTTCTGAACGTCAAATATTGGTAAATCATGTTGCATATACCATTAAAGGTATCTGTTACCATCCTGTGCCAAAAGGTGCATCAATGGAAAGAAATTTTAGCACCCTACAACAAGACATTCGTTTGATGAAAGAAGCAGGTATCAATACCGTTAGAGTTTATGCACCTATAGACGATATTGCTGTGTTAGATCAATTAGCAGCGGCCAATATCAAAGTGATTGTAGGTTTTGGTTATAATCAAAATGGAGTGTATGATATCAAATCAGGCACTTTTTTAGATTATGTCAATAAGTATAAAAATCATGAATCCATTTTATTATGGGAATTGGGCAATGAGTATAATTACCACCCAGAATGGTTTGATGGTGATATAAAAAATTGGTACACGGCATTGAATACTGCAGCAGCAAAGATTCATGAAAATGATCCAAATCACCCAGTTACTACTGCCCATGGAGATTTACCTGATGCATTAGCATTGAGCAGCGCGCCAAACATTGACGTATGGGGACTCAATGTATATCGATGGGACAAACCAGGAACTATTTATAAAGAATGGGCGGCCGTTAGCAAAAAACCAATGTATTTATCAGAGGCAGGAGCAGATAGTTATATGACCATCACAAAAGACGGCTATGAGAAAGGAGAAAATCAAAAAGCACAAGCGGATGCAAATGCACATATATTAAAAGAAATTTTTGCAGATGACCATATCGGTTCAGGTGTTGCCATGTTCTCCTTTACAGATGGTTGGTGGAAAGCAGGTGATAATGACAAACAAGATCCAGGTGGATGGGCACCAAATAGCAGTGGAGTGCCGTATGATGGTTCGCCGAATGAGGAATATTGGGGTATTGTTGATATTGATCGAAATAGAAAGAAAACCTTCACCATCATAAAAGAAGCCTATACCCAAAAATAAACAGCGATGAAAAATGAATACTAAAAAAATCAGTTATATAGCAATCCTAAGCATCATGATGAGTGCATGTAATACTAACAAAAAATTAGACGTAGCCGTTTATGAAACAGCTGCCAACGGAAACAGCCTCACAAAGCGTACCGAATTTGCATCAGAAACTCCTGCAGTTCAGATTGCTATTTTGCCAGAAAAAGAATACCAGACAATTACAGGGTTTGGAGGCTCGTTCACAGAGTCATCTGCACATCTGATAAACCGCTTAAGTGAAAAAAATAGAACAGCCGTTTTAGAAGCTTATTTTAGCGAAGAAGGAGCCAATTATTCCTTGACAAGAACACACATCAGTTCCTGTGATTTTTCATTAAATAATTATACATATGCTCCCGTAGCGGATGATATGGAACTAAAACATTTCAGTATTGAAGAAGATAAAGATGATTTAATTCCAATGATTAAGGACGCCATGAAAATCTCAAAAGAAGGTTTTAAAATGGTGGCTTCTCCTTGGACTGCCCCGCCATGGATGAAAGACAATAAAGCTTATGTTGGAGGAAAACTTTTACCGAAGTACAATGATGCTTATGCTTTGTTCTTTGCCAAGTACCTCGAAGCTTATGAGGCTGAAGGCATCGATATCTGGGGAATCACAGTAGTGAACGAGCCACACGGGAATGGAAACAATTGGGAGAGCATGCATTTTTCTCCCCAAGAGATGACAGATTTTGTGCAGCACCATTTAGGGCCAAAATTGGAAGCAGAAGGGCGGTCAGATATCAATATTTTAGGGTATGACCAAAACAGAGAAGGACTCAAAGAATGGGTAGATGTGATGTATAAAGACGAGGCTACTTCAAAATATTATGCAGGAACTGCAATTCACTGGTATGAGAGTACTTTTAAAGTGTTTCCTGAAGCCCTACAATATGCGCACAACAAGGCACCTAATAAATACCTCATTCAAACCGAAGCTTGTGTAGATTCTGAAATTCCTAAATGGAAAGATGATGCTTGGTATTGGAAAAAAGAAGCCACAGATTGGGGTTGGGATTGGGCTCCAGAAGAACAAAAAAGTTGGCACCCAAAATATGCTCCTGTAAATAGATATGCAAGAGATATTATTGGCTGTTTAAATAATTGGGTCGATGGTTGGATTGATTGGAACATGGTTTTAGATACACAAGGTGGTCCGAATTGGTTTAAAAATTGGTGTGTGGCTCCTGTCATCGTGAAGCCAGAAACAGACGAGGTGTATTTTACACCCATTTACTATACATTGGCTCATTTTAGCAAGTTTATCAGACCTGGTGCAAAACGCATAGGTCTTACAGTGAGTGACAACGAGCTGCTCGTAACAGCCGCAAGAAATCCTGATGGTTCCATTGCTGTTGTACTCTTTAATGAAGGAATGAAAACCAAAAGTTTTTCCCTACAACTTGGAGAGGCAACTGTAGCTCTAAATATCAACAAACAAGCCATACAAACCATTGTTATACCCTCAAAAAAATAGCCTATGAAAACCTACACAACAGCAGCAAAAGATAAAGTTCCTTTCATTCAAAAATCTACTTTCGGAGCGGGGCACTTAGTATTAAATTTATTGCCCGGAGCACTTGCAGTCTTCATGTTTTTTCTAGTAACTGCATTTGGTATGAATCCGTTTTTAGCAGGTTTACTTGGTGGGTTGCCAAGAATCTTTGACGCATTAACGGATCCAATCATGGGATTTATTTCTGACAATACAAAGTCGAAATGGGGAAGAAGAAGACCTTATATTTTGGTGGGAGCTATTTTAAGTGGAGTCTTATTTGCTTTGTTATTTCAAATGAGTGAAGACAACTCTGTGATGTTTAATTTCTGGTATTTCCTCATGATGTCTTTATTGTTTTTAGTAGGGAACACCATGTTTGCAACACCGCTTGTTGGATTAGGTTATGAAATGACATCTGATTACAACGAACGAACAAAATTAATGGCGTTTGCCAACACCATTGGACAAGTGGCTTGGATGTTAGTGCCTTGGTTTTGGGTGGTCATTGCAGACCCAACAGTGTTTCCTATCAGTGAAGAAACCTTAGCTGCTATTGGAGAGATGGGATTACAAGGAGACGAGCTACTCAAGGTAACCAATGAAAAGTTACAAGCCACAGGGGTTCGAAAGCTATCACTAATAGTAGGTATTGGCTGTGCGATTCTTGGGGTCTTACCAGCATTCTTTTGTAAAGGGATAGACGCAGGTAAAATGGAAAATCGAAAAGAAATTAGTACCAAAACGCTATCTTCTAGTTTCAAAGAATTATTTCAAGGAATTAAGCAAGTTTCTAAAAATAAGCCTTTTATGAAGTTGTGTGGAGCTACTTTTTTAGTTTTCAACGGATTTCAGATGGTGGCCTCTTTTAGTTTTTTCATCATTGTCTTTTACATCTACAATGGAGATTATGGGCTCGCAGCAACGTGGCCAGCATGGTTTGCCTGTTTAACGGCAGTAGTTACTGCCTTTATGGTAATTCCAATAGTCTCTCGTATTGCGAGTAAATATGGTAAACGAAATGCTTTTATCATTTCTACGGTGATTTCAATCATTGGATATTGTCTGAAATGGTGGGGGTTTGATAACACCTTGAATGCGAAATTCAATGCGTCAAACGCAGGTCAAGGTCTAAATAGTTTTATTGGGTCCTTTTTTGAGGGAATCCAACCCTTTTTAGATACGATTGGAATGGCATGGTTTAGTATTGATACGAGTCAAGGGGGACCTTGGCTGATGTTCCTGCCAATTCCCTTTATGGCTTTTGGTTTGGGTGGTTTATTTACCTTGATGATGAGCATGACTGCAGACGTGTGTGATTTGGATGAGTTAGAAAATGGAATGCCAAGAAAGGAAGGTACGTTTGGTGCGATTTATTGGTGGATGGTGAAGCTCGGACAAGCAATTGCATTGGTCTTGAGTGGTGCTATATTAACCTTGGTTGGTTTTGATGAGGGCGCAGTTTCTCAATCAGTAGAAACCATGTACAACCTTAGAATCGCAGATATTATTATTCCAGCAGGTACTGCAGGGATAGCTATCTGGGTGATGTGGAGCTACAAGCTCAACGAATCAAGGGCACGAGAGATTAAAGAACTTTTAGTAAAAAGAAGAGGAGAATTATAGTACAATTAGAAAAGCATATCATATGTCAGTAAGAAATGAGAAATTTTTAGCATTAGCAAATCTTGATTTTAAAGGTAAATCAAAAGAAGATATTAAAAAAATATACAAGGCCGTCTTAGCAGATGGTGTACATGGATTGTGTTCCAGTTTTTATGAACAAGGTCAGCAACCAGGAGATCAATTATCAGAAGCTCAAATTAGAAGACGTTTGGAGATTATGAAACCCTATACCAAATGGGTGCGTTCTTTCTCTTGTACAGAAGGAAATGAATTGATTCCGGTGATCGCAAAAGAACTTGGAATGAAAACATTGGTAGGTGCTTGGTTAGGAGATGATGAAGACATCAACACAAAAGAAATAGAACAGCTTATTGCATTGGTCAAACAAGGCGTAGTAGATGTCGCCGCTGTAGGGAATGAAGTGATGTATCGTGGAGATTTGACTGAAGAAGAGTTGTTGCAAAAGATCAACCATGTAAAGACAGCAATAGATGGAGCTGTTCCTGTGGGTTATGTAGATGCCTATTACGAGTTTTATGAAAGACCCGCTATCACTGAAGTTTGTGATGTGATTTTGGCGAATTGCTATCCTTTTTGGGAAGGTTGTGACCAAGATTATTCTTTGTTATACATCAAAGACATGTACAACAAAGCCTTAAAGGCAGGGAATGGGAAACAGGTCATCATTACAGAGACCGGTTGGCCAAACCAAGGAACAAATGTAGAAGGGGCGCATCCCTCTGAGGAAAATGCAATCAAATATTTTATCAATACCCAAAAATGGGCACAGGAAGAGAAGATAGCGCTCTTTTATTTCTCTTCGTTTGATGAGAGTTGGAAAGTGGGTTCAGAAGGAGATGTTGGAGCACATTGGGGACTTTGGGATGCCAATGAGCAATTAAAGTTTTAGATAGTTTTTAAACGAATAAGTGCTGCTGTGCGGTGCTGCTGTTTATTAAATTGCCCCAAATTTATGGGTACTAGTTATCACATGAGATACCGATAGCATCAAAAACCACAAACAGCAACTGTTTGTGGTTTTTAATTTTTCCTATTCAGACCCAGATACTTCGGTCAATGTGTTTAATTTTTTGCGCAATGTTTCGATGAGTTCTTGCGCAATCGGTTCTGGACTGAGTTGTAATGCTTCAATCGTTTTTTTGATATGTTCAGGAGATTCATTTTGAGCAGGAATGGGCCCAAAGCTTTCTTCTGGAGCTAATGAGAAGAATAGGTTGTCGGACCAGGCATTTCGTTCACCATCGATCACCAAATGAACACGATCTGAACTTCCTAAATTGTGTACAGCATGTACATAATTAACATTGGTATACCAACATGAACCTGCGTTCATTTTTATTGGATTGCCATCGAGAACAAAGACTACCTTTGGGTTGGTGATGATGGGAATGTGAAGACGAAAGTTGCCGTTCTCATAACCAAGTTCATGGTCTCTGTGGGGTTTTATTTCGGACCCTACACCCAAACGTAAAATACGTGCAGCGATTATGGGAAAACGAAAAGAGGCTAGAATTTCTTTAAAATACAGACATTTTTGAAGTACCGATGTTTCCATCATGTCAGTTGCTTTGTTATGAGCAAAAATATTCGATGGATCTCCTTGAGGAGCGTAAAGAGAAATTACATTCCAATTTCCATCATAGCCGTTTGTGTTAAAGTGTGGAATCCAATTTTTTTCAAGAACTAAAGATAGATCTTGGACCATTTTTTCGGTGTTGAAAGTAAAAGGAAATTTTAAATATTTTGTATGTTTTTGACGCATGCGTTGCTGTTATAAATGATTGATTGTAGGAATTTGATAGGTTGCCGCACTGCGCATCCTTTGATATATTTTCATGAGACTTTATTGCATGAATAGAATTCTCCATTATTGTGAGCTGATAAACGCTGTTATGAAATTGTGCCGAATGCTTTTTGTCTAAGCCAAAAGTAGTAAAAAGATGGTGAATGTAAATAGCTGAAATGAAAATTTGTGTTCACCAATGTCCTTCCTTTTAATAGTTCAGAGGCCGGTTAGAGTTGTCTGCTCTTGTCTGCTCTTGTCTGCGAATCTGCGTTTTACGAATAGTGCCTCTTTGGGTTTTGGTAAGCTTTTATTTTTAGGGGTCCTCTTAAACGCATTGTTTTGATTGGTTTTTTTCTCAATTCACGTTCTTTTTTTTGCTGGTGAAAATAAGGTATTTATACCTATTGTTATTGTTATTAACAATGAGTAAATTGTTAGCTATTTTAATTTTCATTCTGAAAACCAAACTAATTTTATCAAATCATGAACAACTACCAAACCAAAGGATGGGGTTTTCTCAAACCAACGAGAACTGTAACCATTTTTTCTTCATGGACTTCTAGCTTAATTGTTAGCAGTTCCAAAATGATGAAAACCATCAAAAATTCTTGCCTAATATTGCTATTTTTTCTGGCTTCTTACGGCCAGGGGCAAACAAGACTAGTTCCCGGAGATATTGCAATTATCCATGTGCAAGCAGATTCTCCAGACGAATTCGCTTTTGTCAGTTTTGTAGACTTAGAGGCGGGAACAGCAATCTTTTTTACAGATTGTGGAGTTGATGGAACAGCTGATAGCTTTAGAACAGATCAAAATTGTACTGAAGGTATGTTAAAGTATACAGTCCCTCAAGGAGGTATTCTAGCAGGAACTATTGTAAAATGGAGTTTACCAACATTGAATCCAAACTTTACTAGTTTTGGTGGAGTGAAGATTACAGGGCAATTCGCTCCTGCGACAAGTGGTGATCAAATTGTCGTTTTTCAAGATACGGATGATCTTTCAGGGTCGAAAAGTAATCCAGGTGTAAATCCTTCTTTTATTTTTGTGGCGAATCTGGCTTCTACCCAATTTACAGGAGACCCCACTGATAATAATGAAACTTCTTTGCCGTCTAAATTGAGTGCTACTTCAACACCACCAACTGCCATTGGATTGGGAGAAGGTTCAGGAGTTGATGAAGAGTGGGACAATGCCATTTATAAAGGAACATACGATTTTTCATCGGCTGCCAACAAGGAGGCATCTATACTAGCAGCAAAAACGGCATTGACAGATCCAACTAAGTATTTTATGACTAATGATATTTATGACGTTCCCTATATTACGCACTATTACGACATTCCTACTTCATTGACCTTATCAACTGGTTCAGCCGGTCCAACCCAATTGGCAGACGAACCATTTGATGGTCACGTAGTTTCTCTACGAGGTTTGAACTATACTGAAAATGGTATTCTTTATGAACAAAGAGCTCCTGTTGCTATCAGTCAAATGGCAACGATATCCGATGCTAATTTGTTTGATATTAATCAATCTCCTTCAGATCTTGGATTGTTGTATAATATTGATAATGACGGGAGCATTGATGGGCTAAACTTTGGTGCCTTTGATTATCGATTTGGATCGGCAGATGGTGCTGAGTTTAAAATGGCGGCTATGCAGGCAGATATGAGGTCAGATATCCCTTCAGGGGGCTATGTATTTGAGGCGACAATTACTGGATACAGAGATGGTAATTCAGTGGCTACTGATGTTATTGATTTCACAGTAAGTGATAGCAGTGGTTCCGTATCTTATACAAAAGGAACAGGAAATGGCGGTGACTTGACCTTCAACGCTGATTGGCAAAATATTGATGAGATACGTTTCACCGGTGGCTCTTCATCGACGATTGGTCTTTTGATGATCGATGATTTAGATTTTGAATCAGCAGTTGCTACTTCAGATCCAGTGATCACCTTAACATCAAGTGCAAGTTCAGCGAATGAAAATGGAGGAAGTATAACCCTAACAGCAACTGCAGATGTTGCACCAAGTGCAGATTTAACAGTGAACTTAGACTACACAGGAACCGCAACTGGTGGTGTAGACTATACGCAAGTCTCCTCTATTACAATACAATCAGGAAGTACAACAGGAACCGCAACGATTAACTATACAGCAGATGCTACAGTTGAAGCAGACGAGACCATTATTGTAGACATTTCTAGCCTTACAGGAGTTACTGCAACAGAGGGCAGTCCCAATCAACAAACGCTCACCATTACCAATGACGACCAAGCTACGCTCACCATTGCAGATGTAAGTGGAAACGAAGACGATGGAGCGATTACAGTTCAAGTTGTTTTAGACAATGCCGTAGATGGCGGATTTGATGTAAATGTTTCAACATCAGATGGAACCGCAACTATACAAGACAATGATTATACAGCAGTATCAAGTCAAACCTTGACATTTTCAGGAACAGCGGCTGAAGTAGAAACCTTTACAATTACCCCAACGGCAGATACTACTTCAGAGTCAGACGAGACTTTGAATATCGGGATGAGTGAATTAACACCAGTAGTAGTATCTGCAGGAGACATTGATCGTACAGACGAAGCTACGCTAACAATTTTAAATGATGATAATGTCTATGCAAGTATCAACGACTCAAGTGTATCAGAAGGAGCATCAGGAAGCACAACCTTACAATTTACAGTGACTTTAAGTGCCCCAGCTCCAGCAGGTGGAGCAATGGTTAACTATGCAACGAGTGACGAAACTGCAGTAGCAGGATCGGATTATACTACAAAAACAGGAACCTTAAATTTCCTAGCAGGAGAAACGAACAAGACAATAGATGTTGCGGTTTCGGGTGATACAGAGGTGGAGAAAGATGAGACCATTTTAATGACACTCGTTCACCCAACAGGCTCAAGTGTTGTATTTACTGATGGCATAGGAAGAGGAACCATTACCAATGACGATCTAGCTTCGGTAACCATTGCCGATGTCGCAGTAAATGAAAATACAGGAGTAGCTCAAGTTACTTTAATAGTAGATAAGGCAGTTGATGGCGGATTTGATGTAGATGTGAGTACATCAGACAATACAGCTACAACTGCAGATAGTGACTACATTGCAGTAACCAATCAAACCTTGACTTTCGCAGGAACAGCAGGTGAAACAGAAACATTTGATATCACCATAGCAAGAGACACAAAAGTTGAGGCAGATGAATTGATAGACATTGCCATGAGCAATTTGGTGCCAACTAGGGTTGATGCAGGCGATATTGATATTACTGATGGTGCAACAGCAACGATTACCAATGACGACCAAGCTACGCTCACCATTGCAGATGTAAGTGGAAACGAAG
>OLII01000121.1_pt1 | contig 28524 bp, 30 predicted proteins | sample 1609481 | NCBI WGS metagenome assembly OLII01 (sample SAMN05416859, study PRJEB24817) | seawater metagenome | isolation source: Sea water | place: Canada:Atlantic | collected 2013-11 | reverse complement strand
ACGAGATCTAGTACGGTCTCGTGGGCTCGGAGATGTGTATAAGAGACAGGCTTGGCGGCGGCTTTGGTAGCGGCTGGCTTGGCTGCAGCCTTGCGGGCCGGGGCCTTGGTGGCCGACTTGGCCGCTACCGGAGCAGCCTTGGCCGAACGCGAGGTCAGGGCCTTGGACGCTGCTTCCTGCACCTTGCCGACGCCTTGGGCGAGCTTCAGACTTTCCTGCGCATCACGCTTGAGCTGCACGATGTACAGGCGGGTTTGCGACTGGCGATCCTTGAGCGAATCGAGCAGGGTTTCCAGTTCGCCTACGGCGCCCTTGGCCTTGTTCTGCGCCTTGTTCTTGCCGGCGACCGCAGCGTCCTGAAGTTTGAGACGCGACTTGTGAAGTTTTTCCTGCGCCTTGCCCCGTTGTTTTTCCAACTTGGCCAACAGTTTTTCAGCATCAGCCAGTGCTTGCGAGCAGGCACTTTCCAGATGCTCGAGCAAACTGCCCGAGAGTTGATGTAGCAGGTGTAATGGCGTACTGACTGGCTTCTTACTGGCCGACATGGCTTACCTCCTGGCTGACGAGAATGCGGCTCATACTAGACCTTCTGCTGCTACCGCCGCTAGGGCATGTTGACAGTAAGTAGGACGCCGCGTTGCATGCCTGGGCAAAGTTGTTATGGCTGCAGCTGCGCACAAGTGTAGATGCTGTTAAAAAGGCTGTCGGAATTTGCTCTATGCAAAGATTCATCCGGCCCTCACCATGCACTCAAACCACCTGGAGTGAGCCTGTGCCACGCTACCTGTTACTGCCCTTGCTGCTCGCCCTGCCCTGCGCATTCGCAGACACCACCGAGCCACCGGCAAGTGCTCACGACCTGTCCTATAGCGTCGGCGCCAGCCTGGGTGAACGGTTGCGCAACGAGATGCCCGAGCTGCAGCTCGATGCCTTGATCCAGGGGTTGCAACAGGCCTACGCGAACAAGCCCCTGGCAATCAGCCAGGCACGGCGCGAAGCGATTCTCAGCCAGCACGAGGCCCAGGCCAGCGAGGCCGCCGAGCAGTCGCAGGTGGAAATGCTGATGGCGGTGGAAACCCGTTACATGGCCACCGAACGCGCCCGTGCCGGAGTACGAGAACTACCCGAAGGCGTACTGGTGACCGAACTGGTCAAGGGCAATGGTGCCTCACCCAGAGCCGATGGCCGGGTGCAGGTACGCTACGTCGGCAAGCTGCCCGATGGCAGCGTGTTCGACCAGAGCGAACAACCGCAGTGGTTCAGCCTCAAGAGTGTGATCGAGGGCTGGCAGGTGGCGTTGCCACAGATGGCTGTCGGGGCGAAATGGCGTGTGGTGATTCCGTCGGCCAAGTCCTACGGAGCCGATGGCGCAGGCGATCTGATTCCGCCGTTCACGCCACTGATCTTCGAGATCGAACTACTGGGGGTTGCCGACTGAATGTCGGCAACGGAGGAGACAGGGATCAGGCCTGGACGGCCTCTTCTTCCTTGTGCGCGTTGTGCAGCACTTCGATCAGGCAATCCTCAAGCTCGAAGCGCTCGTGGAGCAGGCTGCCCAGCTCGCTGAGCTTCTTGGCGAAGCGCTCCTGGTCGGTACAGTTGCCCTTGTCGCAGTGATCGTTGAAAGCCGACGCGATATCGGTAATGGCACTGATACGAGGGCTGATCTGCTTCGCCAGTTCCAGGCCCTTGTCATCTCCGAACGCCTTGGCTTCAGCCACCAACTGCTCACTGACCTCGAAGTGCCAGGCGGAGACGTAATCGACCAGTATCGCGCAGAAGCCGAGGTTCTTGTCCTTGTCCGCAAAAGCCGGTTTGGCATCGCGCAATGCGCGAAAGGCCGTGACCAGTTCGGCCCGCTCGTCCAGCCAGCGGTCAATCAGCTTGTGAACCCCACCCCAGCGTTCCTGAGCATTCTGACAACTATCTAACATGGCGGTGTCTTCCCTTCTGGGTCATGCCGCTGCGCCCCGTCGTGCGAGGTATGCACAACAAAGGGAGAAAGCAGCAGAACGGCATCGAGCAGCAGTGTTTTGGGTATGCGTGCAAGGGAGATTATTCCCGCGCGCCCTTGCCTTCAAGGTACGCAGGCGACAAGTTTCATACAAGTGTTTAATCGCCGCACCCGCGGCCATCGGTCGATTGCCTGCCCCCCGCCGGCAAGCGTCAGGGTTTCAATGACTTGCCCGTGGCCGCTGGCTGCACGTACAGCAGCCGCGCCAACGCCAGCGCCGCCAGCAGCAGGAAGGCCAGCAGGCTCCACTCCGGCAGGCTCAGGTCCAGAAAGCTCCAGGTGATCGACGCGCAATCGGCCGAACCGAGCAGCATGGCGTGCAGCACGTCGGCAAGGCTGCCTTGCTCGATGAGCGCACCGAGGGGCATCGAGCAGGCCTCACCCGCCGCCACCCCGCTGCCCTGCAACCAGATCTGGCGCACCGCCAGCAAGCCGCCCCCCAGCGCCAGGCCCAACGCCGCAGCCGCATAGCGACGTGCACCCGGCTGACCCGGTGCATGCAGGCGCGCGGCCAGGCAGACACCGGCAAACACAACCAGCAATACACGCTGGCTCTGGCACAGCGGGCAAGGCACCAGCCCTTTGGTGAATTCGAGGTAAAACGCACCGGCGAGAATCAGTAACGACGCGACGAAAGCCAGGGAGAACAATGAGCGCAAACAGGCCAATGGCATGGCAAGTCCAGGTGCGGGAAAGACATGTAACAACGGTAGAGGAAAATCGAGCCTTGTTTCAAGGCACGACAGGCGCGATAAATCGCTGAAACATAAGGGAAGTGTCGAAGAGTTGAGGTGGATATTTCCTCTGTAACTCAGCGAAAAGTTACCCACCCCCGCAACCAGCCAAACAGTACGGGTTTAACCTGGGGCTAAACCCGTACGACGTCAGGCCCGGACGGCTTCAGGCAGAGGCAAGGCCAGCAGGCGCTCATCCAACAGGCCCAGGCCCTCCTGAAACAGCTGGTTGCTGCGCTCGGTGTCGCCCAGGCCGGCCAGCAGACGGGCCAGCTCGGCGCAGGCCTCAGGGTTGCGCTGCCGGCGCAGGCTGTCTTCGAAGTAGTCGCGCGCCTTGCCCCACAGACGATTCTGCAGGCTCAGACGACCCAGGGTCAGCAACAGGCTGGGATCGTCCGGGTGCTGCTTGAGCCAGCCCTCGGCCGTCTGCAACTGACGCGCCGGGTCGCCGCCTCGCACCAGCCCGTACAGCCGGGCCAGGTGGCTTTCGTATTCGCGCTGCAGGGCCGTACGCAGGACCTTCTCGGCGTCGCTTTCGGCGCCCAGCTGGCGCAGTTGCTCGGCATACGCCAGCACCAGTTGCGGCTCCTGGCGTTGTGCCGAGGTCAGTTGCTGCCAGGCACGTTCAAGGGACTGCTGTGCGGTCTGGTCGTCCTGCTCGCGGCGTGCGGCCAGGCTCAGGTTTTCGCCCCAGGCCCGCCGCTCCAGCTCGGCCAGTTCCGCGGCAGACAACACCTTGTCCTTGCGCAGCTCCGGCAGCAGGCGGATCACCGCGCTCCAGTCGCCACGCTGCTGGTACAGACGCTGCAACTGGCGCAGCACCTGCACGTTGTGCGGGTGGCGCTCGTGCATCGCCTGCAGGGTCACCAACGCTGCCTCGGTGTCGCCGCGGTCGACCTGCAACTGCGCGTGGGTCAGGGCGATGGCCAGCTCGGCTTGCGGCTGGCGCTCCAGGGCACGTTCCAGCAGGTTGTCGCTGTCCTCGGTGCGCCCCAGCTCGTTGGCAGCGCGGGCCGCCCCGAGGTAATAGAGCAGCGGCTGGCGTTCGGCCTCGGCAGCGCGATGCAGATGGCGCTGGGCACTGGCCCAGCGGCCCTCGGCCAGGTCCAGTTGCCCCTGCTCGATGGCCAGGCGTGTACGCCGGCTGCGGTTGCGCCGCGACCATGGGTTGACCACCCCGCCCGAGGTGAACACCAGGCCCAGCACGAAGCGCACCATCAGCACCACGAGCACCACGGCCAGCAGCAGGGCCAGGGTCGCCCACAGGCTCGACTCGTAGCGGAAGCTGTCGTAGGCGATCAGCACGTATCCGCTATGCCGGGCCACGGCGATACCCAGCAGGGTCGCGGCGACGATCGCCACCACCACCCACAGGTAGGCACGTTTCATGGGGTGCCCTCCTCATGACCTTGTGCCGCCGGCTGGCGCGTGATGGATTCTTCGGCGGGCAGGTGGCGACGCTCGAGGTAGGCCTGGACCGCACCGAGGCTGTCGGCCAGGTCCGGCGTCACTACCGACACCGGCTCGTTCGCCACCGCGTTGAGCTGTTCGAGCATCGACTGGCTCTGCTCGTTGTCGTGGTTGAAGTTGGCCAGCAGCACGCTGCGCGCTTCATCCAGCGCCTGGGCATAGACCTTCGGCTCGCCGTTGAGCGCGGCCCACTGCGCCTGCTCCAGGGTCAGGCTCAGGGCCAGGCGCACCTGGTTCAGGGCCTGGCCGGCCAGCAACGGCTTGACGTTCTTGTCGGCATTGAAATCGATACGGAAGTAGCGCGACAGCTGCGCCCACCACTGTGACCAGCGGCTGGCACCGTCGCCGTCGGCAGCCAGGCCGAACAGCGGTTCGCCGCCTTCTTCGAATTCGGGGGCCATGGCGGTGAGCTGCACCACCTGCTCGCGCAGCGCGGCCAGCTTGAGGAACAGCCCGGTGCGGTCCGGTTGCTTGACGCTGTTCAGGGTGGCCAGGCTGCGTGCCAGCTGTTCGCGGGCAGCGAACGAGGCCGGGTCACTCTGCTCGCGCAGGATCTGGTCGGCGCCTTCGACCAGCGCCCGAGCGCTGGTGATGTCCTGCAATGCCGACAGGCGCAGGCTGGCCAGGCGCAGCAGGTGCTCGGCCTCGGCCAGGCGCCAGTCCTTGCGGCTGGCACCGAGCACGGTCTCCAGACGCTGGCTCAGACGTTGCTGGTCGCCCTGCAATTGCGCCACCAGGCGCCGGCGCTCTTCGAGCTCGGCGGCCGGTGGCAGGTCGGCCAGGCGTGACGACAGTCGCTGCTCGCCCTGCTGCAAGGCCTGGGCCTGGGCATTCAAGGCCTGCAATTGTTCGCTCTGGAGCTGGTTGGCGCCCTGCAGGTGGCGCACCTGCCAGACACCCCAGCCACCGATTGCGACACCTGCCGCACCCAGCAGCAGGGCGAACAGTGCCAGACCGGTGCCGGCCCGCTTGGCAGGGGCGGCGGGCGTTTGCGCGGGCGCTTCTGGCGCCGGCTGCAGATCATCGTTGGGCAAGGCAGTTTCGCTCACGTATCCATCCTTTGCATTGGGGCACCTCGCCAGACAGCTTAGCGCCTTAGGAGGCGGGCGCAGGGGTTTCCTGCAACGCCGCCAGCAAAGCCGTGGCACTGGCACCACGGCAATCCACTACATTCTGTGCGCCAGCGGCGCGGGCCTGCTCGGCAACACGCGGGCTCGGCACGAACAGCGGCCACGCGGCCAGTCGCGACCAGTCGCTGCCAGCCAGCTGGCGCAGGTGTTCAAGACCCTGCCCACTGCTGACCACCACGCCGTTCAGGCGTTCCGCATTGATGCGTCGCATCAGCGTGCCGACCGGGTACTCGGGCAGGCAGCGGCGGTACAGGGGCAGATAATCGACACTAGCACCCTGCGCGGTCAATCGCTCGGCCAACAGCTCGCGACCGTCTTCGCCACGCATGATCAGAAAGCGCGGCTGGGGCTGTGCGAAAACTTCCTTCAGCCGGGTCAGCTGCAGCAGGGCTTCGCTGTCATCCCCCTGTGGCGGGAAGTGCACTTCGCAGCCATGGGCCTGCAGGATCGCGGCGGTAGCCGCCCCCACCGTGAACCACGGCAGGGCCGGCGTGCGGGGCCAGTACTGGTCGAGCAGGGCCAGGCCGAGCCGGGCTGCCGGCTTGCTGACCACGATGACCGCAGAATAGTCGGCCAGGCCGAGCACGGTGCTGCGCTGCGCATCGGTCACCGGCAGCGCTTCGATCTCGAGCAGCGGCAGGCTGCTGCCGAACACCCCGGCCTGGGCCAGGGTCGCGGCCAGTGCCGCGCAGTCGTCGGCCGGCCGGGTCAGCAGCAGGCGCCAGCCGTTCACGGGTGGCCGGCCTCGCCATACACCGCCTTGAGAATGTCTTCGGCGCCCTGGTTCAGCAGGTCTTCGGCGACGCGTACACCCAGTGCATCCGCGTCTGCGCGCGGTGCACGTGCCTCGGCGCTGAGCAACAGGCCGCCGGCCGGTTCGCCCACCAGGCCGCGCAACCACAGCTGCTCGCCCTCGAGCACGGCGTAACAGGCGATCGGTACCTGGCAGCCGCCGTTGAGGTGCTTGTTCATGGCCCGTTCGGCCACCACGCGGTCAGCCGTATCGGCGTGGTGCAGCGGCGCGAGCAAGGCATGGATTTCGGCGTCGGTGGTGCGGCACTCGATGCCTACCGCGCCCTGGCCACCGGCTGGCAGGCTGTCGTCGACGCTGATGCTGGCGGTGATGCGGTCTTCGAAACCGAGGCGAATCAAACCGGCAGCCGCCAGGATGATCGCGTCGTACTCGCCGGCATCGAGCTTGGCCAGGCGGGTGTTGACGTTGCCGCGCAGGAAGCGGATCTCGAGGTCGGGGCGGCGGGTCAGCAACTGCGCCTGGCGACGCAGGCTGGAGGTGCCGACAATGGCGCCTGCCGGCAGTGCATCGAGGCTGGCATAGGTGTTGGAGACAAAGGCATCGCGCGGGTCTTCGCGCTCGCAGATGCAGAACAGGCCCAGGCCTTCGGGGAAGTCCATCGGCACGTCTTTCATCGAGTGCACGGCGATGTCGGCTTCCTGCTCCAGCAGCGCGGTTTCCAGCTCCTTGACGAACAGGCCCTTGCCGCCGATCTTCGACAGCGGTGAGTCGAGCAGCTTGTCGCCGCGGCTGACCATCGGCACCAGGGTCACCACCAGGCCGGGGTGTGCCTGTTCGAGGCGGGCTTTTACATAGTCGGCCTGCCACAGGGCAAGGGCACTTTTGCGCGTGGCAATGCGGATTTCACGAGTGGACATGGATCGATCCGTACGAGATAGATGCGCGGGATGATAACAGCTCAATCCGGGCTGCTAGCAGATCTATGTCAGTGGAGGGGTCGACCGTCCCTGGTCAAGCAGTGCTCCCGCCCCGCCCTAAAGCTGCTGCATCATCTTGCGTACGCCGGCCACATGGCGGCGGCTGACAATCAGGGCATCGCCATTGAGGCCCTTGAGAAAAAGCTGGAAATGCCCCAGCGGCGTGCGCTGCAGGCGTTCGATACGGTCGCGGGCCACCAGCGCGTTGCGGTGGATACGCACGAAGCGCTCGCCGAACTCGTCTTCCAGAGCCTTGAGCGGTTCGTCCAGCAGCACCTCGCCGCCCTCATGACGCAAGGTCACGTACTTGTGATCGGCGATGAAGTAGATCACCTGGTCGATGGGAATCAGCTCGATGCCCTTGCGGGTCCTGGCGCTGATGTGGCTGCGCGGCCCGTTGCCGCTTTCGGCGCCGGGGCGGGTCAGCGCTGCCAGCTGCACGCGGTTCGGGCGCTCGGCCTTGCGCAACGCGTCGCGCAGGGCATCGGCCTGAACCGGCTTGAGTAGATGGCCCAGGGTGCTGTCCTTGAACGCCTGCACGGTGAATTCGTCATCCCCCGTACAGAACACCACGGCCGGTGGCGCTTCGCGCTCGCACAACCGGGCCGCCACCTGCAGCCCGTCCATGCCGGGCATGCGGATGTCGAGCAGGACCACCTCGGGCTTGAGGCTGTCGATCAATGCCAGGGCCTCTTCGCCATTGGTGGCGCTGGGCTCCAGCACGGTATAGCCCTCCAGCTCGCCGAGCATTCGGCTCAGGCGTTCCCGGGCTTGGGGTTCGTCATCAACGATCAGGACATTCATATAGCGCTGGATTCCTGCGTGAGTCTCGCACAAGGATAGCGTAGACAGGTGAAGTGACGACCGTCACGGCGATCCACGCTCAGACTCGCACGAGGGCTAAAGATTCACTGGGAGGGCGAAACCTGCCAATCCTCTGTCCAACTGTAGACGGTTGCAGGCACGCTGCCGTTCAATCGATAAATATCCTTTTGCATCGCCCCTGTCGTGGCCCCCGGCTGCGACACAAACCCGCAGTTGCGCCGACCGCCGAGCCCCGTGAGCCCCGGCAACCCTGCTATCATCTGCGCCACTTTTTCCGTTCACGCCTTACACGAGTGAATCCATGAGCACCGACAAGACCAACCAGTCCTGGGGCGGCCGTTTCAGCGAGCCGGTCGACGCCTTCGTCGCCCGCTTCACCGCCTCCGTCACCTTCGACCAGCGCCTGTACCGCCACGACATCATGGGTTCGATCGCCCACGCCACCATGCTGGCCAAGGTCGGCGTGCTCACCGATGCCGAGCGCGACAGCATCATCGACGGCCTGACCACCATCCAGGGCGAAATCGAGGCCGGCAACTTCGACTGGCGCATCGACCTCGAAGACGTGCACATGAACATCGAGGCACGCCTGACCGACCGCATCGGCATCACCGGCAAGAAGCTGCACACCGGGCGCAGCCGCAACGACCAGGTGGCCACCGACATCCGCCTGTGGCTGCGCGACGAGATCGACCTGATCCTGGCCGAGATCACCCGCCTGCAAAAAGGCCTGCTGGAGCAGGCCGAGCGCGAAGCCGACACCATCATGCCGGGCTTCACCCACCTGCAGACCGCCCAGCCGGTGACCTTCGGGCATCATCTGCTGGCCTGGTTCGAAATGCTCAGCCGCGACTACGAGCGCCTGGTGGACTGCCGCAAGCGCACCAACCGCATGCCGTTGGGCAGCGCCGCACTGGCCGGTACCACCTACCCGATCGACCGTGAACTGACCTGCTCGCTGCTGGGCTTCGAAGCGGTGGGCGGCAACTCGCTGGACGGCGTGTCCGACCGTGACTTCGCCATCGAATTCTGCGCGGCGGCCAGCATCGCGATGATGCACCTGTCGCGCTTTTCCGAAGAGCTGGTGCTGTGGACCAGCGCGCAGTTCCAGTTCATCGACCTGCCGGACCGCTTCTGCACCGGCAGCTCGATCATGCCGCAGAAAAAGAACCCCGACGTCCCCGAGCTGGTACGCGGCAAGACCGGCCGCGTGTTCGGCGCCCTGACCGGCCTGCTGACCCTGATGAAGGGCCAGCCGCTGGCCTACAACAAGGACAACCAGGAAGACAAGGAACCGCTGTTCGATGCCGCCGATACCCTGCGCGATTCGCTGCGGGCATTTGCCGACATGATCCCGGCGATCAAGCCAAAGCACGCGATCATGCGCGAAGCCGCGCTGCGCGGGTTCTCCACCGCCACCGACCTGGCTGATTACCTGGTACGCCGCGGCCTGCCGTTCCGTGATTGCCACGAGATCGTCGGCCACGCGGTGAAGTACGGCGTGGACACCGGCAAGGACCTGGCCGAGATGAGCCTGGACGAACTGCGCCAGTTCAGCGACCAGATCGAGCAGGACGTGTTTGCCGTGCTGACCCTGGAAGGCTCGGTGAACGCGCGCAACCACATCGGCGGCACCGCACCGGCCCAGGTACGTGCAGCCGTGGCCCGCGGCCAGGCGCTGCTGGCCAGCCGCTGAGGCATTCGCCAGGCCCGTCTGGCGGGCCTGGCTGCGCTGAAGTCAGCGCTTGCCGGTACGCACCATCTCGAGGAAGGCCGGCATCTGGGCTTCCTTGTCTGCGGCGTTTCTCTGCACGTTGGGGTTCTGCTTGAAGTGTTCGAGCAGGGCCTTGGCCTGCGGGAAGTCCGCCAGCACATCCATATCGAACACCTTCTTGCCCACCGCATACGCCAGGTCGACGCTGTAGCAGAACAGGATGTCCGCCAGGGTCATCTGCTCGCCCGCCACATAGGGAGCGAAGGCACCGTTGCGCTTGAGGGCGGCAAGACCCGCCAGCAGCTCGGCCTTGGCCTTTTGCTTGATGGCCGGGTCCACCTGGGCACCGAAGAACGCCTCGGGGTAGCAGGCTCGGGCCGGCAGCTCGATGTACAGCTCGATCTCCTTGGCCAGTTCGCGCACCTTGGCCTGGGCGAACACGCCCTCGGGCAGCAGCGCCTTGCCGGGCTGGGTCTGCTCGATATAGTCAAGGATCAGGTTGGTCTCACTGAGAAAGCCGTGCTCGGTCTCCAGCACCGGCACCTTGCCGCAGGGGCTGATCTTCAGTGATGCGGGGCCGGGGCCGCCGAAAAACAGCACCTCTTCGAAGGGCACGCCCTTTTCCAGCAGCGCCAGTTTGACCATGTTGTAGTAGTTGCTGACTGCAAAACCGTGAAGCTTGAGCATGAAACATGCCTCCAGGCCGAAAGGGGTTGGCCTGGCCTTTATAGACGCTACCGCAGGCACTGACCAGCATCATGCAGTTGCTCGATAGCCAGGCATTGGCGTGCACTGCATGGCAAACTGGATGCCCATTCCGAGGAGAGCGCCCATGAGCGAGCCCACCGATATCGACAATGACGAAGAAGCGTTCGCCGAATCGACCCTGATCCAGGCCATCGAGAACCAGATCGAGAACGACAACCCGCCAGCGGCCAAGGCCACGTTCAACAAGCTGACGCTGGTGGGCTACGAGCGCGAGGACATCCTCAACCTGATGGCCCACGTGCTGGCCTGCGAGATCGACGCCATGCTCGAGGACGACCGGGCGTTCGATACGCAGTGGTACGAAACCGCCCTGCGTGCGCTGCCTGAGTTGCCACCCGAAAAGGACTGAAGCAATTACCGGCTGGCGTGGCTACACTGCAACTTCATGTACCCCTGCAAGGGTGCTGCCCTCCACTTCAGGAAAGTCCGGAGTATCTATGTCGTTTACCCCCGAGCTGATTGCCGAACTGGAAATACTCGCGCTGTTCAACCTGGACAGCACGCAGGAAGGACTGAAAGTCCATGCCACCGCAGCACCCCAGGCGATTGCCGCCGCCAAGCGCCTGTTCTCCAAGGAACTGATCACCCAGGAAGACGGCGGCTACCTGACCCCGCTGGGCCGCGATGCGGCGCAGAACGTACAGCAGTTGCTGATCATCCTGAACACGGTCGCCGAGCCGGCTTGAGAGCTTCGCTGAAGCCTTCGCCGGCAAGGCCGGCTCCTGCAGATCGGTACAGGAGCCGGCCTTGCCGGCGAAGGCCACACCCGGTCAATACGTCAGGCGCTGACAAAATGGCGCCAGAAATCAAATAGATTTCAGCCCCTCGCCCCGTAGCGGCTAAACTCGCCATTGCTCCCGTGATGGCCAGTTAGAGCCCTGCAATGAACCACCCCCACGAAATTCGACCCGACCTCGACGAAGGCATCGATCGCAAGGTGCTCAGCCAGTTGCGCAAGCGCTTCCTGGCCATCAACCAGGGTCGACTGGCACGCGCCATGGAAGGGTTGTCGAGCCGCCAGCAGCAGGTGCTCAACCTGCTGGCGCTGTTCTTCCACGTCAATCACCCGCTGCTGCCCGGCTACGTATCGGGCACCACTCCGGCGGGCATCTCGTGCTACGAGCCCGACGACGAGGCGCTGGCCGAGGCCCAGCGCCTGACCCGCTCGTTCACCTACCGCAAGCGCCACGGCCAGCCACCGCGCCCGCTGCTGGGGCTGTACCTGATGGGCAGCCTGGGCACCCTGGCCCAGGCCGATGAAAGCGACATGGACGTGTGGCTGTGCCACGCCCCCGGGCTCAGCGAGGCCGAGCTGAGCGAGCTGCGCAGAAAGTGCGTGTTGCTGGAGGTCTGGGCCGCATCCCAGGGCGCCGAACTGCACCTGTTCCTGATCGAGCCGGAGCGCTTCGTCACCGGCGAGCGCAATACCGCACTGAGTTCCGACGACTGCGGCACCACCCAGCACTACCTGCTGCTGGACGAGTTCTACCGCACCGCGCTGTGGCTGGCCGGGCGCACGCCGCTGTGGTGGCTGGTGCCGGTCTACGAGGAAGGCAGCTACGCGCATTACACCAAGACCCTGCTGTCCAAGCGCTTCATCCGCGCCGACGAGAACCTGGACCTCGGCCACCTGGCCCACATCCCGCCAGGCGAGTTCGTGGGCGCCGGGTTGTGGCAGCTGTTCAAGGGCATCGAGTCACCCTACAAGTCGCTGCTCAAGCTGCTGCTGACCGAGGTGTATGCCAGCGAACATCCGCACGTGCAGTGCCTGAGCCTGCAGTTCAAGCAGGCGGTGTTCGCCAACCGCCTCGACCTCGACGAGCTGGACCCGTACATGATGGTGTACCGGCGTATCGAGCAGTACCTGCAGCACCGCGGCGAGGCCCAGCGCCTGGAGCTGGTGCGACGCAGCCTGTACCTGAAGGTGAACAAGAAGATCAGCCTGCTGGCGCGCCAGCGCAGCGGCGGCTGGCAGCGCGACCTGCTCGAGCGCCTGACCCGCGAGTGGGGCTGGGACGAGCGCCAGCTGATGCTGCTGGACAGCCGCAGCCAGTGGAAGGTGCGCCAGGTGGAAGCCGAACGGCGCATCCTGGTGGCCGAACTCAACCACAGCTACCGTTTTCTCGGCCAGTTCGCACGCAACCCGCAAGCTGCCACGCGCCTCGACCAGCGCGACCTCAACGTGCTGGGCCGACGCCTCTACGCCGCCTTCGAGCGGCGCGCCGGCAAGGTCGAGTTCATCAACCCGGGCATCGCCCCGGACCTGGCCGAAGACACCCTGACCCTGGTCCAGGCACCCAATCGCCAGGAGCCTGGGCAAACCCACTGGAGCCTGTACAGCGGCAACCTGAACGCCCATGAGTGGGAGCAGTTCGTGCCGTTCAAGCGCTGCCGCGAACTGCTCGAACTGCTGGCCTGGGCGCACCGCAACGGGGTGATCGACAGTACCACGCGCCTGGCGCTCAACCCCGGCAGCAGCGACCTGAGCGAGTACGAGCTGTTCAACCTGCTGGGCAGCCTGCAGCAGAGCGTGGCCCTGCCGTTCAAGGAAGTCAGCGAGGCGCGCCTGCTGCAACCGAGCGTGGCGGACGAGATCCTGCTGCTGGTCAACGTCGGCATCGACCCGCTGCAGCATCACCGCGACCTCAACATCCTGATGACCACCGAGCGCACCGACTCGCTGAGCTACGCCGGGGTGCGCGAGAACCTGGTGCTGACCCTGGACCAGGTGACCCTCAACAGCTGGAACGAAGTGCTGGTGCAGCGGTATGACGGCGAGCACGCCCTGATGCGCAACCTGCGCGACTACCTCAACAGCCTGGGCAGCAAGGGCCACCTGCCTACGCTGAACGTGCGCTGCTTCTGCCACAACCGCGCCCAGGCCATCGCCCAGCGGGTCGAAGAGGTGTTCGCCACCGCTCAGGCGCTGCTTGCCGAAGGCCTGGGACATCGCTACCTGATACAGGTGCAGCAGCACACCCATGTACTGGAATTGCACCACGGGGCGGTCAACCTGGTCAGCCTGGACAGTCAGGATGCACTGTTGGCGTACCTGGGCGAGGAACGTGCCGAGTACACCCCGCTGCACCTGGACGCCAACGTGCTGGAAGACCACGACCTGGCGCTGGTGCTGCCCCAGGGCCAGCCGCAGTGCCTGCAGGTGTTCTACCGGGTGCAGGAGAACTGGGCCGACGTCTACGTGCTGGATGAATTCAATGCGCTGTGGCAGCAACGCCTGCCCTACCACGACGACAGCGCCCTGTTGCTGCCGCTGCAGCGCTTTCTGCAATCGGTGGTGTTCCGGCACAACGCACGGCTGCCGCTGGAAGAGCTGCCGGCACAGGGCGCACTGGACATCCTCTACTATCAGCTGTCGCCCCCCGGTATCGGCCGGGCACGCCAGCTGGAGCCGCGCCAGGCACCGCCCACCACGCTGGGCAGCACCGCCTACGAAGTGCAGGCGATCATCCAGGCAGGCGTCGAAGACGCCCTGCAGGTGACGTTGTACTGCAACCAGAAGGAGTTTTCGGAGCTCGAGTATGGCGACCAGCTGTATGCGGTGGTCGCCCGCGAGATCGTCGGCCAGCGCCGTGACGCCCAGCGCTACCGCTGCTACATCACCGACCTGGACCTGTCCGACCTGCTTGCCGAAGGCCAGGGCTCGAGCATCCTGTACCTGCGCTATAAGCAGGAACTGGAGCGGGTGCTGAACCAGGCGCTGGAAGCGGCCTGATCAGAGGTCGAAGTCGCCTGCGGCTTCGGGCTGGTACTCGACTTCGAGCAGCTTGAGCTTGAGGGTCTTGCCGCCGGGCACCGGCCAGTCGATCTGCTCGCCCACCGACAGGCCGAGCAATGCGCTGCCCATCGGCGCCAGGATCGAGACCGTGCCTTCGGCGCCGGCATCCTTCGGGTACACCAGGGTCAGGTGGTAGTCCTTGCCGCTGACTTCATCGCGGCAATGCACGCGCGAGTTCATGGTCACGACACCGGCCGGAACCTCCTCGTGGCTCACTACCTGCTCGGCGCGGTCCAGCTCGTCCTGCAGGGCGAGCACACCCGGCGAGTCCTGCGTCTTTTCATCGAGGCCATCGATCAGACGCTCGAGACGCTGTACGTCCAATCGGGTGAGGATAAGGGAAGGCTTGGTGCTCATGATCCAGTCAGACTCCTTGTTCATGGGTAAAAGTGCTGGGCGTTATAAAGCAAAACCCCGCCCAAGGGCGGGGTTTGCATGTTTTCGGCCAGGCCGATCAACCTCGACACTACCACAGCACAATAAATACACAAGAGGCTCGCCGTCGCAGCCTAGCCGGCCGCCTGGCGTCGTGCCTGTGCCTGGGCGCAGATCTCGCGGCGGCGCTGGTCGTCGGCGCTGCGCCACTGGCGAATGTCCTCGACATGGCGAAAGCAGCCCAGGCACACCTTGGCCTCGTCCAGCCGGCACAGGCTGATGCAGGGCGACGGCACCGCCGGGCTGACATTGCTGTACAGCGGCTTGGCCGGTTTGGCAGCAGTGCTCATCTCAGATCTCGTCGAAGTCGAGCTTTTCGCCGACCCGCTCCCAGACGATGCGCTCGAGCATCTCGCCGAGCAGTTCCTCGGTCTTCTCACAGGTCCATTTGCCGCTGGCTTCGTCATAGTCGAAATGGAAACCACCCGACTTGTCGGCCAGCCACAGCTGGCGCAGCGGCTCCTGGCGGCTGAAGATCAACTGGCTGCCGTTGTCGAACTTGATGGTAAGAACGCCCGCCGAGTTCTCCATGTCCAGGTCCAGGTCGGTTTCATCGAACAGGTCTTCCAGGGCCTGCTGGGTCGCGTCGACCAGGTCGTGAAAACGCGCTTCGCTCAAACTCATTGCAAGAACCTCGAAAATGTCTGCACACACGCAAGCCGGGCAAGATACGAGCGCCGCGCCACGAATGCAAAGGTTAACGCCCGCAGCCGACACCCTGCACGGGCGCCTGTCCGACGGCGCAGCGGCTACATAGGCAAGGCGCCGGGCGCTCGGTATACTCGGGCGCAATACTGCTTAAATTCAAAGGATTTCGCCATGAAGCGCCTGATTTCCTCCCTCGCGGCGCTAGTCGCGATTGCCTGCCTCGTCTCCGCTTGCGGTCAGAAAGGCCCACTGTACCTGCCTGAAGACGGCAAAGACGGCAAAAAGTCGCAATCGCACCAGCACTGATTAAGGGATCCCCATGGACGCTTTCAACTACCGCGACGGCGAGCTGTTCGCGGAAGGCGTGGCGCTGTCGGCGATTGCCGAACGCTTCGGCACGCCTACCTACGTGTACTCGCGGGCGCATATCGAAGCCCAGTACCGTAGCTACGCCGATGCATTGCAGGGTGTTTCGCACCTGGTGTGCTTCGCCGTAAAAGCCAACTCCAACCTCGGCGTGCTGAACGTGCTGGCACGCCTGGGCGCAGGTTTCGACATCGTCTCGGGCGGTGAACTGGAGCGTGTGCTGGCCGCCGGCGGGCGCGCCGACCGTGTGGTGTTCTCCGGCGTGGGCAAGACCCGCGACGACATGCGCCGCGCCCTCGAAGTGGGCGTGCACTGCTTCAACGTCGAGTCCACCGACGAGCTGGAGCGCCTGCAGGTGGTTGCCGCCGAAATGGGCGTACGCGCGCCGATCTCGCTGCGGGTCAACCCGGATGTCGATGCCGGCACCCACCCGTACATTTCCACCGGCCTCAAAGAGAACAAGTTCGGTATCGCCATTGCCGATGCCGAAGAAGTCTACGTGCGCGCCGCGCAGCTGCCGAACCTGGAAATCGTCGGCGTCGACTGCCACATCGGTTCGCAGCTGACGACGCTGGAGCCCTTCCTCGATGCCCTCGACCGCCTGCTGGCGCTGATCGACCGCCTCGGCGAGTGCGGCATCTACCTGCGCCACCTGGACCTGGGCGGCGGCGTGGGCGTGCGCTATCGCGACGAAGAGCCGCCACTGGCCGGCGACTACATCAAGGCCATCCGCGAGCGCGTGGGCGACCGCGACCTGGCGCTGGTATTCGAACCGGGCCGCTACATCGTGGCCAATGCCGGCGTGCTGCTGACCCGCGTCGAGTACCTCAAGCACACCGAGCACAAGGACTTCGCCATCGTCGACGCGGCGATGAACGACCTGATCCGCCCGGCGCTGTACCAGGCCTGGATGGACGTGACCGCCGTGCAGCCACGTGATGGCGAGCCGCGCAGCTATGACGTGGTCGGCCCGATCTGCGAGACCGGCGACTTCCTGGCCAAGGACCGTGCGCTGAACCTGGCTGAAGGCGACCTGCTGGCCGTGCATTCGGCCGGTGCCTACGGTTTCGTCATGAGTTCGAACTACAACACCCGTGGTCGCTGCGCCGAAGTACTGGTGGATGCCGATCAGGCCTTCGAAGTGCGCCGTCGCGAAACCGTGGCCGAGCTGTTTGCCGGCGAAAGCCTGCTGCCGGAGTGACCCCATGCTGCTGCGTTTTACCAAGATGCACGGCCTGGGCAACGACTTCATGGTCCTCGACCTGGTCAGCCAGCACGCGCACATCCTGCCCAAGCACGCCAAGCAATGGGGTGACCGGCACACCGGCATCGGTTTCGACCAACTGCTGATCGTCGAGGCGCCGAGCAATCCGGACGTGGACTTTCGCTACCGGATCTTCAACGCCGACGGGTCCGAGGTCGAGCAGTGCGGCAACGGTGCGCGCTGCTTCGCGCGCTTCGTGCTGGACAAGCGCCTGACGGCGAAAAAGCGCATCCGCGTCGAGACCAAGAGCGGCATCATCGAACTCGATGTGCGCGGCGACGGGCAGATCAGCGTCGACATGGGCCCACCGCGCCTGGTGCCGTCCGAGATCCCCTTCGACGCCCCCGCCCAGGCCCTGAGCTACCCGCTGGAAGTGGCCGGTCGCACGGTCAACCTGGCCGCCGTGTCGATGGGCAACCCCCATGCGGTGCTGCGCGTCGACGACATCAACAGCGCCCCGGTGCACGACCTCGGCCCGCAGATCGAGAACCACCCGCGCTTCCCGCAGCGGGTCAACGTCGGCTTCCTCCAGGTCATCGACCGCCACCGCGCCCAGTTGCGCGTGTGGGAACGCGGCGCCGGGGAAACCCAGGCCTGCGGCACCGGTGCCTGCGCCGCGGCGGTGGCTGCCATCAGCCAGGGCTGGATGGATTCGCCGCTGCTGATCGACCTGCCCGGAGGGCGCCTGTCCATCGAGTGGGGCGGCCCGGGACGGCCTGTAGTGATGACAGGCCCTGCCGTACGCGTGTATGAAGGACAGGTTCGCCTATGAGTGAGTACCAGCCATGACCGACCAGCCCCACACGCCCACCGCAGAGCCCGACGCCTCCGACGCCCAGGGCTCGACGCCCAGCGTCGGGGCCCAGGACGTGGTGGCTTACCTGCGTGCCAACCCGGCGTTCTTCGCCGAGCATGACGACTTGCTGCTGGAGTTGCAGGTCCCTCACCAGCGCGGCGACAGCGTGTCGCTGGTGGAGCGCCAGCTCAAGCTGCTGCGCGACCGCAACATCGAGATGCGCCACCGCCTCTCGCACCTGATGGACGTGGCCCGCGACAACGACCGGCTGTTCGAGAAGACCCGCCGGTTGATCCTCGACCTGCTCGACGCCGATAGCCTCGAGGCCGTGGTGATGGCCGTCGAGGACAGCCTGCGCCAGGAGTTCAAGGTGCCGTTCGTGAGCCTGATCCTGTTCGGCGATACCGTGGCCCCCGTGGGCCGCTGGGTCAACCCGACCGAAGCGCAACAGGCCATCGGCGGCCTGCTGTGCGCGGGCAAGACGGTCAGCGGCACCCTGCGCGACCACGAGCTGGACTTCCTGTTCGGCGAGGCCCAGCGCCCCGAAGTCGGCTCCAGTGCCGTCGCCGCGCTCGACTATCAGGGCCTGCATGGCGTGCTCGCCATCGCCAGCCACGACCCGCAGCACTACAAGAGCAGCGTCGGCACCCTGTTCCTGAGCTACATCGCCGAAGTGCTCGGCCGCGTGCTACCGCGCTTTACCCAGACCCTGCGCCCGGTACGCTGATGGAGCGCCAGCTGGACGCGTTCATCGCGCACCTGCGCAACGAGCGCCAGGTGTCGGAGCATACCCAGCTGGCCTACCGGCGTGACCTGGCCAACGTGCTGGCCTACTGCGGGAAAACCGGCATCGCCAGCTGGAGCGCCCTGCAGATCCAGCACCTGCGCCAGTTCGTGGCGCGCCAGCACCATGCCGGGCAGTCGTCGCGCAGCCTGGCGCGCATGCTTTCGGCGGTGCGCGGCCTGTACCGCTACCTGAACCGCGAAGGCCTGTGCGACCACGACCCGGCCAACGGCCTGGCCGCGCCCAAGGGCGAGCGCCGGCTGCCCAAGACCCTCGATACCGACCGCGCGCTGCAATTGCTCGAAGGCGCTGTGGACGACGACTTTCTCGCCCGCCGCGACCAGGCCATGCTCGAGCTGTTCTACTCCTCGGGCCTGCGCCTGTCGGAGCTGACCAACCTCGATCTCGATCAGCTCGACCTGCCAGCCGGCCTGGTGCAGGTGCATGGCAAGGGCAGCAAGACCCGCGTGCTGCCGGTAGGCCGCAAAGCCCGAGAGGCATTGGAAAAGTGGCTGGCGCTGCGCGGCATCAGCGCCCCGCAGGACAACGCGGTGTTCGTCAGCCAGCAAGGCCGGCGCCTGGGCCCGCGGGCGATCCAGCTGCGGGTCCAGGCGGCGGGCAGCCGCGAGCTGGGGCAGAACCTGCACCCGCACATGCTGCGCCACTCCTTCGCCAGCCACCTGCTCGAATCGTCCCAGGACCTGCGTGCGGTGCAGGAAATGCTCGGGCATGCCGACATCGCCACCACGCAGATCTACACTCACCTGGACTTCCAGCACCTGGCGAGCGTCTATGACAGCGCCCACCCAAGGGCCAAACGCAGCAAGGACAGTGACTCATGAGCATTCAGCTGATCACCTTCGACCTGGACGACACCCTGTGGGACACCGCCCCGGTCATTGTCAGTGCCGAGGCCGTGCTGCGCGACTGGCTGGCGGCGAATGCACCCGACCTGGGCGCGGTGCCGGTGGAGCACCTGTATGCCATTCGCGAGCGCCTGGTGCAGGCCGAGCCGGGCCTGCGGCATCGCATCAGCGCCTTGCGGCGCAAGGTGCTGTTCCATGCCATGAGCGACGTCGGCTACAGCGAAGCCAGGGCCCACGCCCTGGCCAACGAGGGCTTTGAAGTGTTCCTGCATGCGCGCCACCAAGTGGATATCTTCCCCGAGGTGCAGCCAGTGCTGGAGGTGCTGCGCCATCGCTACACCCTGGGCGTGGTCACCAATGGCAATGCCGACGTGAGGCGCCTGGGGCTGGCCGACTATTTCAGGTTCGCCCTGTGCGCCGAGGACTTGGGCATCGGCAAGCCCGACCCGCAACCGTTTCTCGAAGCATTGCGCCAGGGCCAGGCCGAGGCCGGCAATGCCGTGCATATCGGCGACCACCCGGGCGACGACATCGCCGGGGCCCAGCAGGCCGGCCTGCGCGCGATATGGTTCAACCCGCAGGGCAAGGCTTGGACGGCCAAGGGGCAGCCGGATGCCGAGATCCAGCGCCTGTCGCAGTTGCCTGAGCTGTTGCTCAGTTGGCGTTAGCCCCGCTGGCCCTATCGCGGGTCAAGCCCGCTCCCACAAGGGTTGCGGTGATCGTTGTAGGAGCGGGCCTGCCCCGCCATAGCGTCAGCAGCGGCAACCCGTAACGCCACCCACAAAAAAGCCCGCAGCGACGGCGGGCTCTTCTGTTCGACGGCACCCTCAGATAGGACGGCTACCGTACTTGTTGTCTGGCTTCTTGGGCGGATCGGCGACCACGTTGGCCTCCACTTCCTGCACCTTGCCGCCACGCGACAGGAACTCTTCCATCGCCTTGGCGAGCGCGTCGCGCTCCTTCTGCTTGGCTTCCATGCTGGGCATTTCGTCGACCGAGACCGCAGCCTTGGACTTGCCCTTGGCTACCGGTGCGGGGCTGTCGTCACCGCTGTCATCGGCAACGTCGTCGGCAGCCGCTTCCAGGCCTTCATCGGTATCGTCTTCGTCGCCCACTTCGAGGTCGTCGTTTTCCAGATCATCGTCGCTCATGTTCTACCTCATGACTTGCGAAAAGCAGATAAGTTATAGACCAACAGCGCCAGGTGCGGCCACTGCCGGAAAAATCCAGGGCCACGGGTAGCCCGCGGCCAGCGGCGCCCGCCCTACCACCTGGCGAGCACCGTGCGGGCCCGTGCAGGGCCCGACAAAAAGAAAGAGCTGCCGGCATTGCTTCACCAGCTGACCCCGCCGTGAGCGGCCTGTTCAATGCCAAGCCTAGCAAAGGGTATCGAAGTGCGCGGACAGGTCATCCGCACCCTACGGCGCGCATTCTAGCGTGATGTGTGAAAAAGCAAAGTGCCTAAATATCCTTGTTCGCTGTAAGTTTTATGCTTGATGGCCATTACAGCGTCAAGCGCCTGCAAATGCCCCCGTGGAAACCGTTTGCGTGCCCTTGGATGGACAAAATCCAGGCAAAAAAATGCCCGGCAAGCCGGGCATGTTTTTTCGAGCATGTTACAGGTTGTAGCCACGCTCGTTGTGCTGCGCGAGGTCGAGGCCGACCGCTTCTTCCTCTTCGTTGACCCGCAGGCCCATCACCAGGTCCAGCACCTTCAGAATCACGTAGGTGACGATGGCGGTGTAGATCACCGTGAAGCCCACGCCCTTGGCCTGCACCCAGACCTGTGCGCCGATATCTTCGACGGTACCGAAGCCGCCCAGTGCAGGGGCCGCGAACACGCCGGTGAGAATCGCGCCGACGATGCCGCCGATGCCATGCACGCCGAAGGCGTCCAGGGAGTCGTCATAGCCCATCTTGCGCTTGAGGCTGGTGGCGCAGAAGAAGCACACCACACCCGATACCAGGCCGATCACCAGTGCGCCCATCGGGCCTACGGTGCCCGCAGCCGGGGTGATCGCCACCAGGCCTGCCACCACACCGGAGGCGATGCCCAGGGCGCTGGGTTTGCCGTGGGTGATCCACTCGGCGAACATCCAGCCCAGCGCAGCGGCGGCCGTGGCGATCTGGGTCACCAGCATGGCCATGCCGGCGGTGCCGTTGGCAGCGGCTGCGGAGCCGGCGTTGAAGCCGAACCAGCCGATCCACAGCATGGCCGCGCCCATCAGGGTGTAGCCCAGGTTGTGCGGGGCCATCGGGGTGGTCGGGAAACCCTTGCGCTTGCCCAGCACCAGGCACGCCACCAGGCCCGCGATACCCGCATTGATATGCACCACGGTGCCACCGGCAAAGTCCAGTACGCCCCAGTCCCACATCAGGCCGCCGGCACCGGACCAGACCATGTGCGCGATCGGTGCGTAGACCAGGGTGAACCACACGGCCATGAAGATCAGCATGGCCGAGAACTTCATGCGCTCGGCAAAGGCACCGACGATCAGGGCCGGAGTGATGATGGCGAAGGTCATCTGGAAGGTGATGAACACCGCCTCGGGGAACAACGAGGTCAGGCTTGCGGGGGTGACGCCGGCCAGGAAGGCCTTGGAGAACCCGCCGACGAAGGAATTGAAGTTGACCACGCCCTCTTCCATACCCGTGGTATCGAACGCCAGGCTGTAGCCGTAGACCATCCACAGAATGCTGATCAGGCCGGTGATGGCGAAACACTGCATCATCACCGAAAGCACGTTCTTGGAACGCACCATGCCGCCGTAGAACAACGCCAGGCCCGGGATGGTCATGAACAGCACCAGCGCGGTGGCGGTCAACATCCAGGCGGTGTCGCCGGAGTTGAGCACGGGGGCGGCTGCCTCCTCTGCCATGGCCATGCCAGGCATTACGAGGGACAAAAGGGCTCCTAGCCCTGCGAACTGACGCAGAGTCATATTGTTATCTCCTGGGGCGTTGGGGTTTGGGGCGGCGTTACTTAGATCGCGTCGGTATCGGTTTCACCGGTACGGATGCGGATGGCCTGTTCCAGATTGACCACGAAAATCTTGCCGTCACCGATCTTGCCGGTGTTGGCCGCCTTTGTGATCGCCTCGATGACCCGGTCCAGGTCCTTGTCGTCGATGGCGACATCGATCTTCACCTTGGGCAGGAAATCGACTACGTATTCAGCACCGCGATACAGCTCGGTGTGGCCTTTCTGCCGTCCGAAGCCTTTGACTTCCGTGACGGTAATGCCCTGCACGCCGATTTCGGACAGCGACTCGCGCACGTCGTCCAACTTGAATGGCTTGATGATGGCAGTGACTAGCTTCATGAAACTCTCTCCCGAATTGGTGGACTTGCCCCAGGAAAACAAACCCGTCTCAAGTCTAAGCGCAGTGCCTGGCTTTGTAACGCTTCGTCGGCCTCAATCCCAAGGCCCGACACCAGTGCATGAGTCACTTGGCTCTAAGCAGAAACCTTGCCATGTCTGCCAAAGCCACCAATTACAAGGGCTTGCGTGCCTTGCTTGGAATTGGCCAGTCGCCAGCAGGGCAAACACGCACAAAAACGGTGCGCTACCGATCGGGGGAATGCGCGAAAAGCGTGCGGGGCGAGCGGGCGTGGGGTGCGTGTTACACTGGCCGCCTCTTTGCATTTACCGGACGGACCAACATGCTCGCGCCCAAAGCCTTTCTCGATGCCCTGAGCGACCAGGCCTCGCGCCTGTTCAGCGGTGACACCGCGCAGCCGCGCAGCGAACTGGAAAGCCAGTTCAAGGCGCTGCTGCAAAGTGGTTTCAGCAAGCTGGAACTGGTCAGCCGTGAGGAGTTCGACAGCCAGATGGTAGTGCTGGCCCGCACCCGCGCACGCCTGGAGGCGCTGGAGGCCAAGGTCGAAGAGATGGAAGCGCGGTTGAACCCGGCGGCTGCCGAGTAGAGCGCAGCGCAGCCTTCGTCGGCGGGGCCGGCGCCTGCAGGGTCATGCAGGGGCCTGCCTCACCTTCTCATACCGCACATCCCCCTCCTCCAACTGCGCCACCACCTCCCACCCCAAGCGGCGATAGAAGCCATTGGCACGCACGCCGTCGCGGCCCGAAGGCTGCACCGGGGCGCCGTGATCTTGACCAGCGCCCCTGGCCCCGTCAACCGCTGCAAAACCTCGACTCACTCTCCCCCGCGCACCCTGCGCGTGCACCACTATCCTTGCCCCAGCCGCAGGACGCGGCATTGTCCCGATCATGGAGTGTGCATGTCCCTCGCCCTTGTCCACAGCCGCGCCCAGGTGGGCGTGCTGGCCCCTGCGGTCACCATCGAAGCGCACCTGGCCAACGGCCTGCCCAACCTGACCCTGGTCGGCCTGCCCGAAGCCACGGTGAAGGAAAGCAAAGACCGTGTGCGCAGCGCCATCCTCAACTCCAGCCTGGAGTTCCCCGCGCGGCGCATCACCCTCAACCTCGCCCCCGCCGACCTGCCCAAGGATGGCGGACGCTTCGACCTGGCCATAGCCCTGGGCATCCTGGCCGCCAACGGGCAGATGCCGATCGCCTCGCTGAACGCAGTGGAATGCCTGGGCGAGCTGGCGCTGTCGGGGGCGGTGCGCTGCGTGCAGGGCGTGCTGCCGGCCGCCCTTGCCGCCCGCGAAGCCGGGCGCGCGCTGGTGGTGCCACGGGAGAATGCCGAGGAGGCCTGCCTGGCTTCGGGCCTGGTGGTGTACGCCGTAGACCACCTGCTGGAACTGGTCGCGCACCTCAGCGGCCAGCAGCCCCTCGAACCCTACAAGGCCAACGGCCTGGTCCTGCACAGCCAGCCCTACCCCGACCTCAACGAGGTACAGGGCCAGCTCGCCGCCAAGCGTGCCCTGCTGGTCGCGGCGGCCGGGGCCCACAACCTGCTGTTCAGCGGGCCACCCGGCACCGGCAAGACCCTGCTCGCCAGCCGCCTGCCCGGCCTGCTGCCACCGCTGAACGAGCGCGAAGCGCTGGAGGTGGCGGCCATCCAGTCGGTCGCCAGCCCGCTGCCGCTCAACAGCTGGCCGCAGCGTCCGTTTCGCCACCCGCATCACTCGGCATCGGGGGCCGCACTGGTCGGCGGTGGCAGCCGCCCGCAACCCGGCGAGATCACCCTGGCCCACCATGGCGTGCTGTTTCTGGATGAGTTGCCGGAGTTCGAGCGGCGCGTGCTGGAAGTGCTCCGCGAGCCCCTGGAATCGGGCGAAATCGTGATCGCCCGGGCCAAGGACAAGATCCGCTTCCCGGCCCGCTTCCAACTGGTGGCGGCGATGAACCCCTGCCCCTGCGGCTACCATGGCGACCCCACCGGTCGCTGCCGATGCAGCAGCGACCAGATCCAGCGCTACCGCAACAAGCTCTCCGGCCCGTTGCTTGATCGCATCGACCTGCACCTGACCGTCGCCCGTGAAGCCACGGCGCTCTCGCACTGCACCGACAACGGCCCCGCCAGTGCCCACATCGCAGGGCAGGTGGCTGCCGCACGCGAACGACAACAACAGCGCCAGGGCTGTGCCAACGCCTTTCTCGAGCTGCCCGGCCTGCGCCAGCACTGCGCGCTGTCCGCTGACGATCAGCAATGGCTGGAAACCGCGTGCGAACGACTAACCTTGTCGCTACGGGCCGCGCACCGCCTGCTCAAGGTGGCGCGTACGCTGGCCGATCTGGAACAGGCCGCACACATCGCACGCGTGCACCTGGCCGAGGCCCTGCAGTACCGCCCCGGGCCTTAGGTGCCTTGACGCCCATCGGTTTGTGCAATGCCGGGCGCAGCCTCATCATGCGCCCTCACTGTTCAACGCTGCCGTCGTAGCAGCCCCCTGGAGCCGAGCGATGCCACACGAAGGCAGCCTTTTGCAAACAGCCGTCATCTTCCTGCTTGCCGCGGTCATTGCGGTGCCCCTGGCCAAGCGCTTGCAACTGGGCGCCGTGATCGCCCCGGATACCAGCCACGGCGACAGCCTGGCACACCTGATTACGTCCAAATCCTAAAATCACGCAGGACCTTTCCTTACCGTTCCAAGCCGGGAAAATCCGGGAGAAGCAACTGCTAAGTTGCGCTCTTCCCAGCTTGCGACACCCACTCATGACCAAGAAAAACGTTCTCCTTTCCCATTGCTTCCATTGCGCGGGTGAATCATGAGCCAGCGCATGAATATCTTCGGCAAGGGCCAAGGTCTGGACGGAGATCTCACCAGTACAGGTGCAATCTGCATAGCCAGTCATGCGCGCGGCCAGGTGCACGACATCCCTTGGCTACTTGAAGGCGACAGGACCACACCCTGCCCTCACTGCGGTGCAGAAGGCACGATCATCGAGGGTGAATCGCGCTGGCGACAGGACGGCCTCAGCACAGCCGTGGATGGCTCACTGGTTCAGTGCAAATGTCCGCTGGGCAGCAACTATGTCATTGCACCGCTACATCAAGGGCCTGCCATCAGGAGCAGCATTCCACTCCAGCCTAGCGCATCGACGCTCGGATTTGAGTCGACTCACTCACCACGACAAGCAGTCAGCACAATGACAACATTCGCGCAGCCCAGACTGGAGCCGGGCTTTCATATTGTCCAGCACAGCCAGTCATTCAATCAGGTGCTGCATGGGCTGGCTGACCCGCAGAGGCACCTGGCCATTCGTCTGCAGCGTCTCAACCCAACCTTTGAGAACGGCTTCAAGGCAGGGGAAATCTTTGTCATCGGTGATCCAGGAAGTGCACAGATGTGTACGCGTGAGGAACTGCATCTGATGGAAGCGGCAGAACTGGCGCGAGATAGTCTTGCCGGTCTGAGCCCCGATGAGGCCGATTTCATGATGAGGCACCAGGCCGAAATCGCAGGATTACTAAGTGACGTGAGTCTGTCGATGGGGGTGGCCCAGGCCATGATGGCGAGGTCATTCGAAGACCTGAAGAATACACTGCATCAGGTCGAGCTCTTGCATCAGCAGCAATTCTCCAAGCATGGCCATTTGAAAAGCCCACAGTTCTTCGCTTCCCGTAAAGAACTTTTCAAGCGTATGGAAGCGCAGTTGCGGATAGCCTTCCTCAACAAACCGATGAACCTGGGCAGCCATGACACCTTGCGCAGAGGCCTTGGAATATCGAGCAGGAGTCTGGTGCATCATTGGAGCAAAGCGGGCGTCCCAGGACAAATTCCGGGATATGCAACGCATCTGGAGAAGGTGGCAAGGATGTCAACGTACCTGAAGACCGGCGGGCACATCGGCATAGTGATAGGTGCTGCTTCTTCGTACTTCAAGATTCGAGAGGCGTGCATGGCTGGAGAAACCAAGGCGTGTAAAAAGATACGCTTCACCGAGGCTGGCAGTTTTTTGGGAGGGCTTGGTTTTGGTTCACTGGGGGGCGCCGCTGCAAACAGGGTTTTCGCGGTAGGTTGCTTGAGTTTAGGACCGGTGAGTGCGACCGTTTGTAGTGTCGCCATCGTCGGTGCAGGGGCTTTAGCAGGGAGTCTGGGTGGTATGTCAGGTGGTGAATGGCTAGGGGAAGTTATCTATGAGCACGCCCAGCCATGATGGCCTTCTGGGAGTCCCACTGGGCGCTGGCGTTTATGTTAACCCCCTGCTTCTTGGGGATCGGGGGCCTCTTGTCAGAGGTACAACTTGCCCATTCTCGACATTTTTCAAGTTTGCTTCACGCCTTTCGGCGCAGTGACTGTCTGCCCAGATTCTTGCAGATATGGGGAACACACGGCTTCATTTCTCGATGCATGATCGTATCAGCACTCAGCGGGATCATGTTGTATGCAAGACGCTCCATCAAACGAGGGCAGCTGGATCCGAAGGACTTTCATGAATTCCCTCTTGCGCTCAAAAGGCGCCTGACTATTACCTCATGGCTGATCATCATTGGGTTTGCCTGGTTCATGTTTGGCGTAGGCCTGCTCAACTTGAGCAAGCCGTAACGGACGGTAAACCGCCGGCTCCCCAAGCCCCTGACGCAAAAACAGGCAAGTGTTGAAGAGCAGGCAATAAGGCATTTACCAATCGAATCTGAGCGCTACAGCAACGCGCTCAAGCGCAGCTGCGACGCCTGCGAGCAGAACACCAGCCGCGCATCCCCGGCCGACATCACCACGGGCACCAGGTCCAGGCGAATGCGCGGCAGCAGGCGGTTGAGCATCTGCTGGCAATCCCGGCGCAGGTAGCTGTCTTCGCCGGTCAGGCGACTGACCAGGCGGAAAGTCAGCGAGTCCCGCGCCAGTATCAGCAAAATGTAGCGCCGTGTGCCGGTCTCGCGCAGCAGCCACACGCCGGTCGCCAGTTTCAGCAGCGGCGTGAGCGTCTCGATCAGCTTGTTGCGCTCCACGGGCACCAAGTCGTGGGGCACCCACTCGCCGTCTTCACCGTCATCGTCGCTATCGGCACGCTGCAGGGCATCGGCCTCGCGCCGATAGTGCTCGGCCGCGCCGCGGTCATCGCTGCGCAGGGCCAGCACGCTGAGCTTGCGCAGGCTGTACAGCTGCAACGGCCCGCGCTGCTCGGCCACCTGCCGCCACAGTGCTGCGGCGGCGTCCGGGTGCCCGGCCTGGGCATGACACTCGGCCAGCTGATAGCGCACCGCCGCGTCCGGCGCCTGCTGCAGTGCGTCTTCCAGCAAACGCTGCGCCTCATCGCCCGCCTCGCCAAGGGTGCGGTACAGCCAGGCCAGCCGGGCAATCTCGTGGCCCGACAGCGCACGGATACACCGTTTGCGCTGCAGGTCGTGCTGCTCGGCCACCAATGCCTCGCGCTCGTCACGGGCGCGCTGGCAATGCCGGGCATTGTCATCGGCCTGCTGTTCGTCCAGGCGCTGCGCCAATGGCAGGTGCTGCTCGCCCAGCCAGGCCTGCGCCGCACTGGGCTGGCTGCGTTGCCACACCAGCACGTTGTCGGGATGGGTCGGCGCGCCGCCCAGCGCGGCCAGGCGGTCAGCCAGGGCCGGGTGGGTGTCGCTGTCATCGGTGTCGCGGCACAGCGCAGCGTGCAGCCAGCTATGGGCCTCGGCATTGTCCTGCGGCATGTCCAGCGCACCGCTGCGGGCCAGGTCGGTCAATGGCGTGGCGCTGCCGTCAAGAAACACCTTGGGCCAGAACGCCTGCTCCAGTGCCCGCCCCTGCAAGGCCAGGCCGACCAGCGCCTCGCCATTGACCGACCTGGCCCGCAGCGGTGCGCTGGACATGCCGCAGGAC
>OLII01000120.1_pt1 | contig 28782 bp, 15 predicted proteins | sample 1609481 | NCBI WGS metagenome assembly OLII01 (sample SAMN05416859, study PRJEB24817) | seawater metagenome | isolation source: Sea water | place: Canada:Atlantic | collected 2013-11 | reverse complement strand
CTACACAGAGTAGATCGTCGGCAGCGTCAGATGTGTATAAGAGACAGGTTTTAGTGTGGTGAATAGCTGAAGTACTCTCTTTCAATAAGCTATAGACTATAGCTGAAGTATAAGAGACTTCTCCATTATCGGGAGCTAAAGCTTGAGCTTTATTTAATGCATCGATGGCTAAGCTAGCTTGATTTAATTGCGCATAAGCTTGCGCTAAACCTAACAAATGTTTTATTTCTTGTTTTTCAGCTAAAACTTCAACAACTAACTGATAATGAGAGTAGGCTGTCATTTTTTTACCTAATATCATTTCAATATCAGCCAAATTTAATATATTAAAAGGGTGCTTGGGATTTTTATCTAATGCTTTTTGAGCATATTCATATGATTTTTCATATTGCTTATTTAAACCGTAAGCTAGACTTAAATTGGTTAAATCCCTGCCGTTATCGCTACTTACGACGATTTTTTCAAAAGATGATATAGCTAAACCTAATTTTCCTTGCAACAACCAAATATTAGCTTGTAAGCGTTTGGCTTTATAATTATCTGGTACAATTTCTACCATTCTATTTAATGCTTTTTCAGCTTTTATTAAATCACCCATTCGCCAATAGCTAAAAGCTAAGTTGTAAAGTAATGCTGTGCTAGATCTTAAAGTGATTGAATCACGAAATGTATCTGCTGCTTTTTGGTATTGCCCCTTAGAAAAAAATAAAATAGCGTTTAAGTCATTTAAAACGAAATCAGTAGCCCCTCTATTTTTTGCTTCAACTATTTGATGCTGTGCATCAACAAGGTTTTTTATTTTATAAGCCAGCCAAAAGCTATCTATAGCATGGTATACACTGTACCTGTATTCCGGTGGTGAGTTTTGTAAAATTGACTCTAGTTTAGTAAGGTGAGTCTTATCTCTAGTATCAGAGTATAAATTAGAGGCTGCATCTCGATAGAGGCCATAAGCAGCATATAAGTATGGTGATCGAGTTAATAAGGCTTCTAGTTGAGTCAGGCTTTCTTCAGTGTATTTACCTTGCCCTTTAATCTCATTATAAAGTGCAATATATTCTCGGTAATCTTCTTCCTTAATCGGTTTTTGCACTAAGCCCGACTGATTGACTTCATCATGTTCGGGAAACAGTGAAGCAAATTGCGTTTGGCTGGTGCTGAAAATAGCATTAAATTTATCTATCGGTGCTAGCCAATTCTTCTCTGATTTAACCGTTAATTTGTCACTGTCTTTAGTTTTAGCTACCAAGCGTGAAAAGCCGACTTTACAGCGGTTATTGTCACATTCAAGTTCAGTTGAAATAATGTCAGAAGCACCGGTTGCTTGCCTCAGCTTTTGTAAATCGTCAGGGTATTCTTTGGTAATTGCTTTGACTTCGCGCTGCGAAATTAAATACATATCTTTGGTATTTATCACCGCTTGCCTTAAAGCATCTTCTACCGCTGACACCACTAAGTCTTGCTGCATAGGGGCAATGTCAGAGCTTTCATTCAGTGTGGGCTTTAAAATGACCACTTGCTTAGGTTCAACTTCATCAGTGTTAGTAAGCCAATAAAGTAAAATCAGTAATAAACACAGTAATGTCATACTGGTGATGGCAATAGAGTTTTGCCTAAACCATGGTGTAGGCCTTTCATCAGCAAGCATTGAGCTAGTGATGTTTTGTGTATTTTGTGAAGCTAAGGCTTGCGCAATAGGTTGAGTACCATAGTCATTAGCCGCTATGTCAGCAGTTGACGATAAACCACCAACAGGTAGCGTTTCTTCTTCACTTATTGCCGCTTGCATTAAGGCGGCTCTAACATGTTGTAAGCGATTTTCGATACCACTAGCGGTAATGGTTCTTTGCTCCAGTGGCTTAACTAACATTTCCATTAACAAGTCTGTTAAAGCACTCGGCGCATTTAACATTAAATTTTTCGCGTGCTCAGGGGTATGGTCACAAATTCTTTTGGCGACATCGTTCGCAGATCCCGCATTGTTCGCATAGGCAAACGGGTGAGTACCAACCACCAACTGATAAGCAAGAATACCAAAGGAAAATATATCAGTTCTATAATCTACCGTTTGTTGCTTTATTTGCTCCGGTGACATAAAAAGCAAACTACCATATTGCGGCGCTTCACTCTCGTCACTAGTATTGCCATCAGCATCACTGGTTTCACTTGGCGCTAATAAAGCAATGCCAAAGTCGGTGATTTTTAACTGGCCTTGATCATTAACCAAGATATTACTTGGTTTTAAATCACAATGAATAACGCCATTTTTATGAGCAGCAGCAAGACCCGCCGCAAGTTGTTGCAATAAATCTAATTTTTGAATGAGAGTACAGTAAGATTCAAGTTGGAACTGCGTTAGAGTCTTACTTTCAAAATACTCCATCACCAAGGAGATATGATCACCTTCATCATGGACATTGAATATTTGAATGATATTGGCGTGACTAACACGCGCAAGGAGACGCGCTTCTTGTAGCGCATGGTTAACGTCATCATCTTGAGGCTGATACGTTAACTCTTTAATAGCAACTTGTCGTTGTAATTGGTTATCACGGGCAAGGTAAACTTTACCCATGCCACCTTCACCTAGTAATCGCTCACGACTGTACTGTGGTAAATTCTTATCCATGCAATACCGTGAGGGAAACCTTGTCTTGTCCGCGATTAACGATCAACTCATTACCTTTATAAATACGATAGAACACACCGGCAAAACGTATTTTTTTACCTTTACGCTCAATTAACTCGTCACCATCACAAGCGCCATCAAGCATGTCTCTAAACTGCTGCTTAGCACGACACACATGCGTGTTGAATAACGTAATGTCGTAACCTAGCTCTTTAGTTAAGGTTTCAGGTAAGCGCCAACCTTGACTGTCTGCATCTAAGCCTTTTTTAGCATCTTCATCTCTGTGTCTCGCTAAACTTAGGGTCAAATAGTGATGGGCTTTACTGGCGAGTGAGAATTTTTCATCATCGGTATTTATGGTTAGCTCAGTGCTTTCTTCATCTAAGCTTAAGTTAAAGCGATATTTTATCTGCTCGACAGTTAATTTCGCTTTCGCCATTAACACGGTATTTTCGCTTAACGGATTCAATCTAACTTGCCAGTTTTGTTGAGCAAAAAACAGTAAATCAGCGTTCATTACCGGATAAGCACTACCATCAGCATCAACTAAAAATTCTTTGTACCACTGATCTTTGCTTGGCACATAAAACAAGGCTATTTCTGGATTTTCTTCTGAGGGAAGTAAGTTACCGTCAGCTAAAATAATCGGGGATTTATCAGCTTGGTCACCGACAGGCAATAACATGTTTTGCGGTGGCGCAAGATCTTTAACAAGAAAGCCATGACTTTCGCCAGATGCGAAAAATATTTTATCGCCAACTTCAAGTGGGTGTGAGCTGTCTTTGACTAATTTTTGATTGTTTACCCAAGTACCATTATTACTTAAATCGCGGATGAGCCATTTAGTATTTGTCCATTCAATAACCGCATGGATACGAGAAACTTCCTGCGCGTTAATCACAGTATCAACATTAGTAGGCGAGCGCCCAAAACAATGACAGGCATTCAAATAATGTAATGCTTTGTTTTCATTAGTTATATCTAAAATAGCAGCCATATTTTTATCATTGATACGTTAGGTTGATTACCGAATGCAAAATGCATAATAAAGTTGATTGTATATAAATACCTACGACTCTTCTAGTGAAGATGCTAACTTCTCGTCACGTTTGCTTAAATAATATTAAATTTTACCTTAGTAAGTTTATTAAAATAAAACAGTACATTAGCCTGAACTGAGCGTTTTTAAAGCACTTTTATTAAATTAAATATCATAATAAATTGCAAGTAAAGCAACGGGTGCAATAAATTAAAACAGTTATCAACATTCAATATTACAATGAAGTCTAACTTTCCCAAGCTAACAAACGGTTTTTATTAAATAAAATATTAACAGTCCCCAAAAGACACTTTACGTTTTAAACGAACGTTTGCTTTTTTAGTCTATTTACAGACAAAAGCTAACAAATTAGGCGTCTACATCAACATTTTTATTGCTTTACATGCTACAATTTTAGTTATCTCAGTAGTAACCTTGTATAACGTATCATGGCTAAAAAACCACTTACCATTAGAGAAAAAACCATCTTTGACGGTATTTTCACCAAATATTTTTTAAAATTTATCTTTTCCGTATGGTTCAAAGTAGCAGGCTGGAAGCTCTGTAAAACCGCACCTGAAGGCGCAGGTGTTGCCATTGCAGCGCCGCATACCTCAAACTGGGATTTTGTTTATGCCCTTGGTGCAGCCATTCTACAAGATGTAAAAATTTACTTTTCAGTAAAAGACAGTTTATGCCGCGTACCTGTGTTGGGGCCTTGGATGATGTATTTAGGCGCCATCCCTATTGACCGCTCTGCTAAAGGTGTCGGACAAGTAGAGCAGATAAAACAATTTATCAATAGCCAAAAATTACAACGGGTATTTTTCTTATTCACTCCTGAAGGAACTCGTGGCTCGGTTACTAAATGGAAAACAGGATTTTACCATGTTGCCCAAGGCTGTAATTTACCAATTTTCTTAGCAAAAGTAGATTATTTAAGTAAGGAAGCCGGTGTTTTTCACACCTTTAAACTAACCGAAAATAAAGAAAATGATATTCAGGCAATTCAAGCTTCTTACAAAACAATTCAAGGGAAGTTCCCGTTAGATCAATACCCTGGCTATACCGGTCGGATGCAAAAAATATCTGAAACAGAAGCAAAGATCATCAAGGCGATGTACTCTTTTAAAGGAGTTGCTACCAAGGTTGAAATTACCGCAAAGGCTAAATTAACCGGTTTATCTAGCAACATTTTAGATTTCTTAGTTGAAAAAGAATTACTCGAAAAGTGTCAGAGCGCTGAGGAAAATGCAGAGCCAACATACCAATTAACCTTTACTGGCAGAGGCTACTTCTTACACTTATCAACAAAGGTTTAGCATTAATCGTCGCATTAAAATGAAAAAGCTAAACTAGAAAAAGCTAAACTAGACAAAGATTACACTGAATAAGCGAAGCTAGAAAATGCTTCACTAGAAAGTGCAGATAAATGAAAGGCGCTATTGGTTAATTAACATGTTAACCAACAGCGCCTTTTTTCATTTCACGTACTACATCTCCCCTACTCCATTTCACGCATTCCATCTCACTGATATAGGAAAGGAAACAGATATAAGTGGGAAAGAAAATAAAAGAAACTAACCTCTTGGTTTAACAAATACCACACTAGTTAACGCAGGTACTGTAAAACCTTGTGAGGTTGCTTTACTTTGCTTAAGCACTTCATCACTACCGTTTTTCTGTAGAGGATGTAATTGATAGCCCTGAGTACTTTGACCATCAAGGTGATAATTAAAGGTTTGCGTTTTATCACTGGTATTGAAGATAACCATCAAGCTTTGATAACTTTCATCAACCGCTTCACCAACACTGTCATCAATTTTCATCACCAATAAGCCTATTTGTTGTGCTTTTGCAGGCTCTACCGCGTTTAGGAAGCTTACTTTGTCAATAATGTCTTGTTCACTGGTTAACCTAAATAACGGACTGCTCATACGCACTGCTAGCATCTGGGTAAAAATATCGCTCGATAGTTTAATATGCTCTGCACTAACCATATCGCGGCCTTCGTGCCCCGCCAGTACTTGTTTGATCAACGGCCAGTTATCTTGATCTTTTGCCGCTGGCGGTAAACCAACATGATAAAAGTTGTCTTGTTTAGCGAAATCTACGCGGTTAAACCAGTCACTATAATCATAACTGTCTCGAAGAAATGATTTCGAGCGGATAAATTCTGATCCCATATGGATAAATGGAATGCCTTGAGCAAATAAAGCAAAAGACAAACTTTGTAAGTGCATTCTCACCCTGTCATCCGTTGAAATATCAAACGCTAACCGATACTGACTGTTATCCCATAGTGTTTGATTATCATGTTTAGAAACATAATTAATGGTATCAGCGGGATCTAACGCATAAGCCGTTGGTTGGTCACCATAAGGAATATCTTTGCCTAATACAGGTTCACCATTAACCTGCCTCAATGGGAAGTTAATCAGGTTTCCTGCCAAACCAATACGTAATTGATCCATACGTAAGTGGTAGTCATCATGTAACTGTTGCGCCGTTTGCTTTTCATTAGCTTTGTCATTAGGGAAGGTTAACAAACCATTACCAATACCTTGAGAGTTTCGAGTATTGTTACCACCGCCACGAACTGCATCACGTAATCTATCTGAGAAAGTCCCTATTTCACTGCCGCCTAACTCTAACTGACTGGCTTGCACAAATTGGCTGTTACTCGCTACTTCACCAAAATTCCAACCTTCACCATAAAAGTAAGTATCACTATCAACGGCTCTTACCGCTTCACGCGCCACTAACATGGCATCTTTTGGCTGATGACCCATTAAATCAAAGCGGAAACCATCTATTTTGTAATCTTTCGCCCAAACAACCAAGGAATCTGTCATCAATTTTGCCATCATTACACGCTCTGTCGCGGTATTGTCACAACAAGTTGATTGCTCAATAGCGCCAGTTACTGGGTGTAAACGTTGATAATAGTTAGGCACTATTTTATCCAGCACAGAGTTTGGCTCTAAACCGGCTTGATGCGTATGGTTGTAAACTACGTCCATAATGACCCTAAAGCCTAAATTATGTAGGCTTTGCACCATTTCTCTAAACTCAACAATACGACTAACGCCCTGCGCTTCTACTGCGTAACTGCCTTCAGGTACCGTGTAATGGAACGGGTCATAACCCCAGTTATAGTTGTCATATTCACGTAATTCACTGACAAGTTGTTGTGCTTGCTCACCTTCAACGGCATAGCTTTGTAATAACGAGCGAATAGTCTGACTTTTATCGTAATCTTGCTGACAGATAGTTGTTTTCGGTGTAATAGTGCAAACTTTCGCCAAGTTATCATCAATATCAAGATGTTTGGCTTCATCTTCGTTAACTGTCGCAATATCAAAGGTTGGCAATAAATGAATATTATTTAAGCCTGCCGACTGCAGGGCTTTTAAATGTTTGATGCCATCAGAGTCTGTTTCGCTAAACGCTTTGTATTTGCCCTTAAACTTGGTATTACTTAAGTGGGCTTCATTGGCGCTAAAGTCTCGAATATGGGTTTCATAAAAAACATTATCTTCGACATTCTTTACCGTTGGGATTTGCTGGGCTGACCAAGCTTTAGGTTGAGTAATGTCATCATTTAAATCAACTACTTGTGAGTATTCACTATTGACCGACAAGCTTAAAGAATAAGGGTCTGTTACCATCAAGCGCTCTACTTGCTTAGAAACGGGGTGATAGACATCTACTTGATATTTATAATAAGCATAACGCGCATGCTCTTTTGCTTGCACCTGCCAAACACCGGTGTTGCTATCTTCTATCATTGCCAATGTGCCATCAGCAATAGCTTGTAAGTTCTCATCAAATAGCTGCACTGAAACAGTTTGTGCTGTTGGTGCCCACAGTTTAAAACTAACACCCTGCTCTGTGATAACGGCGCCTAAGTCTGCAACTTCATCAGCATCATTTTCACCTTGGGTATAAAGAGCATCAATTACCGCTCCGGTTTGTACAAAAGACACCTTTTGCGCTTGTTGAGCTTTATCAAGCCCAACAACTATCAACTGTTGTTTTAACCAAGCTTTTGCTTGGGTTGGCGATAAATCTACCTTGTAAGCTTGAAAATCACTCAAGTGAGGGAATTTTTTTGCTAACGACTCAGGAAAATCAACCGCCAATAAGGTAATGGCATTAAATGCCTGTTTTGAGGTATTTAAAAATTGATACATCACCTTGTCATTCGACTTAGGTAAAACTAATAACTCAGGGGTTAACCAATGAGCAGCGCTATCACTGGCTTGATTTACAAATTCAGCGGCGATGGCTGCATTTTTCTGCGCGCTAAGTTGCTCAGTAACATTTTGTGAAGTATTTGAAGATTCAGCCTTTTCACTACAAGCGGTTAACGATAAAGAGACGGCAAGGGCTGCGTAAGTTAAAAAGAAACTAGAAGGCTTTTTCATAAGTAAAATTCGGTTAATTATGTATGCCTACTAACTTACTTGTTACGCCAAAATAAAAGAACTAGTTTTATAATTTTGCATACGTATTCAGCTAGATGCTTGAAAAAATTAACCGAAACTCTACTGCCATCCATGCCTTAAATCCCTACCGCTATTTCTTAGTTTCAGCACATAAAAAAGCTTGTTGAAATGAATCAACAAGCTTCAATATTTACTACAGACTAACCCAGCTTTGACAAAGAAACAGGATGACGTTTACATTCTCCTGAATCCAAGCCAAAAGGCAATGGATCTTCGACAAGTAACTTCGAAGATGACGTTCATGGCCAGCGCCAAAGTGAGCAATATAACGACCACTCACTTAAGGCTATTGACTGTTTACGGCTGACACTGTTGGATAATCAAACTACCAACATTATTACCTTCAGCAGGGTTTTCTTCATCTAGTGTAAGTAAGAAACTATAACTACCGGCGGCGAGTGTCGCTTGGTTATTGTTCGTACCTGCATTTTTATACGCGACAGAATAACTTGAACCCAGTACTAAGTCGCTACCATTAATTTCAGTGCTATCATTTGCTTGTGCCCACAGCTGGGTTTGCCAACTGTCATCATCTGAGGCAATTTTAAACTGCATTGCACCGTCAAAATCAGCCACAGCTTGGTAAGTATTATTGCCTTTATAATGCATTAAGTACGCATCATCTGCGCCCCAACCAGAATGGTCGCCTTTAACAAAAAGTTGACCGCTACCAGCAATGTCAAAAGGAATCGCATCTGCAGAATTCGTTAACGCAGCACAATCAACACTAGGGGAAACACTAGTAACAGTTAACACAGGTGTTGCATTAGATGCATCAAGGATAAACTTGAAACTACCATCAGCATCAACAGTGAACGCCATTGCGCCACTATCATTGCTTAGGGTGATAGCGCTTGAATCAAGGTTTACATCACTAAAAGCAAGCTCTACCGCTACCGCGTCAACCGAGGTAATGGTAAAGGTTTGTGCGCCAGCGGAGAGATTGCTATCTAGCGCATAAATATCATTACCTTGGTAGGTAAACGTATCATTGTCAGTAAAACCATCTACCCCGTCATTATTCATTGAGCCACGCAGATACAAAGTATTATTACCGTATGGAGCAACATCGGGTGCATCACGGGTAACGCCAGCGGCTAATCCAGTGCCTTGCGCGCCAACTTGTGCCTTAACAAATACGGCGGAAGTATAAGCAGGGACAGTAAATACGCCTTCACCCGTGCCGGCAGTAAAGCTTGCCGCTTGTACACTTGTATCGACAGAAGTTTGCTGAATAGCATGCAGAGTGAAACCTTCAGCGGTTGCAATGTTATGACTTTGCTCTGCATCGGTGCCGTTGATAACGATAACAATGGCATCATAGTCAGCGTCTAGATCCGTTAATTGCAATGAATCGCTAGTACCATCATCAATACTCATAACGATTAACCCTGGAGTTTGACTTGCACCCGTATTATGAAAACCAACACGATCAATTATCTCTTGCTCTGTGGTTAATCTAAATAATGCACTGTCGCTACGAATTGCTAAAAACTCAGCAAATACGGCACTAGTAAAATTAATATCAACACTATCAACATCAATTTCGCTATTAGTTTTGATGGTGGCAATAGCGGTTAAATTACTCTCGTTACTATTATCAACGGGCGTACCGGCTTGCCAGTTATTACTTTGATTGGTGTAATCAACGGCGTTATACCAATCGCCAGCATCGTAGGTATTTCTATCCATTGATTTAGAGCGCATTTTATCTAGCCCTAATTGAAAAAATGGTATGCCTTGGCTTAATAACGGAATGCTTGCTGATAAATTATGAACACGTACGCGATCATCATTAAGCATTGCTGTGGCTAAGTTGTATTGCAGGTAATCCCACAGGGTTTCATTATCATGTTTAGAGATGTAGTTAATGACATCAGCAGGGTCTAAGGCATACGCTTGACCGTCAGAAAAGTCACTACCTAGTTGAGTCACACCTTTATAGTCTTGTAATTGATAGTTTTGCAAAGTGCCTGCTAAACCACGGCGAATTTTATCAACTTTATTTAAATCAGGTGAACTAACAGAGAGTACGGCTTCGCGGATAGCATCACGAGGACGATCATTAAAGCTCCCCACTTCAGTGCCTGCCATGGTTTCTTGAATGGCATTTTCAAATAAACGTCCACTAACCACTTCGCCCCAGTTCCAACCTTCACCATAGAAGTAATTATCTGGGTCAACCGCAAGTACCGCTTCACGGGCTGCTAAAATATTGGCTTTTGGCATATGACCCATGATGTCAAAACGGAAGCTATCGAACTTATATTCTTTAGCCCACTGCGCTAACGAGTCAACAACAAACTTACCCATCATCACATGTTCAGTGGCGGTATTATCACAACAAGTCGATTTTTCTAGATCACCAGAGATTTCGTTGTACCTGTGATAATAACCTGGCACTAATTTATCAAATACAGAGTTATCCCATAAACCCGAAGCGGAAGTATGGTTATAAACCACATCCAACACGACTCTAAAGCCTAAATCATGCAAAGCTTTATTCATTGCACGCATTTCTTTAATACGCGTAACGCCATCAGCATTAGACGCATAACTGCCTTCAGGCGCATTAAAATGATGCGGATCATAACCCCAGTTAAAACTATCAATGCCGCGCATCGCTTCCACTAAGTTTTTAGCGTCATCAGTGCTTGGATCATAACTTTCTAACACTGAAAGAATAGTGGCGCTATTATCTTCGACACCACATACCGGCGCACTTGATTGTAAGGCACATAACTCAGCAACCGTATTATGAATATTTACCGTTTCTGCTGCGCCTTCTTTGATGGTGGCAATATCGTTAGCAGGTAACATATGAAAGTGAGTAACACCGGCATCAGCTAAGCCTTTTAGGTATTGCACGGCATTTGAGTCTGTTTCAGTAAAAGCTAAATATTTACCGCGGTTTTCAGCGGTTGTGGTGCTATCGGTAATACTAAAATCACGAATATGTGCTTCTAAAATCACTGCATCTTCAATTTCGGCAATGGTCGGCGATAAGTGACTATCCCAATCAACAGGTTTTAAATCATCATCAGCTAAATTAACAAACTGCGAATACGAACCGTTCGTCGCCAAGCTCACAGAGTAAGGATCTGTTGACCAAATAGTCTCAATTTTTTGCGATACTGGATGATAAACACTGACTTGATAACGGAAGAATTGACGATCATAAACCGCCTTATCACCAGTAAATGACCAGATACCCGTTGCAGCATCTAGTGTCATAGTTTCGGTGCTACTTAGGGTTTTAGCGCTATCGAATACCTGTAAGGCAACACTTTGCGCCGTTGGTGCCCACACTTTGGCGGTAATGCTGTCGTTTGCATAAACAAGTCCAAGTGTTGCTTCATCGGCATCACTGTCACCTGAGGTATAAATATCATCAAGTGCCTTAGCGATTTGCACGCGTGTTGCTGATAACATTTCACCATCAGCTGAATACGCGATGGCGACTAATTCACCTTTTAAAGCGGCTTTAACGTTCGGTAACGCTGCAGTGGTTTCATAAGCGGTAAAAGAATCTTTAATATGAGGCACCAATGCGGCTTCACTTTCACTGAGCGTACTTGGATTAAAACTAAGGTAATTATCACCTGAGATACCAGAAATAGAATCAAACGCTAAATCTGCATTCTCAGCATAGTAAATGCGTACTTCAGCGGCATTGCCCGTTGGCAGTAACATTTTCGATGCGGTTAACCAGTGGGCGCTCGCCCCTTCAATGAAAACATTATCAGCAGGAATTATCGCTGCAAAATACAATTCATTATTGCCAGATACCGTCCATACATCACGCCCTTCACTCAGGTCAACAACGTTATTGGTGTCACCACCTATGTCTTTTTCATCACCTTTATGGACAATGAAATTTGCGCAACCATTATGGTCTGGCTTTAACGGTATTACCCAGTAAGCGCCATAGTTTGCATCAATACCACTATTTTCTTGTCCTGCCGTCCACTCAGTATTTTCACCCGTGTAGGAATCACAACCATCACCGTTCCATAAATGTAATACCCAATCGGTGTATTCATTGTCAGTGCGGTTATAAAATATGACTAACTCATTTTCTCCGGCAACAACGACAGGCTCAGGCAAAGCTGTCTCTGGTGCGTCAACCACTACTTCAACATCACTGCTGGCAGTTGCGTCACTTGGGTCTGACACCACTAAATTTGCGCTAAACTCACCAGCGGCTTGATAAGTGATTATTGTTGATGTCGTGGTTTTACAATCAGCCACTTCAATATCAGCTTGACTGTCTCCGGTAGAAAGCACACAAGAAAGCGCATCGTTATCACTATCGGTAACACTCCAAGCGAAGGTAACAGCAAAAGCTGTTGTGTCACTGGCTTGTGCGGTAAAGGTGCTAATTGTCGGAGCACTATTACTTGGTGTTGGCTGTGGCTCAGGAGTTGTTTCTCCACCATCGCTACTGCCACCACCACAAGCTGCTAAACCTGTAGTTAATAAACTGCCTATTATTATTTTTTTAACGCTTATTGGTAATATCAAAATATTATCCTTTCTTTATGCTTTTCTTTTGGTAATTACCTCATGCTAAAGCTTTGTTTATTTGTTGAACAGAGACTACATACGTATTCAATAAAGGATTTTTTATCGATTTTAAGGCATAAAAAAAGCTCTACCTAAAGGTAGAGCTTTTCAATTCAAGCATTTGATTTATAAATAAATTAATCAAACATCATGATAAACGGTGAATTCAGGTAATTACTTCGCCGTTACTGTCATGGTTTTCGTTACACCATCTTCAAAAGAGAAAATGTAAGTACCGGCAGGTACATCAATTTTGATGTTGTTATTAGACTCAACTAACTCAAGTGCAACGCCAAGTTCAACGGCAGTATCAGCCACTGCAACGCCATAGTTGTAACCTAAGCTACCACCCCAACCTTCATCAGCTACTTTAAACTCGCCTGCAGCTGTAATAACCACTTCCATTGAGTAAGTATGTGAAGCTTCAGCGGTATTGGCATCATCAGATGCTACAAACATTAATTGGTTGGCTGCAGAAGCGCCCCAATCAGTAATGCTGCCACGTAAGTACAATGGTGCTTCTGACACTTTAACTACAGGGTCTGCTGAGTCAAAAATCACTTCAAACTTGTAAGTTGATGCTTTAGCCACAGAAACACGCATGTTACCGCCATCATCAGTTACTGCAATAGCATCGCTATCAGCAGAGATAGTAACTTCATTAAAACCTAAGTTAACTGTGCCCCAGCTTTCATCAGCAAATTTAAAGGCATGGTTACCGTCAGCTTCAAGACCGTAAATAACACTGTAACTGCTAGTATCAGCATTCCATTTCAAAGCATCAGCGTCAGGTGAAGACCAACCGTTTACTGAGCCGCGGATAAACACTGGCGTAGAACCAAACGGTAAAGCAGGTTTAACTTCCATTGTTGGTGCTTGCGGGTCTGATAAGTTTAGAACAAAGTCATATTCGCCAGCACTTGCCGGAGTAAATGATAAAGCTCCATCGCCACTCTCAAGTGCTAAGGCAGTATTAGCTGTCATAACATTATCTGTGCCAATTGCGCCAACAGCAAAACTTGCCGCTTCATCTGCAATAGTGAAACTATAGGCTTCTGCCATCAGTTCTCTTCTAACAACATAGTTGCCATCTGAGCTGTAGTTAAGTGCTAGTGTTTCACCACCAATAGTTAACATTGGAAATGCAGCAACAGGTACTTCATTAATCGTTAACTCAACAGCCGTTGGGTCTGCGGCATTCACTAAGAATTGGTAAGTTTTTTCTTCGGCCATTTCAACCGACATATTTTGACCAACACCTTCACCAACAGTCATAGTAATTGTTTTACCAACACCTGATTGATCGCCACCTTTAATGCTGCCAAAACTTGCAGGCTCAGTCCAATCTGCATCGGCAACTTTAAACTGATGAGCTACCGTACAGTCTTCACCTTCGGTTTCATCAGTAGGTTCAACCACTACACAGTCGGTGTCATATAAGTAATTTAATTGATATTGACCAGCGCCCATATAAGCAAACATTGCATCGTCAGTTGCGCTCCAACCATTAAAACCACCTTTGATATACAAAGTCGTATTATCAGGTTCAAACACTGTTACACATTTTGACGCCACATCAACGGCGCCAACACCAACGGCAATTGTATCAACAGGACACTCTAATGCTTCACCTAAACAAAGTTCACCTGATTCATCAGCAGCTAAACCCCAACCACAAGCTTTAATGCCCGAAGATGCTTCAGCACCTAAGTAAGGATGTTGGTTAATTAATAACATGCCATCAAGTACGTTAACTGGGAAGTCATCGTGAGCAAAAGCATTTTTATCAAGGTTATGTAAGGCCACTTCACCTGAAGGACCAATAGGCATAGTTAAATCACTATCTGAAATCTTTTTACCATCAACGGTATCATTAAAGATAATATTGGCACACTGGCTAGCATCGTCGAGTAAATGTAATTTCCAGTAATGACCGTAGTTATCATCAATACCTTTATTATCATTGGCATAAGTCGAGTTAGACCCCCAACTTGCTAACGTGTCATCTTGATAAGCGGTACAATCATCATTGTTCCATGTATGTACTACCACATTTTCATAAAGTGCAGAGTTGTCTGCGCCTTCAACATGATCTTCATGGCGGTAGAAAGCAATCGCTTCACCTGGTCCTGCTGTTACTTCTGGGGCAGGTACACCTAAAATTGGGTTTTGCTCAGGAATGATACATTCATAGGTGCCGGTTTCATCAATTACTTTGTAATTTGGACATGAAAGCGGTGGCGTATAACAGATTTCATCACCGTCCATTTCTGGAGTCGTTGCGTTTACTGCTCTTTCAATACGCTGAGAAGGTCCTAAATAATTAGCAGGAGGAATAGCCGCAAACCAAGCTTCAAACCATTCATCAAAGCCTTCACCATAAATAACGTCTTGGCCTTGCCCTACTTTAAAAGCGCGTGCTTCTTCTTTAGCAATCACTTGGCGCTCTTGCTCTTCTAGGGTTAACCCTAAAATGCTGTAAAGATCTAAATCTTGATATTTAAACTCTGCTTCCCAAGCAGCTTCATCAAAATCGTCGCCTTGTTCAGCTTGTGCCGCTGCTTTTGCAGCCGCTTTACCATCAGCTAGTGCAGCTTCTTCTTGAGCTGATAACGGGTAAGAGTCAGGGCTGGCTATATTAACTACCGACGGACTTTTACACCATAGACCGACTTCTTCAAATACGTCGATTATTTCTGGCTGTGCTTCATCACTACCACAACCAGTAAGTGCTGTACTTACGGCTATTACAGTGCCAAGCATCAAGGGCTTGAATGTGTATTTCATGAGTTTATAACTCCATTAACTATATGGTTTTAGTTTATGCGTATATAAGTATGTCTGTTGTCCCTTGATTATCTTTGGGCTTTCCCAAGATAACACTACTTCGCTGCCTAAGTAGGGTTTAACATAAAGTTACCAACATTCCGAATACTGATACCTTTAATAACGAGTTTAAGCTACACAAACAAAGTCACCTTGTATATATACCACCCCCTTAAAAAAGGCATGAATACGTATGCAGTAAGGGCTGGCGTTATGAATACGTATGCATATAACTATTGCTTGTTTTTTGAGTAACAAGTTTTTACACTGATTTTGCTTGCCTAACTTAATAAAAATAAAAACTAATAAAAACAACACAGTAGTGTATATAAGAAAATAATTCCGATAATAAAAGAAATATATTGCGACGATGCAAAAAACATTAAGCATAAATACAACTTGTATTTATTAAGGGATACAGATGAAAAACTTTAAACTAAGTGCACTATCAATCGCACTCATGGTCGGGGGAATACAGCTAGCTATTATGCCTAATCATGCATATGCAGCTGATGCCGAAGCCACTGCTGAACAACAAAAAACAACACAACAAAAAGCAAAAGAAAGTGAAGAAAATGATGTAGAAGTTATTGAAGTAACAGGCTTTAGAGGCAGTGTTATCAAGTCTCTTAATACTAAACGCTTTTCTGATACCGTTGTTGATGCTATATCTGCCGATGACATTGGTGGTTTACCCGATGTATCTATTGCCGACTCATTAACACGTCTTCCAGGTGTTACCTCTGTACGTATAGATGGTCAATCAAGTGAATTAAACGTTCGTGGTTTATCTGGTGGTTTTGTTTTCTCTACCTTAAACGGTCGTGAAATGGTATCAACCAGTGGTGGACGTGCAGTACAATTTGATATTTTCCCTTCTGAGTTAATTTCTCAAGCGCAAGTGTACAAATCACAAAAAGCGTCATTAATTGAAGGCGGTATTGCTGCAACAATTAACTTAGAAACAGCCAATGCGTTAGATAACGAAGAACAACATTCATTTCGAGCTTCTGTCCACGGTAATTACAATGAAGCCGCTGCAGACAATGAAGATTCAGACACCTTTGGTCGTCGTTTAACTTTATCTTATCAAGGTAAATACTTTGACGATACCGTGGGTGTTGCGGTTGGTTGGGCGAATATGTTTCAACCGACAGTATCTAGCCGCTTTGTAAACTATCAGTTTGATGAAAGAGATTTATCTGCCGCATACGATGGCGCACCTGAAAGCATGTTAGTTTCTTCAGGTTTCGAGTTAAACGAACGTGGCGGTGAAGATAAGCGTGATGCTTTTGTATTAGCGCTAAATTGGGAACCAAGAGATGATGTTAGAATCCAAATGGATAGCTTCTACTCTAAGTTTGATTCAGAAAAATGGGATCGAGGTTTACGGGTTTCAGGTATCAATAACATAGCGGTTGCCGGCTCGACACTGCTTTTAGATAATCCATTAATGGCAAATGGCTCATTAGTTGGCGGAACTATTTACCGAGATAAAGATGGTACAGCGTTAGCTCCTCCTTATAGAGGCTCAGCAAGAGACTTAAATGTTCAAACTCAAGCAGATGATAATACTACTGAAAGTGAGCTAGCTGCTTTTGGTCTTAAAGCTGAATGGGATATAAGCGACGACTTATTGATGAGTGTTGATTTTTCTCACTCACAAGGTGATGAGACTTATAAAGACCAAGTAATGCGTATGGCATACTTTGAAGATTCAAGTGCAGCTACGCCAATTATTGATGACAATATTATTTTAGATTATCAATTAAATGGCTTAAACAACCCGTACATCAACTTTAATCAAGATTTTACTGATACCGCTCATATGATGGTCACCAGTGCCGAATCTTACCCACATATTGAGTCTAACTCTTCTGATGCGGTGCGTGTTGATTTCACTTACCAACTAGAAAGTGAAGTGTTTAGCTCAGTTGAATTTGGTGCTCGTGCTTCACAGCGTGACTATGAAATGAGTCGAGGTCGCTTTTTATATGGCACAACAGATGGCAACATGCGTAATGGTCAATACATTACTTATGGCGTAGATGCTGATGGTAATACCGTTGAAGTTGAACGTTTTGCCCCTCATGCTTTAAATGACAGCAACTCCACCGTAACTAGTATTGGTGGTGACTTATCAGGCATGCCAGGTTTCTTATCGGTAGATAATGATGCCATTTTAAATGCTTGGATCCCAGGTGTTGACCGTACACCAGTTAGAACTTGGGAACATGATTGGACCATGACTCAAGGCAACCTTGTTGAAGAAGACGTACTTGCCGCATACTTACAAGTGAACATTAATACTGAGCTATTTGGTTTACCACTTACTGGTAACTTTGGTGCTCGTTATGTTTATTCAGACCAACAAAGTACTGGTTTAGTGAGTGTAGGTGCTGGCAACGGTCAAGATATCCCTGATGACCTTGGTGTAATCAATAGCAACTGGGAAATGCAAACCGTTGGTGGAAGTTACAGTGATATCTTGCCTTCATTAAACTTAAACTTTCAGTTAAGTGATGAAGATCAATTACGTTTTGCTTACGCCAAAGTAATGTCTCGTCCTGACATGCCAACCATGGCAAACAGCGGTAACTTTGACTGGGTTGAAGATCAAGATGAAGGTCGTTACCAAATTAATTTAGATAGCTCTACTAGCCCATTCTTACGTCCATTTTATGCAAACCAATTTGATATCTCTTATGAGCATTACTTCAGTGACACCGACGGTGCCTTTGTTGTTGCCATTTGGTATAAAGATATTGAAAACATGGTTGGTGATGCACAAGATAAAGACTTTGATTACGCAGCAGCTGGCATCGATGTACCACCAACACCTGATAACAAGTTAAACGATCCGGTAACTGGTGAGCCAATTAACTATGTAAATGGTACATACTCACATGCTGAAAACAACGCTGATGCTGGTTATATGCAAGGTATTGAAATTGGCTACACGCAAACCTTCAGCTTTTTACCGGGTGCTTTCTCTGGTTTAGGCGCTAATATTAACTTCTCATATACCGATAGTGAAATTGAAGTTGAGTCGCAAGTACCAGGTGAAGATGGTGCGCCAGGTCCTATTGAAGGACTATCTCCACGAGTATTAAGTGCAACGTTGTTCTACGATTGGGATGAGAAATTCTCTGCGCGAATCAGTGGTCGTTACCGCTCAGAGTATTTAAGTGAACAAATTGCTATTGGTAGTAGCCAATCAGCTTACTTCCAGGAAGAGACTATTTACTCAGCGCAAATGTCATATAACTTCACTGAAAACTTCCAAGCGGTTGTATCAGCGGACAACATTACTGATGAGCCAAATATCTCATACTTTGGTGATACCGCACGTACCGGTACTATTCAGTACTTTGGTCGCACAGTTTACTTTGGTGTTAACTACAAATTTAATTAATAAGTAGTTTAACAAATAAGTAAATATAGACATAAAAATGCAATAGCTTAGCTATTGCATTTTTTTTACCTCATTTATTGTAAAGTTTTTACAAAAAATTAAGAATTTTCACTATAAATTTCACTGTTAGTTGCATACGATGATTAACATGAATAGTTAGGCCAATAAAATAGGCAAAAACAATGCAAAAAATTAAATTAAATTCTACAAAGCTTAACACCTCTCGCCTTATATATGGCTGTATGCGCATCGCTGGGGAAAATACCCCTGAAGATAAAGCCAAAGGTAAATTAGCGCTTAGAGCGGCCCTTGATGAGGGTTATAACCATTTTGATCATGCAGATATTTATGGTGGTGGTCATTGTGAAAGTTTATTTGGTGAATTATTAACAGAACTTAAACAAGAAACGCCAGATATTCGTGAGCAACTGATTATTACCTCAAAAGCCGGTATTCGACGCGATCCGCAGCGTTATGATTTTTCACCTGACTACTTAATTACCAGTGTCGAAAACTCATTAAAGCGACTAAATGTCGATTATCTTGATATGTTTTTACTGCATCGTCCTGATTATTTGTTTAATGCCGAACAAGTCGCACAAACGTTTGAACAATTAAAAACCAGCGGTAAGGTTAAACATTTTGGTGTCAGCAACTTTACTCCGTCGCAAGTAAACTTATTGCAATCAGCATTATCCGAGCCTTTATTGGTCAACCAAGTTGAAATTAATATCCATAATATTAATAGCATGATTGATGGTGGCTTAGATCAATGTCAGCAACTAGATATTACGCCAATCGCTTGGTGTCCGCTAGGTGGTGTTGTTTATCCTGCTTGGGGAAATACTTTTTCCCCTGCCGATGAAAAGCGTATTGAACTTGAATTAGCCAGACAAGCTGAGCAATATAATTGCGAGCCTTGGCAGCTTATTTTGGCTTGGTTGCTCAAACACCCTGCCAATATCTGTCCAATTATTGGCTCAACTACACCAGCGCGTATCAGTGCAGCTAAACAGGCGCTATCTATTGCATATAGCCATGCTGATTGGTATCGCTTACTTGAGGCAAGAAATGGTTTTGCACAGCCTTAAGGTGGTCAGCGCATAACAACTTCTACAGAGAACTAGCGTGTTAGTTTAGCTAATACGCTTTTTCTTCTTATCTCAACAGCATCAAGTTTTACTTTATAAGAAGCAAAATCTAATCCAGGTGCACATATCAGCAACTTTCCTACAGGGTTATAACTATACCAAGCTAGAGTCTGCCAACTCTTTTCTGTTAGACAAAGCTGATTATCTTTTACTTCACTTGTCTCGATAGCTAGATTCTCAACAGCTTCTTTCATCACTGCCGCGTGTAAGTTTAATGTCGCTTGCTGCTGAAGTATTGGCATTAAAAAGAAGTTTAACCATGCATAGTCACCATCAGTTTCATCAATCATTTGCTGATGAACACTTTGCGCAAACTGCCACTCGCCAATAATAACCTGTTCGAAGGATAATTCTTCTGGTGTTAAGGGCTGCGATAAAGCATTAACCACTGACTTTTGCAGAACCAGCTGTTGCGATGATTGCTCAGTGTTTGGAATAAGAAAGTCCAACCAAGTAAAGTATGAGTTAACCGCTGAAACCGCGATCATCTTTGTCTGCAACATATGGGTCGAAGATAAAATATTGCGAACAAAAGCACCTTGCTGCTCAAGCAAGCGGGCAACCTCATCAGCATTATTCTGCTGACCCATCGCCATTTTCCATATCGACAGCATATTTAATTTTTGCAGTGATAATAAAAATTGATAACGCATGCCATCGCTATAGACAATGCTTGCAGGTAATATTTCATACCAATGCTTTAGCTGAGTTATTGAGCGGTAACGCTCTATGAGTAGCTGGTTTTCATTAATAAGTTTGGCTATGTCTTCTTGCTGAACCAGTAAACTTTGCTGGCAACTTTCATCTAACTGTTGACCACTTTCGCACAATGAAAGAATAGTCCTTAGCTGAACAATAATATCGCCAACATCATAAGCATCAATAAAGGCAAGTGCCTTAGTGGTTAGTTTAAAATCGACCAACTTTTCCATACGTTCAAGACCGATAGCATGGATATCTTCCTCGGGATTTGCGGTAATGCCAACGAGAGAAATATAAGCATTTTGCTTACCGGTTAACTGCCTTCTTTGCTCAACAAAATCTGCAAATGCTAGCACTTGTGCTGACTTATCTTCATCAGTTGCGTTAATTAATAGCAAAAGAGCATACAGCGCAATTGGCGCTATGATGACAAAGAGTAATAGCCACTTAACTCCCTTAAAAACCCTACTAATCACATTACATCCTTATAAAAACCTGACAACTAACTGATAACTTACTGATAAATTTACTGATAACCACTTTTAAAAAGCAGCATACTGCAATTAGTGAACATCAGCGAGTACTAATTTTGGCCACTCAATGATTACCTAGGTAATAGTGAATCTTAGCTTGGGATAAAAAGCAGCTTACTAGCAGCTTCTTTCTCCTGTTCCGGCTAGTTACAGCCTTAATCCATAATGAAAAGTGCACTTAGGCAATGTGTAGTGTTCATCTATAGGTTTTAATTCGATTATTTCAGCCTTACCAACAACATCGGTCACTATGCTTTTTTCTATTTGATAATAAAAGCGCCTATTTTTTCCTGAAGATATTAGCTCAATATAGGGATAGCTGGTGATTTGCCAACTACCTTGAGACTGCTCATTTTGATGAGTTAATTTATCAGCAAATGAAAATTGATAGCTAGCGTCACTGTTCAGCGATAATGTCATCGATGACTGACATGCTTTACTTTGATAGTCGTTGGCTAGATCAGCTTCGGTCATTTTAGCACTAGGCGATATGCCTGCTGGCAGTAAAAGCAAGCCAAGGCTATTTTTAGTGTAATAGTGATTACCAGCCACAATGGGTTGTACACTTGAAATCAGCCAACCCTTTTGCTCAAGGGACTCGATTAAAATATTGACAGTATCTTCTCCTTCAACAAAAGGAGAGTAAAGTAAGGTTGACTGCTCAATACCATCTGGAAATACTAAGGTATTGTTGATTACATCGAATCCTTGCTCCTCCAAGTTCACAGTGACTGTTTTTACCTCTTGTGGCGATAAATATCGCGTATATAAGTGAACTTTTGTTGAAGAACACGCCAAGATAAAAAAGCATAAAAATACCACACTGATAACCTTCATCTACACAAATCCCTAAAGCTGAAATAACTAATCGCTGTAAAAATAACAATTGACAGCTTTGATTACAAGTGTAATCCTACAATTATAAATTACAACTGTAATAGTTGTTTATCACTAGCGTACCCCCTAGAAAAACTGGAAATAAAATGACTGAAATTAGTAATGCTGAATTTGAAGTACTTGAAGCCTTGTGGCAAAACTACCCTGCTAGTGCCAACGACATTATCAAGAAACTTAACGAAAATACTGACACTGATAGCGATGTCCAGGAAAAGCAATGGCATGATAAAACAGTAAAAACCCTGCTAAATCGCTTAGTAAAAAAACAAGCGATTAGTTTTGAAAAGCAACAACGTCATTACCTCTACTCGCCATTACTTGAACGTGAAGCATATACATTAAAAGAGAGCAAAAGTTTAGTTGAACGCATGTTCAGTGGCAAAATTGCTCCGCTTGTTGCCGGTTTTGCCAAACAAAACGACTTGAATAAAGATGATATCAAGGCACTGAAATCCTTAATTTCAGATTGGGAGAAAAATAATGATTAGCGCTTTAGTTAATTCATTACTGCCTTTAACCGTACTGCTGTTGCTAATCTTGTTTATCAGGCAGCCATTGCGCAAAAGTATTGATGCCAATACGGTTTACGCTTTGTGGCTAATTATTCCGCTAAGTTTAATACTTTATTTTCTGCCACTGCCTTGGCAATACCTAAGTGAACTAAGCGTAGGCCATTCACAAAATGACTTAATACAACGTTATTTGGTTTCACCTAGCCAAAGTATTCATCATGAGTTAACACTGGATAGCTTACTCAGTTTATCGCTTAGCAGTACTTGGGCATTAGGCTTTACCGTACTGATAAGCTACTGGTCTCTTAGTCAATATAACTATCGTAAAGCGTTGAAATTAGAACTTTTAGTTAATAGTAAATATCAACAACAACTCGATGATAGTGGCGCAAGTAACTTAGCCATTGCGCAAAGTAGTCATATTCACAGCCCAATTCTGATTGGCTTATTCAAACAAATTTTAGTTATTCCTGAGGATTTTTCCGCACTTTATACGCCGGAGCAGCAAGAGCTGATCATTAGCCATGAAGTATGTCATTACTCTCAGTACCATATGTGGACGAATCAGCTAGCGCTTATGCTCTTAGCGTTATTTTGGTTCCACCCGCTAGCTTGGCGTGCTTATTCAGCATTTCGTCAAGATCAAGAGCACTCCTGTGATCAAGTTGTTTTATCGCGAAAACATACCCAATCAAGGATCCAATATTGTAAAGCACTGGTGTTAGCGGCAGAAACATCTCCGCCAAATGCTTTTACTTTACTTAGTTTTAATCAAAATGGAGAACAACATTTTATGTTCAATCGTATAAAACAAATCAAACAAATGTCAAAAGGACTATCAGCAAAGAGCACTGTTACTAAAGTTGCAAAATTAAGCTTAGTAACCTTAGTATCAAGCTCACTACTTGCTGGGGTAAGTTATGCGGGTAGTCAAATTAATCAAGAACAAAAAACAGCTAAAGTATACAAGGACAAGAGCGTACACCCTACTCACAGGATTGAACCTAAATATCCTATTGAAGCGGCAAAAGCGGGTACAGAAGGCTCGGTAGTGCTTAGCTTTGATGTTGAGGCAGATGGCTCTGTAAGTAATGTTGAAGTGGTGAATGCCAAACCTGCTTATACGTTTGATAAATCAGCCAAAACTGCTTTAGAACAATGGCGTTATAAAGCAAGCAACAAGACTCACAAAAACTTGTTAGTGCAATTAGATTTTGTCATGAGTGATAAGTCTGCTAAGCCAGTTTCATTAATTGAGCGCATTAAAGTCAGCCATTAATCTATAACTGCTATTAGTAAAAAATCTAAACCTGTAAGGCCGCCTGTGCTTTACAGGTTTTTTATTTTATCCGTGCGTTTGACTAGCCCCTCTAGCACTTCTCTCCTCCTAAGCTGAAGCTATTACCGCTAACTATATTCGCTGACTTTCCTTAGCAACCAAGCAAAAAGATATACAATATATCAAAAATAATTCATAGTATGACGCTAATCGATAGAAAATCGCGCTGATAGACGCGTTATAAAAAGAAGAACTATAGATGTCATTATTTAGCAGAAACACAATCATACCACTCTTTATTGCACTGATACTGTCGCCGTTACTTGTCCAAGCAACGAACTCAACGAATGTTATCGACCGTACCGGCAATCCGAAACAATATAAAGACTATGATAAATATCAAAATCAACGCTTTAATCCACTATTAGACTTAGGCGCTTGGCACGGATTCTTACTGCCTGAAGAACAGGATCATAGCGCTGCATTTACCGGCCCGATGATCATAGCCCAAGAGTACAGCTTATTTATTGCCGAGAAGCTAGAACAGTTAACATTAACGGATTTAAGCAATAACCAAGTATTGGATTTTTCAACCGCGAACATTACTCGCACCTCAGCTCCCGGCGAATTACTGCAAAAGTTTGTTTTTAAAGAGTTGACGCTTGAGCTCAATTTGCATTTCATCAGTAATCGAACTGCTATTATTGACACTAAAATCACTAACTTTAGCAATGATACCCTTGCCTTAGCGTTAACTTGGCAAGGTGAATTACTAAATCAGTGGGATGATAAAAGCACGGTCAAACAAGCGCTACCACAATGGCAAAGAAGCGTAACAGCTGATGTTAACGGAGTTAGCTTTCACTTTGGTGAAGTGCGTAACACTTGGAACATATTAACCAGCAACAGCTCACAGTATAAAATTAGCCGCTCTATTAAAGCGAAAACAGTGCTTGAACAAAACCAGAAAAGTTACCAAAGCATTGCCAAACTAACAATTGCCCCCAAAAGCACTAACAGCGTATTTACTACGCATAGTTACTTTCATAATCAAAATGAAGCTGATGCAGAGCAAGCTTTTATCAAAAAAGCACTAGGAAACCCACAAGCGCAAATCACAAAAAACCAACAACGCTGGCAAGACTACTTAAGCAAAGGCATGGCTGTTGGTCCGCGCACTAGTGCGCAAAATAAGGTCGCGATTAAATCCATAGAAACCCTCAATGCTAACTGGCGCAGCCCTGCAGGAAAATTAAGCCATGATGGTGTAACGCCATCGGTTACTGCTCGTTGGTTCAATGGCGTTTGGGCATGGGATAGCTGGAAACATGCTTACGCCATGGCACACTTTAATGCCGATATCGCCAAAGAGAATATCCGCGCCATGTTTGCTTATCAAGTTGACGCCAACGATCCAATAAGAGCTCAAGATGAAGGCATGGTGATAGATGCAATCTTTTATAATAAAGATAAAGCCCGTGGCGGTGACGGCGGAAATTGGAATGAGCGTAACACCAAACCGCCATTAGCAAGTTGGGCGGTGTGGGAAATTTATCAAGCGACACAAGATATTAGCTTTATAGAGGAGATGCTGCCTAAATTACAGCGCTATCATCAATGGTGGTATCGCAACCGGGATCATAACCAAAATGGTCTCGTTGAGTATGGTGCCACCAAACATAGATACCATAATAATGCTGAAGGTAAAATAAACTTTAAAGTACGCTATATGCAAAAGCCCAGTAGTGACAAAATTAACTTGGATGCCTGTCAAAGTGAGCCAAAAAACTGGTATAGCTGTTCAGGTATTTCGCTGTACCAAAACATCATTGCCAACAGCGATTATGATGATATAGATATTGGCGCTCAACACGGTGCTGGCTGGGAATCAGGTATGGATAATGCGGCAAGATTTGGCTTTATTAACGCGGAGCAATTAAGCGATTATGCCAAGCAAAACTATCAAGGAGATATCAGCAAAGCACGACAAGATTGGCAAGTGATGTTTTATGAAAATAAAAACCATGCAGGGGAATTATTAGGCTTTTCAATTAATCAAGAATCCGTTGAATTAAACACTTATCTGGCTCATGAAAAAACCTTACTGGCAAAAATGGCTAAATTGCTCACTAAGCCCAAACTTGCCAAGCGTTATACCGCTGAAGCTAACGTGCTAGCAAAGCGTATCAACCAATGCTTTTTTGATGACGATAGCGGTTTTTACTATGACAGAAGCTTTGCTGCCAATGAAAAAGCAGATGAACATGGCTGTACTGGTAATTTATTAACGGCTCGTGGTCGAGGACCTGAAGGTTGGAGTCCGCTTTGGGCAAACATTGCTGATAACGATAAAGCCGAGCGGGTTAAAAACATAATGCTGCAAAGCAGTGAATTTAATAGCACTATTCCTTTAGGCACTGCAGCGCTGTCAAATCCCGCTTATGATGCCGATATTTATTGGCGTGGGCGCGTGTGGCTAGACCAAGTGTACTTTGGTTTAATTGCCCTTGATAATTACGGCTACCAGCAAGAAGCTAGAGCTTTAGCTGCTAAGTTATTTAAGAATGCTGAAGGTTTGAGTGAAAATGGCTCGATAAGAGAAAATTACAACCCTGAAACTGGCGCGGTGCAAGGAGCAACTAACTTTAGCTGGAGCGCTGCTCACTTATTAATGCTTTATCGTGAATTTTTAACTGAATAGTAAATCACACTAACTACCCTGCTGGGCAAGTGACTTTAAGGCACATTGCTTTGAAGTCTGCCCAGTTGTATCGGTCTTTATGAAAGATAATCTTGTGTCATGGCCCTAAGCTTAGTTTTTGCTTGTTCGGAGATAAAACTGGCTTCAATGGCATTAAAGGTAAACTGAGCAAGTTCAGCACTTGTCATAGGATGGGCATCATGAACAGCAAGGAAATTATCTGTCATATAACCGCCAAAGTAAGCAGGATCATCTGAATTTATCGTTACACAAAGCCCTTTTCTCATTAGGTTAACAATATTATGTTCAGACATCTCTTGAAAAACTTTCAGCTTGATATTTGATAATGGACAAACCGTTAACGGAATACGTTTATCAATAAGATGCTCAACCAACATTTCATCTTCAGAGCAACGAACGCCATGATCAACTCGGGTTATTTTCAATAGTTCGAGTGCTTCATGAATATTACTCGCCGGCCCTTCTTCCCCCGCATGGGCAACCGTTAAAAACCCCTGTTCAAGGGCTAGTTTAAATACCCTTTCAAACTTCTCAGGTGGATGACCTAGCTCACTAGAATCAAGCCCGACGCCGATAATTTTATCTTTATGATGTTGCGCGCTCGCTAAGGTTTCAAAGGCCGCCTCTTCATCTAAGTGACGTAAAAAACACATAATTAACTGACTCGTAATATTTAATTCTTTTTCTGCTTTACATAGTGCTCGATGAATACCATTAACCACAACATCAAAAGATATACCTCGCACAGTGTGAGTTTGCGGATCAAAGAACACCTCCGTATGAATAACATTATCTTCTCTGCAACGAAGTAAATAGGCCCAAGTCAGGTCAAAAAAATCTTGTTCATGTAGCAATACCTCAGCGCCTTGGTAATAAATATCTAAAAACGACTGCAAGTTATGAAAATTATAGGCATTCCTTACTTCTGAGATTGAAGCAAAGGGCAAAGTAAGTTTATTACGCTCAGCGAGTTTAAACATCAACTCAGGCTCAAGCGTGCCTTCAATATGTAAGTGCAGTTCAACTTTCGGTAAAGACTGGATAAATTCTTTCATTATTATATTCCCTCTTAATACTTTGCCTATACATGAAGCTTTTCGAAATATGGGGTTATCTTCATCCGCTAACCAGATTTATTGCATATACATCCGATGACATTCACTAATTAAGCTAATCGAATCACTCTATTATTTACTTTAGCTTATTAACAATCAGAAAACATAAGCATTCTTGAAGGTAGGGTAAATAATAAAATGGTATCAAAGGATTAGAGTATTGCCGTTTGTATAACCATTCATCATGTTTAAGTTAAAGGCAGGTTAAGCTCATAACGGACACTCGCATTTAGCATAAAGCCCGCATAGCAACGGCAGCGGACATTTCATTAATTAACTTTTATGACTTGTCTGTTAGCCCCGCGGACGCTAACTTAATATTTTTTATATATTTTCTAATGTATTAACTGTGTCATATTACTGAGAAGTCTCAGTAATACCCCCTAACCAGAGTTCAACCCGCCTAACCAACTGATATTGTTTGAAATATTATCAAGTTTTGTATTGGATATTATTGAGAGGTCTCAGTAATATCCAAAGGCTAACAAAAATTGAATGTTTTTAGTTTATAAGGTACTGAAAATATGTGATATTAATGCGAATATAATTATAGTTATGGGACGGACATTACTGAGAAGTCTCCATAATAAGCTGTTATAAGTCAAGGAGAAAACTTTGGACTCTGGTATTACTTCAGGATTGATCGGTGGCATAGTGGCCGTAATATTAGGAACAATACTCACGAAAGCAATCAAGAAGAAAGTGACTAATGGGGAACTTAAACATGGAGTATTTATATTAATACTAGCCATTGCATGTTTAGCTTTTTCACTTTTTGCTGCTTGGGCTTTTTTCTATGACAATGATGTCCATGAAAAGACGAGCGAATTGATCGCCGTATTAGGTCTGTCTCTTATACACATCTGACGCTGCCGACGATCTACT
>OLII01000119.1_pt1 | contig 28807 bp, 22 predicted proteins | sample 1609481 | NCBI WGS metagenome assembly OLII01 (sample SAMN05416859, study PRJEB24817) | seawater metagenome | isolation source: Sea water | place: Canada:Atlantic | collected 2013-11 | reverse complement strand
GACACCATCGCCCTTAATGCTGGAGTTCGGAAGGTGACTTGGCTGGACGCATACTTTTGTAGTTATAGGTTGCTAGTTTAAACCCTCGAGCGATGCGACCCTAGCAGCTTAGTTAACATGGACTAGCTTCGAATTGATCAGTCTTAGGCTTACGGGCCACTAGTCAATCGCAGCCGCTAACTTAATAGCTGCCAGAGGTTGCTCACCAGCAGCCAGCAGGAGGCCACTAGAGATAGCAGCAACATCAGCTGACGCGGGCTATGTCGATCGATGCTGTTATCTAAACAGCGGGCTATGCCATAACCGGCGAGCACTGCAGGGGCCAGTTTGCAGCTGGTGCTTAGGTAGTCCGCGGGTAGAAGGTCCTGGTAGGAAAGAACCAGCAGCGATACCGGGGTCGTCAGAAGAAAAAATGTGGCTAATTCATTCCGCGTACTGAGACGCTCGCAGGTCTGGTATACCAATACCATAGGCGGCCCACCGACCGAGGTGGCGGTACCCATCAGCCCCGAGCAGAAGCCGGCAAATGCCAGGTTGCGCGGGTTGCAGCGGATTTCCAGCCAGAGGTAGCTGGTGACCGTGGCGAGCAGCACGCAGGCGCCAAGCAACAGACCGAGCCAGGCGCCGGGCAATAAGCCGAGCAGCAGGCCGCCGCACCAGGCGCCGGGCAACCGCGCCAGAATCGCCGGCATCGGCCGACGCCAGGCAAGCGCTTGCTGGTTGCCGAGCAGCATGCAGCACGCCAGGAGAAAGCCCAGCAGCAGGATCGGCCCGGGTACGTAGCTGGGGTCCAGCAGGTATAGCAGCGGTGCGGCGAGCAGGCCGAAGCCGATGCCCAGCAAGCCCTGCACCAGGCTGCCTCCCAGCACTATCAACAGTGCCAGGCAGTCACTGCTGCTGTACTCCAGCAAGACCTACTCCCGTCCGATGCAGGTCTGTTAGCGGCCGCCCGCGCCGCTGCGTGATTGCTCGGAGCTTTCCACCAGCACGGCCTCGGCCAGCTGGTTGAGCTGTTGCCAGAGTTCGATGGAGATATCCATGCCGCTCTCCAGGCTCGCTTGGCCGGCACGCGCAAACTGCTCAGGGCTGACCTGGCGGTAGCCGTTGCGTTGGCTGGAGCTGCCATGCAGCTGGCCGAGCAGGTCGATGCGTGTGCTCAATAGCAAGGTCAGAGTCTGGGTATCCGGCACACTGTCATCGCCGAGCAGGGCCTCACTGTAACTCGGATGGAGGGCGCCGGCTGCGATGCTGGCGACATGTTCGCTGACCGGCTGCTTGCCGTTCTGCCAGTAGGCCAGACCGCTAATCCCCTGGCGTGCGCAGTCAACCAGCAGCTTGAGTACAAACTTGCGGTTATGGCAGTTGCGCACCTTAACGTTGACACAGCCCTGCCCCAGGGCCTTGGCCTCGGCCAGTTCAACAATGCTCGGCAGGCAGTTCAGGGCACTGCGGCCATGGCAGTCAAATAGCAAAGCTTGGCTTTCTTCGGCAAGCAGCTGCGGGGCCGGGCGCTGGCTGTCGGCGACAAAGGGTAACGCGCGCTGTAGCTCACCGAAGCCCTGTTCGCCATGCACCTGCAGCCACTTCACCAGGCCGGCGGCGTCTTCGTAGTAGCCGACCGGGTAGCCCATGCCTTCAAAAACGCGTTTGAGCAGGGAGGTCAGTTCGTTAGATGAAATCAGCATCAGCGTACCTCCACAGTCGGCGCCAAAGGCAGGAACCAGTCGTCCTCGAACGGCTGGCCGATGTCCTCCAGCAACGGTGCGCCCTGGAACATGGTGTTGCGCACCCACAGGCGCGAGCGCGGGTCGAATTTGCTCACCCCAAAGAAGGCCAACTTGCAGCGCAGCAGGTGCATTGGCAGCACTTCGCGATCAAGCAGGTTGGCTTGGATCTCGCCGTAGTGGGTTTTGGCCATGCTTTGCATGCGCCGCACGATGCCGCGCTGCTCGGGATGTCGCAGCAGGAAGCTGGCCGTGCAGTGCTCAGGATGCTCCGCCAGGTAGGCCGCCAGCTGGCGATGGCACTGCTGCGCCAAGTAGCCAATGCCCAGCGGCATTTGCTTGTCGCGGCCGTTTTCCAGGTTGCAGTTGCCCAGGCGCGGCTCCTGCTTTTCTTCGGAGCGGTACCAGAAGGTCTCTGTGGCCCCCTCAGCGGCGAAGTCGATGGCCAAGGCCCAAGCGTAGTGCTGCTCGATCAGGTTCAGCAGGTCGCGGCCCGGCATCTGCGGTTGTAGCTCAAGGGACTCGGCCAGGGCGAAGCGATCTTCGAGGTTGTCCACCAGCTCAGGATAGAGCTCCAGAAGAATGCAATTGAGCAGTTCCTGGGCCTGCAGGCTGAGCGTGCGCTCGGCCCAACCCAGCAAGGGCGCCCAGCTGTGCAGCGCCTGGCTCGCGAGCCAGTCCTGCAGGGCCGCGAAGTCTTCCAGCACCTGACGATTATTCTCGGTTTGCCAGGCATCTTCGGTGACGGTTTGCTCGATATGCAAGATCGCGCGCTCAACCAGGCTATGCAGACGGCTCAGGCGTTCTGCGGTGACCTGACCGAGGCCACGCACGCGCGCCAACGCCAGTTCGCGCATCTCGATCCAGCGGCTGATCAGCTGCGGGTGGTTGATCAGGTACGGCGCCATGCCCAGGCCAGTAGAGTTACCGATACCAAAGAAGCGTTTAATTGTTGGCTGCATCGCCACGGCAGTCTGCGGCGCACGCTGGCGGGCGATGTGCTCGGCCTGCTGCAGGCTGAAGTTGCGCAACATAAAGCAGTTGAACATCTCAGCCGCGAAGGGCCGGGCGAAGTCTGGGTGCTTGCCGCTGACCTTCTCCCAGTCGGCCATGCCCAGCTTGCCGCTACCATACACAGCGGTGGTGCGATAGAGGTAGCCGACCTGGGCAATCTGCGCCACCTCGGGCTGTTGGCCAGCGCTCAGCGCCGCCACAACGCTGTCAAAGTTACGCACGCTACGGTTGGCCCTGGACAACACCATGACTTTGGCGTCGAGGCGACCGGCTTCCTGCAGCGGCACGTTGCGGCGCAGGTACTCAACATAGTCGTCATCCACCTCGCCTTCACACAAGGCCATGGTCAGGTCCCACTCGCTGGCGATCACCCGATCATTGCGTTTGTCCGGGTCCAAGTACTGCGAGAACAGCACGAAGCTGAACAGATCGCCCGTGGTCTGCACGCGGTAGATCACCGTGCCATAGCCGTCGGCATCCAGCTCAAAGCGCCGCGGCTCGATTTGCCAGCCTTCACGCATGATCTTGCGCACCAGACTTCGCATAAAGCTCAAGCGACTTTGATGCAGGCTGCCAAGACGTTCCAAGTCCATGACCACATGAGGTGGTCGCATACGCAGAGCCTGGCCCGCGCCGATGCTGGTATCGATACTGGAAGAAGTGCTCATAGGCTTGCCTCAACGGGTGTGAGCGCGCCCTGTGATTAGCCCCAAACGGGGCGACCAAGGGGCGGCGAATTGTTTTTATGTAGCGCCGATGGTGCTGTAACGCCGAACGCGCAGCAATTTAGATCGACCTATCGGCCGATAAGTGAAACTTATTTATGGCGCCACATTGATCAAACTGAGTCGCTATCAGCCCGGGGCGGATTAAGCTCGGCATCGCGCAGGATAAATTCGAACAGAGCCTGGGCGGCCACCGGAAGTGAGCGGTTGGCCGCGCAAACGATGCCGATGTCACGACTGATCAGCGGGTCAGTCAGGGGGATAAAGCACAGCCGTTCATGTCCGGCGGGAAACGCGAAACGCGGCAGCGTGGTAATGCCCATTCCGGCCTCAAGCATGGCCAGCAGGGAGATCATGTTGGACATGAAGAACTGCGAGCCGTCGACCAGCTCCTCCGCCGCGGTGCCGGCCAACAATCGGGACGTGCCGTTGGCAATCAGCCGCTCACCACGCAGCTGCTGCCAGCTCAACTCGACTTTACCGGCCAGGCGATGATCGCTGCGGCAGACCACACCGATGCTGTCTTCCCAAATTGGGGTGAAGCGCATGTCGCTGTCCGCCTCCCACAAACTGGCGATACCAAAGTCCACCTGCTGATTCTCGACCATGGCCAGCACCGCCTCGGAGCTGTCATCGAATAGGCTGACGTGCAGGTCGGTGGCATCACCAATAAAGCGCGCGAGAATATCTGGCAGTAGACGGCTGGCAATCGACGGCACCGAAGCGATACGCAGATGCCCGGATTTGTGTTGGGCGATCAGGTTCATGTCGTTGACCACACGGTCGTGGTGGGCGATCAATTCCTTGGCGTAGACCATGAACTGCGCCCCGAAAGGCGTCAGCTCCGGGCGCGTCGCCCGCGCATTGCGCTTCTCGAATAAACCCTGGCCGAGCTTGCCCTCTAGGTCGCGGATCGACAGGGAAATCGCCGGCTGGGTGCGGTGCGCCTTTTCCGCCGCTGCGTGGAACCCCTGCAACTCGGCGACCCAGACGAAATGCCGTAGTTGGGCGATTTTCAGCTCAGGCAGCATGGTAAGTTTTCCTTATCAAACAATATTTACTACTAATTTTAGTTTATTACAGAGCGCGCCTACCATTCAGCTACAGCTTGAGAGGAGACGCGCATGTCCACTGATATTTTCCGCAACTACATCAACGGTGAATGGGTCACCGCTACCCGCAGCCTGACTAACATCAGCCCGGCGAACACTGCCGACGTACTGGGCGAATATGCCCAGGCCGATGCCGAGCAGGTCGAGCAGGCCCTGGCCGCGGCCCACGCCGGTCAGGCGCTGTGGCAAGAGAGCGGTCTTGAGCAGCGCTACCAGGTGCTGATGGCCATCGGTGACGAACTGATCGCCCGCAAAGCCCAACTGGGCGAGCAACTGGCCCGCGAAGAAGGCAAGACCCTCGCCGAGGGCATGGGTGAAGTCTACCGCTCCGGCCAGTTCTTCCATTACTACGCCGCTGAAGTATTGCGCCAAATGGGCGAAACCGCCGATTCGGTGCGCCCCGGCGTGGAAATCGAAACCCGCCGCGAGCCGGTCGGTGTGGTCGCCATCATTACCCCGTGGAACTTCCCTATGGCCACTGCGGCCTGGAAGATCGCCCCGGCGCTGGCCTTCGGCAACGCCGTGGTGTTCAAGCCAGCTAACGCGGTCCCTGCCAGCGCCTGGTCGCTGACCGAAATCATCGCCCGCCAGGGCCTGCCGGCCGGTACCTTCAACCTGCTGATGGGCAGCGGCGCGGTCGTAGGTGACGTACTGATCCACTCCAAGCAGATCCAAGCCCTGAGCTTCACCGGTTCGGTGGAAACCGGACGCAAAGTGGCCAGCGCGACCGCCGCCAACTTCGTCCGCTGCCAGTTGGAGATGGGCAGCAAGAACGCCCTGATCGTGCTCGACGACGCCGACCTGGAGCAAGCCGTGGAATGTGCGCTGAACGGCGCGTTTTTCGGCACCGGGCAGAAGTGCACCGCGTCCTCGCGCCTGATTGTAACCGCCGGCGTGCATGACCGTTTCGTCGCGGCACTGGTTGAGCGCATGGGCCAACTCAAGGTCGGCTACCCGCTGCGCGAAGGCACGCAGATTGGTGCAGTGATTGACGGCAAGCAGCTCGAGCAGAACCTGCGCTACATCGAGCAAGCCAAGGCCGACGGCGCGGTACTGGCCTGCGGCGGCGAGCGTATCGAGGAAGAGTACGAGGGCTTCTATATGCGCCCGGCGTTGTTCGTCGACACCCGCAACGACATGCAGATCAACCGCGACGAAGTATTCGGCCCGATTGCCTGCGTGATCAAGGTTGCCGATTACGCGGAGGCCCTGGCCACGCTCAACGACACCGACTTCGGCCTCACCGCCGGGATCATGACCCAGTCGCTGAAGGTCGCCACTGACTTCAAACGCCGCGCCAAGACCGGCTGCGTGATGATCAACCTGCCGACCGCCGGTACCGATTACCACGTGCCGTTCGGCGGCCGTAAGAACTCCAGCTTCGGCCCGCGCGAGCAGGGTCAGTACGCCCGCGAGTTCTACACCGTGGTTAAAACCACCTACATCCGTGCTTGAGGATCGCGCCATGCATGACGACCTGATCGTGATCGACGGCCTGCAATACTCCAACTGGTCGCGCGAGATTTTCAGCCAACTGCGCGAGGGCGGCGTCAGCGCCGTTCACGCCACCTTGGTGTACCACGAGAATGCCCGTGAGACCTTGAGCCGCCTCGGTGAGTGGAACCGCCGCTTCGAGCAGCACAGCGACCTGATCATGCCGGTGGCTGGTGCCGCCGACATCCGCCGGGCGAAAGAGCTAGGTAAGGTCGGTATTTTCTTCGGTGCGCAGAACTGCTCACCGATTGAGGACGATATCGGCCTGATCGAGGTGTTCCGCCAGCTCAACCTGCTGATCATGCAGCTGACCTATAACAACCAAAGCCTGCTGGCCACCGGTTGCTACGAGAGCAGCGACAGCGGCATCACCCGCTTCGGCAAGCAGGCCATCACCGAGATGAACCGGGTCGGCATGCTCATCGACATGTCGCACAGCGCCGAGCGCAGCACCCTGGAGGCGATCGAGCTGTCGAGCCGACCGATCATCATCTCCCATGCCAACCCGGAGTTCTTCCACGCAGCCAAGCGCAACAAGTCGGAAGACGTGCTGCGGGCACTGGGCGAGTCCGGCGGCCTGCTCGGTTTCAGCCTGTATCCCTTCCACCTGCAGAACGGTTCCGACTGCACGCTCGCGCAGTTCTGCGACATGGTCGCGCGTACAGCTGACCTGATGGGTATTGAGCGCATCGGCATTGGCACCGACCTGTGCCAGAACCAGCCGCAGTCGGTGCTGGAGTGGATGCGCAGCGGTCGCTGGTCGAAGCAGGTCGACTATGGCGAAGGCTCGGCGAGCAACGCCGACTGGCCCAATCCACTCGGCTGGTTCGGCGACAGCCGCGATTTCCCGAACATCACCCAAGGCTTGTTGCAGCGCGGTTTCAGCGCCGAAGACACCGCCAAGGTGATGGGTCTCAACTGGCTCAACATCCTGGAGCAGGGCCTCAAGCCTGCCCCATAACGTTCCTGAACAATCTACAAGTACAAAATTCTTGTCAGGAGAACAACATGAATAGCAAGTCGCACGCGGCCCCTATGGGGGTCGCCGAAAATAGCAAAAGCACACTGCTGCAGAGCATCGACATACCTGTGTTCCTCATCAGCGGCGGGGCTGTGCTGTTGTTTGCAATCCTCGCGCTGTGGGACATCGAGCTGATGACCCAATGGGTCAACAGTGCATTCGCCACATCGACCAAACTGTTCGGCGCCTACTGGCAGGTGCTGCTGCTGATGACCTTCGTCATCGGCCTGCTCCTGGCCATCGGCCGCACGGGTCGTGTACGCCTGGGCGCCCTGAGCGCACCGGAGATGCCTACCTACACGTGGCTATCGATCATCATGTGCACCCTGCTCGCCGGTGGTGGCGTGTTTTGGGCAGCTGCTGAGCCGATGGCGCACTTCCTCTCGCCGCCGCCTTTGTACGGTGGTGAGGCTGGCACACCGCAGGCGGCCTATAACGCCTTGGCGCAAAGCTTTATGCACTGGGGTTTTCTCGCCTGGGCGATTCTCGGCACCCTCAGCGGTATCGTGCTGATGCACCTGCACTACGAAAAAGGCCTGCCACTGAAACCGCGCACTTTGCTCTACCCAGTGTTTGGCGAGCGCGTCATGACCGGCTGGTTCGGCGCCCTGATCGATGCCTGCTGCGTAATCGCCGTGGTCGCTGGCACCATTGGCCCGATCGGCTTTCTCGGCCTGCAGGTTAGCTTCGGCCTGGAAAAGCTGTTCGGCATCTCCAATAACTACGGCACCCAGCTAACTATCATCTGCATATTGGTCGGCATCTACACCCTATCGGCTGCATCCGGGGTAAACCGCGGAATCAAGATTCTCAGCCAGCTGAATGTGGTGCTGGCGGTGGTATTAATGTTGTTCATCCTGGTGTTCGGCCCAAGCGCGTTTATTTTCGATGCCTATCTGCAGTCCATGGGTATCTACCTGGACAAGTTCATCCCTATGGCCACCTTCCGCGCCGACCCGGCCTGGCTGGACTGGTGGACCGTATTCTTCTGGGGCTGGTTCCTCGGTTACGGCCCGCTGATGGCCATGTTTGTCGCGCGCATCTCACGTGGCCGCACCATCCGCGAGCTGGTCACGGTGATTGCGATAGTCGCGCCGGTGATTACCTGCTTCTGGTTCACCATCGTCGGTGGCAGCGGTCTGGCCTTCGAGCTGAGCAACCCCGGTTCGGTGTCCGAAGCCTTTGCCGGCTTCAACCTGCCAGGCGCATTGCTGGCCATCACCGCGCAGCTGCCACTGGGCTATCTGATGTCGGTGCTGTTCCTGCTACTGACCATCATCTTTGTGACCACCACGGGCGACTCGATGACCTACACCATTTCCATGGTGATGACCGGCACCGATCACCCACGTACCGAAATCCGCGTGTTCTGGGGCGTGATGATGGGCGTGGTGGCAGCCTTGCTGATCTCTATCGGCTCGGGCGGTATCAGTGCACTGCAATCGTTCATCGTCATCACCGCCGTGCCGGTCTCCCTGGTACTGCTGCCGGCACTGTGGAATGCCCCCCAGATCGCCCGCCGCATGGCTGACGCGCAAGGCCTCTAACCCCCACCTTTGAGGGAGCCCGGCCATGCCGCCTCCCTCCTTTTTATCCCCTCAACAACCTAGGAGCACGCCATGAAGCAGGCCGTGAAAACCCAACTATTTCCGTCCAAAGCACCGTTGGAGTGGGCGGTGATCGGCAACGGTACGCTGTACACCGCACAGATCCCCATCGATGTCACCGGCCAGGTGGTGGCTGGCGGCATCGAAGCACAAACCCGGCAGACCCTGGACAACCTCAAGCACACCCTGGAATGCGCTGGCCTGGGCATGGACGCCGTTAATCAGGTGCTGATCTACGTCACCGACCGTAGCTACTTGGTCACAGTCAATGCGGTGTATGCCGAATACTTCAGCGCGCCTTATCCAAACCGTGCGGCGATGGTCATCGCTGGCCTGGCCCGCGAAGAAATGCTTGTCGAACTGGTGGTGTACGCCGCCGCATAATTCGTTTTTCGCTCAGAACGCTGGCTCGGCACAACCGAACGGCGTATCGAGTGCTCTGGGCACTCGTCGGCTCGCAGCGGTTACCATGCCGTACGGGCCAACCCTATCCTTTATGCACGCCGAAGCCCCTGCGTCAAAAGCGCTTGAGGCAACGGGTGCAGCCAAGTACCGCTAAATAGAGCAAACTTTAATTAGTGCGCAATTGAGCCTATCGGCGCCAGTAAGCTTTATCGCTAATGGTTGTAGGGACTTTGAAAGGTACTTTTTTGGTAACCCCCCTTGCCGCAGGGCTTTCAAGTCGTCGTCCGTCTCTATAGCTGAAAGTTCATGAAATGGGTGTGACCTTCAATGGCCGCATTTGGCCCAGAGTGTGTAAAAACACTTTCTTATCGTGCGTGCTTCAGTCCATTGCTCCTGGGCGTGGCGACTTCCCGATTATTTACCACGATCAGCGCCGGTAACGCTTCAGAGCGCGTATGAAGCGCTGTGGCACCTCCTGGAGCAGCAAAAGCTGGGGCTTTTACGCCGTCATCGCCTTCAACAAGCCTTCGGTGCCGATGATTTTCATCACCCGCTTCAAGTTGTAGGCGAGCACATTCAAGCTCATCTCTGCGCTCACCCCCTTCAGTTTTCGAGTCAGGAAGTGCGTTGCCCCCATCCATTGTTTGAGCGTCCCGAAGGGATGCTCAACAGTCCGCTTTCGAACCCGCATCATCTCCGGTGCTTGGTTCAACCGGCGTTGCATTTCCTCCAGCACAGCTTCATGTTCCCAGCGCCTTACTCGACGATTTGTGCTTGGCGTGCACTGGGTTTTCAGCGCGCAACTCTGGCACTTTGAACTCCAGTAACAGTGCATATTCATGCCTTTCTCAACGCTGGAGAATCGCCAGATCAGTGCCTCCCCAGCCGGGCAGGTATATTCGTTTTTCGTAGCGTCATAAACGAAGGCATCTTTGTTGAACCGTCCTTCTGCCTTAGCGCTGGAGGTCATCGGCTTTGGTACATAGGCGGTGATGTTTGCGTCATGGCAGGCCAGTATTTCCTCGCCCTTGAAGTAGCCTCGGTCGGCGACTACCGACAACGTTTCTGTGCCGATGGCTTCACGAGCGTGCTTCGCCATTGAACTGAGCTGATCACGGTCGGAGCCTCTATTGGTGACCTCGTGAGCAACGATCAGGTGATGCTGCGTATCGACAGCCGTCTGCACGTTGTAGCCGACGATACCGCTGCCGCGCGTCATCATCGAACGGGCATCTGGGTCGGTCAGTGAAACCTGTTTGTCAGGGGAATCGTTGAGCTGAGTTTCAATCCCCTGAAGCTCTTTCATCTGCGCTTTGAGCTTGGCGATTTTATCTTCCAGGCTGGCAGTGTCTGGCGCGGAGGCGCTAGGAATCTGTCGATCAGCCGCATCGAGCGATGCCAAGTAACGGCTAATGCTCGTCTCGATTTCTTCCATGCGCCGCTTCAGTTTGGCGCTGGTGAAATTCCGGTCTCGGTTGTTCACCGCCTTGAATTTACTGCCGTCGATGGCGACTAGGTTTTCGCTGAACAATCCCAACTGCTGGCAGAGCAAAACGAACTGGCGGCATACACCGCGAATGGCTTTGCTGTTGTCTTTTCGGAAGTTGGCGATGGTCTTGAAGTCGGGCATCAATCGCCCGGTCAGCCACATCAGCTCGACATTGCGTTGGGCTTCTCGCTCAAGGCGTCGGCTCGATTGGATGCGGTTTAGGTAGCCGTAGATATAGATCTTCAGCAGGATCTCAGGGTGGTAGGCAGGTCTGCCGGTTTCGGCTGGAATGACACCATCAAAACCTAGCGTGGCTAGGTCGAGTTCGTCGACGAAGACATCGACCACACGTACCGGATTGGTATCGCTGACGTAGTCGTCGAGGCTTTCGGGAAGTAAGGTACTTTGACCTCGGTGTTCACCCTGGATAAACCGTTTCATGGGCGTCCCTTGCGCTGAGATTCTCGGAAATCATAGCAAGGGTTTACCGATGCGTTTTTACACACTCTGGGCCGAAAGCAGCCTTCACCAAAAACCAGGTATCGATCGATATACGCATAGACAGCCTCAACCACCCCGCCCTTGAATATCCCCCCAATCCTCGCTACCCTTCGTCTCGCCGCTGCCAATTCAGCGGCCGGGTCTGCAAGCCCGCCAAGCAAAAGGCGCACAGCGCCACCTGAAAGTCATTGGCGCTTTTTTGTGCCCGTGGTTTCGATTTATGGTGGCTACGTGTGGGAGACCTTCGGGTCTGCCGGGTTCCTTTTGCCCCGGTCTTGCAGACCCGCACGTAGCCGCCACCCTATCAACTGCAAGTGATGGCTGGCGGTTCCACTGCAAAAGGGAGCTGCACAATGACAAAAATCGTCCCCGATCCCCCGCTTGTTAATCCCCGCAAAACCGCCTACACCGCCTTCGGCTGTTGCAACGGAAACCACCCTCCCCTGTTTTCCGTCTGCGAAGGCATCGAGCTCGAAGATGCGTTGGTCCATCTGTCGCTACAGATCCAATGCGCCAAGGACACCACCGCACAAGCTTGCGAACGCGCCGACGCGCAGTTCAAGCACCTGCTGGTGGCAGCGCAGCAGTCGCTGGAGATGAGCACCGTGTTGATCGACACGGTGCTGGACGGCATGGAGGCGCAAGCGGTAGACGCGTAACGACGAGACACCCGGGCCGCAGACGCGGCCCACTGATAGGGGTGCCTATGCGCCAAGTAGGAGCCGGCTTTGCCGGCGAAGCGACGCGCGGGCAGCGCGCGGCCTAGAGAGCGCCATCAGATTCAAAGCATGCCCCCCAAACCCAGATGCAATTTCAAGACAGGTGACTGGGGATGTCTTCAGAAAGGCCACCAAAGGATCGCGGTGAAGTTATCAGGCGCCAGTCAATGCTGTTGTGCCGGTCACAAGATCGAGCGCCGCGAGCGCGGCGCTTCGCCGGCAAAGCCGGCCCCTACATGGGCTGCCACGTGCCAACGCCTGTGAGATTCGAGTTGTCAGCCACTACAACTACACCACCAGAATCGCCTCATGCACATCAATTGTCGGAATCGGCATCACCCCGCGCCGCATGTCGAGCCACTGACGCATCTTGCAGGCGTCGAAAATCTGGCCCTCGTCCATCATCGTCAGGATGAGCTTTTGAGACATGTGGTAACACCCACATTTCAGGCAACGCCGCCCTTCCCACCCGGCTGGGCAGTCGATGGCCTCGGCGTGGCCGGCGCAGATCAGACAGCTCATGCAACCCCCTGATTGTTTTTCTGGGCGGGAAGGAACGTGCTGGTTACACCACAAAAAACAGCGTTCGAAAAAGGCATGAAAATTCCGTGCCAAGGCACGTATCTCGACAGATGGCAGCTGTTTCGGGCACCCGCCTCACTGGCCCCTGCGAAGGTCGTCGATCAGGGTCTTGTACCCGGCCACCTGCTGCTTGACGTAGGTGCGCAATTGATCACCGGTCAGGGCGAACGGCAGCAGCCTGAAGCCGCTGCGAAGCTGGGCGAACTGTTCCGAGGCCAGTAGCTGGTCGAAGGTGTGCTTCCACCAGGCATAGTCCTCGTCGCTGACCCCGGGCCCCAGATAGAAACCCCTGACCACCGGGCAGACGATGTCGTAGCCCTGTTCCCTGGCGGTGGGTACGTCCTTGAGCTCACCACCCAGGCGTTCTTCCGAGAGTACGGCCAGCAGGCGCATCTCGCCGCGCTGCAGGTGGGTGATGACCTCGAACGCATCGGTACTGCTGACTTCGATGTAACCGCCCAGCAACGCCGTGGCGCTTTCGCCGCCGCTTTCCAGGGCGATGTAGCGCAATTCGCCAATATCGATACCCGCGGCCTTGGCGAGCAATGCAGCCTGCACCCAGTCCTGCCCGCCGGCAGTGCCGCCGGAGCCGAACAGCACCTTGCGCGGCTGCTGCTTCAGCGCCTTGACCAGGTCGTCGAGGTTCTTGTACGGGGAGTCGCTTCTTACCGCGATGGCGCCATAGCTTTTGCCCAGGGCGGCGACCCAGCGTACCGCACCCTCGTCGAAGCGCCCGAACTTGCCCTGGGCAAGGTTGAGCAGCGACCCGCTGGACCATGCAATCAGGGTGCCCGGCTCTGCCGGCCGTTGCGCGATGATGGTGTTGTAGGTCACCGCCCCGACCCCACCGGGCATGTAGGTGATCTGCATGGGCTGGTCGAACACCTTGTCCTGGGCCAGGGCTGTCTTGATCAACTGGCACATCAGGTCCCCACCGCCACCCGATGAACCGGGCACGATGCATTCGGGCGAAGACGGCGGCGCCGCCAGCAACGAAGTGGCGAACAGGGAGCAAGCAATCGAGCAGATACTGCGCAGGAAAAACGTCATGGCGGTCGCCTGTTATTGTTTTTGGTATGACTTGGCAGTTGCGCACCGGGCGGGTTGTCGCCAGTGCACAACTGCACGTACCAAATCTTAGGCTGTGTAGCTTTCTCCAACCTTGCAGCAAGGCAGCGTACGCTGCCCGCGCCATGACTGCAAAACCGGCACCACGGCAGTTACGCAGCGCCCGCCTGGCGGCCGACGCTCAGCTGCAACTGGGCAACGCGCCCGATCTGCTCCCAGTCGATCTGCAGGCCCAGGCCCGGTTGCTGCGACACCGTCACCTGCCCTTGCGCGTTGGTGCGGATCGGGTTGGCGGTGGCGAACTCGAACAGCTCCACCTCGCACGCCTGTTCGAAGTAGCTGCACACCGGCTGCCCCAGCATCAGGTGCAGGTTGGCCGCCTGTGCCAGCGAATGCCCCCAGCTCTGCAGTTCGACCTTGAGCCCGCTGGCCGCAGCGTGGTGGATGATCTTCAGCGCGGGGGTGATGCCGCCGCAGGTCATCACATCCACCCGCACACGGCTCCAGCACTGCTGGCTGGCGGCAAACGCCACCAGTTGGCTGTCGGTGATGGCGTTGCCGGCGGCCAGCACCGGCACCTGCAGCCGCGCGCTCAAGTGCCGGTACCCGGCCAGGTCGTAGTCGTCCAGCGGCGCCTCGAACCAGGCGTAGCCCAGTTCGCCCAGCACCCGCCCGACCTTGAGCGCGGCGTCCAGGTCGTAGCGCTGCTCCACGTCCAGCATCAGCGCCAGGCCCTTGTCGCCGTGGGCCCGCTGAACCTGCTCGAGCAGTTGCAGGTCGCGCGCCGGGTCGCACCAGCAATGGAACTTGATGGCCGCAAAGCCCGCCTCGACCAGTTGCTGCACGGCGTCCACATAGGCCTGCGGCGTGGCCAGCACCGGCGTGCTGGCGTAGGCGTCGATGCGCTCGCGGTAGCCGCCCAGCAGCCTGAACAGGGGCAGGCCCGCCGCCTGCGCCGCGATGTCCCACAGCGCCACGTCGATCAGCGCCTGGGCCTGGGCCGAGCGCGCATAGGCCCTGGGCTTGAAGTGCATCCACAGCCCTTCGCGCTGCAGTGCCGAGCGCCCGAGCAGGTCGGGGATCATGTCGCGCAGCGTCTCGGCCAGTACCGCGTCGGGGTGGTGCGTGGTGTACGAATCGGTAGCCGCCACGCCGACGATGCCGTCGCAGGTGCTGATGCGGATGAAGGTGTGCGTGGTGTACGGTGCCGGTTGCTCCGGGGTCCAGGTGGAGCCGCGCAGCGGCGGCGCGCACACGAACACCTCGACCCGGTCGATGATCTGGTTGTGCATGGGGGCCTCCCGCCTCTAGGTGCGAACGCGATAACGCTCGATCATCGCCTCGTCCAGTATCACGCCAAGGCCTGGGCTGTCGGGCACGCGCACATGGCCGTCCTCCAGTGCCAGCAGGTTGCTCACCAGGCCACGGAACAACGGGCTGTCGCTTTGCGAGTATTCGATCAACTCGCCAAACTCGCTGGCCGCCAGAAAGTGCACGGTGGCTGCCAGCAGGATGCCGGTGCTGAAGCCGTGGGGCACCAGTTGCGCGCCGTGCAGTTGCGCCAGTTCATAGATGTGGCGCATCTCGCTGATGCCGCCGCAGCGGGTGATGTCGGGCTGGATGATCGCCGGGCGCGAAGCCTCCAGAAAGTGACGGAACTCGTGCCGCGTGGCCAGCCCCTCGCCGCCGGATACGCGCAGCCCGGAGCGCTCGGCCAGGTACGCCAGGCCGCGGGTGTCGTCCGAAGGCAAGGGTTCCTCGATCCAGTTGAGGTTGAACTGGCGCAGTGCATCGCATTGCACCAGCGCGTGGGAGTAGTTGCGCCAGCGCCCCACCAGGTCGATCTGCAGTTGCACGTCGTCGCCGATCTCCTCGCGCACCAGTTGCAGCAATGCCTTGTCCCTGGGCAGGTCTTCGCCAAAACCTGCGCCGCCGAGCTTGATGCTGCGCAGGCCCTGGGCCAGCAGGCCGCGTACCCGCTCGCGGTTGCCGGCCTCGTCGGGCCGCGGGATGAAGGTGCCGTAGGCGGCGATGCGCTCACGGTACTTGCCGCCGAGCAGGGTGTGCACCGGCACGCCGTAGTGCTGGCCGGCGATGTCCCACAGGGCGATGTCGAGCGCGCTGATGGCATGGATGGCCACGCCGCGCCGGCCCATGTATTCGCAGTGGCGGTACATCTTCTTCCACAGCCGGTCGATTTCCAGCGGGTTCTCGCCGACCAGGATGTCGCGCAGCCCCTGGCAGGTTTCATGGGATGCCGGGGTTTCGATCAGGGCCTTGACCACGGCCGGCGAGCTGTCGGTTTCACCGATGCCCAGCAGGCCGCTGTCGGTGTAGATGCGCACGATCAACGCATCCTCACCCCACTCGCAGGGCTGGTCGAGCGCAGGCACGCGCAACCAGATCGCTTCTACATCGACTATTTTCATTGCAGGTTTTCCAGAGTTTTCGGGGCGCCCTGGCAAGCTTGGCGAGGGGCCTGTTCGGCGTCGCACGCAGTGCCCTGGGCCAGGCGGGCGGACTGCGCTTCGATCAGGTGTGCGGGCATTGCCGCGTAGTCTTCGCGCAGCCACTTCAGCAGCCCCCAGATCTTCACCATGAGGATGAAGATGAACGGGATGGCGGTGAGGATCACGGCAGTCTTGAGGGTGTTGAGCGAGGCATTGATGTACAGCATCGCCAGCGGCAGCACGGCCAGCATCAGGCACCAGAACAGGCGCAGGCTCGGCGACGGGTCCTGGCCTTCACGCAGGTTGCGGGTGCTGGTGGCGGCCACGGTGTAGGCCACGGCGTCCAGGTGCGAGGCCAGGAACACCAGCATGAGCAGGAAGTACACCACCGACAGCAGTTTGCCGAACGGCAGGCTGGCGAGCAGCATCGACACCGCCGCTTCGCCGCCGGCACTGCTGAGCATGGCCGGGGCATTGACCACATCGGTGACGAACTGGTGAATGGCAAAGCTCTGCAGGCTGCCGAAGAAGAACCAGCAACCGCCGCAGCCGCCCAGGATCATCGCCAGTACCACCTCGCGAATCGTGCGGCCCTTGGAGACGCGGGTGACGAAAATTGCCACGCCCGGCGTGTAGGTGATCCAGTACAGCCAGTAGAACACGGTCCAGTCACGGGAGAAGCCGCCGTCCCCGGTAGGGTCGGTGAACAGGCTCATGTGGATGAAGTTCTGCAGGGTCAGGCCGATGGCGTTGGCGATGTTGCTGACGCTGAACTGGGTGGGCCCCAGCAGCAGCACGACCAGGGCGAACAGCAGGGTCATGCCGCAGGCCAGTTTTGCCAGGCGCTGCATGCCGGAGCTGATGCCGATGTAGGAGCTGAGCGAGAACACCAGTGTCACCAGGATCACCAGCGACGCCTTGAGCATGAAGCCGTCGGCAAGCCCGGTGAGGTCCGACAGCCCCTTGGCCACGGTGGAGGTGGTCAGGGTGGTGGTCAGCACCAGCCCGCCGAAGGTGGCGAACAGGAAGATCAGGTCGATGACCCGCCCGACCGGGCCGTGGGCCTTGTAGCCGGTGATCGACTCGATGATGCCCGCCAGGCTCAAGCCTTTGTTCTTGCGCACATGGAAGTGATACGCCATCGCCAGCGAGGCGATGCCGTAGATGGCCCACGGGGTCACGCCCCAGTGGAAGAACGAGTAGGCGATGCTCATCTCCAGCGCCTGCTTGCTGGCGGCGGTGATGTTCAGGCCCGGGGTGAGGTAGTAGTAGGCCCATTCCATGAACGCCCAGTACATGGTCGCCGAGCCGAGGCCGGCGCAGATGAACATGAAGATCCAGCTCGTGTTCCTGTACTCGGGCTTGCCCTCGCCCAGGCGGATGTTGCCGTACTTGCTCATGCCCAGGCCGATCACCAGCACCACGCAGGCAAAGCCCAGTACCTGGACCAGCACGCCGAAGGTGGTGGTGGCACGGGTGAAGAGCTGATCGGCCAGTACCTTGGCCTGATCGGGGAACATCATCAAACCGATGACCGTCAGCGATATCACCACGATGCTGGTGAAAATCAGCGTCAGGTCTTTCTGGGTGTTCTGCTGCATAGTGAGTCCCAACTGTTGTAATTATTGGACAGACCCCCGTATTGGCGGGCTCGGCGGCTAATGTAAGCTGGTGCCCAGCGCCGAGAGAATCGCGATTTGGTAATGGACTAATAACGAAGTCTTATGAATAAATTCGCCCTGACCCGCCTGCCGCACATGACCCTGCTGCTGGCCTTCAAGACCGTTGCCGAGCACGGCAGCTTCACCCGTGCCGCCACCGCGCTGCACCTGTCGCAGTCGGCCATCAGCCAGCAGGTGGTCAAGCTGGAGGAGGCATTGGGGGTGACGCTGTTCGTGCGTTCGACCCGTACCGTGGCCCTGACCAGGGCCGGCGCCGCGCTGCTGGACGATATTCGCGCCCCCTTCGACCAGTTGGTGGCCGCCTTCGAGAAATGCGCGCGCAAGGCCGCACCGTCGGTGCTGCACATCGAGGCCGAGCCGGTGATGAGCGCGTTCTGGCTGACCCCGCGCCTGAAGCATTTCACCCAGCGCTTCCCCGCGCTGCGCATCCAGCAACTGCTGAGCACCCAGCGCGTCGAGTTTCCCGACGAGGTGGAGCTGGCGATCAAGTGGGGCACGGCCGACTGGCCGGGTTTCGAGACGCAGTTTCTGATGGGCCTGAACTACGTGCCGATCTGCTCGCCCGCATTGCTCGAAGGGCCCGACGCGCTGCGGGTGCCGGCCGACCTGGCGCGTCACCCGCTGCTGCATGACCGGCATCATCACGACTGGGAAGCCTGGCAGGCGCTGTACCCCACGCCAGGGCTGGAGGTGCGCAGCGGGCACGTGGTCACCGACTCCAATGTGCTTGCGCAGCTGGCGATCGAGGGGCATGGTGTCGCCCTGTGTGCGATCGAGCTGACCGAACGGGCGGTGCGCAGCGGCGAACTGGTGATGCCCTTCCCCGAGCTGGTGATGCCGCATCAGCTGGCGTATTACCTGCTGACCAAGCCGCACAAGCAGATCAGCGACATGGCCCGGCAGTTCATTGCGTGGCTGAAGGAAGAGGCAGGCAACGGGGCGTAGTGCGTGACTGGGTGCCCGATCAGCCCATCAGCTCGACATCCGGAATCGCCGCCACCGTGGTTTCGCGCAGCAGCGCCAGGAACTCGACGACATAGGGTTTCTGGCTGTCTGCCGGCAAGGTGGCAGCCCAGATATCCGAGATAAGCCCCTCGCGGGTGATGGGCCTGGCCGTCACGTACTGACGCTGGAGGTAGGTCTGCACGGCCCAGCGTGGCAGCACCGCAATGCCGCGCCGCGCTGCCACCAGCATCAGGATCGCGACAGTCAGCTCGGCGGTGCGGCGCACAGGCTTGATCCCCGCGGGCCGCAACAATGAGCGGACAATGTCCAGCGCGTCTTCCTCGATCGGATAGGTCACCAGGGTTTCGTCGATAAAGTCCTCGGCCGTCAAGAACTCGCGCAGGGCCAAGGGGTGGTCGTTGGCAACCAGTGCCACCAGCGGATAGCGAAACAGCCCGTGAAAATCGACCCCTTCCTCGTCCCTTTCGGAGCAGGACACCAGTGCAAGATCGGCGGTGCGCTGATGCAGCAGGCCAACGGGATCGTCGTGATAACCCGATACCAGGTCCACTTCCACCTCAGGCCAGCGTGCTCTAAAGGCATCGACTGCGGGCATGAGCCAGTCAAAACAGGTGTGGCATTCGACGGCGATACGCAAGGTACCGCCGGTGCCTTCGGCCATCTGCAGCAGGTCACGCGTGGTCTGATTAAGAATGGGCACCACTTTGTCGGCGGCTTCCAGCAGCCGCTTGCCAGCCGGCGTAAAGACCACCGGGGAAGACTTGCGAACGAACAATGGGGTGCCGAAAAACTCCTCCAGCGCCTTGATGTGATGGGACAAGGCGCCTTGGGTCAGTCGCATCCAGGACGCGGCGCGGGAGACGCTGCCACTGTCGCGCAGGGCCACCAGCGTTTGCAGGTGGCGAACATCGATCGGGATTCTTTCCATTAAATTTACTGAGGTTAGGTGACGATATTATTCGTTTGAATAATATACCTGCGATTTTCATACTTCCAGCCTCGATTTCACCCAGGCAAGACAGAGGCTGCACGCAAGATGAAAAACACACACATGCACAGGCAGGTCGGCATTCTGGCAAGTGCACAGGCCTTGTTCCAGACGGTTTCGGTTCTGGTAATGACCATCGGCGCACTGGCAGGCGCCCAGTTGACCCACCGCGCCGACATGGCCACATTGCCTATCGCCAGCATGTTCCTGGGCACCGCACTGGCGATGTTTCCGGCCTCGTCATTCATGGCAAACGCCGGGCGCAGGGCCGGCTTTGTACTTGGCGCGGCGCTGGGCGTGACCGGCGGCATGGTCGCTGCCGCCGGTATCTGGTTCGGCTCCCTGGCCCTGCTCGCACTGGGCACCTTCCTGGTCGGCACCTATCAGGCCTTTGCCCAGTTCTACCGTTTTGCCGCAAGCGAGGTCGCGGACGAGAGCTTGCGCCCCAAGGCCATCTCGCTGGTGCTGGCAGGTGGCATAGTCGCTGCACTGCTGGGGCCGGCGTTGGCGCGGTTCGGAGGCCAGTGGATAGGCCCGCAGTACTTCGGGTCATTTGTTCTGCTGACCGTCGTCGCCGTGTTGGGGCTGGGCGTGCTGCTGTTTCTGGACATGCCTGCCACCGAACCACCGGCGGCGGCCCTGGACAAGGGCCGGCCATGGGCCCGGATCGTCCTGCAGCCGACCTACCTGGTAGCCCTGTTCGGCGCGGTGACCGGCTATGGCGTGATGATACTGGCGATGACGGCGACTCCGCTGGCGATGCTCCACCATCACCATCCGCTGGCCACGGCCGCCACCGTCATCCAGTTGCACGTGATGGGCATGTTCCTGCCCTCGTTCTTCACCGGCGCCCTGATTTCCCGGCTGGGTGCGGCGTGGGTGATGCTGCTGGGCGTGATGCTGCTGGCCTTGCACGTTCTGACCACCTGGTCCGGCACGGGCTTCAATGCCTTTGCCAGTGCTCTGGTTCTGCTGGGTGTGGGCTGGAATTTCCTGTTCATCGGCGGCACGGCCTTGCTGACCACAACCTACAGCCCGGCGGAAAAGAGCCGGGCCCAGGCGACCAACGACATGGCGATCTTTGCGGTGGGATTGACGTGCTCGTTTGGCGCAGGCGGCCTGCTCGACGTGTTTGGCTGGCAGGTGATGAATGCGCTGCTGCTGCCTTGGCTGGGGCTTGCCGGCCTGATGATCGTATGGCGGCTCGTGGCTGATAACCGCACCCGAACGCTACCGCAGGGCTAGGGCCGCACGGGGTGTGGCACCCGGGATGATCCGGCAAGCACTCCAGCTCTTGTATAGACTGGGTCTGGACGCGCCTCATCACTGACGGGATTGCACGATGAATCACCGCTACACCCGCCTGGACAGGCTGGCCAGCAGTTCACTGCGCCTGAACATGGGGCTTGCCGTGCTCCTGGGCCTGGCGCTGCTGTTGACTGGCTTGTGCTACTGGGGCGTGAATCGCGTGCTGCAGAAGCAGGAAGACACGGTGAAGTTTCACTTCGCCCGCCTGATGGAAAACATCCGCGAGCAGGAAGCCTTTCTCAGCGCCGTGTCGCGCAAAAGCGCCGAAGGCCAACTGCTGGGCGCCTCCAGTGTGCCGGTGGTGGTGCAACGGTCTTCGTCCGATGCCACCGGTGCGGTCTATGAAGAACTCGAATACGCCTTCTCCCTGCCGTTCAGCGTGAAGATCAACCCGGCCAGGATCGCAGCCTCGCAACACGCCAGCGTCTCTACCCTGGGGGCGAACCTGGCCAACTACTACAGTGCATTCTGGTCGGCTTCGCACTATCAATCGCCCCAGGTGCTGCTGTTCAACCTGCCGGACAACTTCGATATCAGCGTACCGGCCATGGGGCGCCTGCGCGGCACGGGTCGGCCCCGACAAGAGGACTTCGATCGTGTGGTGCGCCAGGTGGGCAAGAGCCTGCACGACCACGCGCCGCGGGACCACCAGGTGCAGTGGGTGCCCTATGACGCAGGCCCCGATGCCCCTGCCACTGTGCTGGGGTATGTCGACATCGACCTGTCGGCAACCCGGCTGCACATTTCAGGGGCCAGCCCCTCGGTGGTGGTGGCGTCCATGTTCACGCTGGATCAGGTCAACAACATCGAACGCATCATGCAATGGTCGATCTACGATCACTTCAGCCTGATCGCCCCCACCCGCGAGGCATTGGTGGGCGAGTTCAAGCCCGATCGGGTGCTGCATGAAGGCCTGAACCTGAACGCTGACGGGCTGGTGTTCCGTGTGACAAGCCCGGGCGAGCAGCCCTGGACCGGCATCTATGTGATCGGTTTCAAAAGCTTTGTGGACTATGCCTTCTGGCCGCTGCTGGGGCTGGTTGCACTGATGCTGGCCGGATTGGGCGGCGGCTGGGCGTTCAATCACTGGTATCGCAAGCATGTGGTGTTGCCTGCCCACCGTGCACTTGAAGACATCGCCGAGAGCGAGGCTTTCAGTCGAGCCGTCATCGACACGGCGCCAGCCGGTCTGTGCGTGCTGCGTTGCAGCAACTACGCGGTGCTGCTGGAAAACCAGCACGCCCAGCAGTCCCACGGCAGCGCCACGCTGATCGGCGCCCTGCGTCGACAGCACGACCTGCCCGAGCGGGGCTCAACCGATCTGCAGGTTGAAGGCCGCCATTGGCACGTGAGCCTTGTGCCTACCCGCTACCACGGCGAAAACGCCTGGCTGTGTGCCTTTCATGACGTTACCCGGCTTGTCGAAGATGCCGCCAGCCTTGAACAGGCGCGCTTGGCCGCCGATTCCGCCAATGAAGCCAAGACACGTTTCCTGGCCACCATGAGCCATGAGATCCGCACACCGCTGTACGGCGTACTGGGCACCCTGGAGCTGATGGGGCTGACCGCGCTCGACCCGCGCCAGCAGCACTACCTGCAGACCATCCAGCGATCATCGGCCACCCTGTTCCAGCTGATCAGCGACGTGCTGGATGTGTCAAAGATCGAATCCGGACAGATGACCATCGACGATCTGGACTTCTGCCCTCTGGAGATGATCGAGGCCACACTCGGCACCTACAGTGCATACGCCCAGGCCAAAGGCTTGCAACTGTATGCCTGCATCGATGCCGACCTGCCCGACCGGCTGCGCGGCGATCCGTTGCGCATTCGCCAGATCCTCAACAACCTGCTGAGCAATGCCATCAAGTTCACCGATAGCGGCCGGGTGGTGCTGCGGGCTCGGGTCGTGGAACAGGACAGCGAATACAGCCAGTTGCAGTGGCAGGTCAGCGATTCGGGACTGGGTATTTCCCAGGCCCAGCAGGTGCATCTGTTCGACCCGTTCTATCAGGTGCGCGACGCCAGCAGCGAGGCCGGCGCAGGCCTGGGCCTGTCCATCTGCCGCCGGCTCTGCGAACTGATGGACGGCCAGCTCGACGTGGTCAGTGCAATCGGGCTGGGCAGCAGTTTCACCCTGCAGCTGAAGCTGCCCCGCGCGCCCGGCGCACTCACCGACTGTCCTGAACTCGAGCCATCCACCGCCCCTGTGTACGTGCGCGCACCCGTCCCGGAACTGGCCCGGCACCTTTGCGCCTGGCTCGTTCGGCTGGGGGTCGACGCCCGTCCGCTGGCCAGCGACATGGGTTCGGGCAAAGACGCGATACTGTTGGTGGACATGCTCGCGTCCGGTCAAGCGTGGGCTGGCCCCCGGATCAACGCCGTACCGGGCGGGCCCAACCCACCCGACCACGGCGCTGATGGCGGGGAGGTCGATGCCTACGACGTTCGCGCGATCGCCAGGGCGGTGGGCCTGGCGCACGGCGGTCACGACACGCAGCACAGCGCCTGGCCAGCGGGCACCCGGCAGCCACTGGACCTGCGGATTCTGGTAGCCGAAGACAACCCCATCAATCAGGCGATCATCAAGGAGCAACTCGAAGCCCTGGGCTGCGTGGTCACGGTGGCGTTCAACGGTGAGCAGGCACTGGCACTCTGGGCGCCCGGGGCGTACGACCTGGTGCTCACCGACGTCAACATGCCGGTTATCAATGGCTATGAGCTGACCCAGGCATTGCGCCAGCAGGATGCCGACCTGCCCGTGATCGGCATCACAGCCAACGCCATGCGCGATGAAGGCGAGCGCTGCGCGGCCGTGGGCATGAACGCCTGGATGGTCAAGCCCCTGAACCTGCACACCTTGCGCACTCAGCTGTTGCAGCACTGCGAGCTGGTTCTGCCGCAGCCCTTCACCGAGGTCGACGAACCCGCCACCACACCATCGAGCGACGTCGACACCGTCCACGTTCCGCCTGCGATGCGAAAACTGTTCATCACCTCGATGCGCGACGACCTGCACAAGATCCACGTCGCACTGGACAACGCCGATGCCGGCGTCCTGGCGCAGGTACTGCACAGCCTGGGCGGCGCCCTGTGCTCGGTTCAGGCGTTCGCCCTGGCCACCTTGTGCGCCGAACTGGAATGCCAGCTTGCGGGGTCGCACATCACGCCGCAGCTGGCCCGGAAAGTACGCCAGGTGCAATCGCGCCTGGAGACCGTGCTGAACACACAGCAGGCCCTCGACGGTTGAAGCCGTCCTGTCTCACGTACTCGAAGAGGATTGTTGCGCAACGAAAAAAGGGCCACTTTTCAGTGGCCCTTCTTTCTGACGAATTACAGACCTTTCGATCTGTAGCTCCAAATACTGGAGCGGGAAACGAGACTCGAACTCGCGACCCCGACCTTGGCAAGGTCGTGCTCTACCAACTGAGCTATTCCCGCGTCGTGTTGATGGGGGCCATTCTAGCGATTTTAAAAACGCCGTCAACCCCTTGATTCAAAAAAGTTTATTTTATTTCAGAGCCTTCACGCAGGTGCGGCCAGGCTGCACGCAGGTAGTGCACCATCGACCACAGGGTCAGCCCCGCCGCCACCAGCAGCAGCGCATAACCCAGTCCTACCCAGAACCCCCACACCGGCGGATTGCCCAGCAGGATCACCAGCGCCAGCATCTGCGCCGCGGTCTTCCACTTGCCCAGGTTGGACACCGCCACATGGGCACGTGCGCCCATCTCGGCCATCCATTCACGCAGCGCCGACACCACGATCTCGCGACCGATGATGACCGCCGCCGGCAGCGTGAGCCACAGGTTGGCATGCACCTGCACCAGCAGCACCAGGGCCACGGCCACCATCAGCTTGTCCGCGACCGGGTCGAGGAAGGCGCCAAACGGAGTGCTCTGCTGCCACCGGCGAGCCAGGTAACCGTCCAGCCAGTCGGTGGCGGCGGCAACGGCAAACACGCTGCTGGCGGCTATGTAGCTCCAGTGATACGGCACATAGAACAGCAGTATGAAGATCGGTATGAGCAAAACGCGTAGTACGGTAAGCAGATTCGGGATATTCATCGGCACAACTGGCTGCGAGGTGAGCGGGCATTCTACTCGCTATGCAGGCTGTCATAAATCGACTCGGCAAGCTTTTTACTGATTCCGGGTGCTTTGGCGATTTCTTCGACGCTGGCACGGCTCAGTTCCTGCAGTCCGCCAAAGTGTTTTAGCAGGTCGCGCCGGCGCTTGGGCCCTACCCCGGCGACGCCTTCCAGGGTCGAGGTGCGCCGCGTCTTGCCGCGCCGCGCGCGGTGACCGGTGATGGCGAAACGGTGCGCTTCGTCGCGGATCTGCTGGATCAGGTGCAGCGCCGGCGAGTCGCCCTTGAGGGTGAACTCGTGGGCCACGTCGTTGAGGTACAAGGTTTCGAAACCGGCCTTGCGCGTGGTGCCCTTGGCCACGCCCAGCAGAATCAGGTCGGGCACGGCCAGTTCCTGCAGCACGTCGCGGGCCATGTTCAGCTGGCCCTTGCCGCCATCCACCAGCAGCACGTCCGGCAGTTTGCCCTCGCCGTCCTTGATCCGCGAGAAGCGCCGGGTCAGGGCCTGGTGCATGGCCGCGTAGTCATCGCCGGCGGTCACGCCCTCGATGTTGTAGCGCCGGTAGTCGGACTTGATCGGGCCTTCGGGGCCGAACACCACGCAGGAGGCCACGGTGGCCTCGCCGCTGGAGTGACTGATGTCGTAGCACTCCAGGCGCTGCGGGGTTTCATCCAGGTCCAGCACCTGGGCCAGCGCATCGAAGCGCGCGGCCATGTGCTGGCGATTGGCAAGGCGCGCCATCAGCGCCTGCTCGGCGTTGGTCACGGCCAGTTGCTGCCAGCGCGCGCGGGTGCCGCGCACCCGATGGCTGATGGTCAGCTCGCGACCCCGCAGGGCCTCGACGGCGGCGCACAGGGCTTCGAAGTCTTCGTGCACCACGTTGACGATCAGCTCGGCAGGCAGTTCGCGCTCGGCGTTGCCCACGTAGTACTGGGCCAGGAACGCCGACAGCACCTCGGCCACGTCTTCCTCGATGCCCACCTGCGGAAAGAAGTTCTTGCTGCCCAGCACCCGCCCGCCGCGCACGCTGATAAGGTGCACGCACGCCCCGCCCGGGTTGACGAAGGCGGCCACCACATCCACGTCGCCGCTGCCGCCCTCCATGCTCTGCTGATCCTGCACGCGACGCAGCAAGGCGATCTGGTCGCGCAGCTCGGCGGCACGCTCGAACTCCAGGGCCATCGCGGCGCGCTCCATCTCTTCGTTGAGCTCGTTGGTCAACTGGTGGCTGCGCCCCTCCAGGAACATCACCGAGTGGCGCACGTCGGCGGCGTACTCCTGTGGCTCGACCAGGCCGACGCACGGCGCCTTGCAGCGCTTGATCTGGTACTGCAGGCACGGCCGGGTGCGGTTGGCGTAATAGCTGTCTTCGCACTGGCGCACGAAGAAGGTCTTCTGCAGCAGGCTCAGGCTTTCGCGAATGGCACCGGCACTGGGGTAAGGGCCGAAGTACCTGCCCTTGGCCTTCTTGGCCCCGCGATGGATGCCCAGGCGCGGGTAGTCGCCATCACTGAGGAACACATAGGGGTAGGACTTGTCGTCGCGCAACAGGATGTTGTACGGCGGGCGCCATTCCTTGATCAGGGTCTGCTCGAGCAGCAGCGCCTCGGTCTCGTTGGCGGTAATGGTGGTTTCGACCTGGGCGATGCGCGCCACCAGCGCGGCTGTCTTGGGCGCCAGGCCCGCCTTGCGAAAATAGCTCGCCAGGCGCTTCTTGAGGTTTTTGGCCTTGCCTACATACAGCAGGCGCGCGCCTTCATCGAACATCCGGTAGACACCCGGACGTCCGCTGCAGGTCGCCAGAAAGGCACTTGAATCAAACGCTGGGGTCATATCAGAGGTTGGCGTCAACCATACCGTGGCGCACGGCCAGCAACGTCAGTTCCACGTCACTGGTAACGGAAAGTTTCTCGAAGATCCGGTAACGGTACGTATTCACCGTCTTCGGCGACAAGCACAGCTTGTCGGAAATGATCTGCACCTTCTGGCAACCGACGATCATCAGGGCGATCTGGATCTCCCGCTCCGACAGGCTGTCGAACGGCGAGGCATTCTGCGGTTCGAACGACTTGAGTGCCAGCTGCTGGGCTATCTGCGGGCTGATGTAGCGCTGCCCGGCAAACACCAGGCGAATGGCCTGGACCATTTCACCCAGCCCGGCGCCCTTGGTCAGGTAGCCGGCCGCACCGGCCTGCAGCAGGCGGGTGGGAAACGGGTCTTCCTCGCACACGGTCACGGCCACCACCTTGATGTCGGGGTGGCTGCGCAGCAGCTTGCGGGTCGCCTCCAGGCCACCGATGCCGGGCATCTTGACGTCCATCAGGACCACGTCGGGCTTGAGTTCGCGGGTGAGTTTCAGTGCTGCCTCGCCGGAATCGGCTTCCCCTACCACCTGCAGGCCGTCGATGTCGGCCAGCATGCGGGTAATGCCCGTACGCACCAAATCGTGGTCATCGACCACCAGGACCCTGATCAAGCAGACACCTCGCGTTACGGTGTGAATTGTATCCGGCCACCTTAGCAAAAAATCGACCGGGTGAGCTAACTGTAAACGCCATCCGGCTGACGTCAATTTCCCAGCCTTCCTACGTGGCTTCCTACGCGGCTCATCGTCACTGCAGCTGGGCTTCTGCCTGGATGAGCAGACCTGCCTGTACAGGCACAGGCCACGCATGAAACTGAAACTATGCCCGGCTCGCCACGCGGAGCACAAGCGGTGGCGAATGCAAAAAAAAGCAACGCCAATAAAACAGGCTGTTCACGCTCGCGATGCACTCATCAACACAACTAACCCGTCGCCCGATTGCAACTTTCAAAACATTAAGCTGAAACGGTTCATCTAATTAAATGAAGGCGATTTGCCACTATTAAAAGTTATGTAAAAACCCCGTTGAAGCATTTTTTTGGCGCCATTAAAACGCACCTAATACACATATCAATTTTTTGACGTCGAACTTTATACAAACTATATCTCATTGTTTTTAAACGGTTTTTTAACTTTCACAAAACAAACTATATTTTTTTCTAGTTAATTTGATATGAAGTGTTGCCGTTCCAAAATTAAACGCTATAGGATGAAAAAAAGAGAGATAAGCCGCCGACGAACATCAACGTTCGCCGCGTTTCAGTTTGCGCCTGCCGCCTGAACATTTATCAACTACACAAGGGTTCGCTCAGGCGAACAGTGCTAAAGGGATCTCTATGAACATCAGTATTTTCGGGCTCGGATATGTAGGTGCCGTGTGCGCCGGGTGCCTCTCGGCACGTGGCCACAATGTGGTGGGGGTGGATATCTCCCCGGCCAAGATCGACATGATCAACCAGGGCAAGTCGCCCATCGTCGAGCCGGGGCTCGAGCAGCTGTTGCAACAGGCCGTGCAGCAAGGGCGCCTGTACGGCACCACCGACGTACAACGCGCCGTGCTCGACACCGAACTGTCGCTGCTGTGCGTGGGCACGCCCAGCAAGAAGAACGGCGACCTCGACCTGGTGTACATGGAGGCCGTATGCCGCCAGATCGGCGAAGCCCTGCGCGACAAGGCTGGCCGTCACACCGTGGTGGTGCGCAGCACCGTGCTGCCAGGCACGGTCAACAACGTGGTCATCCCGCTGCTCGAGCAAGCCTCGGGCAAGAAGGCCGGCGTCGATTTCGGCGTGGCGGTCAACCCCGAGTTCCTGCGTGAAAGCACGGCCATCAAGGACTACGACTTCCCGGCCATGACCGTGATCGGCGAACTCGACACCCAGTCGGGCGACATCCTGCAATCGCTGTACGAGGGCCTGGACGCCCCGGTGATCCGCAAGTCGATCGAAGTGGCCGAGATGATCAAGTACACCTGCAACGTGTGGCACGCCACCAAGG